>VOFC01001902.1_pt1 | contig 11031 bp, 9 predicted proteins | sample 5384161 | NCBI WGS metagenome assembly VOFC01 (sample SAMN12384722, study PRJNA508395) | human gut metagenome | isolation source: healthy gut B | host: Homo sapiens | reverse complement strand
TCCTACTTTCGTTTTCCGACTCTCCACCGTACATTGCGGTTCCGCATACGGCGGTTCCCCAGCCCCAGATACCATTCGAGAGATACGCATCCATTAAAGTAGCATACCCCTGCCCTACATAGATGCTCTTTTGTTATAGCTCTATGCAGTATGTAGCTGTCTGCTATACGCCAATAGCCTTTGCGAGTATTACCCCCATTCGTATGCTTTGTATTTACTAATACCACATTTAATGAGGTTTGCCACTTTTGTCTTGACTTTCTTCCAAGCTTTCCATATACACATGCGGATTCTACGTCTTAACCATTCGTCTGTTTCAAAGCAAGAGACGCTTCATATTGGCAAGGTGATAATAGCCGACCCAACCTCTTATGTATTCTTTCAGCTTCTGCTTTCTCTTGGCATATCCCCCCCGTTGCTGCGACTTGTCAGTTCTTTCAACCTTGACTTCATCTTGGCTTTGGATTTTTGGATGCACCGTGAGTTGGCATTTGCCTTTCATCACATAAAAGGTAGCCGAGATATTTCCTCCGCACATACGACACTACGGTCTTTTTCCTTTGTTGACTTTTTGAGATATAGAGTATTCTCTATAAATCGGGTTATAGAACTCCTTCACTCGCATTGCAGCCCTTCTGGACTTGCAGAATATCATCGAGTCATCAGCATAGCGCACAAAGGGTAGTCCTCTGCGTTCGAGTTCCTTGTCCAATTCGTTGAGCATGATATTACTCAACAACGGACTTTAGCGGTCCTCCTTGGGGAGTTCCTTCCTCGCTCGCTTCAAACAAGCCTTTGTTCATTACACCACTTCGGAGATATTTGTGTATAAGACTGACCACTCTGCCGTCTTTTTATCGTACGGCTGAGGATTTCTATAAGTTTGCTATGGCTCACGGTGTCGAAGAAGCGTTCAAGGTCAAGGTCTACTACATATATGTAGCCTTCGTTGATTATCCTCTGCGCTCCTCGTAGTGCGTCATGGCATCCTCTTCTCGGACGGAAGCCATAGCTCGTCTTGGAGAATTGGTTCTCATAGATGGGAGTCAGTACTTGGTTTATGGCTTGTTGCACCAGACGGTCTACTACTGTTGGTATTCCTAACAGGCGCATCTTGCCGTTGTCTTTGGGTATTTCTACCCTTTTTCACTGGGTTCGGACGGTAAGAACCGTCCATCAAGGAACGGATGAGCATGTCCTTGTTGGTCAAGAGCCATGGGAGCAGCTGTCCACACGGCATCTTGTCGATACCACCACAGCCATTGTTTCTAACCACCGCCTTGTAGGCTCGGCTGAGATTTGCAGGACTGAGGATTTGCTCGAAAAGGTGTTCCTTGTCGAATGGTACTTCCACGATGTTGTCTTCACACATCCACATGAAGGTCTGCACTCCCCCATACCATTCGGTTTCCGACCTATCTCTTTGGGGGCAGCCATTAACTTGGGATAATGTTTTCTGCATTCTTTCCTTCATAAGGTATATTTCAATTACTATCGTTTAATTGTTAGGTTCAGCCCTTCGTGCAACGTTATCGAGTATTGCACTACTATGGCGTCTGCTGACTTCTCACGGCAAGCTTTACTCCATGGCTTTCGTAAAAGCAACTAATCGTCATGTCCGTGAGACCTCCTCGGATAAGGGCTTATTCTTTCCATCTTATACCCACTTCATTTACACCAACCATTCCGAATAGCAATAGGACTTTGATTTGTGATGCAATCTTATCCATGGTCAAATGCCTTATATGAAGTTTCTGTACGTTAGGTCAGATGTTTGCCGCCAGCTTCTTTCAGATTCCACCTCACAGTGGACACCCTTGCTATTGGCTATACAATTCCCGCTATTAGGGGCTTGTTAGGGACTTGCACCCATTAGAATAAACTCATGCCGAGCATACAACAAAACTTCCCGCATTTCTCGTTTGAGAAGTGCGGGAAGTATATCCGGAGACCCTATGACAGGGTTGTTTTACTTTTCAATTGAAAGCAATTCCACTTTGAATATCAACGCGGAGAAAGGTTTGATTTTGCCGCCCTGTTCCTGCGCTCCGTAAGCAAGTTCCTGCGGAATATATATTTCCCAAGTAGAACCTACGGGCATGTGGGTCAAGGCTTCGGTCCAACCTTTTTTATGACACGGTTGCACTCAAATGTAGCCGGTTTGTTGCGCTTATAGGAGCTGTCGAACTCCGTACCGTCTATGAGTTTCCCCTCATAGTTAACCTTTACTTTGTCGGTGGCTTTGGGAACGGGACCGTTGCCTTCTTTCAGCACTTTATACTGAACCTGTGAGCCGGGAATCAGTTTCACGCCGTCTTTCTTGGCATTTTCGGCAAGGAATTTCTCACCTGCCACGTTTTCGCCGTATTTCTGCTCCATGAGGCGTTTCTGATAGAACTCCATCTGGTTCTGCACGATTTTCATGGCAGAATCGGAGGGAAGTTTCTTACCTTCGCCAGTTACACCGGCAATGAATCCTTTTTTGAACTCTTCTTCGTTAACGAAAGGCTCGTTTTCCTTGTCGGTAATGTTCTTGTTGATTGACGGAAGAATGCTGTTGAGCACCTGCTGTCCTATCTGTATTCCGGCAGCATAGGCTGTAAGAGTTTTGTCTTTGGAATTGGCAATGGCTTCATTGAGACCGCGCATGAAATCAGCCATCTTGGTTGTGTCAACATTGAGACGCGATGCAAGATAAGGCTTCAAGCCTTCGCTCTGAGCCATACCCATGCAATAACTAAAGTCGGAAACGGGAACTGTGTCCACCTTGGCAACCGCAGCCCCGGCTTTCTTGCCCTTGGGCTTCTTTGCTTTTTCAACCTTTGCGGTCTTGGCTTTCTTTGTTACTTTCGATTGTGCCTGAACACCGTTTGCGCAGAAAAATGAAGCGCATGCGGCAATCAGAACGATACCAAACTTACGCATTGTTTCTGTTATTTTACGTCAATAAGTTCAAGTTTGAAAATAAGAGCGGAGAAAGGTTTGATGAGAGTACCTACATCGCGTGTGCCGTAAGCCTGATCCTGCGGAACATATATCTCCCAAACAGAACCTGCAGGCATGTGGGTGAGAGCCTGTGTCCAACCCGGAATCATTTGATTGACGTTAACCTCAACAGGTTTGCCGTTGTTGTTCTTATAAGAGCTGTCGAACACTTTACCATCGATAAGACGACCCTCATAACTAACATGAACGCGAGAAGTATCGGTAGGAATCACACCACTTCCCTCTTTGATGACTTTGTAAAGGGTTCCACCCGGAAGTTCCTTGACACCGGCTGTGGCTTTCATCTTTGCAATGAATTCTTCGCCCGCCTTTTGTTGGGACCAAAGCTCTTTTCGAGAGTAGATGACTTAAGTTTGTCGACAAGACGGTTTGCGTTTTTTGAAAGCCTCGTCATAACTCATAATCATTCCCTTGCCGCGTGCACCGGCTACGAAACCTGCGATAAGATTCTTGAGACTGATTGATTTTGTACTGTCTTCGCCGTAAATTTCATAGTTCAATCCTTTAAGCATCTGGGTACTTAGTTGCTGACCTATCTGAATTCCGGCATAATAAGCTGCTTTCTTTTTGTCTTCGCCTGCTTGTGCTCCTGCCTTTACGCCTTTTATGAAGTCGTCAAGATAGGCTGTATCAACACCAAGACGCTGCGAAAGATAATCTTTCATGCCACGTGAGTTGGCAAGTCCCACCTCATAGGAAACCGAATCGACTTCTGTTTTAAGGTTTGCCTTGGGAGCACCGCCATTGTTGCACGAGCCAAGAAGAACCACGGCTCCTGCAGCCATAATAATGATCTTTTTCATTTCTTATTTTGTTTTGCTTTTGTTATTGTCGGTATTGCCTGTGTGTTTAGAGCACTTCAATGAGTTCCACATCGAATATGAGTGCCGCATAGGGAGGTATTGCACTTCCTGCGCCGTTTGCGCCGTATGCCAGGTCGTAGGGAATGAAGAATCTGTAGGTTGCGCCCTCTTTCATGAGCTGCACACCTTCCGTCCAACCCTTTATCACGCCGTTCAAAGGGGAATGTGGCGGGTTCGCCACGCTTTTTGGAACTGTCGAAAAGCGTTCCGTCAATCAAAGTTCCCTCGTAATGGCATTTTACATTATCGGTGGCTTTCGGCGAACGTCCCGTGCCTTCTTTGATAACCATGTACTGCAGTCCGCTCGGAAGGGTTACGACGCCTGCTTTCTTTGAGTTTTCTTTAAGGAAATCCTCACCTGCTTTCTTTGCCACCTCTCCTGCGGCTGCCTGTTCGGCTTTTTTCTCGGCATCACGGCGTTGCAGGTATTCTATTACCATTTGCTGACCTTCTATTTCGTCAATGGCGAGTTCGCCACCCGTATAAATGTCCTTTACTGCCTGTGCAAAATCTTCAAGGTTCAAGTCTTCGCCGCACAAATCCTGTAGCTGGCGACCTATGCCCAAACCTAACGCATAACTTACTTTGTTCATATATCTGCTTTTGGAGCATGCGACCTCTTTCGGGCTGAATGCTCGATAATAATACGCAAATGTACTACTTTTTATTCCATGTGTGGTTAAGACCGCACGAATTTTTAATATATCTTTGTATATGAAATAAATCAGCAAGATGAAAACTAAAAAGATAGTGGTCCTTACCGGAGCGGGAATGAGTGCGGAGAGCGGTTTCAGCACCTTTAGAGATTCGGGCGGACTTTGGGAAAAATATCCCGTGGAGCAGGTTGCCACGCCGGAGGGTTGGAATGACAATCCCGACCTCGTTACAGATTTCTACAACGGGCTGCGCAAACAGCTTGCGGATGCTCAGCCCAACGAGGGGCACAGACTTCTGGCGAAATTGGAGGAGTATTACGATGTGGTGGTGGTTACACAGAATGTTGACAACCTGCACGAGCGTGCCGGCTCCTCACGAGTAATCCATCTTCACGGAGAGCTTACAAAAGTTACTTCGAGCCGCGACCCCGAGAACCCGGAATTCGTTCGCACTCTGGGAGAGAATGAAACCCTTTGTGCTTCACGGCGCAAAAGCTTCCGACGGTTCGCTGCTGCGTCCTTATATCGTGTGGTTCGGCGAAGCCGTTCCAAAATGGAGGAGGCGGTGGAAGAGGCGCGCAATGCCGACATATTCATTGTAATAGGCACATCGCTCAACGTATATCCCGCTGCGGGGCTTATTAACTATGTACCGCGCACCGCGCCCATATATGTAATTGACCCCAAGACTGTTAAGATTTCAAATTCTCCGCGCATACGTTTTCTCGAAACTACGGCAACTAAGGGCATGCAGGTTGTTTTTGACGAGCTTACCCGATAACCGTATGCCGCACCGCATAAGAAAGCAGGGAGATTTGTTTACCTGCACAGTGCAATATTCAAGAAAAAGAGGGACAAAGTACACGTTTTCATACAATCGGCTAAAAACCAGGCATTTAACTACATTTTTCAAGGTTTTTATAAGTTATTGTGAATCAGACACGGTGTGGCGAAAAATACAAGCCATATATTTTTAAAAATACAAGGCACTTATTTTAAAAATAAGTGCCTTGTATTTTTTTGCGACAAGCCATGTATTTTTCGGCGTGTCCGTTTGCAACTGAAAAATTTACCAAAAATCCGCTTTTTATTCCTGCATGCGAAAAGTTGCGGGGCATACCTTTTTTCGCATGCGTGAGTGTGCGTATTGTGTTCTTATGTGGCGCAACACATCGGGCAAACAAAAGTTCCGCTGCGATGTAAGAACCGATGTTCAATCCGAATGTTTTTTGGCGAACAGGAAAGGACTTTGCCATAGTGGCAAAAAAATACCGGGACGGCGGTTTGGGTCCATCCCGGTAAGCGTTGCCTGCAGTTCAGACAGTTTTACCTAACCATTATCTTCACTGCTTGGGAATTGTCAGCCTTTATCATGTAAACACCGGGCATCAATCCTGAGAGCGAAAGGGTGTTGCCCGCTGCCGAAAGCACCGTTGCGCCTGCGGCATCGTAAACCGTTATCTTCTTTACGCCTTCCGGAGCATTGACCATGCGGTTTTCGGAATCGTATTTCACTCCCTCGTCCGCATTCATTCGCGGAGCGGCAATAGCATTTACTTTGGCGTATGACTTACGTGCAGGAACAAGAGTTTCATTCCTGTCGTTGGGAATGGAATAAATGCCGAGCGACGAACCTGAACATACAAGATTGCCGCCATAATCGAATGTCATCTGATATATGCCGTTGTGGTCGGAAGTATTGCGCACGTCAGCGGTGTAGGAATACTTCGGCGTGAGCTTGGGTATGCTTCCGTTCCATGTTACATCGAAGAACCTTAGTACTCCGTCGCCATCGTTTATGACAAGAAGCTTGTTGTCGGGCGAAACGGCAAACCCCGAACCGCACGAACCGTTAAGGTTGTCGGCAAAGTCGGTCTTGCCGGAGTTGAAAACCACGCTGCCCGAGGAGTTGACGTATATGAGCGACGGCACGCCCTGAGTGTTGTTGTTCACATACCTCAGTTGGCTCACCCAAACGCCTCCGTTGCGTCCGGCAACCACCTGTCCGTCGCCGTTGGGCAGAAGCGAACCCACATTGAACTGTTTGCTCGGGCTTTTTGCCCATGTGGTGGCGGCAGAAGTGCCAGTGCCTATGTTGTAAACGCCCACATTGTTTCCGAAATCTTCGAGCAACACATACATTTTGCCGTCGCTGACCGTAACACAGGCGTGGACGAACCCACTTTAGTGTTTCCGTTGCTGATGAGTCCGTCGCTGTTGCGCGTACCGGTGAAGAAAGGCGTGAAACTTCCCGTAAGATTTGCGGGATTGCCCACATAAACTCCCGAAGTATTGTCGCTGTAATCAGACATATATATCTTGCCGTTGTCGCCAACGCTTATGCGATAGCACATGGTGAGATTCTGTCCGCCCCTGTAGGGTGTGGAATTGATTCTTACGCCTGCGGGGGTGTAGGCATAAAGTCCGTTCGACGCACTGCCGTAGTTGGCATAGTTCATGACGTACATTCTTCCGAAATATTCCGATTCGGGCGAATTGTCAACGGCGCAGAAAACCTTTCCGTCGTAGTTGGGTGACGCGCCGGCGGTGTTGAGCCTTACAATGTTGGTTACCGGTGCGCCCTTGAGCCTTACAGCCCACGTAACACCCTCATCTCCCGCCTTGGGAATGCTTTCGTATGCTATTTTTACGGTGTTCAGTCCTTCTTTTTGGGGCATTTACCGCCACACTGTCGAGAGCCTTTCCGTTTTGCGGGTCATAGAACACTATTGAAGCCTCGAGCGGTTGGGTGTTTGCGGTGAAATTGAAAGTGCAATTGCCCTCGTCGTCGGGAGAATACTTGAGATCGTATGCCGTAATTCCCTTAACCACCGGCTGAGAAACGTTCTTGGTAGTAAACTTAGTGAGCTTGTTGCCCGTAAACATGTAAAGGGTCAAATCTTCTCCGTCAACCTTAGCTCCCGAAGCCATGAACGGAAGCGCGGAAGCAGGATAGGAAAAATTACTGTTCGTTGCCACAGGCACAGCGGCGGACATTCCGTCAGTAACATCGTAAAGGCGCAATCCGCCAACCGATGTGCCGTTGACATAAGGCGCAACCATAAGCGAGCGTCCGGCATATTTGAAGAACGATATGCCTGTTGCTCCCTCGCCTATGGCGTATGAAGAATTTTCCGAGAATTCGGGCGACATTTCACTGTCGTTGTTCGAAGTTTTTGCAGGCGTGAATTCCTGCGGAAGTCTCAACTCGCCGTCAATAACAAACTTGTCGTCGGCAAGAGGAGACACCGTGAGCTGCAGGTTTGCGCCCTGCTTTTTTTCCGAGAAGTTTCCATAGGCTCCGATGTTCTTTTCGGTAAACACAGTGCTTGCAATCGTGTTGTCCACAACGTTCAGCATCAACATTCTCGTGCCTTTAGAATCGCCGGTAGTGGTTGCCGTGGTAATAATTGTACAATCTTTCGATTCTCCGCTTATTGTAAGAGATTTTCCAACCACAGCGCGATAGAAATTAGCCGAACTCTGCGTGCTCGCCCACAGGGAAGGATTCGAATTGAAATCGTTCCATTTGTGAATTCTAAGCGTTCCCTGCTTATAACCTGCGTCTACCTGACTCGCGCTGTACTGGTTGAGCATGCTGTTAACGCCCACAAGTTTTCCGTCAGCCGTGAAAGCAATGTCGCTAAGCGTTGAGTAATCGCCGGCATTCGATGCGTCTTTGGCAATGATGCCTGTGGTGCTCAATTTCTTTACATAAGCGTTTGTTTTGAGGTTTATGAGATGAAGCTCGGGCGTTCCTGCATTGTCGGCAAGCACCACGGCGGGAATCTCCGCGCACTATGGCACGCTTCAGAGTGCCTTTGAGATTGGTAAAGTTCTTTGAAGTGCGTGCAAACTTGAATTGCGCCGGGAGTTTAAGGTATTCCGGTTGCTCGGGATCGGGATAGTTTTTGTAAACAATCACAGGCGGAGCATACGAAGAGCTTTCCACCAGCAATTTCACATAGGAAGTTTCGTTGGCTTTCACCGTTACGGGCTTTTTATATTCGTCCGTGAGCGACTTGTATCCATTGGCTTCCACTTCGAGAGTATAATCGCCAGGCTCAAGTCCCTCGAAAACAAAAATACCGTTGTAAAGTTTGTCCACCTGATAGGTCTGCACGGTTTCATCTCCTTTCTTGAGCAAAACTTTTGCCCCGTTCACCGGCAGCCATTGGTCATTGGTATTGGGAGCATAGTTAAAAAGATTATTAGCTATCTTTTCGTGCATATCTTTTACCGTACCCATGATATAACCTGTCTTCTCGGGCGAAAGCTTAAAATAATCGCAGATGCCGCGAGCCACTCTCACGCCTTCTTGTCCGCAATAATCTTTATTAAGAGCACGATGTCGCGCCGGCTGATAGGTATGGAAAAAACCTTCTATGAGACATCCCGGCACACTATGCATTAAAACTCCGAGATAACCCTCATATCCTTTCCAATTTGTCCATGGATTATGATAAAAGTCTATATCTCCTCTGATATTCATACTTGTTCGGCTGTAAGCACTCTGGGGATCGAGCTCGTCCATATAGTGAGGTTTCCAAAGAGCTTTGCATATATTTCGACTGCCTTGGGCATAATCTCCGCCGTCTCCGTCTTTTCCGCGATAAAGTATCAGAGGATAATTCGTCGTAGTGCCGTCTGTGGCAGCATTGGAGTGAATAGAAATAAACATGTCCATGTTGTTGGCATCGACTTCTGCGCTTATTTCCGAAAGCGAACGGTTGTATTTTTCTGCATCCGAGGCTCCGCTGACATAAGGATAGGGACCGTTGAGACGTCGTGAGTACATGATATTCTTTTTCTGCACACCCATTTTTTCGAGGGTCTCTCCAAGTTTCAAACATTTCCAAAGGTCGGTGTTCGATTCGTAGAATCCGCAGGTATCCGGGCGTCCTGTCGAGGCGAGATTGGGATATGGTATCGTGGGCATGGGTCTGTCGTTTGGTCCCCAGCTTCCATGTCCGGGATTAATATATATTCTTACGTCGGAGGTGCTTTGTGCCGATGCGCCCATGGCTATTATTCCTGCGGCAAAGCATAGCATTATCTTTTTCATGGCTTCTTTCATTTGGCAACATTGATTATATACGTTTCTCCCCCGGGAGTGGAGAAAGAAATCTTGTTTGCTTTCTGCGCAGGTTGCGGATACATGGCAATTAATGAGTCGGGGTGAGAGCCTGACTGTTGCCGTTGAGGTCTACTGCCATTATTTTCGAAGCATAAACACGTTCGCCGTCGTCTTCATCCTTCATACCCACAATAGTACTGTTGTCATACCATTTCGGTGCCCTCACTATTCCGAGCGGAACTATTTGCGTGCCGTCCACATTGCACACGAATGCGCCTATGCCCGCCACATAATATACTACCTTTGTTGCATCGGGCGAAAGCTCGGGCCAAATATAACTTTTGTCTGTTCCGTTGGGCGAGAAAACCGTTGTCTTTCCCCCCACGGGTTATCATAAGCTGACTGTTGTCTATCGAGAACGAGGGCACATCGGTTTTCTTCGTTCCCGAAGCAAGAGCTTTTATTGTCTTCCGGCTGTTGTTTACTATCGAAGCCTGTGTTCCTTCAACCGAATAGCCTTGCAAATTGCGCGAAGGCTTAGATATTCGTTTTCGTTTTCTTTTTCCGTTCACGAGGTTCAGGGAATGGAGAGCCACATTGCGGAGATGGTTTTTGTCGTAGGAATTCTCGCGATAAACAATGTTTTCTCCGTTGCCCGACAGTTTAACTCCGTATCCCGCACCCGGGGCATCGGTTAGTTTTTCGGTCTTTCCCGTTGCAATGTTGTATTTAACCAATCCGTCATATACGGGACTCGTAAGCAGAAGAAAGTCTCCGTTAGGACTGAACGCCGCAACCGACGGTGTTTCTGCCGGAACGGTTATCTTTTTCATCCCGCCGGTTTTGAGAACCTGCGCATGTCCCGCGAGGGGAATGGCAAGGGCTGCGATGATTATTTTCTTTATCATGGAATATATGTTTTATGTTTCGGTTATTTTATTTTCACAGGTGTTATGCCCTATGGTCTGTTCCTCTTTCGAATAGTTTACTATTTCGGATATTTCACTTTCGGAATTGTCGTGTTTGTTCACCGCAGTAATGAAATATTTTCCGTCTTCGGGCATGGCATACGAGGTTTTGGTCGTAACTTCCACGAGAGTTGCTTCCTTTTTATCGCCGTTGCTGCGATAAACTGCGTAGTAGCATTCCTTTACTGCGTCCCATGTGAGATTGCTTACATCAAGTATACGCACATTTCCCGGTGCCGCCGGTTTCACTTCGGTATATTTTCCGTAGAAAGGCACGAGGGCTTTCCTGGCATAGCGGTTTTTGATTACGGAATTGATGTCGCAGCGGTTTGTAACCATGTCTCTCATTCTGTAAAGCACATCGCCCGAAATCTTTGACTTTGCATCGGCAAGCGCAAACTGTTCGGAAAGCATGGCATTGGTTTTGAAACCTTCGGTAGCGGAGTTGGGATCGTAGCGAT
>VOFC01005044.1_pt1 | contig 11035 bp, 18 predicted proteins | sample 5384161 | NCBI WGS metagenome assembly VOFC01 (sample SAMN12384722, study PRJNA508395) | human gut metagenome | isolation source: healthy gut B | host: Homo sapiens | reverse complement strand
GATTGACCAATGACCGTTTTTTCAAAAGCGGCATGGGTTTTGTTAGCCGGTCACGGATATTCCTCCTGATTGGCAAAGGTTTCAATCTCTTTTTGCTTTTCAGCGTTCTCGAAGTCGTTGTAGGCAGCGTCAATTTCATCTGCGCTGTTAAGGCCAGCGACAACCGTGTCCAAGAACGATTGTAAAATCTCAACCTTTTTGAGCAACTGCGGGTTGTCCGTTCTGCCCAGCTCATCCTTAATATGTTTGATGTCATAATCCTTCTGCTTTGCATCATCGAAGTGGATGTTGCGGATAAGGTTCATGATGTAGGCGACATTGATTCGGTCACTTTCCATGATCTCAATGCAGAAGTCCACATCATTCAGGACAGATACAACTTCACGATCTGTTTTCTGCCTGGAGTAGAGCATCAGATATTTGCTCTTGTAGTCCTGATACTCCTGTTCAGACATCGTGAGTGCATTTTGGTCAAAGCTAAACTCGATAAAGGTATGCAGAGATTGCAGATACTTCGTAAGCTCACGAAAAGTCACAACAAACTGCTTTTGATCTTCCTCGCTCTGCATGGTATCTACGTAGCGGGAGTATCGGCGATTTCCTTCAGTTTAATGACCATTTCGTTGAATTTCTCGACGAAGTAATCATAGTCTGGAACAATAATGCCCGACGTGTCCTGTGCCTTTGAGAACAGTGTAAGCGCATCATCTGTCTGCTTTTTGAGATTACGGTAGCAGATGACTATACCAAACGGTTTCGTTTCCTTCTCGACACGGTTCGTGCGAGAATAGGCTTGCAACAGATCGTGATACTTCAAATCTTTGTCCACATAAAGGACAGAGAGCGTTTTGCTGTCGAAGCCGGTGAGAAACATATTGACTACAAGCAGGATGTCCAGCGGCTTCGTCTTCTTACCCTTTACACGGTCGGAAATGTCCTTGTGGTAGGCTGCGAAAGTATCAGTCGAGAAGTTTGTACTATACATCTCATTATAGTCTTTGATGATCCGCTCCAACGCATCACGGCTATGCTCGTCTTTTCCCTCCGCATCTTCATTCTGTCCATAAGAAAAGATACCGGAAATATTCAGGTCGTGTTTGATCTCTTGAAGATGTCGTAATACTTGACCAGCGCCTCAATCGACGAAACTGCGAATATGGCAGTATACTGCCTATTCCGTGTTTTTGCCTTATGGTTCTGAATGATGTGATTGGCAATCAAGGACATTCGCTCTTCGGATAGGTAAAGTTCATTCACATCGATGGCATTTGCCAATGTGGGATCGTCCCAGTCAAAATCTCCCTCCATCGTCTTTATGTACTCCACATGGAAGCCGAGGACATTGTTATCGAAAATAGCGTCCTTAATCAGGTAGTTATGCAAACATTCCCCAAACAGCATTTCTGTAGTCTGCGTGATCTTTCCCTCGTCTTTCCGTTGACCTCAAAACGAGGCGTACCAGTAAAGCCAAAGAACTGTGCTTTCTTGAAATGCCGCACAATATCTTTGTGCATATCTCCGAACTGACTTCGGTGGCATTCGTCAATGATGAAGACGACCTTTTCGTCTTTGTATGCATCCATGACCTTAGCATACTGCGGACGCTTGACTGCATTTGCCATCTTCTGCATCGTGGTAACAATGAGCTGCCGGTTCTTATCTTGCATTTGTTTAACGAGAACATCGGTGCGGTCGGTTGCATCCACCGATCCGTTTTCAAACTTGTTGAATTCTTCCGTAGTCTGAGAGTCCAAGTCCTTACGGTCAACAAGGAAGATCATTTTGATGATATGGTCACGGGCAAGGAAAGCTATCGAAAAATCCTTCAAATTCGTAAGACGAACATTATCAAAGTCCGTCCAGAAGAATGCAAGGCTGTGTAGCATCTCCCGATCCGAGTTTGCAAAATACTTTGTATCTACGCCATTAGAAATAATAAAGATTTGAATGAAGTGGTAAAGCCCATTGTAAGAATGCTTTTTATACCGCATCACCTGATTGACTGCTTCACGGATGTCAATGCCTCTACGCTTCAACTCCACTTGAATCAGTGGAAGTCCGTTGACGAGAAGAGTTACATCGTAGCGATTAACATACTTCCCGACAACGGTGGTCTGATGTGTCACTTGAAAAATATTCTTTGTATGATCGCTGTCAAAAAAACGAAAGATAAACCTTCGATCCATCCTCACGTTCCAAGACAAACTTGTCTCTGAGTATTTTTGCACTCTGAAACACAGATTTGCCGAGCATCAGGTTGAGAATGCGTTCCCATTCTTTATCTGTGAGCGGTTTGTCCAGCTTACTCGCATTGAACGCCTCGAATTGCACCTTGAAATTCTCGACCAGTGCGTCATAGTCAGGAATTGAAATGGTATCATAACCTTGTTTTACCGAAAAGCCTGAGCCTCCGTAAGACCAAGACTGACCGCATTGATGCGCGGACGATTGCGGCTATGCTCATGTCTGATGTGAACCTCAAGTCCTACACAGATACAGTATACCACAACGAGGAGCTAAAGTCACTCACAAGATACCAGTTTGACAAAGTTCGGCAGAGAGCAAAGCTGAAGCAGTCCGTTTCCCGCCTGGTCACAATCTTGTTCCCAGAGCTGGAAACGATTGTCCCCTCACTGCATATGGCGTCTGTCTACGCGCTCCTCAGCGAGTTTCCCGGCGCTCAGACAGATCGCCGACACGCACCTAACCCATCTCAAAACTTTATGGATGACGCTTCCAAAGGACGCTATGACAGGGGAGAAAGCCGTGGAAATCCGCGAGGCTGCCAGGCGTTCCATTGGTTCAAGGATGCCTGCCAAGTCGCTGGAGCTTCGTCATACCATCCAGCTCATCCGTGGAACTGGACAAGGAGATTGCCGAGGTGGAGGATTCCATTGAGGAGATCATGAACTCCATCCAGTCACCTATTACCACCATCCCTGGCATGGGTCTTCGCATGGGAGCGATGATCTTGGCCGAAATCGGCGATTTCGCCAACTTCGATTCGCCGGATAAAATCCTTGCCTATGCCGGCCTGTCTCCATCTACATATGAATCCGGGCAGCTTTCTCTGCCGGGGCCTACTCCCATATGGAGAAACGCGGATCTCGCTACCTTCGTTACGCTATCTTCAACGCAACGAAATATGTCTGCCATTGGGACTCGACCTTCGCCGCCTACCTTGCCAAGAAGCGCGCCGAGGGCAAACACTACAACGTCGCCATCTCTCATGCAGCTAAGAAGCTCGTGAGGGTCATCTTTCCAATACAGAAATCCGGACAGGCTTACCAAACGGCAGCCTAATTTTTTCCTCTCCACCTCAACCTTGGCGCCGCTTGACGCTCTGCTTTGCTATGCCGTCTTTGCCTCGCCTTCCAATCCTCAATTCCCTCAATTTGGGGCTTGACTTTTAATAGTTAGTCTCACCATATCCGGTCAGCGCAGCGAATGGAGAAAACTGAGCCGCCCGGTCTATCATCGGCATCCTGGGATGCCGTGTGGAAACGTGATGGGGATGATTGATAATATCATCATAAGAATTTTTTGTGTTATCTCTATCTAGCAAAATAATTATCACCTCTTCCGGATATTTGCTGGTTCAAATACTTCTATGCTTTATGACCTCCAATCTGCTGATTGCGATCTTTTGCCGTTGCCCTTCCTGCAAATTCATTCCCCTTCAGGATTGCATTCTTGCCAAATTTTTTCTTGATTTCCAGCATGGCCTGCTGCATTTTCCGCTCCTTCTCCAGTTCCTCATTTTCCTTTTCCTGCAGGTTTTGACGAGCGGAATAGTCTGTAAATAAATCTAGCTGCTCGAAGCTATTTTCACTTTGCGCCTGTGCTTCGGCTTCAGTGATAACATGAGTAGAAGCCATGTTAATCCTGCGTACCAAGATCTTTATCTACAATCCGATCAAACAGATCCATCACAGCCTGGGTAATCAGACGGGTGGAAGAAGTATATTTTTTCAGATTGGCAGTACCGTGGGCGTGCTTTGGAATGCTTCGTCCATACCGGTCTGTCTTGATTTCTCCATGATATTTCTTTCGCCGCACCGGGTCTTTCAGATTGTCAATATCATAACCGACTGTCAAAACAATTTGATTTATCACAAGTCCTTTATCCACCAAATCAAGCACCATTTGGTCGGTCATTTCCCGTACTACAAGTTTTGCTTTTTCAAACGGATACGGACATTGCAGCACCTGACCGGAGCCGACACTGTTACTTTCCGGCTTTGTAGGCTTTAATATCTGCAATCGTACAAGGCTCCCAGCCCCAGGCATGGTCAATCAATAATTCCGCATTGACGCCGAAAAGCTGATACAAAAGTTCCTCGTTATAGTAGTCACCCGGTTTACCTTCCGAACAGCGGGCTATGTCGCCCATCGTATAAAGTCCATGTTCTTCCAGTTTCTTTGCATAGCCTTTACCAACTCTCCAGAAATCAGTCAAAGGGCGATGTGACCACAGGGAACGGCGGTACGACATTTCATCCAGTTCGGCAATCCGGACACCATTCTGATCAGGCGAAATATGTTTTGCCTCTATGTCCATCGCAACTTTACAGAGATACAGGTTCGTGCCAATTCCGGCTGTCGCAGTAATTCCAGTAGTGTCCAGAACATCAAGAATCATTTTCATTGCCAACTCGCGGGCTGTTAGCTGATAAGTTCTTAAATAACTGGTTGAGTCAATAAAGACTTCATCAATCGAATAAACATGAATATCTTCCGGCGCAATGTATTTGAGATATACCTCATAAATCCTGGCGCTGATTTTCATATAATGCGCCATCTGCGGCGGTGCTACCACGAAGTCTACCGCCAGAGAAGGATTTTCTTTCAGCTCTCCATCCTGAACTGAGGAACTTGTCAGTTTCCGTCCCGGTGCTTTTTGCTGTCGTATGAAGTTGACCTCTTTGACCTTTTGCACGACTTCAAACAGTCTGGGTCTTCCGGGAATCCCATAGGATTTCAAAGCCGGAGATACTGCAAGGCAGATAGTCTTTTTTCCGTTCTGCTGGCGTCTGCGACCACCAGATTGGTTGTCATCGGATCAAGTCCACGCTCCATACACTCAACGGAAGCGTAGAACGATTTTAAATCTATGGCAATATACGTTTTATCTGACATTGTTCAACGCTTCCCTTCTCATCAGGTTTTTAGACAGGTGCGGCATCAGGACAGTAAATATTTTTTTCCAAACTCATACGCTCTTTTAAGGTGCAGCGTCCTGTCAATTTGTGGTTTCCCGTTTGTATCACCGCAGCCACCGGCAAGTAACATTCCTTTATCATGGAATCCGATATAATTAACCAATGCAAATTTGTAATAAGACACTGCCTGTTCAAACGTCCAAAAAATAATTATCCGCCGATGTCATAAGCAGAGCACAGTCTTTCACCGGATACTTTTCATATCTTCCGAGCGGAGGATTCAGATCTTCTTCTGCAATGCAATAAAAGCGTTCTATAAATGCCTTGATTCGGGAAGCAATCGTCCAAAAAAATATAGCGGCGATGCAAACACAATCAGATCCGCTGCTTTGATTTTGGGAATCATATCATTGAAAGCATCTTTTGAACACATGGTTTGCCGTAGCGGCAGGCATTGCATCCTAGACAGCCCTTCACTTCATTCTTCAGTAAAGAAATGATTTCAACCTGATGCCCGGCATCCTCGGCTCCTTTTGTAAAGCTGTTTACCAACTGAGCAGTATTGCCGTTCGCTCGTCCACCGCCCTGGATAATCAAAATGTTCTTCAAGTCCTCAATCCTCCGATTCCTCTATAATGCCGTAGTCAATCAGCACATTCGTTTCTGCGTGGGGAGGGTAAACAATCCCCATCATTTCATAGTCATATCGCTTCACTTTTCGAAAGTCTTTTATAGGTTCCGGCGCATAGGCAGATGTTTCGCATCCAGCATAGTCAGCGTCACCAGCCAAATCATCGGCCACATCCTTTATCAATGCGTCCTCTACGTCCTCAATCGTGCTGCCATACTCGACAGCAACCAATTCATGCTTTTTCACTTCTTTGTCCAAGTCGCCAAAAGAACGATACAGTTTGTACTTCATGACAATAGCCTCCTGTGTCTTAAATAGTTTCAAGATATCTGCTGATCTTCAGCTTTAGCTCAGCCAGGTATTCCTCAAAATATACACTGATTGCCACCGGATACACCTCATCCAGTGCTTCCAAAATCTCTTTGATCTGCTCATTTCCAATCCTACAGAATCGCTTCATCGGCTCAAGGTAGAATGGATATACTGCCGGTATCTGAGGAACGCCAAGATGATTTGCAACCACTTCAGCACCAAGTCTTGCAGAAGATGAAAAATCATCCTGTTTGAATGCGTTCAGTAGCATTTTCAGGAAATGGATTAGCAAAGTATCCTGCTTTTTTAATATTGCTTCGGTCAAAGCACTAAGACGGAAGCAATCCGTAAAATCAAAGCCAACAAGATTTCCGTCAGGCGTTGTTGCTATCTGCACCGCATCAATTTGCTCGAACATGACCGCCAAAGCATAGTGACAGACATACTCAAAAGCCATATTGATAGAATTTTGCAGGTCTTCCGTTGTGAATGGATGCAGTCCTTCCAAGTAAGTGATTCCAACTACATAAGGTGTCTTAAACGGCCAGCTTTCCTTACGGCCACTTTTTTTATCAAGAACGCCTGCGGAACTGGAATTTGCATTTCCTGCGCGAGCCGGGAATATACGAATTCACAGCAAGCCGAACATGGCTGTTCCTGTTTTATGAGAAGAGGTGTTAGACCTTCTCTATGGGAGTTGCCAAAAGCAGTTGCCCGGAAAATCCCTCATGGTTAAATGGCTGATAGATATAATCCCTGCTGTCCACAAAAACTCATTGTCCAAATCAGTCACCTTCCTTACTGAGATGTTATTCTGCTGGCGTTGACCATCTGCTTATCAAAAATTATAGCAGATTCAATCGAAAAAACAGTCAAATTCATTTTCATATACATAAATATATCTGTCTCAAACACTGCAGACCGGAATATAAATAAATTCACGCCATTCGTTCTTTAGCGCTATTTCATGTTCTTTATCTTCTGTATTACATGGAAGATGACCGATATACTAAAAAGGAACGAGAAATAGTTCTAAAGGAGGAGGTGACGAGATGGACGCACAAGCTGTTGGACAACGGATCAAAGCTGCCCGTGAGGCAAAGGGACTAACACAGGAGGGACTGGCAGCGTTGGTCGATCTCAGCCCCACTCATGTGAGCGTAATTGAGCGTGGTCTTAAGATTCCCAATCTGGATTCTTTTGTAGCCATCGCAAACGCACTGGGCGTTTCCGCAGATTCACTGCTGATTGATGTAGTTGACCATGCCACGGAGAGCGCAGCCTGCGAGCTAGAATGAAGATACTGAATGCATTCCGCATTCTGACAGAAGAATAGGAAACATCAGGGGAGAGCCGTAAAGGCTCTCTTTTTTTTATAGAATTTTTTATAATTTCGACAAAAGATGCCATCCTCCGACAGTCATTTTATGTTAAAGTAGTTCTAAAGAACAAATTCAAATTCTAATGGAGGATGAGATTATGAATTTCCAAAAGATTCTAAAGCAAGTTGCCGCCGAAAATAATACGACACCAGAAGATGTTTACCGGGAAATGCAGATCGCTCTTGAAGATGCGTACAGTCACAAAGATGACACACAAGAATCGCAGGCGCTATGGAAGGAAATGGGCTTTGATAAAAAGTGCCCGTCACCGGAGCAATTCATCAAAAAGTCGGCTCAAAAGCTGCGTGGTGATCTCGGAATGTCTATTTGGAGGAAGCGATTATGAAGAAAGTATGTTTTGTAGCGGATCGCTTTTTTGGGAAGAGGAAATGGACGATTTGCTATATCAGGAAATCAATAAAATTTCAAATGAGGATCACATCATTGAGTTCTATTTTCATACCTGCCACGAAGTTTTTACGCAGAGAGCAGTCGGCTGTATCCAGAAATTGAAAGAAGAGCGGCCGGAAAAGCAGCTTTCAATAGTAGCAGTTATTGACCCACTGAAATGGGGAGAAGCTGCGTATAATGAGGAAATTCTTTTTCGCTATGATCAATTTCCCCGTGGAGTGTTGACCGGATTGATCTTGCTCCCGCATTTAACGGTAAATGCGAGAAGAATGAAAGGCGCTTCATTCAGCACTTTTATAAGATTAACCGCTGGCTCTACCATCAATGTGACGATATGATTGCCTATTATTATGACAATCTTCCCAATATTACTCTGAGAACCACCAGATCTGCTACAACCGGAAAATCCAGACCGGCACTACATCATCTCTATCTGCCAAAACCAAAGACAGAATTGACATCCTAATTGAGCAGCTTCCCGAACGGGAGCGAAATGCCGTGCTGGCAATTAACAGTGGTACAACCTATCGACAGCTTGCAGAGCAATTAGGCGTATCTTATAACCGGGCACAGCAGCTGACAAATAGAGGGGAGCTGCAAATCCGCAGATGGCTGCGGCAAAGCTCCTGATAGCAGCCCACATATCAAAAAATGCCCCGGACGACCGGTTACAGCCAGTCCGGGGCATTCATGTTTATCTTTGAGTTTCTTCTTTTCTCTTTTCTTCCTGAGTCTTTTCTTCTTCCTGACGAGTCAGATTCAAGAATTGCTCCACATTTTTTTCGCTTTTAAATAGTCCTGCATTTCTGTCCGTGCATTCCGGTATTGTGCGTAGGCGGATTTTTTGTCTGCCAGAACTTCGGCATATTCTGCTGATAAATCCTTTGCCTTTGGAAGTTTCTTGATTCCCAATTCGTTAAAGGCATCCTTTGCTGCTTTGTGCAGGGTTATTGCCTCCCGATGGGATTCATAAAATTTTCTACTGTATCCAGACTTACGGTAATCTGCATATATATCCTTTGTTTTGGCATAGTTGATAATGTGTTTTTCAGGGAAGCAATCTCCACCAAACGTTTTTCTGTCGTTTTGATTTTTTCATCCAGTTGGTCGTAGCGTTCTGTTGACTGTTTCGTTTTCTCACGAAGCTGGACAATATCTTCAATTCCATGCTCACGAAGGAAAATCATGGTCTGCGCCATTTGTTTCAGATTATAGACCGTAGCCCATCGCTGATAGCCGATTCCTTTCGCCTGAAGTCTGACATCAATATCTACCAACAGATTCAGACGTTTCTGGCTAACAGCCTGTTTATTCTTGCTGCGGATATTGTGTTCTTTTTTCGCCCAATATAACAGCGCGGATTTCTTCCTCTGTGTATCCTTCTCCTAAAGATCGGAACCGCAGAAAACGATCCTGTCCTTCTCTCCAGAGCGCCGTGTGTTTCCCGCGCTTGCAGGTATAGCCGTCCTGTTCCAGAAGCCGGAGAAATTCTTCAAAATCCTTTGGTTTATTTAGAAGCGCACGATCAATAGCCTGCCGGATTTCATCCCGGAAGCAGTGCCGCTTTGGATAAGTGGTTCGTTTGACACGCTCTTTGTATGGTTTCTTCTCAATAATAGACAGCCCATGCTCCACACAAATGATGTCGCTGATCTTCTGAAGAGCAAGGCCGGAGTTATGGAAGTCACGAAATTTACGCTTGCAGTCCAGCGAAGTGGAATTGAAAACGATATGATTATGGATATGGGCACGGTCTGTGTGTGTTGCTACCAGAAAAGCGTGTTTCCCTTTGGTGAACCGCATTCCCAGCTCGTAGCCAACCCGGTTGGCTTCCTCCGGCGTGATCTCTCCCGGTTTGAAAGACTGGCGGATCTGATAGGCGATCACATCGTTTTGCTGCCGTCTGCCGGTGATATGGAGATATTGCCGCTTAGCCAGAAGAAATTCCTCGTCTGCCGTCATAGGATCACATTCATAGCCAGTCACCAGTTCACCTTTTTTCCGTCTTTTTCCGGATTCTGTGCATAATCAGTCCGGTCACGCAGACACTGTGCAATGGTTTTCCCTTTGTTGATATGCAGTGCAATCAGTCTTGTTGCCGCCATAATTCACCGTCCTCTCCATAACAAAAAAGAAGACAGGCCGTTCCGCTTATTTCCTGCGAGCAGCCTGCCCGAAACATTTTATTTTATGAATGTACAAAGCCCACCAGAGAATCCTTCATCCCGTTCAGGGCTGTCTCGATCACTACGGCAAAGAACATGGCGGCTACACATAGAATTTCCAGAACGACCAGAATTGCCACCGAAGTCCACATCTGCTGTACAGCCGAATAAATCCCGCATCCGAGTATAAACAGCATCAGAGGCCCCATTACATAAGCTGACAGGTTGGTTACAAGTTTTATCAAAGAGCCGCTGCCATCAAAATCAGAATGATGGGCAGTGCCAGTAGCTTAAACCTGCATACCCATGCGTCTGTGTTGCCCCAAGCGTACAGTCACCTGTCGCCGTAATTTTTACCGTCTGTATCACCGGTTCCTGCTGCGTTTCAGTTGCAGTCCCGGTTTCCGTTTCTTCCAGCGTACCCGGTTCTTCCGTCATCTGTGTCTCCGTGATTTTTTCCGTAGAAGAGGGCAAAGCCGATGACGTTGCTGCAGGAGAAGAACATCCCGTCAGCAAAAATCCTGCCATTAGGATTGGCAATATCCATTTTTTCATACGTTTTCAGACTCCTCTTTCACAAGAATATCCACCGTGTGACCGCTTGCACCCATAAGATCCATCCGTTCACAGGTTGCCAGATGATACTGCAGAAACGCATCAAACTCTTCTTCCGTCAGCGCATTTAAAAACGGACGCATATAATTTGCTGCACCGTCTGCCGCTATGATCTGCCGGCGCCTGACCTCTACCTGCCGGTCCAATGCTTCAATATCTTCCAGACGAACCATGGAATACAGAGGATTGGCTTTTGAAGTACAGTGATAATCCTCTGTGAGCATTCCCTCCTGAAGCGCCTCCAGAATATGTTTTTCCTTAAACGCATACGTGATAACGGAAAATTCATTCATAATATACGCCACGAGAATCCTGCCTCCGGGTCTGGTCACCCTCACCGCCTCCCGCAGCGCAGCA
>VOFC01004983.1_pt1 | contig 11059 bp, 9 predicted proteins | sample 5384161 | NCBI WGS metagenome assembly VOFC01 (sample SAMN12384722, study PRJNA508395) | human gut metagenome | isolation source: healthy gut B | host: Homo sapiens | reverse complement strand
TGATTCTGGGGACCTGCACGGTGCCTGTCCACGGACGGCAATTTAGACGACGCCCTCATCTGGCAGTTCGGGGACCTGTGGGTAGCGGGCATGGTGGTGTGCCTGTTTCTGGCCCTGTACCGGCTCCGGCCCGGAAAGGCGCTTTCAAGCTTCTGACCTTCGGGGCCGAGGTGTGGCTGCTGGGGGGCTATCTTCTTTCAATCTGCCGGACGCCTGGTGCTATCAGGCCTGCCCCTGGCATGACCCCAGGGATTGTGGAAGCAGGTGCTTTTCGTGACGGTCCCCGGCGCTCTGCTCCTGGCCGCAGGCCACGGCCTGGAGGCCCTTTGCCGCCAGATGTGCCGCCAGAAAAATATCTTTGAAAAAAGTCAGAAAAAAAGCTTTCTTGACAAACGAGCAGAAATGCAGTAGTATATCCAGGCTGGACAACGAGCCGCAACTGATGGAGAGAAGTCGCGCTGGCTGGCCAGCGCGCACGATTAATCAGTATTTATGCGACTTTCAAATCCCATTTTCTTCTCCCGGACCATATAACTCGATTTGGCAATCCATTGAAACAAACCTTTTGAACCCTTTAGTCTGTCTGCGCATTAATGGTGTTTTCATTTTCCAGTATTTATGCGGCTTTTCAAGGTCGCATTTTTCTTTTGTCAGTCGGACTAAAAACGAACAACTCGGATTTGGCAATCCGGAAAATTAAAAAACAAACCTTTTTGTTCAGAACCCTTTCATTCAGTTCTGTCTGCACGTGTCTCCAAAAATCCTTATCCTCACGTTTCATGGAAGAAAAGAAAGATTCCATAACTGAATTGTCATACGGCACATGCGCACATGAAAAGGGAGTGTGTGATGTTCAGAGACCGCATATAATCATTCATTGTTTTGGATCGGTAGTTGCTGCCACGGTCGGTATGGAAAACCAAACTTGAATCCGGCTGACGTGCTTTTCATGCATTGAAATAATTTTACGACATTTTCTGTAGGAATTGAAAGAAATGTGGAAATATGATATAGTTAGAAAAACAATCATTTTATTTGATAAAAAGATTCACGACTTTTTATTAATTATAAGACCATCGCCTCAAAAAAGTACTTAATAGGTGAAAGCGCTTTTAGGTCTGACAAGGGAGGAACAACATGGATGATCTGAGAATCATAGAACTCTACTTTTGAACGGGATGAGCAGGCAATCAAGGAAACGGATGCAAAAGTACGGCAAGCTCTGCCACGGTATTGCCTATAACATTCTGAACAATCACGAGGATTCGGAAGAATGTGTCAACGATATACGTGGGAGTGTGGAATGCAATTCCGCCTACAAGACCGAGTAATTTTATGTCCTTTGTCTGTAAGATTGCGAGAAACCTGTCTCTGAAGCGGTTGGAGTTTATGAAGCGTGAAAACGGTCAGCGGATGTAATGTTGTCCCTGGATGAACTGGAATCGGTACTGCCGGATGATCGGTATGCCCCCGACGTGAGTGACGAGGACGTAGGCAAACTGGTCAGCCACTTCCTGCGCACACAAAAGGAGGACGTGCGAAATGTCTTTATCCGGAAATATTTCTACTTCGATTCTATCGGAGAAATTGCAGAGCGCTTTGGGTTTACCAAAAGTAAGGTCAAAAATATGTTGTTCTACACCCGAAACAAACTAAGGGACTATCTCATTAAGGAGGGCGTTGAAATATGAAAATACCGAGATTTTCTAATGCCATCGGCAACCTCGATGAGGATCTTGTCGAGGCGGCAGCAGAATGCAAGAAAAAAACAAAATCATTTGCTCAAATTGGGTTCAATAGCAGCCTGCTTTGCCGTGATCATTGTTGTAGGCGCGCTTGTTCTTCCATCGCTTTTAGGCGGCGAACCTACACCAGGAGGCACAAACGATAGGTATAAAGACATTAACATTATGGCAGACGAATCAGGAATTGTATGGCCATGGGAATATCAAACCGTTTTTGAGAAATACACTGAAGTAACAATTGACGGTATTGTATACCGAAGTCACGGTCGCCTTGTGTCTGAAGAACTCCTTGGCGATTTGATTGGAACATATACCGTATTGGGCATTGACGAAATTGAAGGAGATAGATACACTGAAAATTTGAAGTGTATCAGTTAAAATATGCCGATAAGAGCCAGCTTGTCGCCGTGAGGATGGAAGGTAGTTGTTATACCTTCAAGAGGGATAATTATGAACCTCCGCACACACTCGGTGAGCTCTTCAAGCTGGTAGACCTCCCAAAAGCAATTGAATTGAAGCGGTTCTCTGTAAACGGCGACAGTCCGAACAAAAAACACTATACACTGAGCAATGATGACTATGTATGGGAAGTTCTTGCCGGATGCGAAAATGCACCATTTGTTGAGGATGAGAAATGGGTTGCACATGATAGAGAGTATTACAGTTTTACGATCACATCTGAAACTCTCGGCGTATATAAAGTTGCCATGTATGTTACTGTAGATGGCTATCTGTGGACAAACGCTTTTAATTACCAATACCTCTTCAATATCGGAGAAGATGCAGCCAGTAAGATTATCAAATATGCAAAAGAGAATTCCACCGAAGCAGAGTATGAGCCGTATCAGAATACCATTGTCGGTAAGATTACGGAGATAACCGATGAGTATATTCTGTTAGACGATTCCATTCTCTGCGCCAATCCCGATGACGGAATCACGTACAAAATCCTTCTGAATGATCTGCGCATCTCCCGTTATGCAGAAAGCGGAGCTATCCGAGTGGGAGAAAATGTCCAGATAACATACGAAGGCGAAATTGACGAATCGAATACCATTGACAGTGCCATTTCCGCATCTGACGTGGTAATCTCCGGCGGGGATGTTCTTATTCCCGAATAATAAAATAAAAGTCGCATATATGATTAACCGAATATAAGTTTTTGCGAGAGTTCGAAGTCATACACCCCTGTCGGTTTTTCGATTTCCGCGAGGTCAATGACGAAATGAGGATTTTGAACCTTAAAAAGGAGAACTTGAGTTGCGGATTATTTGCACATCTGCAATCATTTCCGCCAGGACTTTTCTTCGATTCCTCGCGCGCATTTTCGCGTAATAGATAAACTGAAATGTGTCAGACAACCCGCAACAAATAACCGTATTATTATTGGTCGGATTAGAAAGTTTGACAAAGGAGAACCTTTGGGGGAGTTTTCATATACAAAAATGGTCGTTAAACACTCCCGTTCGATTTTGTCAATAAATGAAATGTGTCAGCCCGTCCTTTTGCGTATTTTTGACAGAGTTTTTCGGTCACCCTTGTTTCTTTTTCCGCGTTGATTTCGCCTTTGGCAGTATCTTTTTTCTTCGCATTCCTCGCGCGTTTTCGCGTCGGCCGTAGGCGTTGGTCGGAGTGCACCGTCCTCATACAGGTGGTCGTTTATCATGTGACCAGCCGATTTTGCGGTATTTTCGGCAATTCGATTGGGGCGGTATCTTTCCCTCCCGCGCTTCGTCGGCATTTGGGCGTCTGTACCGCCGATTTTGCGGTCAATGCACTGTCGCCTGCCTTTGCATGGTAATATATCAAGCGTGGTTGCCGAGGACACATGGCCTATGGTTGCCGAGAGCGTTTTCACATCCATACCGTGCTCCAGCGCCATGGTCGCAAAGGTGTGCCGCAGATCGTGAAAGCGCACCTTTTACAGCCCGCCCGTTCCAAGATCAGTTGTAACCGTTTTCTAACCGATGACGGATTTCTCGGTCTGCCGTTATCCGTCGGTGACGGAAACATCCATTCCGAATCCACCGTTTCTTTATACACCACGAGAGTTTTGAGGAGTGACGGCGGCAGAATAACAGTGCGTATTGAGGCTTTTTGTTTTCGGCGCCGATATAATTATTTCCGCCCTGATGATATACACCTGCCGCTCGATATGCAGCTCTCCTGTTTTGAAGTTCAGGTCTCCATTTGAGCGCCAATATCTCACCGCGCCGCATTCCTGTGCCGAGCTCCAGCAGGAAGAGCTCATAATAGCCTTCTTCCTTTGCCTGATGCAGAAATCGGATAATTTCATTTTTGCGTCAGCACCTGCATCTCCGCGCTTTCGGCGGCAGCTTACAGCCGACGGCGGGATTGGTGCGAATTAAGCCCTCCTGCACCGCCCGCTGTAAAGCTGTGCGGCAGTTGGCATGTATCCCCCTTATCGTTCTGTCCGAAAGTCCCTTTCCGTAAGTTTTTGCGTGCAGTTTTCTTCCGTCTGTCTTTTCCTTTGCGTAGAATTGCTGTAAATCCGACTGTGACAGCCTGTTCAGCGGAATTTTTCCGATTTCGGGAATGATATGATTGTAAATGCGGTTTTTCATAGTCGGTTCTTGTGGTAATACGGAGTATTATGTCGGGCAGTAGGTCTGATACCAGAAGTCGATCAATCCCCGAACGGCATATCCGGCTTGATTTTGTCGGAAGAGCGTCCGCACTGTTCTTTCAGCGCTTCGAGTTTAGTGGAACATTCTGTTTTTGTTTTTCGCCGTTACGCATTTTGTAATAGGCAGGCTTTTCTCATTGTACCCGACAACAATTCTTCCTTCCCACCGACCGTCTTTACGCAGGCGTAATGTGCCCTCACCATTTTTTTCTTTTTTTAGCGATTGGTATCATCTCCTTCAAGCATAATCTCATCCATAAAGCTCCCCACGATAGTGGAAGCATTTCTCTGCATATCGGTGGTCACATGGGTGTAGGTGTCCAGCGTAAAACTGGCGTTGGTATGGCCTAAGATTCCCGAAAGTGTTTTTGCATCTACACCGCCCACCAATGCATGCGTTGCAAAGGGTATGCCTGAGATCGTGGAACCGAATCAGCGGAAGCTCAGCCTGTTTTAACAGTGTTTTTTAATCGGTGGTAAGCATAGTCGGGGTGCATCGGTTTTCGGGCTCATAGATATTCGGGAATATCCATTCATCTGCTGACTGCCGTTTCTTTTCGCTTCCGCAGAAGTTCCGCAGTGCTCGGCGGCAGGACGATCGTGCGCGTTCCCGTCTCGGTTTTGGTTTCGCCGATATTCAATCCGCCGCCTTTCCGCTTTTAGCAACCAGCGCCTCACTTTCAGCTTTCCGTTTTCCGCATCGAAGTCCTCCCACTTCAGTCCGCAGATTTCACCCCGCCGCAGTCCTGTGGTCAGCTCGGTGTAGAAGAAATCGTACCACTGCTCATCCTGTCGGATGCGCTTCGCATGAATCGCTCAAGCTGTTCGTCATTGAGTATCTGTTTAGGCGGATAATTGTTTTTGGGAATCGTTGTGCCGACCGTTGGGTTTTTAACAATCAGCCGTAGGCACACCGCCATATCCAGCGCTTCGTGCAGCATCATATGAATACCGCGCACCATGCTGTCCGGCAAGCTCTGTGCCGTGCTGCTTGTCAGGTTTCACACGACCTTCTTTTTGACGCTGTTATAGAATTTTTGAAGCTCCTGCGTGGTCAGCGCCGACAAAGGTCTGTCGCGAGATACGGTTTGATTTGATTTTTAATCATCGCTTTGTAAGAATCCAGTGCTTTCGCGAATCGTGAAGATCATATATTCATTGATCCATCGGTCGGAGCCATTCGCCGAGCGTCATATTTGGAATCTCGTGAGGTCGGCATCGCGGTACATCTCGATGCGGTCATTGAGCTTACGGTTAACTCCTTTGTGTTCGAGGAAGCACATAGCGGTGAATCAGACTCCGTTCTTTTGTGACCGACAACGATGCGGCCTTCCACCGTCCGTCATCGCGCTTGCGCACCATACCGTCTCCCGACGGTCTTCGTTTTGTCATGGTATCACCTCCCTAGCAGGGCTCTCGCCAGCCGAACACACAATACCACATGGCGGAATATCCAGCTAAATTTGCGGTAAAATTCGCGGCCCCAAATCAGCGAGGTTTTTATCTGTGCAACCCCGAAATTGAAGCTTTTATAACCGTTCTTAAAAGCCGCCTACAAAGCCTTATTGCGGTCGGCGTTGCGTCCGCTGTTCCATGCGAGGGAAGCAAGGCAACCTCGCTCTCCTGCTTATTTTCGTGCGGGCGTAAAACTGCCGTTATACCGCCGATTTTTCCATGTTTGCGGTCAAATTCGGCAGGTTTTTCAAAGCTGACTGACACCGTATTTCGCATTCCAAACAGATCATCTGCTGTTCGTAATGATACTCCCTGCATCCTCTATCCAGACGACAGGTATAGAGCAAGTGCCGTTACGCTTTTCCTTTTGCGTGCAGGAGGGTCAGCTCTGCCAGTAATCAGCTGCTTTCAATCAAGCTGTCTACATATTTCTTGACGTTGTTTTTGCTCATGCCGACAGCGTTGCCAATCGGTTTGCAGCTCGGATGGCACTGAAAGGTTTTTCGATTTTCATCGGAGCAGGCCGCACGCGCACTGCTATCACGGTGCTGGGGACCCAAACTGAAAATTTCATTCGGCACGAAATAATCCCGGATCGCATCCACTTTGGATATCAGGTGAATTTCAAATCTCCCACTTTCTTCGACCCATGCGCGGAATTTTCTTTCGGTACGTGGGCAAATAGACCGATACATAACGACGGAAACCCTTTCTCGATGCATCAGCTCGTAGGCGCTTGAGATGGAGATGCCGAGGGAGCTTGGCTGCACCAGCGTTTGTTAAGGAACAACGGCAGATCCTCATAAGCGGTGTAAACAGATTCTTTCATTGGTTTTTCTTCCTCCTTGTTAAATTCACACGGTTTTTCGCCGTGTTATGTAAAGGACTGCTGTTTTATTAAACAAAAAGACCCGCACTCAATCCCGATGCTGATTGCATCGGTGATTATGGCGCGAGTCTGAAACTCAAAATTGAAATTCACTATTCAGTTGTCCTTTAACTGTCTGCATAAACATGCAGTAAAAATTTTGTCAAGTTTTTTCACTTTCGCAGTGAATATTTCAGCCGTTTTTGAAATACTGTTTTTTCTTTGTTTTCTGCGGTGCAGGTTTTAATCCGTATTCAACGCCAATCGAACCTCCGATGGCGTTTGGTATTAGCTTCGTGCAATAGATTTTTGATAGCAAACGAAAACAAATTCCGCAGTACCTTTCGCCGCATTTGTCGATGTTGTTTTGAATCGCCTGTCGCCTACGTACATTTGACCGAGAGACCTGCTAAGATTTCATCGGTGCAGTGATAAAAATGTTCGGTAATATAGTCCTGCAACTTCTTCACGAGTCTTTGCGCGGTATCGCTGTCGACACTCTCTCCGGCAATTTTTGCAATCTGCGAACTCAGCGAAGATTCCATTCATACCGCCGAGCGCATCGTTCCATTGTTCTTTGAGTATCCGCAGTCCTGTCTGGCTCATCGTAGACATCGGTGCCACCCCAACGCTGTTTTGCCTCGTCTTCGTACTGCTGACGGGCGGTTTCCTATTCGCCGTTGCTGCGCACTCATTGTGATTCCTCCTTTTTCCGCTTGTTCCAGAGCTGCAATCAGCCGTTCCAACCGTTCTTTCTTTGATGGTCAGTAACTGTTTCTGCTCGGCAAACGCTTTTTGTTTATCGTAGTTCGGCGAGGCAAGAATCCCCCTGATGCTTTTCAGCGAAAAAATCCAACTCACGGTAAACAAAATTTCCTGCATCATTCGTTCCAGCGATGTTTCATCATAAAACGGTAACTGTTTTGTTTTTGTCCAAAAACTCGGCTTGAGTAATCCGATCTCGTCGTAGTAATGCAGAGTGCGCACGCTGACGCCGGGTAAGCACGGCAAATTCTTTGATCTGCAATTTCATATCTTCACCTCACGAATTGAGATACACTATAACGTTACGTCAAAGTCAACCCTATTTTGTTGACGATTTTTTAAAAGCGTAAGGGGGCGTGCAATTTCACGCCCACGGTAGAGAAGAATTACATTTTTCTTCCGTTTCTGTGTGGGCTCATAACTCAACCATAATCTGCACTGCACTGAACCCGTCGGCAAAGCCTGACTGGTTGTGATGTCGCCAGTTCCTTTTTGGCAGTCGGTGAATTGTTAAATATTTTTTCTGTCGGTTATTCAGATTTTTAGTAAGGCTTTTCCTCATTCCGCAGAGCCAGTTTCAGAAATTTTTTCTTTCCTTGAGCCGTGCTTTTTATGTACCGTCGCTCGTACGGAGCGGATAAGCTCTGTAATACAGATCTTCGCGTTGGTCATGTTCATCCTACCCTCACATAAGAAGAGGGAGGCATGTCATCGGTCAAACCCGACACACTGTGTCGCCCCTTATTTTTCATTTTCTCTGGTTAATCAGCGTGATGTTTTACAAGCAGCATTTTCAAGCCAAGTCCGTTCATCGTACCCGACGGACGCCCATTTTGAGGAAGTCTTTTCATAATCCTCCCAGGATGCTGTACTTTTCTCCCACGCCTTCTCCGCGGTACAATTCTTTCTAAACTCATCCTGTGCCATATCCGCACCCTCCCTTGCAGTACAACAGTACCACACAGGTTTCCAGTGAAAGTCCAGAATTTTAAAACTTTTTCCGGATTTATTATGCCTAATTGCCTATGCAATAAGAGAATCAATTCTCCTTTTTCACATATATATGATTTATTTTGCAATATATTTGAATTGCAACATTAAACGCTTCCAAGAATTTTCTCGTGATGTAGGTTTTTCTTCCAAAGGAAATTCGTGTATCAATTCATATCCTCTCAATGAATGCTGCTTAATGTCTTTTACACCTTCATCGGAAAGCATAGTCTCGTTATCGCCTCAAATAACGAAGCATCATCTCTTCAAGTTTTGGGTTTTGCACATCACCCCTGGCGCTCAGCCTCCTCAGAAGCAACCAAAAGACCTGCTATTTGAGCTTTTACAATCAATATAAGGCTTAGGATAGTTTTCAGTCAAATCATTAAGATCTGAAGCATCTTCATCAAGCCGTGTCGCTGCCATACCTATCAGACACAGCAATAATACACATCAAACTGGAATTTAAATTTATTCTTATTCTTATTCTCCTCGCACCGTAAGTGAGCCATGGGACTGATAATGTCCGCGAAAAATGACTGAGCATTTTTGACATCTTAAATGCATTATTTTTCATCTCCTTTATGTTTTTGCTGATACGAATCAAAGAAATCAATACCTTCGTGCACTTCCACCATTCCTGGAGGACGGCGACACAACAATTGTTAGATACTGAGCATCCGGATTGTCATAGAATCTATCAGCAAACGCTTAACTTCCGCAGATTGTACAAATGAAATCATCTGATTGAACACCTTGACATCCGCTACAGCTTCTTTTATCAAAATCCATAGAACCTGTAGGCGAATCTGAAAAAATTCTAATTCAGAATCCTCAAACAATGTTTACCAAGCTTAATAGCAATTCATGTTTGTCACTTGACTTGCCCCACTACGTTCTTTAAGTTTTTATGTAACGGTCAATATTATCAATTTCAATAAAGTCATCTGTAATTACTTTTTGGATTTTCTCGTTTCGCCTTACGAATGATTTCCTCAATTCAGCGGTTGCCTGTTCTTTAATAGCGAAGACTAAACTTCTACAACTTCTTTCTATAAAGAGCAGCATTTGTTCTTGTTGTTGAGGCTATCTTGTGCCTCATAGTCCTTATAAAAAGAAGTTGTGCTTTATAAAGGTTATTATCCTCTGTGAGTTCTTCATTGTTTTCGTCTTTAGATTCGATAATACAAGCTGATACTTAGAAACTGCAATATATTTTTCTAACTCGTCTGTTCTCGCTTTCAACTTCGCTGCTTCTTCGCCACCGGCTTTTTATGTGTTTTTCAGCATTAGTGTTGAGCCTTGTTTGAAGGCGATTGGCCTCTTCACGTAATTTTGATAACTCTGTAAAAGCATCGCTTAAACTCGAATCATAAGAGCAAAGCCATTAAGCTACTCTTAATTGCATTTAGAACAGATTGTTGATCACTACCCAAGTATTTTTCCCGCATTTTCGAGAATGGTTTTCTTTCGCTTTTTCCTATGCATCTACCACAAATACAACCTTGGCGTGTGTCGAGTTCCACGAAGAAATCCTTAGAGATGGTTTTTGGGCAACTTTAATTTGTCATCACTGCTTCCAAGACCATGATGCGATCACAGAACTCCTGACTAATCAAATATGGAGATTTAGATAATCTAATTATTTCAGAAAATTTGTGCATCAATAGAATCTTTTATTGTGTTGCTGCAAATTGAGGATTTCCTGCTTTTTCTTGGTTTAATGTTTCATACTTTTTTATCGAAGTGCATCACGCTGAGTAATTTCTTTCTCTTTTCGCTCATCTTCAAAATGTTTTAATACCTTTGCGGAGATGTGCTGCGCGTTTTTGTAATTTAGAGATTGTAGTTTTAACGCCTTCCTGTCGAGTGCGCAAATTGCTCAAAGAACTTTGCTACTCCTTACTTCCTTCGGCATCTTTGAATTTGATAGAATTCCTGGTTCGTAGCAATAAATTTCATCAAGCTCGTCCAATTTATACAGATATCGAATGGTTTCTTCTGGCCCCTTGAAGAACTGTCCATCGTTTTTTCTTGCTTGCTCACCATCGAAAACAAAGCGTCTAACAAACTCAGGAGTAAAAATGCCTTTAAGAGCATCCGGCAAGTGTCGTCCGTCTTCCATGCCGCCAAGTGTTGTAGTTGTTGTTTTTAATATTCGCAGTACCAGTTTTATAACTATATACAAGAAATACTTGTACTGACGTTCATCAAATTTTACAGCAATACTAAAACACGCCCACATCAGAATGTGATGTTGGTGCAAATGTCTTGATTTTTTTCGCACTCCAATCAGCTGCAGAACCGTCCATTAGACCCTTAATTAGTTCCATTGTAGTGGTCTTACCGGTACCGTTTGCCATCATAACAAAATTGTTTTTATTAGATTTCTTCCATTGGCATCAACAAACGAAAGCTTTAATTCTAGAGATTTTTCGAATATTTTTATATTCGATTCCAAGGATAGACATTTTCATTCTTGTTCATCCCTCTTCAATAAGAGTTAAGGCTCCTTTCAAGTCACCCTCGCTCGCATTATTATCGAATTTGTTTTTGATATATTTCTTGAAAACAGATTTGAAATCAGAC
>VOFC01006096.1_pt1 | contig 11063 bp, 15 predicted proteins | sample 5384161 | NCBI WGS metagenome assembly VOFC01 (sample SAMN12384722, study PRJNA508395) | human gut metagenome | isolation source: healthy gut B | host: Homo sapiens | reverse complement strand
TAAAATATGATGTTGCATCATGTCCAAACTGCGGTTATACAGCAATGAACCGCTACTTTGAACATCTGTCATCGGTCCAGATCAAACTGATCAAAGAGAAAATATGTGCAAATTTTAAGCCGACTGGTGAAGAACCGGCGGTATATGATTATGATACGGCAATTAACCGTTACAAACTCGCACTGTTTAATACTCTGGTAAAAAAAGGAAAAGCAAGTGAGAAGGCATATACTGTCTTAAGATTTCATGGCTCTATCGTGGAAAGTTAGAGGGCATGGATGAGAAGGATGCTTCGCTGGAACAGAACGCAGGGAGTGTCTGGAGCAGCAGGAGGCATTTTATAATCAGGCTTATGAAGGCTTTTTAAAAAGCAGTATCAACTGAGATGTTTCCAATGTGCGGCATGGATCAGACAACAGTAGATTACCTGTTAGCTGTTATGTCAAAGCATTTCAAACGTTACGATACTGCGTCCAAATGTATTTCCAGGATCTTGTCTACAAGCTCTGCTTCTAAGAAGATGAAGGATCGTGCATTCGATCTGAAAAGAGGAGATCATCCGGGAAATTAAGGATTCCAAAGCGTAAAAGGCGGCAGGGGAAATCAGACATCAGAATTGGCAAAGAGTAAGAGGATTGCAATGAACGAGATTATGATTGATCTGCAGGGGGGTGCGAAAGCACCCTTTATGAAAAAAAAATATATGAATATATAAAAAATGAGATCGTTGACGGTAAGATTTCCAAAGGGGAAAAATTACCGTCAACCCGTTTATTGGCAAAAAAATCTGTCTGTGAGCCGCAGCACGGCGGAACTGGCATACGATCAGCTTTTGGCAGAAGGGTATATTGAGGCAGAACCATACCGGGGATATTTTGTCTGTGATGTTGAGGCGCTGTATCAGTTAGAACAGCGGAACCATATGCAGGAAAAACTGCAGGCAGGGCAGGACTGGCAGCCGGGATGGAAAACTGAGATAAAACATGGAGCAGGATCTTCAAAACAGAAGGAAATTGATTTTTCCCCTTACACGATCGATACGCAGAATTTTCCGTACAATGTCTGGCGGAAACTGCATAAAAATGTCCTGCTGGATGACAGGGAAGAAATTCTTTTGTCGGGAGATGGACAGGGAGATCACGAACTGCGCATGGCAATTGCAGATTATCTTCATCAGGCAAGAGGTGTGAATTGTGTCGCAGAACAGATCATAATCGGCGCAGGTAATGAATATTTAGAACTTCTGCTTGCGCAGGTGTTAGGAGAAAAGAAGACCGTACTGATGGATGATCCGACTTATCTGCAGGCGTACCGCACTTTTTCCAATATGGGTTATCTGGTGAAAAATATTCCGGCAGAGCAGGGGAGTATGCCGATCGAGGCGGTGCGCAGGGAAAACGCAGATATCTTATATGTTATGCCATCACACCAGTTTCCTTTGGGAACAGTCATGCCTTTAAAACAGCGGCTGGAACTTTTGAAATGGGCATCGGAGAAAGAGGGCAGATATCTGATCGAGGACGATCATGACAGTGAGTACCGTTATAAAGGAAAGCCGATCCCGTCACTGCAGAGTATTGACCACGAGGAGAAGGTGATATATCTGGGTACTTTTTCAAAAAGTATTGCGCCGTCCCTGCGAATCAGCTACATGGTTCTTCCGTTGCATTTGTTAAAAAATATCAGGAATCATGCAGCTTCTATTCCACAACCGTTTCGAAAATTCAGCAGGAAGTATTGAGGGAATTCATCCGGGGAGGATACTTTGGCAGACATTTAAATAAAATGCGTGGAATTTATAAAAACAAGCATGATTTTTTAGTCGGCGAATTGAAGAAAAAAAACTGGGTGGAGAATATTGCAGGGGATAACGCAGGACTGCATGTGCTTGTGCAGGTGAATACAACGCTTACAGAGGAAGAAATCTGTAAAAAAGCCGCAGAGTGCGGAATCCGCCTTATGGGTATCAGAGAGCATTATATTCACACACCGCCGGAGGGAAGACCGGTACTCTTGTTAGGATATGGAAAACCGGACGAACAGAAATACAAAAAGGGCTGGAAGTGCTTGAAAGCATTATAACCGGAAGAAACAGTAACAACTGTAAAAAGCCATAAAAGAACAACTGATGAATTATCTACTGGATGGCCGGTGTGAAATCTCGAACAACCATGCTGAACGAAAAGCCAAAAGCTATGCAATCGGACGGAAAGCCTTCCTGTTCCACACATCAGAAGCCGGTGCCGGAGCAAGTGCGGTGATGTACAGTATCGTGGAAACAGCAAAAGCAAACAATCTGAATATTTTCCAATACCTCTATACGGTACTCCTGTATATGCCGGATTACATGAATTCGTCCGCAGGTATAGAGCAGCTGATGCCATGGAGTGACTTTATAAAGGAAAAATGTTCAGGGCTGATTAACGTGGAATCTAATGTTCCGGAAAATAGAATTCCCCTGCCACTTAGGTAGCAGAGGAATTGATAATAAATGTTAATCGTTTCCTGTTTTAACAGAATTTAGGAAAAGGGTAGACGGCGTGTTATTCATCGCTTACAAAGAAGGGGAAGAAAAAATTGGAAGACTTCTATTTTAAAGAAAACAAAAAGTGAAATACCGTTTGTCAGATAGAAATTCCTGACAGCCGGTATTTTGATTTGCAAAGGATTATATGTGTTGATGAAGGAATTAAGTATTAATTAGTGCGTATTACTTAAAACAACATTGCAGTTAAATTCGGTTTGCGAGTAGCTGATTTTTTAAGAAACCTTCATATTTCTTAACACTATTTTCAACATTGTAAAGACCAGTTCCATAGTCTTTAGAAGAGAATGTTCCGCATTTTGTGTATGAATTGCAACTATTTTTTGACGTTGATTATAACAAAGTTATTATGGGAACTAACTATTACTGATACTTCTTTATTGGTTTTGCAAAGAGCACTAGCAGATAAGGCGTTTTCAAGCAAATTTGAAAATATAGTTGTGATGTCAATGTCATCCATAAATCTAAAATCAGTTTGTTCAACGGTACATTTATACAGAATGCCGTGTTGTTCTGCAAAATCTTTTTTCGTTCAGTATAAGATTTAGAACTGTATTATTGCTGTATGGGAATAATACAAAATCTGATATAAGTCTATCCATTCCTTTGATATAGTTATCTGCTTTTTTCAAATTCATTGCTTTTATATAGTTGCTCTATCGTATTAACATGCTTATCTATGTCATGTATCATTTGTAACGATTTCTGATAGTTTGCGTCTAATTGTTTATAATATTTAAGTTGTAAGTTTGCTTGCTGCTCTGATCGGGCTATTTTAGACTTTAATTTTTGATTTTCAATAATGTATTCAAGTAGCCACATAATATGAAGATTAATAAATACGGTAATTATAATTGTTAAATATCCTATATATTTGTCAGACTCCGGCATTGTAACAGAATAACCTATTTTTAGCGTTTAAGCAAATGTTTACGATACTACAGAATGATAATAAAATATATAAAATCAATTGTTTCATAGGAAGTACACTATGCTGTTTTGACAAATAACGATTCTTGGTTTACCTGGTATAAACATATAATTAATAATTTTGAAATAGCCATTTTAAAAACGGAATGTGCTGGTTCGCATAATGGAAACTTAATAAAAATCAAAAAACAATTCATATAGAGCGACCCCTATTGTTTCAAAAAAAGTTAAAAGAAATATGAAAAAGTATAAATCCAGGAGTAAAGTTTTTCTTTGAACTCCATGGATCATAAAATAGTAAGCATATAACGAGGTGTAAGAATGATAATCCAACTTGCAAAATTTAAAATAGGGTAATTAAAAAGATTTATAATTCCAATTAAGACTCCGACGGAAATGGTAACTATATTATAAATCCATTTTTGTGAATATATAGAGTTAAAATTTATTTTAAAATGATCAAAAATTAGTTGTGCAGAAACATAACAAATAATTACAGAAACAAAGTAAATGATATAAGTAATCATAAAATGATCTCCCTTTATAGTATTAACATTTTTTCTAAATAATTGTTTAGAGCATTTTTTGAATAGTACGGCACGTTTTTTGAGACAAAGGAATCCTTATCCCATTGGTCATTAATAATTCGTAGTTTTTTATATCTTCTACATATTTTAAATTAACTACAAAACTTTGATGTGGCATAAAAAAAGTTATAACTCGCCATGTCAATATCTATCTTTCCGATTTTTCATTAAAATGATAATCACCGCTTTTACTGCATATCTTGACATATCGTTTCTTTATATATTCAAAAAAATATATCATCTATATTAAATTCGGTCAATCCTTGCTCATAAGTTATGAAACGCGCAATATAAAGGGGATCATTATTTTGTGATTCATAAATAAGAATGTCATTAAGTTGTTTATAAATGATTTTTTTTGAAATTGGCTTAGTAAGGAATGCAAAAGAATGTACATTCTTATGTGCCGTTTCATGATATTGTTTATAATTTGTAATATAAATTATATATGTAAATGCATTCAATTTTCGGAGTTGAGTACCTATATCTATGCCGTTTTCTGTTTGTAAAATAATGTCCAAGAAGATAACGTTATATTTTAGTGATGTTTCTAACAATTTTTGCCGGAATCATATAAATCAACGGATATGGATATATTATTTTCGGTGGCAAATTCTTCTATGCATTTTTGAATTGAACTGAGTACAATCTTGTCATCATCACAAATAGCAACAGTAAACATTTTTACCTCTTTTTTATTATATTTGTAGTAGGAAGCAACTAATCTAATACAAATTATAACATATATCGTGAGAATACACTATGAAATAGTTGCGTATGTTAGGGCGAAAAACTGTATATCGGGGCATACTTATTGTTTTTATTCAAAACTCTTTTATAATATAAAAAAAATTAGGAGGTACTTAACTTGGTTGAGAATAATCTTTTGTATAGACGGTTTATAGAACAACAGAATATTGAATTTTGAGGAGGATTTGTATGAAAATAAAAGGGTTATTAATAATTGTAATATGTATGATAGGTCTATTGGGATGTACTTCAAAAAGGATTTGATATTGAAAGAGTATATCAATTTGTTGAGATACAGTCATCAAATGGTAAAGAGATAGGAACTATAGTGAATTCGGATGATTTAGAATTTTTTTTTTGAGGAAATGAAATTTCAAGAATGGAAATATATTGAAGAAAAAGAAGATTTTGGTAAATGTATTTACAAATTTATAGCTTATGAATTTGTAAAAGATGATGAAGAGTACTGTATTAGGGAAGACCCATATGAGTTATATAAAGTAGATGACAACTATTATATTATTCAAGATAGTGATGTTATTTCCATTCCAAAAAGCGCGGGGCAATTTTTGAATTCAATTGAAAATAAAATTACAATAACTCAACCTATATCAGAAGATATTCTGGATAATTGGGAAAATAGAATTGTCAATAATACGGATAGTAGTTATGGAACAAAGAAAAAACATATAATGATGAAACAATTGTTTCTAATATCACTAAAATAGTTATAAGTGATGAAGATGAATTAGATATAAAAAATAGATAACAAGGAAGAGATAACGGCATTCATTGAAGGCTTAGATACAGATAGTTGGAGTTCAATAGATGATATACCAAACGATGCGATTTTAAGGCGTAATATATATCAGCATATTCGTTTAGGAGAAGAACTGAAAAAAGGTTTTGACCACAATGTATACGATTATGTTATATGAAGCATCTAATAATGAATATTTTATAAGTGAGACTATTCCAGATAATGGTACACAGGACAGAGATTATATTGAATATTATACTATTCCCAAAAGCGTAGCAGATTTTATTTTACAAACTGAATAATAGATAAGCGTTTAAAAAAGGAGATAGCCGTTGTGGCAAGACCTGTTTCCTTTTTCGTGTTCGAAAAATGGAATGCTGGGAAACAAATAAACCACTTGCTATGCGAGTGGTTGGAAATGCTTTGCAGCGAAAAAACCTCCAATGCTATAATAATTTCGCCAACCGCATTACAAGGATGGATCCATATGGATATAAATTTCGTGTTCCGTTAAAAAATGGAATGGACAGTTAAAACGTGAAACTAAATAAACCATGTTATGTAAAAGAAAAAGGTGTAAAAATTGTCTATGCACATACATATGTTAGTGGTTGGAAAAAAAAAGGGAAAAATGCTTTAAAATATAAGTATGGAAACTTGACATTTCTAGGTGCAGAGGATATTACGTAGTGAAAAACCTCCAATGCTTTGGATAATAATGCAGGTTCGCCAACCGCATTACAAGCAGAGGAGGTATCCATATGGATAGTAATAGTTTATCACATACGAAATTACATGGAAATATATGAATTAGTAATCCCGAAAGATAATCTTCTCCGGCAGATAAAAGAATTGGTTGATTTTAACTTTATTTATGATGAATTGCTTGCTAATTATTGTCTGGATAACGGACGAAATGCAGTTCCACCTATCCGAATGTTTAAATATCTTCTTTTAAAATCAATTTATGATTTATCAGATGTTGATGTGGTTGAACGTTCTAAATACGATATGTCTTTTAAATATTTTTTTGGACATGGCTCCAGAAGATGAAGTTATAAATCCAAGTTCATTGACAAAATTTCGGAAGCTGCGTTTAAAGGATATGAATCTGTTGGATATGCTGATTGCCAAAACAGCTCAGTTAGCATTAGAAAAAGGAATTATTAAGTCAAAATCCATTATTGTGGATGCTACGCATACAAAATCAAGATACAATCAAAAGACTCCCCGTCAAGTACTCCAGGAACAATCAAAAAACTGCGCTGTAGCATCTATGAGATTGATGAAACAATGAAAGAAAAATTTCCTGATAAAAACACAGAGGATTCTTTAGAAAAAAGAACTAAAATACTGTAAACAGCTTATTGATGTTGTAAAAGGAAATGAAGAAATCTGCAGTTATCCAAAAGTGCAGGAAAAATTTAAAATCTACTAGAAGAATCTGTCACTGATGACATGGAACATTTAGAAACTTCAAAGGATGAAGATGCAAAAACTGGTCATAAGACAGCCAACACGTCATTTTGGGGATATAAAATACACATAGCAATGACAGAAGAACGGATCATCACAGCTGCCCCAATCACCAGCGGCGAAAAAACAGATGGCAAAGAACTGCCAAAACTTGTACAAAAAAAAGTAAAGCTGCTGGGATACAGATTGAATCAGTCATTGGAGATATGGCTTATTCTGAAAAGAAAAATATCGAGGCAGCAAATCTCTTTATGATTTGTCGGAAAAACTCCTTGCAAACAAAAACTACAATCGCGGTTGCAATGAGTAATTCCGCAAAAATTACAGAAGCATTCCATATTTCAAAATAGAAATGCCCAATGAAATAGACCGCAAAAAAATCAAATAAATTCAATCGAATACATAATATTTTTGGAAATTTGAGTGCGTTTCTGTTCCCTAACTAACATCTGTTTCTGTTGTTGTTCCAGAATTTCTGTTTTAACCGATAATTCATCTATCTCTGATGGTTTTAACAGATAATCCACGGTAACATCGAATACTTTGCTTAGTTCAACAATCTTTTCTACTTCGGGTATGACCTGCCCACTTTGCTGCTCAGCCAGTTGTTCCTGTGTTAATTCTCTACTTTTGCGTAGTGTTATAAGTTTTTCTGCGAACTCCATATGTGTTCCTCCTTTTTGATTTTGTGTATAAATCTTATCAAAATACTCATTTGCACTCTAGCAAGTAAGCTATACAATTACATGACAAACGGTAGAGTTTAAGTGCTTTCTTGTATATCTTGATTGTCATTCTACTTTTATATGCCTATTTTAGCATAGAAAAAACGTTTTCTCTATTACTCTCACGTAAAGGTGTGAACCATTTTCCTTCGTATACAAGATCTGAGCAAAACTTGATTGAAACATATTTTTTTAACATCCATAGTAGCACGGTTCAATACGGGATTCCTCAACTGACGATGTGCTTCCATAAGGATTGTTCCGCCGGGAGTCTCGTAAACACCTCTTGACTTCATACCGACAACACGGTTTTCAACGATATCGATGATACCAATTCGTTTGCCGCCAAACGGTTTAATTCACGGATGATATCAGAAACTTTCATTTTCTTTCCATTAACAGCAGTTTTGGAACACCTTTTTTCAAAAGTCATAGTTACATATTCGCCCTTCATCCGGAGCTTTCTCAGGAGAAACACCGAGAACAAGAAGGTGATCATAGTTTGGCTCATTAGCAGGATCTTCCAACTCAAGACCTTCATGGCTGATGTGCCATAAGTTACGGTCACGGCTGTAACTTTGATCAGGTTCCAGAATGGAAGATCGATGCCATGTGCCTTGCAGTACTCAATCTCATCTCACGGGAATCCATTTTCCATTTGTCATCACGCCATGGAGCGATGAATCTTTAATATCAGGAGCAAGTGCTTTGATAGAAAGCTCGAAACGAATCTGGTCATTTCCTTTACCGGTAGCACCGTGGCAGATTGCAACAGCGTTTTCTTTTCTGGCAATTTCAACTAACTTCTTTTTGCAATGCCAGGACGGGCCATAGCAGTACCTAATAAATATTTGTGTTCGTATACAGCAGCGTTTGCCTGTACGCATGGAACAATGTAATCATCACAGAATTCATCTACGATGTCCTCAATGTATAATTTGGAAGCACCGCTTAATTTGGCTCTTTCGTCAAGTCCGTTTAACTCTTCTTCCTGACCGCAGTCGATACAGCAGCAGATAACTTCATAATCATAAGTTTTTTTAACCATGGAATAATGGCGGTGGTATCAAGTCCACCGGAGTACGCTAAAATAACTTTTTTCTTTCATGAGAGTGAATCCTTTCTGTCGTATATTCTTTTATCATGTAAACCGTTCTTTTGCATGACAATGAGTCTGCCACGAAACGATTTCTTCTGAAACCTAATATATACTATGTGGACAGGAAATGCAAGTGAAAAAATATACATAATTTAATAATAAAATGCATAAAAGTATGCAATAACAACAGAAGTTTATACAGTAGACATTTGTATAAATTAAGGTAAGAAAAATTGTAAAATCAAGAAAAAATAAGAAAAAACACTAAAAATAGTGTTGCATAAAAATGATAATGAATGTATAATTATGCAATAGCAATTGAAAACCAGGGAAACAAAAATACTTTTTACTATCCTAAAGAGCTGTACTATGATAGAAACGAATTAGAGTGGTAAAGTGTAAAAAGAGAAAACCCTTCGGGGAGATTGGAGAATAGATTATGGTAAAAGTTGGGATTATTGGAGCGACCGGCTATGCGGGAAACGAGCTTGTCCGGTTATTGATGGGACACAAAGATGTAGAGATCATGTGGTACGGTTCCAGAAGCTACATAGATAAGAAATATGCAGAAGTTTATCAGAATATGTTTGAAATCGTAGAGGATACCGTGTCTCGATGATAATATGGAAGAACTGGCAAAGCAGGTGGACGTGATCTTTACCGCAACCCCACAGGGATTTGCTGGCAGGTGTCCTGACAAGATTTTAAGTGAGAAAAAAGATTATCGATCTGAGTGCGGACTTCCGTATCAAAGATGTTGCTACTTATGAAAATGGTATGGAATCGAACACAGGAGTCCACAATTTATTGAGGAAGCGGTATACGGACTTTGCGAGATCAACAGAGACAAGGTGAAAAAGCAAGACTGGTAGCCAATCCTGGATGTTACACAACCTGTTCTATTTTAACGGCATATCCACTGGTAAAAGAGGGACTGATCGATCCGGACTACCCTGATCATTGATGCAAAATCAGGAACATCCGGAGCCGGAAGAGGTGCAAAACTCCTAATCTGTTTTGCGAGGTAAATGAGAGTATGAAAGCTTATGGTGTGACGAACCACAGACACACACCGGAGATAGAAGAACAGCTAGGCTATGCGGCAGGCAAAGAGATCGTGGTTAATTTTACCCCACATCTCGTACCAATGAACCGCGGTATCCTTGTAACAGAATATGCAACATTGAAAAAAAGCAGACGGCACTTATCCGACCTATGAAGAAGTCAAAGCAATCTATGATAAATATTATAAAGAAAAAAAATTGTCCGTGTACTGGAAAAAAGGCATCTGCCCGGAGACAAAATGGGTAGAGGGAAGCAATTACGTTGATGTGAACTTCAAGATAGATGAAGAACAGGCAGGATCGTCATGATGGGAGCCCTTGACAACATAGTAAAGGGCGCCGCCGGCCAGGCAGTCCAGAACATGAACCTTATGTTTGGACTTCCGGAGACAGAAGGTTAACTGGTGCCAATGTTCCCATAAATTTTCGGAAAAAGGATGCAGATAAGATGAAATGTAAAGGGAAGCATTTATCTAAACTCATCTGAGAAATACAGGAAGATGAAAAAATAACATGAATGATACAAATATAAGATCCGTCCCATGACAATTGAAGATTTTTGATCAGGTGCACAGCCTTTGGATGGAGATCAACGGATTCGGAATACGAAGTGTGGATGATTCGAAAGAGGGCGTAGAACGAAAAATCGTCGGAGCGATTCTCTGCGGGCATGATGGAAGACGAGGCTGTCTGTATCATGTGTGTGTAGATGTAAATCACAGGATGAAGGGAATCGGGAAGGCTATGGTAACGTGAATTACCATGGAAGCACTGAAAAAAGAATATTAACAAAGTATCTTTAATCCATTTACACATTAACGATATCGACAATTGCAAATAAAAATTAAATAATTGACGAAAAAATTCAAGATTATGAAGATTATTAAGATTTTACATTGAATTTCGAAGAAATATCTCTCGGCGTTTATCCAGTAAGCATTAGGAAGCAAAAAATGTCTGCATATAAAAGAACCGGCGGCTCCCAGATAAAACGAATTTTTCAAATTTAACTAATGAACAGCCGTAATTGTAAAATAACGAGAATAATTATAAGGAGAAAACAGATGAAACAGATCAAAGGCGGAGTGACCGCAGCAAAAGGTTTTTGAGGCAGCAAGTACAGCAGC
>VOFC01006033.1_pt1 | contig 11083 bp, 21 predicted proteins | sample 5384161 | NCBI WGS metagenome assembly VOFC01 (sample SAMN12384722, study PRJNA508395) | human gut metagenome | isolation source: healthy gut B | host: Homo sapiens | reverse complement strand
GAGGACCAGCCACCGCCGGGGAAGGCCTGGTTCAGGGCCTGGCCCACCTCCTGGGCCTCCCCCATGGCGGCCAGGGCCCGGGTTTCCAAGCCGCTTCCGGGGACAGCCGGCGTCCAAAAAGGGCCTGGGTATGGTCGGTGAGGTGGTCCATGAGCTCCTGGCGGACAGCGGCCTTCTCCCGCCGGGTGGCGGGGAGAGGAAGGCGCACACGGCCTCCCCTGTAGGCCTGGAACTTCTCCGGAACCGGGCTCATCCCGGCTGGAAGGAGAGGACGGAGTTGACCCCGTGGGCGTAACTTTCCCACTGGGCTTTCTCCCGCACCAGCTCCTTCCGGCCCCGGTCGGTGAGGCGGTAGTATTTCCGGGTGCGGCCGTTGGCCTCGGCCTGGTAGGCGGTGACGTAACCCCCTGTTCTCCAGCTTTTTCAGCACGGGGTAGAGGGTACCCTCCTTCATCTGGAAGGTGTGGTCGGAGCGGCGCTCCAACTCCGTGATCATCTGGTACCCGTACAGGTCCTGGCCCTGGAGCAGGGAGAGGACCAGTAGGGAGGTGTGTTCCATAGTTTGCTTGCGTTCCATGGGGAAGCCTCCTTTCAGGAAATCATGGGGTCGATGGAAGAAACGGGCGCAGTGTAGGACAGGGGCCGGCGTAGAGTATGTGGCCGGCTTGGTCCAGAATCTCGTGCCAGGAGGGGTGGAAGGTGATCTCCTGGGCGGGGAGGGGAGGGTGGTACAGACCATCTGCCGGCCGTCCGCCCCGGTGGAGAGGGGGCCTCGAGAGAGAGGTCTGACAAGGCCTCTTCCCGTTTATCGTAGACGCGAACGGTGGCGCCTCGGCCAGGTCGACCTGGCCGAAGAGGAGGAGGGAACCCTCCTTTCCCTCCTCCGGCTGAAAGGGGATGGCAGTGAGCGAGGAGGGATAGGCCTGGGAAGGGGTGTTGGAGGCACATAGGAGAGCCTCCCCCTGCCGGCCCAACAGGGGGGAGAGGGGCTGGAAGGGACGAAAGACCGTTGTCATCAGCCCATCCCGGTTGGCAGAGAGGGTAACCCGGCGGGAGAGGACCTGGGTTTCTCCCAAAACCTGGGTCTTCTCCCATCCCAGCTCGGCCTCGGAGGCCCGGATGGCCTGGCCAGGGGTGAGGCAGGGCTGGTACAGGGCCAGGATCCCCACCAGGCACACCGCAAGAACGATGCCCCGGCGGAGGGTTTTGGCCTTGCGGGAAGGGAGCTTTTTTTGGTTCGCTTCATGGGTCAGTCACCTCCTCCCAAGGGAAGAGAACGGGGACGGTGATCTCCTGTTGGATCCAGGAGACATGGGCGGTGAGGGTATCCCCGGATAGAGGGGGCGATACTGTCGGACCAGAACGCTACACCGGGGCGGACGGAGGAGGTCCGGCTGATGGGGTTGTCGGGGGCGTCACCGTCCTCCAGGGTATAGGTTACGTTGCTATAGTCGGGGTCCCGAAAGGGATTCTGGTGGTATCCGAGTCCGTAGATCTGGGCTGTGTAGGTGCCGTTCCACGCCTCTGTCAAAGTCACGGCGTATAGGGCAATCTGGTCCCCGTTGGGCAGGGAGAAGTGGACGTCCAGGGGATACGCGGAGACGGAAGAATCTTGGGTGGGGGGATAGAGATGGGAGGGGTCGGCCCGGGCCGCTAGGCTGTTCCAGGCGCTGACCAGCCGGCCGGGGATGGGGGGAGCAGGAGGACGATGGCCGCCAGCACCGCCAGGACCAGCAAAGCACCCGGGAGAGGATGAGCCACCGAAGAGGGAAGGCCCGGTTCAGGGCCTGGCCCACCTCCTGGGCCTCCCCCATGGCGGCCAAGGCGTGGGCCTGGGCTTCCCAGGGTCCCAGCCGGCTCGAGTGTACTCGTTGGGGGGTCATGGGGATTCCGCCTTTTTGGGATGCTAGTCAAAGGAAGCGTGGGTCCAAGTTTCAGGCAGCGAGCCGGTGTACAAAATCCGATCCTCCCGGTCCAGCACCTGGTACCAGGCGGGGAGAAACACATCCTCGGTGGGGGAGGGCTGGTACAGGAAGAGGTACCCGTCTCCCCGTGGCGGAGGAAAGAGGCCCCCCCCAGGAATACGTCGGGGCTATAATTCCAAACGCCTGGGTGGTTGTAGAGCCGCACCTTGCAGGCCCCTCCAAGACGGTCTGGCCAAAGGCCAGGATAAGGGTTTCCTGGGCATCACTGTCCCAAAAGGGGAGCACGGAGAGGGTGACAGGGGCCGCTTCCGTGGGGGCGCTGAGCACCCCAAGGGGCTGGGGCATTGTTCCACCCCATGGAGTAGGATAAGGGGTGGAGGGGCTGGTACACGGTGAGGAGTAGGGCGTCCTGGTTGGCGGAAAAGGTGACCCGGTGGGAGAGACCTCCTCCTGGGCCAGTACCTCCGTCCGCTCCAACCCCAGCAGGTTTTCCGAGGCCCGATGACTTGCCCTGGGGTGATGCTGGGCCGGTGGATGGCCAGGAAGGCCAGCAGAAAGACCGCCAGCACCACCCCCCGGCGGAGGGCCTCTGCCGCCGGGAGGGAAGGGATTTGGGGCGCTTCATGGGCCGGTCACCTCCTCCCATGGCAGGGGGATCTCTATAGATCGGTGGATGCCGGGGACGTCGAGGGAGACGGTGAGGGTGTCCCCCGGCTGGAGAGAGGGAATTTCGTTAGACCAATAGGTCACCCCGTTGGGAGAACCGCTGCCGGAGGATTCGTGGACAGGCAGCTGTGTGGTTGATGGTGTATTCCAATGCCCACTCGCCGTAATAGGGCTCTCGGAAGGGGTTTTGGTGATACTCCACCCCGTGGAGTTCTACCTGGTAGGTGCCATCGTTCTGTTCCGTCAGAGCGATGGCAAAATAGCGGATCACATCCCCATTGGGCAGGGAGAGGCGGAGATCCAGGGGGGAAAAGTCCTCCAGAGGAATGGAACCAGCCGCGCATATGGTTGGGGCTGTCAAAGGGATCTGTCCGGGCAATCAGGTTGTTCACAGCGCCCTCCACCCGAGAAGTCAGGGGGAAGAAGAGCACTAGGGCCACCAGAATGGCCAGCACCAAGTTCACCCGGGAGAGCACCAGCCACCGCCGGGGAAAGGTCTGGTCCAGGGCCTGGCCCACCTCTTTGGCCTCCTCCCATGGCGGCCAAGGCGTGGGTTTGGGCTTCCTCAGGTCCCAGCCGGCCTCCACCAGGGCGTCGGCGTGGTCGGCCAGGTGGTCCTGGAGTTCCTGGGCCACGGCCTGCTTCTCTTCCGCAGTGGCGTGGCGGAGGCAGGAACAGACGGCTTGGGTGTAGTCACGGTAGGGGGTCATATCGATCACCTCGTTTCCGAGAGGGGGGTAGGAGGCATAGCCCCAATGGTTGGTCAGGTCATAGGTGCACAGGGGATGGCCGGCCTGGTCCAGCACCATCAGCTGATCTGGATGGAGATAGGTGGTGCCCCCAGGGAGGGTGACGGTCTCCCAGAAGTAGCCGGCGGTCTCCTCCGGTCTGGGGGATGGCGGCGGTGAGTTCCAGAGCGGTGTACTCGGAGGACGGGGCCGTATGGGTGCAGCAGGGCCACCACGGAGGCGGCGCCGGGCAGGTCCACATAGCCGAAAAGGTGGAACTGGGACTGATCGCTGTTGCCGTCCCAGAAGTGGAGTGCCCCGGCGGTGACGCCCGCCAGGTCCCCAGACCTGTCGATCACCATCAGGGGGCTGGCCGTTGTTCCGCCAGTCGTAGAAGAGGCCTAGGCGGAAGGGGGTGACCATCCAGGCCCGGTGGTTTTGGGAGAGGTAGAGGGGACGTTGCCCACAGCCCCCTCCATCACCACCTGGGTGGGCCCGGTGCCGGCGTGGGACTCCGCCGCCCGAATGGCCTGGCCCGGGGTGAAGCAGAGGAAGTGCCCCGCCATCAGCACCACCACCAGGAGGGCGGCCGTCAGGGACCAGACCAGGGTCTTTTCCGGCGGGGCCAGGGACGCGCTTGGGTTTCATGGCAATACCTCCTCCCAGGGCAGGGAAATGTCTAGGGCAAAGGACGTGTCCAGGTACTGGTAGTGGAGGGTGATGTTCTGGCCGGCGAAGTCGCCGCTGACCTCGATGACGGAATAGGTGGCGTTGAAGTTCTGATGGGTGGTGCCGGAGAGAGGAAAGCCGATGGGATAGGGGACGAAGAGCGCTTCCTCAGCGTCCTGGGCGGTCACCCACAGTTCGCCCAGCAGCAGGGGGGTGCTCCGGAAGGGATTCCTATGGTAGAGAACAGTGTAGAGATCGGCGGAATAATACCCTTCCTGGGGCAGCTCCCCCCCCACCTCCGTAGAGGGAGAGGATGGTCCCGTCATAGATCTCCCACTGGACATCCATGGGGACCAAGGGAGGGGGTTCTCAAAGTGGGCAGCGGCGTAGGCGGCGGGATCCCACCGGGCCTGGAGGCTTCCTGCCGCCCCTGCCACGGCGGGGAAGAGGAAGGGCGAGGCTACGGCGATGGCCAGCACCAGCGCCGCCAAGGCCAGCCGGGAGAGCACCAGCCACCGAAGGGAAATTCCCGTCCAAAGCCCGCCCCACCTCTTTGGCCTCTCCCATGGCGGCCAAGGCGTGGGCTTGGGCTTCCTCAGGGTCCCAACCGGCCTCCACCAGGGCGTCGGCGTGGTCGGCCAGGTGGTCCTGGAGTTCCTGGGCCACGGCGTCCTTCTCCTTGGGGGTGGCGTGGCGGAGGCAGGCGCAGACGGCTTGGACATAGGACACCTGCCGGGTGTAGACACGGAAGGGTGGGTCCATAGGGGTCACCTCCTGGAAAGGGAATACCTCGAGGTTCTATGGATATTATACATAGAACCTCGAGGTATGTCAAGCAAAAGCAGCCAGCCTGCCTTGGCAGGCTGGGCTGCTATATTACCGGCTTTTCCGAAACAGGAGGGAGACGAAGAACCACACCGCCAGCAAAGAGGGTGATGGAGGCGCCGGTGGAGGCGCCCAGGTAGTAGGACACCAGCAGCCCCCGATGCCGCACACCCAGCCCCCCACCACGGAGACCAGGTGGTACTGGGGCAGGTTCCGGGCCACGTTCCGGGCCGCCGCGCCGGGAGGACCAGCAGGGCGTTGATCACCAAAAAGGCCCACCCAGGTCATGGTGATGGTCACCACCACGGCGATGGCGGCGGTAAAGAGGAAGTTCTTCCACACCACCCGGATGCCCCGGCTGTCCGCCAGGGCCTGGTGGACGGAGGAGAGCATCATGGGGTTGAAGGAGGTGACCCACAGGATCACCACCCCCCAGGAGGATGAGGGCCAGCAGGCCGATCTCCCCCGGGGCCACGCTGAGGATGTCGCCGATGAGCAGGTTGTTGAACTTGGTGAAGCTCTGCCCCCCAGGGTGCTCAGGAAGATGCCCAGGGCCACCGCCGCGGAGGAGAAGACGCTGATGGCGGTGTCGCTGGCCATGTGGGTCTTCTGGCGGATGAGGGTGAAGAGCAGGGCGATGACCACCGCAAAGACCACCGCCGCCCCCACGGGCTCTGCCAGACCGCACAGGGCCCCGATGGCCATGCCAGTGAAGGCGGAGTGGCCCAGGGCGTCGGAGAAGAAGGCCATGCGGCTCTCCACCACCATGGTGGACAGCAGGCCGAAGAGGGGGTGACCACCAGCAGCGCCAGCAGGGCGTTTTTCATGAAGAGCATGGTGTCCGGGGCGGCCCACTCGAAGGGCAGCCAGGAGACCAGCCAATACCAGAAACTCATTGCGCGCGCCTCCTTTCTCTCCCAGGTCCAGGTGGAACACCGAGCGGAACTCCGGGGAGGAGAGGACCTCCCAGGGTGCCGGTTTTCAGGATGGTCTCTTTGCAGGAGGATGACCTTGTCCGCGTAGTGGCGGAGGGTGGAGAAGTCGTGGGTGGAGAAGAGGATGGACAGGTCATAATTCTTGCGGATCTCGTCCAGCATGTCCAGCACCAGGTGCTCGCCCCCCACATCCACCCGGATAGGGATAGCTCGTCCAGGATGAGGATTTGGGGGATGGGCTCCAGGGCCATGGCCAGCGAAGACCCGCTGGAGCTCCCCGCCGGAGAGGGTGCCGATGCGCTTGTGGAGCAAAGCCTCCCCATGGACCCGAGCCAGGCAGCCCTCCACCCGCTCCCGCAGGTGGGCGGGGACGGGGAGGAACACCGGCCAGCGGCTGATGGCGGCGGCGAAGAAGTCCAGGACGCTGATGGGGTACCCCGGTCAAAGCTGGGGCTCTGGGGGACGTAACCGATCTTGGGGTGGGCGGGGTAGCCCCCCGCCAGGTGGAACTGGATGGTGCCGGCGTAGGGGACCTGGCCCAGAATGCTCCGGAAGAGGGAGGATTTCCCCGCCCTGTTGGGGCCGATGAGGGCAACGATCTCCCGGCAGTTGAGCTGGAAGGAGATGTCCTGGAGAATGCTCTCCCCCCAAGGTGATGGAGAGGTTCTGCACCTGGAGGCGGCAGGTCCCCGGCCTGGCAGGCATGGGGATGCGGTTGTAGACGTGCTTGGGGGTTCTCATAGGTAGGCCTCCCGGAGAGTGTCGAGGTTGGATTGGAGCAGGTTCAGGTAGGTGGCCACGCCGGGTTCCTCATGGGCAGTCCCGGCGCTCATCATCAGGGTGAGGGCGTAGACGGGCACCCCGCACTCCCGGTGGATGATCTGGGCGGTGGCGTCGGCCCCGTTGACCTCGGTGAAGATGGCGGGGAGTTGGTGGGTCTGGATCTCCGCCACGATGTCCGCCACTTCCCGGGCAGAGGCCTCGCTCCCCGCCTCCTCCTCGATGGCCCGGAGGATGGTGAGGTCAAAAGGCGTCGGCGAAGTAGCTGAAGCCGTCGTGGAAGGTGATGAGCTCCCGGCAGGGCAGGTCCGCCAGGGCGGCCTGCATCACCGGGTAGGCCTGCTGGATCTGGTCCACCGCCAGCTGGGCGTTGCTGGCGTAGAGGGCGGCCTGGTCCGGTCCAGCTGGGCCAGGCCATCGGCCAGGTCTGATCATCTGGCAGGCCCGGTTGGGGTCCATCCAGACGTGGGGGTCGGCCTCATGCTCGTGGCCGGCGGGGAGGATGCCCTCTTCGTGGTGATGGTCGCTCTCCGCCCCCCTCCAGCAGGGTGATGTCTTGGGAGCAGTCGATCTGGGGGTGTCGGAGACGGAGGCCAGGGCGTCTTCCATGGCCTCCTCCAGCCCCGCGCCGTTGAGGAGGATGCCGTCGGCCTGTTCCAGGGCCTTCATGTCCTTTGACGGTGAGGGTGTAGTCGTGGAGGCGACTGATGGGCTGGTCGATCATCAGGGTGAGGGTGACGTTCTCCGCCCCGCGAGTGACCTCGGCGGCAAAGAGGTAGACAGGGTAGGTGGTGGCCACCAGGTCCAAGGTGCCGTCGTCCTGGGGGCCTCCTGCCGGGGCCCGCAGGCGGCCAGGAGCAGGCAGAGGGCCAGCAAAGCAGGGGCAGGCATTTGCGCGCCATAGGCGGGCCTCCTTTCACGGTAAGCTTTCTGAAACAATTTATTATACCGCAGAAGGGGAAATTTGTAAAAACAAAACAAAAGGCCGAAAGGGACAAAATCCTGCCGAAAGGGTCAAAAAACTGTTCAAGGAATGGATTCCATTTGGAGGCCGCTCTGCGGCTGGGGGAGGGGAAGCCGCCTATCCTGGGAGCCAATCAAAACCCCTAGGAGGCATCAGAGCATGGAATACTATCATAACCCAGGCAAGGATTTGGACATCACCGTGGAGGGCCGGCGGTATCTCCGCCACGGCATCCGCACCCACTTTGTGGGGGTGGGGAGGACTATTTGTCCCTCTTCCGCCGGTATGTGGCCCCCGGTGTACCAGCCGGGGGACTGTGTGGCGGTGAGCGAAAAGGTGGCCGCCCTCTGCCAGGGCCGGGTGGTGCGCCGGGAGGAGGTTCAGGTGACCCCTTTGGCCCGGCTCCTGGCCCGGTGCGTCCACCAGACCCCTGCCGGGCCGGGGATGGGCCTGCCGGTAAAGATGCAGTTTGCCCTGGACCAGGAGGGGCGGGGCAAGGTTTTGTGGGCCGCCCTCCGGGCTGGGGTGGACAAACTCCGGGGATCCACGGCACCTTCTACCGCCTGCTGGGGCCGGAGGTCCGGGGGCTGGACGGGTTTTACGGGGAAGACATCCCCGCCTATGCAGATTTGGGGATCCGCATCCCCCATCAGCCAGACCGGCTGTGCGACCAAGTCTACCAGGAGACAATCAGGCCGGAGAACACGATGGAAACCGTGGAGCACAGCTTGATGAGGATGTTGAGAGACGGGCCGGAAGTATCCTTGAACGGATCGCCGACAGTATCGCCAACAACAGCAGCCTTGTGCTGCTCGCTGCCCTTGCCGCCGTGGTGGCCGCTCTCAATATACTTCTTCGCGTTATCCCAGGCGCCGCCGGCGTTGGACATAAACACTGCCATAGCAAAACCGGTAACAGATACGCCGCCCAGCAGACCCACCACGCCGGTGGGACCCAGGACGAGGCCCGTAAGAATGGGAACGATAATGGCCAGCAGGGCCGGGGCCACCATCTCATGCAGAGCGCCCTTGGTGCACAGGGAGACGCACTTGGCATACTCGGGATCGGCCTTGCCTTCCATCAGACCGGTGATCTCCTTGAACTGACGACGGACTTCCACTACGATGGACTCGGCAGCCTTCTGCACGGCGCTCATCGTCAGGGCAGAGAACACGAACACCAGCAGGGCGCCGATAAACAGGCCGACCAGGACGGTGGGGCTGGTCAGGGTGAAGTTCAGGGTCTCGGTGGTGCTCTCCTGAACGATGTTTACATAGGAGACCAGCAGAGCCAGAGCGGTCAGAGCGGCGGAGCCGATGGCAAAGCCTTTGCCGGTAGCAGCAGTGGTGTTGCCCAGGGAGTCCAACGCGTCAGTGCGCTCCCGGACGGTTTCGCCCAGGCCGCCATCTCAGCAATGCCGCCCGCGTTGTCTGCTATAGGACCGTAAGCGTCCGTGGCCAAGGTGATGCCCAAGGTGGACAGCATGCCCACGCCGGCAATACCGATGCCATACAGGCCGCGGTTGAAGTCGGCGGTGAAGGCGCCGGAGCCGTCCACGATGGTGGTGGTGCCGCCGGCGGCGAAGTAGGAGATGGATGGCCACGGCCACGATGAGGATGGAGGCGATGGTGGACATCATGCCCAGGGAGATGCCGCCGATGATGATGGTAGCGGAACCAGTCTCAGAGGTAGCAGCCAGCTCCTGAGTGGGCTTGTAGCTGTCGGAGGTGAAGTATTCGGTGAAGTAGCCGATGAGGAGTACCGCCGATCAGGCCACACAGGATGGCGATGAACACGCCCCAGGAGTTGTTCTCGGGGCCGATGACGAAGTAGGTCAGGGGATGGCCACGATGGCGGAGAGGGATGGCGGCGGTGTAGGTGCCGGTACGCAGGGAGGTCAGCAGGCTCTTCTGGGTGGCGTCCTCCCGGGTCTTCACCAGGAAGGAGCCGATGATGGAGCAGATGATGCCGCACGATCAGCCAGGGCCACGGGGAGGACCATGCCGTTCCCAGCCGTACCCGGCGCAGGCGCCCAGGGCAAAGGTGGAGAGGATGGAGCCTACATAGGACTCATACAGGTCGGCGCCCATACCGGCCACATCGCCCACGTTGTCGCCCACGTTGTCAGCGATGGCGGCGGGGTTACGGGGGTCATCCTCAGGGATGCCGGCCTCGACCTTACCTACAAGGTCAGCACCTACATCAGCAGCCTTTGTGAAGATGCCGCCGCCCACACGTGCAAACAGAGCCATGAAGGAGGCGCCCATGCCGTTCATAACCATGATGTTGCCCAGGGTCATGGGATCGTCAATGCCGGCGCCAAAACGCAGGATGGTAAACCAAATGGTGATATCCAGTATGCCCAGGCCGGCGACAGTGAAGCCCATGACCGAGCCGGAGGAGATAGCCACGCGCAGGCCGGTTCAGGCCCTCAGAGGCGGCCTGGCAGTACGGGCATTGGCGTTGGTGGCGATCTTCATGCCGATGAAGCCAGCCAGCATGGACCAGATACCGCCGGTGATGAAGGCGAAGGGGGTAAACTTGGACAGCATGTCCCTCCGCTGCCGAAGGCGATGATCAGCAGGACCACGAAGACCACAGCGAACACCTTGGCCACTGTGGTGTACTGATGCTTCAGATAGGCGTTGGCACCCTCACGGATGGACTATCGCAATCTTCTGCATCGTGGCGTTGCCTTCGGAGTAGGACATGACTTTCTTGATGACGGCAAACAACAGCGCCAGGACAGCGCCGATTTTACTTTCTCACTCCTTTTTTTTTCCGCATTGCCCAGGAACGGCAATGCACCTTGACAACTAATTTTAGGCCAAAAAGCCTTTTTCTAAAAATTGACAAAAAGGCCAAAAGGCCTTTGCAAAAAAAAATCCGGCAGACTCACAGGAGTCTGCCGGAGGAGGGCGGCACTCAATCCTTCCGCCAGGTGGAGGGGGAGCAAAAAGGATCAGGATGGGGAAGATTTCCAGACGGCCAATGAGCATCGCGGCGGAGAGAACCCACTTGCTCAGGGCCGAGAAGGCGGAGAAGTTCCCCATGGGGCCCACCGCTTCCAGACCAGGACCGGTGTTGGACAGGCAGGCCAAGGTGGCAGTGAAGGAGGTGGTCGAGAAGCCGTCCAGGCACACCACCAGGCAGGCCAGGCCCAGCACCCCCATGAAGCACAGGAAAAAGACGAAGACGGTATTTAAGGTGTCCTCATCCACGGGCTTGCCGTCCAGTTTCACCACTTTCACAGACCGGGGATGGATCAGCCGCCGGAGGGAGCGGTGGGCGCGCGGAGCATCAGCAGGATCCGGGAGGCCTTAATGCCGCCGGCGGTACTGCCGGCGCACCCGCCTAGGAACATGAGCAGCAGCAAGATCAGCCGCGGCGGCACCGGCCAGAGGGCAAAGTCCGTGGTGGCAAACCCGGTGGTAGAGACGATGGAGGCCACTTGGAACCAGGCATCCCGCATGGCGTGGCCGGCGGTGTCGTACATCGGCAGGATGTTCCCGAACACGATCACCACCGCCAAAACCACCGCCAGAAGGAAGAACTTTAGCTCATCGCCGCCCAGGGCTTGCCGGACCCGGC
>VOFC01002464.1_pt1 | contig 11087 bp, 11 predicted proteins | sample 5384161 | NCBI WGS metagenome assembly VOFC01 (sample SAMN12384722, study PRJNA508395) | human gut metagenome | isolation source: healthy gut B | host: Homo sapiens | reverse complement strand
CGGCCAGAAGTCCAGATGCTCCAGCATCCGCACCACAGCACGGGAGAAAAAGCCGAAGCGCTCCCCATCGTCCATATAGCCGTACAGATCGGGACGGCGGAAGTATTGCTCGTTATCCAGAAAATACCACGTCACGCCGTCCTTTTCCATGGAAAACAGGCCGCAGTAGGCGTGCCGCCACGCAAGATCCACATAGTCGAAGCAGCGGAAAGTCAGCTGCCCGCCAAAGGCCTCTTTGACCCGCTGATACAGGGGCAGGATCACCGCCGTGCGTACCCCCTGCTCCGCCAGAGCAGGGGGAGAGCCTGCTACATCGGCAAGCCCCCCGGTTTTGCAGAAGGGAACGGCCTCGCTGGCCGCGTATAAAACATTCATGGGTTTGCTCCTTTCGTGGCCGGAACATCCGGAAAGAACGCTCCCGCATCTCAACGGGATGCGGCGCTTCTCAGATCACACTGCCCTTTGCGATGACAATGGGGTAGCTGGCGTGGCCCATCATGGTGCGGCCCGGCAGCAGCTCCACATTCTTATCCGTGATGATATGGGACGCGCGGGCGCCCTGCCGGATGGCGGTGCCCTTGAAGAGAATGCAGCCCTGCACCTCCGCCCCTTTTCCACGGTGACGCCGGGGAAGAGGATGGAGTTGACCACCGTGCCCTCAATGCGGCAGCCCTCGGCCACCAGAGAGTTCAGGCAGGCCCCGTCCGGCCCGATGTAGGTGGAGGCCTTATCCGCCCCCTTGGCGCGAACCGGCCGCTCCGGGATGAAGAGATCTGCCCGGATATCCCTGTCCAGCAGCTGCATGGAGCGGTCGTAGTACTCCTGCACGGAGCGTATCTGGGCGGCAAAGCCGCTGAAGGTGTAGCTCTGGAGGTTCAGCAGGTTCTGCTTGGCCTGCAATACGTCCCGCCGGAAGCTGTACTGATCTCTGGCCTGACATTCGTCCACCAGCGAGCGCAGCAGCTCCGTAGACATGATAAAGACGTCCAGACTCCGATAGCCGCGGGGACGGTGCATATTGATGAGCACCTCCCGGATACGGCCATCCGGCTCTTTTTCAAAGTAGGTTCCGTTTTCCGTGGCGAAGCTGTCATCCCCGCAGACGGCGGTGATGTCCGCGTGGGTGCGGAGATGATGCTCAAAAATGTCCGTCAGGGGGAGGTTGGCCACCAGATCCCCCTCCATCAGCACCACATAGTCCTGCCGGATCTCGTCCAGATAGTCCCGGACGCCGGCCAGCGCTTCCATCTTGCCCCGGAAGGGGGTCACGCCCCAGTCGTGGAGGTAGTTGAAGGGAGGCAGGAGATGCAGGCCGCCCCGCTTCCGGGACATATCCCACACCTTGCCGCTGCCCACATGGTCCAGCATGCTCTGATACCGGCCATGGAGCACCAGGCCCACATCGGTAACGCCTGCGTTCAGCAGGTTGGACAGGGCGAAGTCCACCGCCCGGTACCGGCCGCCGAAGGGCATGGACGCCCCGGTACGGCGCTCTGTCAGCTCCCGCAGCTCCGTGCGTTGATCGTAAGCAAAAATGATTCCGTGAAGCCGGTTCATTTCAGCACCTCCTTACCGTGGTGATCCAGCATAACGCCGGGGGGCGACCTCCCTGCCGTCCTCCAGACGGCAGTCCGGCGCCAACACTGCCAGATTCCATTTCCCGTCCGCTGCGGAATTTGGCGTGCCGCCGATGCGGCAGTCCTTTCCCACATGGCAGCCTTCGCCGATGATGGCGTATTCGATCACAGCGCCGGATTCCACCGTGACGCCGGGGGGAGGATCACGGAGTAGCTGACCCGCGCCCCCTTTTCAATGGTCACGCGGGGGGAGAGTACGGAGTTTTCCACCGTCCCCTCAATGACGCTGCCCCGGTTGATGGCGCTGTGGCTCACATGGCTGTTACCGCCCATGTAGGTCGGCGGCGCGTCCACGCTGCGGGCGTAGATGGGCCAGCTTTCGTCCGTCAGGTCCAGCCCGGAGGCGGGGGAGAGCATATCCATGTTGGCGTCCCACAGCGAGGTAAGGGTCCCCACATCCTTCCAGTAGCCCTGAAAACGGAACGCCGCCATCCGCTGGCCGTCTGCGAGCATCCTGGGGATGATGTTCTTGCCGAAGTCGTTTTCGGAGGCAGGATTGGCCTCGTCCTCCGTTAAGTACCACCGCAGCGCCTGCCACGAAAAGACGTAGATGCCCATAGAGGCCAAATTGCTCTTGGGCTGATGGGGCTTTTCCGTGAACTCGGTGATCATGTCGTTTTCATCCACCGCCATGATGCCGAAGCGGCTGGCCTCCTCCCATGGCACCTCCATAACGGAGATGGTGCAGGCGGCCTGCGCCTCCTTGTGGCGGCGGATCATGTCCGAGTAGTCCATTTTGTAGATATGGTCGCCGGAGAGGATTACCACATACTCCGGCTGGTACTGGTCGATGAAGCCGATATTCTGGTAGATGGCGTTGGCAGTCCCCTTATACCATGTGCCGCCCTTGCTGCCCATATAGGGCGGCAGAATGTGGACGCCGCCGTTGCTGCTGTCCAGATCCCAGGGCTGGCCGGAGCCGATGTAGCTGTTGAGCTCCATGGGGCGGTACTGGGTCAGGACGCCGACGGTATCAATGCCGGAATTGGTACAGTTGGACAGGGGAAAATCAATGATACGGAACTTGCCGCCGAAAGGAACGGCGGGTTTTTCCATGGCTCCGGTGAGAACATACAGGCGGCTGCCCTGTCCGCCTGCCAGCAGCATGGCGATGCACTCTTTTTTCATGAGGTACCAGCTCCTTTTCCTGTTTTCAGCGTATTGAAAGGCTCTTTACCGCAGCGGATCGTCTGCCGGTCTGTCCGCCTTCCGCTTTTTCTGCTTCTGTGGGGGAAAACTGCCCTCGCCCCGGAGAAACACCGCCCCGAAGGCGGGGATCCGGAGGGCGACGGACTGTTCATTTCCGTGGGAGGGAACCGCTTCCACCGTGACCGGCGCGGTATCGGCAAAGCCGCTGCCGCCGAATTCCGGCGCATCGGTGGTAAAGACCGGGACATACCGCCGCCGGGGCGGCACCCCCACCCGGTAGCCGGCGTAATCGTTGGGGGAGAAGTTCACCGCGCACAGCAGCTCGCTGCCCGCCCGGTCCCGGCGGAGGAACACGATGACGTTGTTGTGGTTATCGTCCGGCACCAGCCACGCAAAGCCCTGCCAGTCAAAAATCCACGTCCCACAGGGCCGGCTCCGTTCGGTAGAAGGCGTTGGCGGCTTTGAAGAAGGCGTGGAGCCGCCGGTTTTCCGGGCGCTCCAGCAGATACCAGTCCAGCTGGCCGCTGGAATTCCACTCATGCCACTGGCCGATCTCCGGCCCCATAAACAGCAGCTTCTTGCCGGGGTGGGAGAGCAGGTAGGCGTAAAAGCCGCGGGTACAGCGGAGCTGATTTTCGTAATCGCCGGGCATTTTCCCCACTACGCTGCCCTTCATATGCACCACCTCGTCGTGGGAGATGGGCAGGACGTAATTTTCCGAAAAGGCATACATCATGGAGAAGGTCAGATCCCGGTGATGATCCTGCCGGAACCACGGATCCAGCTTCAGATAGTGGCAGATATCATTCATCCAGCCCATGTTCCACTTAAAGTTGAAGCCCAGTCCCCCCATGTCGGCGGGTCTGGTCACAAGCGGCCACGCCGTGGATTCCTCCGCGATCATCAGCACGTTGGGGTCTGCGGAAAAGGCCGCAGCATTCAGCTTCCGGAGAAAGTCAACTGCCTCCAGATTTTCCCGGCCGCCGTGGATATTGGGCGTCCAGTGTCCCGGTTCCCGGCCGTAGTCCAGATACAGCATGGAGGCCACGGCGTCCACCCGCAGGCCGTCGATGTGGTACTCCTCCAGCCAGAACCGGGCGGAGGAGAGGAGGAAGCTCACCACCTCCGGCCTTCCGTAATCAAAGACGCGGGTGCCCCAGCCGGCGTGCTCCCGCTTCCGGGGGTCGGTATATTCATAGCAGCAGGTGCCGTCGAATTCATACAGGCCCTGCTCGTCCTTGCAGAAGTGGGCAGGCACCCAGTCCAAAATCACGGCGATGCCGTTTTTGTGCATGTGGTTGACGAACCACATGAAGTCCTTCGGCGTGCCGAAGCGGGAGGTGGGGGCAAAGTAACCGGTACATTGGTAGCCCCACGAATCGTCCAGCGGATGCTCCATCACCGGCAGCAGCTCCACGGCGGTGTAGCCCATATCCTTCACATAGGCCGCCAGCTGCTCCGCCAGATCCCGGTAGTTCAGGAAGTCGCCGTTTTCGTGCTTTTTCCAGGAGCCGAGATGCACCTCGTAGATGTTCAGCGGCCGGTGGTATACCGGCTGCTTCCCCTTTCGGAAGGCTCCGTCCGTCCATGGAAAATGCTCAATGTCATAGAGCTTGCTGGCCGTGCCGGGGCGGGTCTCCGTGTGGAAGCCGTAGGGGTCCGCCTTGTAGCGCACCCTGCCGTCCTGCCCGGTAACGGCGTATTTGTAGCTGGTATAGGCCGGCAGATCCGGCAGGAAGCCCTGCCAGAACTCCCCCTTGGGCGCAAGGGGCGCGGCGGAGGGATCCCAGCCGTTGAAATCCCCTACCACGGAGACCGCCGCGGCATGGGGTGCCCAGACGCTGAACCACCAGCCGTGGACGCCGTTCTCCGTGGCGGGATGGGCGCCGAAAAGCCGCCAGCCGTCCGTCAGACAGCCGCTGTGATACAGTTGTGTCCGGTCTGCCATAGGCCCTCCTGTCCGCTGCCGTTTCCGATAAACAGTTCCCGGTTTCCTGATGTTGAGCGTATCATTCTGAATCGTTTACGTCAAGGCAGCCGCTGCACATTTTACTTATATTTGATATTATACCGCCAGGGCAGGGGAGCGTCAAGGCGGAAGCCTGTCGAAAACCGGGAGGGGGATTTGTGTGAATTCTCTTGAATTCCCACAGGAAAGTGCAGTTTCTTGTGCTGTTTGCCGATGCACATCCTGCTCAGCGTCTGTTAAGATAAGGACATCTTGTGGATTGAGGCCGGGTCCCCGCCGGGGACAGATGACCGTGGAGGACAGAAACGTGTTTTCATTTTTGACGGAGATCACCGTGGACGGTGTGGCGCTGTGGATCGTGCTACTGATCTGCGCCGGTGTGTTCCTTGGCTCCTTTATGGACGCCATTGCAGGCGGCGGCGGAATCATCACGGTGCCGACCTACCTCATGGGCCTGAGCAAGTTCCCTATTTACAACGCACTGGGTACCAATAAACTCTCTGCCGGTATCGGCACGGTGTTTTCCACCGCCCGCTTCATCCGGCAGGGCTATGTGGACTGGGCGCTGTTCGCCCCCTCCGTCGTGCTGGCGCTGGTTGGCTCCATGTGCGGCACCTGGCTCCAGCACCATACTCCGGCCGTGGTTCTGAAGTACCTGCTGCTGGTGGTGCTGCCGGTGGTGGCGTTCATCACCCTGCGGACGCACAAGTGGCCCGACGAGCCGGAGCCGCTGGATTCGAAGCTGCGGAAGCTCATCGTCTGGGCGGCGGCTTTCATCATCGGCGGATACGACGGATATTACGGCCCCGGCACCGGAACGTTCCTGATGATTATTTTCGTCCGCTTTGCCAAGCTGGACACCCGCCATGCCGCCGGCGGCGTGAAGGTCATCAATCTGGCCTCCAACTTCGGCAGCCTGTTTACGGCGCTGCAGGCCGGATATGTACTGGTGGGCGTCGGACTGATCTCCGCCGTCGCATCGATTTTGGGGCACTATCTGGGGGCGGGGCTGGCCATCAAAAACGGCAGCAAGATCGTAAAGCCCACCGTCATTCTGGTGCTGCTTCTGTTGATGGTGAAAGTGGGCAGCGAGCTTCTGTTCCCGGAATTCTGGAATTGAAAGAGGTAACTATCTTATGAGCACACAGGAGAAAAAGACCATCGGTATTTTAGGCGGCATGGGGCCTCTGGCCACCGCCGACCTGTTTCAGAAGATCGTTCTGCTGACGAAGGCGGACACTGACCGGGAGCATATCCGGGTCTATATCGACAGCAATGCCAACATCCCCGACCGCACCGCCGCCATTCTCTCCGGCGGAGAGGACCCGGTGCCGGAGATGGCCAGCGCCCTGCGGCATCTGGAAGCCTGCGGCGCGGACTGCATCATCATGCCCTGCAACACTGCTCACTACTTCCTACCCCGGCTTCAGGCCATGACGGAGCTGCCGTTCCTCAGCATCCTCACCGCCGCGGCCGAAGCCTGCAAGGCGCAGTTCCCCGGAAAAACCGTGGGAATTCTGGCTACCCGCGGCACGCTGGCGGCCAATCTCTATCAGGAGGCGCTGGCGCAGGCCGGTGTGCCGTATCTGGTTCCCGATGCGCCGGCGCAGGACGCCCTGATGCGGGTGATCTACGACGGCGTGAAGGCTGGAAAAGGCCCCGACAGCTACCGGGCTGACTTCCTGACGGTTCTGGAGCAAATGTCTGCCGGCGGGGCGGAGGTATTCCTCCTCGGCTGCACGGAGCTGCCGCTGGCGGCGGAAGCCCTGAACATCGCCCTGCCCACGGTGGATCCCACGGCGGAGCTGGCCAAGGCGGCCATCCGCTTCTGCGGGTACGGCGTCCGGGGCGAATGAAGCTGTTCAACCTCTTTAATTCGTTAAATTAACGAAGAATTAACGGGTTTTGATTTCGTTTTACTGCATCTATCCAATCTTGCCGAGGTTTATCTTTACAAATTTGAGCCGGTTCGGTATAATAATTTCAATTATTGCGCTGAGTTGCGTATATTTGTGTGCAGAAAGAGGGACTGCTTATGGAAAAAAAGAAAAAGCTGTCATTGCCGGCTCAGATCTTTATTGCTCTGGTGCTGGGCATCGTTGTGGGCCTGATTTTCTATTTTGCTGGCGCCGCTGACTTCACCACCAATTATGTCAAGCCCTTCGGCGATATCTTCGTGAACCTGCTGAAATTCATCGTGGTTCCCGTGGTGCTGCTGTCCATGATCGACGGCATAATCTCCATGGGCAACATGAAGAAGGTCGGCTCCGTGGGCTGGAAAACTGTTGTTTACTTCATGATCACCACCGCCATCGCCTGCGTCATCGGTCTGGTGCTGGCCAGCATCTTCAACGGCGCGGGCCTGTTCCCCAACCTGTCTGAAGCCGCCCAGTCCGCCGAGTATGAGGCCAAGGAGTACGCCGGCTTCATGGCAACGCTGGTGGCTATCTTCCCCACCAATATGTGGAAAGCCTTTACCGATGCCAATATGCTTCAGGTCATCGTCATCGCCCTGCTGTTCGGCGGCTCCATTCTGGTAGCCGGCGAAAAGGCCAAGCTGGTGCGGGATGTGGTTGACTCCGCCTATGCCGTGATCGACCGGCTGATGAGCTTCATCATTTCCCTGAGCCCCATCGGCGTGTTCACCTACATGTCCTGGGTGGTGGCCACGCAGGGCGCTGAGATCCTCGGCTCTCTGGCTCTGGTGATCCTCTGCGCCTACATTGGCTACATCATCCATGCCGTGGTGGTCTACTCCCTGTCTGCCAAGGCGTTTGCCGGTATCAGCCCCGTTGCTTTCTTCAAGGGCGCTTCTGCCGCCATGATCTTCGCCTTCACCTCCACCTCCTCCGCCGCGACTCTGCCGGTTTCCAAGGAGTGCGCTGATTCCATGGGCGCAGAGGATGATATTTCCTCCTTCGTCCTGCCTTTGGGCGCTACTATCAACATGGACGGCACCGCTATTTACCAGTGCGTGGCCACCGTGTTCCTGGCCACCTGTGCCGGTATGCAGCTGACTCTGGGCCAGATGGTTCTGGTGGTTGTGACTGCAACGCTGGCCTCCATCGGCACCGCCGGTACTCCCGGCGCCGGTATGATCATGCTGGCCATGGTGCTGGAAGCCATCGGCATCCCCGTGGCTTACATCGGCCTGATCGTGGCTGTGGACCGTCTGTTCGACATGGGCCGTACCTGCCTGAACGTCACCGGCGATATTGCCTGCTCCCTGTGCGTGACCAAGTGGGAGAGCAAGAAGGCCGGAAAGTAAAGCAAAGCACATAATACGCAGAAGAAAAGACCGCCAACCGGCGGCCTTTTCTTTCTGCTTTTCCTTATTCCGTTCTCTGTCCCCGGTGGCCCAGCCGGACAGCTTCCCGTGTATAGCTTACGATCAGCACGCCCCAGACCACCAGTACCGCAGCGCCGGGCAGAAAGCCGTAGTCAAAGATCATGTTTCCCAGAAACAGCGCACCCCAGAAATAGGCGCAGAACTTGCTGGCGGTGCTGTAAGCCTTATAGCTGGCCTGCCCGATCTGGCGGTGCTCCGCCTCATCGCAGCTTTCCCACCAGAGCTTCTGGAATTTTTCATCGTAGATGCTGCCCTTTTTCTCAGGATTCATTTCTTTGACAAGATCTACCGTTTTCTGCTGAAGCAGGACAGCCAGCGCCAGCACTGCGATAAACAGCACAAGCAGCGGCACCAGACGCCGCAGCTGGCCGTCCGCGATTCCGGCCGTCCCAACAGAGAAGCAGAAAAAGCTGACGATCATCGTCAGATTCTCCAGCATCATCGCCCAGCTCAGCTGTTCGTCCGCCTGCTCCATGACCGTCTCATCCTCGCCGTCCCAGCTGCGGAAGGCGTTCCGGCGGAACGGTAAAGACGGAGGCCGATCCCCAGAAGCACGGCGGAGCAGACCAACATTCCCCACAGGGAGCCTGCGTTCAGCATCCGGGCAAAGGCTGCGCCCAGATCATGCTCCTGCCAGAAATATCCGGCTACGCTGGACAGGCTGCCCAGCACGCCGCCGATCAGCCCGGCGACTGCCAGAAGCTTAAAAAATTTGGGAAGCGCCTTCTGATTCTCACTCTTCTGTTTCATTGTTTTCATCCTCTTCATAGCTGAATATGTCCTCCACAGATACCTGACAAAGCTTTGCCAGCTTCAGTGCCAGCGTCACGGAAGGCGAGTAGTCTGACCCCAAGGGGCATACGGTGAAAATGGGCGATCAGGTCATTGTGGAGACCGCTCAAGGGCCGGAATTCGGCACCTGCACTCAGGGGAACCATGAGGTGGCGGACGAGGCCATCGTCCAGCCCCTGTGCGCCATGCTGCGGCCCGCCACCGATGCTGACCGCCGCACCGTGGACTACAACCGCAAAAAAGAGAGCGAAGCCTTTGACATCTGCGAAAAGAAAATCGCAGACCATGGGCTGGAAATGAAGCTGGTGAACGTATCCGCCAGCTTTGACGGCAGCAAGATCATCTTTTTCTTCACCGCCGACGGCCGGGTGGATTTCCGGGAGCTTGTCCGGGATCTGGCCAGCGTGTTCCGCGCCCGGATCGAGCTGCGGCAGATCGGCGTCCGGGACGAGGCCAAGATGGTAGGTGGTCTGGGCATCTGCGGGCGGCCCTTCTGCTGCTCCCAGTTTCTGGACGGGTTTCTGCCCGTGTCCATCAAGATGGCTAAAACGCAGAATCTCAGTCTGAATCCGACGAAGATTTCCGGCACCTGCGGCAGACTCATGTGCTGCCTGAAATACGAGCAGAACGCCTATGAGGACGCCCAGAAGCGGATGCCCAAGCAGGAATCCTTCGTCCAGACCCCCGACGGCCCCGGCAACGTGAAGTCCGTGGACTTGCTGCGGGAGACCGTGAAGGTCAGTCTGGACAGCGCCCCGGAGCAGCCCAAGTGCTACCACAACTGCGAAGTCTGCGTTCTCCGCAACGGCAAAGGCAGCCGGGAAGGCATTGAGATCCCGGCAGAGCGTCCTGCCCGGTATGAGGAGGAACGGGAGGACGATTTCATGACCACACCAGTCATCACCTCCCCCGCTTTGAGCCGGAAAAAACGGCAGAAAAACCCATCCCCGCAGCGGAGAATCCTTTGGGCGAGGGTGGCGAGAGTAAGAACCGCCGCCGTCACCGGGGCGGCCGCCGCAGAAGCGGCGGAGCCGGCGAGGAGTCCGCCGCGCCGGTCAAAAAGGAAGCCCCCAAGCCCGCCGACGGGCAGAAGCGGCAGGGCGACAAGCCTGCAAACCATACTCCCTGGCCGCACCGTCCCCGGAACGACCGCCCCCGCACAGAGCGTCCCCGGCAGGAGCAGCGCCCCAAAGCGGAAGCCGCTCCGACACCCGTTCGGGAAAAGAGCGTCCACCCGGAAACCGGCGAGGCAGCTAAGCGCCGCCGCCACCGGGGCGGCCGCCGCCACCGCAGCGGAGGCGGCGGAAATGCCGGCGGAACGCCTTCCGCTGAATAAAAGTATCGGAAACGCATCATTGAAGCGGAGCGGAAGGATTCCGCTCCGCACTTTTTATACAGGAGTACAAACATGGGAAAATTTGACGGCGTACTGCTTGCCAGTGATTTTGACAATACCATCCTGAATACGGAGATCCCCCGCCGCACCGGCTGTCCCATTCCGCCCGTTTCCAGGCGGAACACAAACGCCCTGCGCTACTTCATGGCCAACGGCGGCCGCTTTGCCGTGGCCACCGGCCGGGCGCTGCCCGCTTTCCGGCTGTTTGCGGATCAGATTCCCATGAACGCCCCTGCCGTGGTCTGCAACGGCGGGGCGCTGTATGATTTTCAAACCGAGTCCTATCTGGATATCATGGAGCTGCCGGAGAATGTTCACGGGCAAACTTGTAAGTTTGAGCCAGAGTGAAAGAGGCTCATTAGGTTACAAATTCAAGTGTACAACTTATTTTTAGAATCTATTTTACAATTTCTCGTCTATTGGATTGGTTCTGCCTTGTTCCAGCCTTCTTGGATATTTTATTAGAGTAATCTTTTTCTTATCACTATTATTGTTCCTTTTTATATTACCTGTGGTAAATAAAATTCATCATCATTTTTTCTATTCGCCCTCCTAATATCTCATAGCCTTTTTAGCTTGATTTCTATTTCCTCTTGTGCATTAGCCGCTTTTCATACTAATAACTTTTCCATTAATTTTCACAAGCGGTATTAAATACTTGATAATGTAGATAAATTTGTTACAGCTCAGATGTTGCAACATCAAAACTTTCTATACTTTTGTTTTGGCCTAAATCTTCAGCTCTTGCATGAATTATTTCTATATTTTTTAACCCTAAATGTTCAACTACCTCTT
>VOFC01004311.1_pt1 | contig 11090 bp, 13 predicted proteins | sample 5384161 | NCBI WGS metagenome assembly VOFC01 (sample SAMN12384722, study PRJNA508395) | human gut metagenome | isolation source: healthy gut B | host: Homo sapiens | reverse complement strand
TCTGCCGGGCCTCCTCCGTATCCAGCCAGCTCATGCCGGTCGCGTCCGCCAGGGCGTGCCGGGCCGCCACCACCTGCTTGCCCTGGCCCAGGGCCAGCAGGACGAGGACCAGCAGGACGACGAGGACCCCGAAGGCGCCCAGGCGCAGGAGCGGCACGCCGCCAGTACAGGGATAAAAGGCAGGTCAGCAGCAGCCAGGACAGCGGCACCAGAAAGCGCGTGCCCCGCAGGATCTCCTGGCTCATGTTCTGCCGCCCCAGATGGCGGGCCAGCCACATCTCCAGCGCGCAAAGCACGCAGCCGCCCGCGATGCCCAGCACCATGCCCGGCATGAGCCGCAGCAGGGTGCGCACCGGCCCGGCCAGCTGCTGCCGTTTTCTGAACAGCACCACGGCCGCCGCGGCCGCCGCGGGAAAGATGGGGATCACGAACGTATAGTAGCGCAGGATGTCCGCGAGGCTCTGCCAGACATCATGCCAGTCCTTGCTGTAGCGCAGGGCGCGCACCCCGGCGAAAAGCCCGGCGTGTTCGGCCGGCGGCGCGGGCGTATCCGAAAGGAAGAGCACCCCGTATATACCAACGGGGACCGCGAAGCTCAACAGGTTAAAAAGCAGGCTCAGGCCCGCATGGCGCCACAGCCCTCTGCCCTGCCAAAGCAGGAAGAAGGCCATGAAGAACATGGCCCCGCCCATGAGGGCGCGACCGTGTGCACCAGCATGGCGCAGCCCGCCAGGAACATGGTCACGGGCTGCAGCAGGGGGCGCTTGACGGCCGCGCAGGCCAGCAGCAGGAGAAAGGGCCAGAGGTCGGCGTAAAAGATGCGCGGCACCGGGTCGGAGCGCATGCTGCCCCAGAAGGTGCCGAACGACCAGTGCACGGCGATGCCCATCAAAATCGAGAGCAGGGCCGCCAGAGACGGGCTGCGGAACAGGCAGCGGCCCAGGACATAATAGGCGAGGAAGTGCAAGAAGACGCCCAGCGCGCCCACGCGCAGCATATCCGTGGCCGCGTTGTCCCCACCGGGGAAGAGGCCCGCCAAGGCGGTCAGCAGGTTGGGGACGCCCGGATCCTGCGGGAAAAAAGGCGCCACGGGGTCCAGCGCGAAAGCAGCGGGGCATTCCGCGGCCTCCAGGATCTGCGCATAGTTCTGCAGGTCGCTGTCCATGCCGATGCCCCGGGGGTTGAGATCCAGCGTCCCCTGCAGGGCGCACCAGCAGAACAGCCCCGCCAGCAGGACCAGGACCAGGTCCGTGGACCGGTATGTTTCCGATGCCGTATCTTTCATGGCCGCAGCCCATCCCTTGCTAAAGGTCTATCCCGTCAGCCCCGGCGGGATGCCCGTTCCGCCGCCTGGTGCCGGGCGGCCTTCGGGGCAGGCGAGGCAGGCGGCTGTCGCCATGATCTTCCCCGGGGCCTTCCTGTGGCGCACCTTAGCGCAAAGTGAAAGATTTTTCGAGCCGCCCGCACGGCGGGGCCCCGCTGGCCATCCCGGCCCGGCTCCAATGTTGACATCCGTGATGACAATGGCTAAAAAGTAGCACGTTTTTTAAAAAAGTATTGCAATTATCCTGCACCGCCGCTGCCCTCCCCGTAAAAAACAGCCGGAGGACAGGACGGCGTTCCGGTGTGATGGCCTGCATCCCGGAAGACGAGGATCAGCAGCATGGCTTTCATTCTTTTGATATGATTGCTTTTTTATTTTTAAGAAGCAGACTAATTGAAAATAACTTTCAATTCTGTTGACATTTGTTTTCAATCATGACATGTTGTCCCCAACAAAACACCTCATCACAGGAGCCACCATGCCGAGATTGGAAAACCTTCCCCGGAACCAGCTTTCTTTCCGCCGCAGCGCCAACAACCTGCACATCGCCACCGGTGAGGATCTGGATCTGAACAGGCCCGTGCCATCCTGAACCTCATGCGCTGCCACAGTAGCGACTGCAACAAGTTTTTCATCGACGTGCGTCACGTGACCCGCATCCAGCCCGCTGCGGCAGCCGCCCTGCGCGGCGCGCCCCAGCCTTGCATAGCACCGCAGCGCATCCACTATAAAGGCTCCCGCGGCTTCGAGCTGGCGGCGAGCGGCAACAAGGTCCTCATCGTTCCTGAAAGGGCAAAGCATGTCTGCAAGGGCACCTGCCCCAACTGCCGCTGCAAGGACAAAAAGGCCCGCGCCAGGGCGCGGAATACGGCCCGGGCGGCGGCCACGGCGTCGGGGGGCGCCGCTGTCGCCTGATGGATGTGAACCTCAAACAGTAAGGAAGAAGGTCATGAAAAAAATTTTTACCCTCATGCTGGCCGCCGGCATGCTCCTGGGGGCCGCAAGCGGCGCCCGGGCCATCGATTTCAAGGCTTCCGGCGAATGGCTGGTGGGCTTCGGCCTTGGTGACGGCAGCCTCATCAAGGATGTCAATGACCAGAAGCGCCATCATGACGACACCTTCAACGCCGGCCAGCGCATCCGCCTGCAGCTGGATGCCGTGGCCTCCGAGACCCTGTCCGGCACGGTGTTCTTCGAGATCGGCGACCAGATGTGGGGCCAGTCCGAAAGCGGCGGCGCCCTGGGGGCCGACTCCACCAGCGTGGTGAAGCTCAAGAACGCCTACATCGACTGGATGGTCCCCAACACCGACCTCAAGCTCCGCATGGGCCTGCAGGCCGTGGCCCTGCCCAACGTGGCCGGCGGCTCGGCCATCATGGACGGTGACGCCGCCGCCGTGGTCGCCAGCTACCAGTTCAACGAGAACGTGGGCCTCACCGCCCTCTGGATGCGTCCGCTCAACGACAACTACACCGGCACCAATGCCGATGGCGAAGCCTACGGCAACGGCTACAAGAATTATCTGGACAACATGGATCTCTTCGCCCTCATGCTGCCCCTGAAGTTCGACGGCGTGGAGCTGACCCCCTGGGCCATGTACGGCCTGCAGGGCAAGAACACCCGCTTCAACGAAGGCGGCGTGGAGACCGCCGACGGCGCCCTGAACGTGACCCTGCCCGGCTACTACCCCGGCATGAACTTCGGCCCCGGCGGCCTCGGCCACACCGGCAAGTCCTACGGTTCCATGTTCTGGGCCGGCCTGCCCGTGGCCATCACGGCCTTCGATCCCCTGAACATCGAATTCGACATCAACTACGGCTATGTGGAAGCCATGGGCCGCTACGACGTGCTCAAGCGCGGTGTGGAATCGGTACTGGGCAACAGCAAGCGTGAAGGCTGGCTGGTCAAGGCCCTGGTGGAATACAAGATGGACTGGGGCACGCCCCGGCATCTTCGGCTGGTATGCCTCCGGTGACGACGGCAACGTCAAGAACGGGTCCGAACGCCTGCCCTCCATCGCCGGATCGGGCAACTTCACGTCCTTCATGGGTGACGGCAACCTGGCCTGGGGCACCGGCTACAACTTCTACGACAACAACCTGACCTACGCCGGTACCTGGGGCGTGGGCCTGCAGATCGCGGACGTGAGCTTTGTGGAAGACCTCAAGCACACCTTCCGCGTGGCCTACTGGGGCGGCACCAACAGCCCCTCCATGGTCAAGTACATGGGTTCCGCCGTGGCCTGGGACGACACCACGGCCGTCCAGGACGGCCCGTACCTGACCACCAACGACGGCCTGCTGGAATTCAACCTGGTCAACTCCTGGCAGATCTACGAGAACCTGGAGGCCAACCTCGAGCTCGGCTACATCATCAACATGATGGACAGGGACACCTGGGACAAGAGCTACGTCAGCGACCGTAACTGGTCCAAGCAGGACGCCTGGAAAGCCCAGCTGATCTTCGCCTACTCCTTCTAGTCCTCCCGGGGCGGGTCCCCGCCCCCTCCCGCGCGTGCTTCTCCTTCCCGCGCGCCCCGCCGCCGCTGTTTTTTGCAGGAACAGCGGCGGCCCCTTTTTTCCTTCTGCCCCGGGGCGGCACGGCGGGCTCACGCGGCGCCGCGGGCACCGGACGCAAGGCGCCCCTGCCTAGGGCAGACGGGCATACTCCTCTTCACTGACAGGCTCCAGCCACCGGGAGCGGCAGTCCTCACCGGGAACTTCCACGGCCAGATGCACGAACCAGCTGTCCCGGGCCGCGCCGTGCCAGTGCCTGACCCCGGCGGGGATGTGGACCACGTCGCCCGCATGCAGTTCGCGTGCGGGCCTGCCCCACTCCTGGTACCAGCCGCGCCCGGCTGTGCAGAGCAGTATCTGCCCGCCGCCGCTGGCGGCCTCATGGATGTTGCCAGTTGTTGCGGCATCCCGGTTCGAAGGTCACGTTACCGATGATGACCCCTTCGGTGGAAAGCATGTTCAAGTAACTGTTGCCGACAAAATAGCGGGCATAGGCCGTGTTGGCACCGCCCCGGGCGAAAGGCCCCCTGTTCTCCTGCATGATCGTTTCCTTGTGTTGCGTGTTACGGACATGTCCGGCCGCATCGGCCTTGCGGACATCCCGCCATACCGGCGATGTCCGGGCCGCCGTGCCGGTGTTCCTGCCGCATGTCCAGCCTCACCAGGGCCGGGACAGCGCGCGGCCCCGGGGCACGGAGCCTCCTCAGGGAAGACAGACGGCCTCCTCCGGCTATTTGCCCGTTTGTGCCATCTGCCTGCGGGCACCATCCGCGGCATCTTCTCTCCATGCCGTCTTTTGGTTACACTGGACACACAGAACCGGGAGGTCCCCATGCCGTCTCCAGCCCTGCCCACCACCGAAACGCTCCTTGCCGCACTGAAAGACATCCTCTTGCGGCACCTTCCCGCCCCGGAGATCCGCCCCAGCCCCATCGACGGCCTGGTGCTCGTCCGGCGCGAGGACCCGCCCGCGCCTGACCGCTGTTTCGAAAAGCCCCTGGCGTCCGTCATCGTCCAGGGGAGCAAGCGCTCGCTCATCGGCTCGCAGGAATTCATCTTCCGGCGGGGGCAGTTCCTGGTCTCCGGCATCGACATGCCCAGCTCGTCTTCCTTTTTCGATACGGCCCCCGGGCAGCCCTTCCTCTCGCTCTTCTTCCATCTGGACAGGCAGATCCTGACGGACCTCATGCTCAGGATGCGGCCTGCCGGCAAAGCACCGCAGGAAGGCGGCCCCGGCGTCGCCGTGGCGGATGCCGAACCGGAATTCCTGGAAGCGGTGCTGCGCTTGGCCGAACTGCTGGACAAGCCGGAGCAGATCGCCATCCGCGCGCCCATGATCATGCAGGAACTGCACTACCTTTTGCTGATCGGGCCCCTGGGCCATGTGCTGCGCGGGCTCTATGCCCAGGGATCGCAGAACAGCCAGGTGCTGCAGGCCGTCTCCATCCTGCGCCGGGACCTGGGCGCCCCGGTACGCATGGAGACGCTGGCACGGCAGGTGGGCATGTCCCTGTCCACGCTCCACCGCCATTTCAAGACCGTCACCGGCCTGAGCCCCCTGCAATACCTCAAGCAGCTCAGGCTCCACGAGGCCCAGCGCCTGATGCTCATGGAGGACATGCGGGCGGCCTCGGCGGCCCTTTCCGTGGGCTACGAGAGCGTGACCCAGTTCAGCAGGGAGTACAAGCGCCTGTTCGGCGAGCCGCCCCACAGGGACATCCGCCGGAAACGCACGCTTCTGCCCCTGGGCGAAACCGGGGCAGGCGGTCTTTAGGGCGCAGGCCGCGCCATGTGCCTGCGGGCCTCTCCATGTCCGGGAAAGGCGTGGGGATGCACCCGGCCCTTCGCCCGGCAGGGAAGGCGGGCCACCGCAGCAGGCGGCTTTTTTCCCGGGGACGGCGCCGTCCCCGCCGCTCCGCCCCCGGAGACCGCCACGGGAAAGCGTCCGGCACGCCCGGGCCCGCCTGCCAGAGCGCTCTAGGCCTCGGGCAGCACGCTGTTGACGCAGGCAAGGGCATTGAGCGTGCGGGGGAAGCCGATGCAGGGCAGCATCTGCAGCAGGGCATCCACCAGCAGCTGCTTGCCGTTGCCCACGGCGGCATTGCCCTGCACATGGGCCCTGACCTGGGCCTCGCAGCCCCCAGCGCGCTGATGATGCAAAAGGTCAGCAGCTCCCGCAGCGGCAGGTCCAGCCCCGTGCGCGTGTAGATGTCGCCGAAGCAGAAGGCGGAAAGATGGCGGACGAGGATCTCCCGCTGCCCTTCGGGGGCCGACGCGTGCATCTTGCTGATGGCGTCCCCGAAAATCCCGGTCTGGACGGCGAGCCCTTCTCAAAGCGGTCTTCTTCACTCACCGTGCCGCCTTCAGGCAGGGGCAGGGCCATCCCCGCCGCCTCCAGGGCCGCATCGGCGTGACGCAGGGCCGCCTCCGTCCTCGGGAAGCCGATATAGGGAGCGCACTGGTACAGGGCCTCGCGGATGTCTTCGGGACGCACCCCCTGATGCAGGGCGGCCCGTGTCTCCTCCCCTATGCCCTCCGGCGTCTGGATGGCGGCCAGGACCACCAGCGTGATGAGGCGGCGCTGGCGTGCATCCAGGCAGCCCTGCCCGGCTATCTCGCCATATTCCAGGCGGTCCCGGATGGCCGCCAGTTCGGGGTCGGTGCCGGCCAGTGCCGACGCCCCCGTCCTTCCCTGTTCCTTCCTGTATGCCTCTGCTTTCCGTATCCTGTCCATACTCTTCCCACCCTGTGGTGCCACGGTTGTGCCGGATGCCCGGCATGGAAGGCCCGCTGCCGCCATGCCCGGGAAGGGAGCCCAGCGATGCGCTCCGCTTCCCGTCGGCGCAGCCCGGCAGTGCCCGCCCGCTCCGGCAGATCACGGCCGGGGGACGGGCCGTTGTCCTGTGCATCCCGGGATACGCCGCCACGGCTGCCGGGTACAGACCCGTTCCTGGCAAATTGTTGCCCAAAACTGTCGCGGTATGCCCCACGAAAAAGGGGACACCGTGCGGTGTCCCCTGCGTCTTTCCCCGGCGGAAAAAGGCCGCGCCACGGCAGCCCGGCATTCCGGGCTAGGCCTCTTCGGTATCGCGCACCACTTCCAGGATGCCGGACTGGCCCCGGATGGCCTCGATGACATCGTAGAGCTGGGTGGCGTTGCACACTTCCACGGTCAGGCGCAGCTCGGCACGCCCGTCCACCAGCGCCCGCGACGAGAGCGCCGTGATGTTGATGCCCTGCAGGGCCAGCAGCTGGGCGATGCCCGCCAGCACGCCGCTGCGGTTCTGGGCCAGGATGAAGATGCCGGCCTCGTAGGGCTTTTTCTCCTCGCCGTCCCAATGGACGGAGATGAGGCGCTCCGGCTCCATATTGCTCACATTGGGACAGTCCGCGCGGTGGACGGTGACCCCCATGCCGCGGCTGATGTAGCCGATGATGGGATCCCCGGGCACCGGGTTGCAGCACTTGGCGAAGCGCATGAGCACGCCGTCGCAGCCGGAGATGCCCACCCCGTCGCTCTTGCGCTTGGCGGCTTCCTTGCTTTCCTTGATGGTGGGCGTGGCCGGTTCCGCGGCCGCGGCATTGTCGGGGTGCAGGACGGCATAGAGCTTTGTTGAGCACGCGGCGCGCGTGATGTGCGCGTACCCCACCGAGGCCACCAGCTCGTCCACGTTCTCGAAGTTCATCTCCTGTGCCACGATGGCCAGCTGTCCGTCCTTCAGGGCGCGCGCCACGTTGAGGCTGACCTTGCGGCCTTCCTTTTCCAGCATGTCCCGGCCCAGGGCCAGGGCGTGGGCGCGCTCCTCGGTGCGCAGGTAGCGCTGGATGCGGCTGCGGGCGCGGGCCGTCTTGACGATCTTGAGCCAGTCGCGGTTGGGGTTGCGCGAAGGATCGGTGATGATCTCCACGATGTCGCCGTTCTTGAGCGGCGTGCCCAGCGGCATGAGCCGGCCGTTGATCTTGGCCCCGGCGCAGTGGTACCCCCACCTTGCTGTGGATGTGGAAGGCGAAGTCCAGCGGCGTGGCGCCTTCGGGCAGCTCCTTCACGTCACCGGCAGGGGTGTAGACGTAGACCTCGTCCTTGAACAGGTCCAGCTTGAGCGAATGCATGAACTCGCGCGAATCCGCCTCGTCGCTCTGGCGCTCGAAGATCTCGCGCAGCCAGGAGAACTGCTCCAGGTCCTTGGAGTTGACCCGTCCCTTCTCCTTGTACAGCCAGTGCGCGGCCACGCCGTGCTCGGCCTGCCGGTGCATCTCTTCGGTACGGATCTGGATCTCGATGCGCTCGCCCTCGGGCCCGATGACCGTGGTGTGCAGGCTCTGGTAGCCGTTGGCCTTGGGCATGGAGATGTAGTCCTTGAAGCGCCCGTGCACCGGTTTCCACTGCGAGTGCACCAGACCGAGCACCGCGTAACAGTCGCGGATGTCCTTGACCAGCACACGGAAGGCCATGATGTCGTGCATCTCGTCCAGGGTCAGGGACTGGGACTGCATCTTCTTGTAGATGCTGTACTTGTGCTTGATGCGCCCGTAGACCTGCCCCTCCAGGCCGTTGGAGGCCAGCAGGTCCTGGATGAGGGAGACCACCTTTTCGATGATCTGCTTTTCCACCACCTGATGCGCGTCCAGCCAGTGGTCGATCTGGTTGTAGATGTCCGGCCGCAGGTATTTGAAGCTCAGGTCCTCCAGCTGGCGCTTGAGCAGGTACAGGCCCAGGCGGTTGGCCAGGGGCGCGTAGATGTCCATGGTCTCCTGGGCGATGCGGCGCTGCTTGTGGGGCTTCTGGAAATCAAGGGTGCTCATGTTGTGCAGGCGGTCGGCCAGCTTGACCATCAGCACGCGCATGTCATGGCTCATGGCCAGGATCATCTTGCGGATGTTCTCGGCCTGCGCCTCTTCCTTGTTCTCGAAGACGATCATGCTGATCTTGGTGACACCGTCCACGATGTCGGCCACATCTTCGCCGAACTTGTCGTCGATCTCTTCGATGGTGGTGCCGGTGTCCTCCACCGTATCGTGCAGCAGGCCCGCCGCCACCGTGGGCTCGTCGAAACCCATGTCGGCCAGGGTATAGGCCACGGCCAGCGGATGGGACAGATAGGGCTCGCCCGAAAGGCGCGTCTGCCCCGCGTGGGCTGTGGCGGCGAACACATAGGCCTTCTGGATCAGCTCCAGATTGGCGTCATGGTTGTTGGCCGCCACCTTGTCGAGAATTTCCTGAATGCGAATCATAGCGTCCTGCCAGACGGTAAAAAGTTGGCGATACCGGTTTTGTCCATGTTCGGCCAACTGTCCCGGCTTGTCAATGACGACGGGACGGCTGCCGGGGAGGGCCGGGACAGGTCCCGTACAGCCTGCGGCGCGCGGCCGCGGCCATTCCGGCGGCGCCGGACCTGCCCTGCGCCGCGGCATGGAAGCTCCGCCCCGGCCCCCGTGCCTCCGGCCTCCCAACGGCAGGAGGCCGCCCCCGAAGGAACGGCCTCCTGAACACGGAACAGTCTGCCCGTGCGGACCGGCATCAGTTGTCGTGATGCCAGCCCAGGAACATCTTGTAGGCCGGGTTGTCCGTCTCGTCCACATGCGGATAGCCCATGCGTTCCACGCGGGCCAGGAACTCCTCGAAGTCCTCGCGCCGTTCCTCGGGCACCTCCACCCCCAGCAGCACGCGGCCGAAGTCCGCCCCGTGATAACGGTACTGGAACAGGGTGAAGTTGTAGGTCACGCGCATGGCGTCCATGAAATTGAGCAGGGCACCGGGCCGCTCGGGGAAGAAGAAGCGGATCAGGCGTTCGTTGTGCACCTGGGGCGCGTTGCCGCCCACCATGTGGCGCAGGTGCAGCTTGGCCAGTTCGTTGTCCGTGAGGTCGCAGGCGGTAAAACCGGCGGCCCGCAGGTCTTCCAGCACGGAGGCCACCTCGTCGCTGTTCTTGATGTCGATGCCCACCAGCACATGGGCGTTGACCGGGTCGGCGAAGCGGGTGCACAGCTCGGTGATGTTGCGGTTGCTGATGGCCTGCACCAGCTGGCGGAAGCTGCCCGCCTTCTCGGGGATGGTCACGCCCAGCAGGGCTTCGCGGTTGGCGCCGAAGCGCGCCCGCTCGGCCACATGGCTCAGGCGGTCGAAGTTCATGTTGGCGCCGCTGACCACGGCCACCAGGGTGGTGTCGCGCAGATTGCCCGCGCGGGCATAGGCGCGCAGGCCGGCCAGGGCCAGCGCGCCGGCCGGTTCGGCCACCACGCGGGTATCTTCGAAAATGTCCTTGATGGCGCCGCAGATGGCGTCCGTGTCCACGGTGATGATGTCGTCCAGCAGGTCACGGCAGAGGACGAAGGTCTCCTCGCCCACCAGCTTCACGGCCACGCCGTCGGCGAACAGGCCTACGTCCTTGAGCTCCACGCGGTGCCCGGCCATGATGGAACGGCGCATGGCGTCGGAGTCCACAGGTTCCACACCGATGACGCGGATCTCGGGCCGCAGGTTCTTCACATAGGCGGCCACGCCGGCGGCAAGCCCGCCCCCGCCGATGGGCACGAAATGGCGTGAATGGGGTCGGGATGCTGACGCAGGATCTCCATGCCGATGGTACCCTGTCCGGCGATGACATCGGGGTCGTCAAAAGGCGGGATGAAGACGTAGCCGGTCTCCTTGATGAGGTCCAGCGTATGCCGCCAGGCGTCGCTGAACGACTCACCGAACAGCACCACCTGTCCGCCCAGGCGGCGCACGGCGTCCACCTTGATGGCGGGCGTGGTCACGGGCATGACGATGACGGCCTCACAGCCCAGACGGCGGGCGGCCAGGGCCACCCCCTGGGCATGGTTGCCGGCCGAGGCGGCGATGACGCCGCGGCGCAGCTCCTCGGGGGAAAGACGGGCCATCTTGTTGTAGGCGCCGCGCAGCTTGAAGGAAAACACAGGCTGCAGGTCGTCCCGCTTGAGCAGCACGCGGTTGCCCAGGCGGCGGGAAAGGCTCACGGCCTCATCCAGCGGGGTCTCGACGGCCACGTCGTAGACCCGGCTCAACAACACCTTGTTCAGGTACTCGCTATGATTCGACATGGAAAACATCCCTTGTAAAAACGGTGCGCCTGCTCACGCCAGAGGCAGGCGGAATCTTTAGCATATACCCATTGCAGCCGCCCCACAAGGGGCCGGCAGCCGCATCCTGCGCGTGGCAGCGGCCTTTCCGGCCCCGGCCGCGCCTGTGGTGCGACCCGCCATCCCAGGGACGACGATCTTTCTTCACGCAA
>VOFC01004068.1_pt1 | contig 11093 bp, 6 predicted proteins | sample 5384161 | NCBI WGS metagenome assembly VOFC01 (sample SAMN12384722, study PRJNA508395) | human gut metagenome | isolation source: healthy gut B | host: Homo sapiens | reverse complement strand
GAATATGTAGAATATTTATAGAACTTCTACACTATTTTTACACGACGCAAGCTGATTACGGATGCAAAGATAATGTATTCTGCCGATTTTCCGAAAAAAGTTTTGTTAATCCGATTAACTTTCCGAAATTTGCTGCCTATGTAAACGGAATAGTAATCCTCAAATAATCTATAGTAATTCGTAAGTTATGGCAAACGACATGATGGTCAAAGAACTGGAGCAAGTGGTAGTCCGCTTCTCCGGAGACTCCGGCGACGGTATGCAGCTCGCCGGCAACATCTTTTCAACAGTTTCGGCTACGGTGGGTAATGACATCAGTACATTCCCCGACTATCCGGCAGACATCCGCGCCCCGCAAGGCTCACTCACCGGTGTTTCCGGTTTTCAGGTACATATCGGTGCAGAGAAAGTCTATACCCCAGGTGATAAATGCGATGTATTGGTAGCGATGAACGCCGCCGCACTGAAAACCCAGTATAAGTTTGCTAAATCTACCGCATGTATCATCATCGATACGGACGCATTCCAGAAATCGGATTTGGAAAAGGCCGCTTTCAAGACCGATAATCCCATAGAGGAAATGGGCATCAAGCAGGATGTCATCGCCGCCCCTATCTCGAAGATGGTGAAAGACTGCCTTGCCGACACCGGAATGGACAACAAGTCCATGCTGAAATGCCGCAATATGTTTGCAGTAGGCCTGGTATGCTGGCTGTTCAACCGCGATCTGAAAATAGCCGAAGATTTCATCCGCGAGAAATTCGCCAAAAAGCCCGAAATTGCCGGAGCAAATATCAAGGTCATCCATGCAGGATATGACTACGGACACAACACCCATGCTTCCGTAGCCCATACATATAAGATTGAAAGTAAGACTACCGTTCCCGGCAGATACATGGATATCACGGGGAACAAAGCAACTGCTTACGGTTTCATCGCCGCAGCTGAAAAGGCTGGCTTGAAGCTGTTCCTCGGCTCCTATCCCATTACTCCGGCAACCGATGTACTGCACGAACTCTCCAAGCACAAGTCTCTGGGCGTGATGACCGTGCAATGCGAAGACGAGATTTCCGGTTGCGCCACTTCTATCGGCGCCGCTTTTGCAGGTGCGCTGGCTGTGACCTCCACTTCCGGTCCCGGTGTCTGCCTGAAATCGGAAGCTATGAACCTGGCAGTCATTACAGAACTTCCGCTGGTTGTGCTCGACGTGCAACGTGGCGGTCCTTCTACCGGTCTGCCCACCAAGTCAGAGCAGACAGACTTGTTGCAGGCATTGTTCGGCCGCAACGGTGAAAGCCCAATGCCCGTCATCGCCGCCTCTTCACCCACAAGCTGTTTCGACGCAGCCTACATGGCAAGCAAAATTGCACTGGAGCACATGACCCCGGTCGTATTGCTGACCGACGGCTTTGTTGCCAATGGCTCCGGCGCCTGGAAGCTGCCCAAACTGGCAGACTATCCCGCCATCACCCCTCCCTACGTGACTTCCGAAATGAAGGACAACTATACTCCGTACAAACGCAATCCCGAAACAGGTGTCCGCTATTGGGCCATCCCCGGACAAGAAGGCTATATGCACATCCTCGGCGGTCTGGAGAAAGACAGCAATACCGGTGCCATCTCCACCGATCCCGAAAACCATGACTTGATGTGCCACCTGCGTGCCGAGAAGGTTGCCAAAATCCCCGTACCTGATGTAGAAGTGCAAGGCTGTGCAGATGATGCCGATTTGCTGATTGTCGGTTTCGGTGGTACATACGGCCACTTGTATTCGGCCATGGAAGAGATGAACAAGGCAGGCAAGAAGGTTGCCCTCGCCCACTTCACTTATCTGAATCCGCTCCCCAAGAACACGGAAACCGTTCTGAAGAAGTACAAGAAGGTGGTAGTTGCCGAACAGAATCTCGGACAATTTGCAGGTTATCTACGTATGAAGATAGACAACTTCACCCCGTACCAGTTCAACGAAGTCAAAGGACAACCGTTCGTCGTTGCCGAGCTGGTCGCAGCGTTCAATAAATTAATTGATAATTGACAGTTGACAATTGATAATAACCATGCGTAATATGCGGATTATCAATGACCAGCCACCAATTATCAACTATCAATTATCAACTATCAATTAAAAAAGATTATGTGCGAATATACAGCAAAAGACTATAAAAAAGGACAACCCCGTTGGTGTCCGGGTTGTGGTGACCACTTCTTTCTGGCTTCACTGCACAAAGCAATGGCAGAAATCGGCAAAGCTCCTTGGGAGAATGCCGTCATCTCAGGTATCGGCTGCTCCAGCCGTCTGCCCTATTACATGAATACGTATGCGATGCAGACCATCCACGGACGTGCTGCTGCCATCTCTACAGGTGCCAAGGTTGCCAATCCCAACCTGACGGTATGGCAAATCTCCGGCGACGGTGACGGTCTGGCCATCGGCGGTAATCACTTCATCCACGCCGTACGCCGTAACATCGACCTGAACATGATTCTGCTGAACAACCGCATCTACGGTCTGACCAAAGGTCAATATTCTCCGACCTCTCCACGTGGTTTCGTCAGCAAGTCGTCTCCCTATGGTACGGTAGAAGATCCATTCCACCCGGCAGAGCTTTGCTTCGGTGCCCGCGGCCGTTTCTTTGCCCGCGCGGTAGCTACCGATGCTCCGGGGACAGTGGAAATATTGAAGGCAGCCATGGCTCACAAAGGGGCTTCCGTTTGCGAGATTCTGCAAAACTGCGTTATCTTCAATAACGGTACGCATGACTCCGTAGCCAAAAAGGAAGACCGCGCCAAGAATGCCATCTACTTGAAACACGGCGAACCGATGCTCTTCGGCGAGAACAACGAATACGGACTGATGCAGGAAGGCTTTGGTCTAAAAGTCGTGAAACTCGGTGAGAACGGCATTACAGAGAAGGATATCCTCATCCACGATGCCCACTGCATGGACAACACCCTGCAACTGAAGCTTGCCCTGATGGAAGGTCCCGACTTCCCGATTGCACTCGGTGTTATCCGCGATGTGGAAGCTCCTACTTACGACGATGCTGTTCATGAACAAATCGAAGAGGTGTCTGCCAAGAAGAAGTATCACAACTTCGAGGAGTTATTGATGACGAATGATACGTGGGAAGTAAAATAAACCACTAAGATTTATTAATATCATGTTTGCACGAAACAAATAAGGTGCAAACATGATATTAATTTCCTAAAAGTAAGAGTACCTCCCTATCCTTTCTCTCCCAAACATAGATACTTATTACGCCAAACATGCAGTTCTTCCATCAAGAATAACTATATTTGCCACAGTAACCATAGTAGTCACATTTTGAAAGTAATTCTCTGATTTATACTGGCTTAATATCAATCTCACAAACCGCAGGCTGATAGCTCTTTCGTTCGAGTAATCCTTCCCGGATAAAGGTCAAAAACACTCCCACCCTGAAAAAAAATGCAACCACTGCAACTGCACCAGATTTTATTGTAGTGATAGAGCATACCTCCGATGAACAAGGCTACCAATAAGGGTCGACAACAAGACTTCAAGGGAAGAGAGGGAAATTGTGGAATACCTACTGTGGATTTTTTCCACATCTCCACACCACAAACACCCGAACTTCCCTTTTTCCCGATAGGAAATAAGCAATTGATTATCAACATTATTCATCCTTAAAAGGATAGTCTGCCTTTCGTTTGGCATACCTCTTGCTAAAATATCTGCCGAAAGGACGTAACATTTATAATAAGATAAATCAATTATTTTTCAGTAGTATGAAAATCAGGATGAGAAAACGGTGTGACATTCCACATTCAGCGTCGCACTTCCAAAAAAGTTTGATTATTGCAAGTTGGTTATTAACATTTCTTTTCACCGGAACAGCCTTTGCACAAGAGAACCGAACCATTACAGGCATTGTAAGAGATGTAACGGGAGAACCGCTTATCGGTGCCAGCGTCATACAGAAAGGCACCAACAACGGCGTCATTACCGATGTGGACGGCAACTTCACACTGACCGTTCCTGCAGATGCAACACTCTCTATCGCTTACATGGGCTATGCTACTCGGGAGATAAACCTGGCAAAACGAAAAAAGCAAGGCGACCTGAAGATTACACTCAGCGAAGATACCCAGCAACTGAAAGAAGTCGTAGTAACGGCAATGGGTATCAAAAAAGACACGAAACGTGTCGGCTATGCCATCAGTACCATCAGTGCAGACGAATTGGTAAAGGCAGGAGCACCCAACTTTGCCTCTGCCATGTACGGTAAAGCACCGGGAGTCCGCATCACACAGACACAAGGCGGTTCTGCCGGAGCTGTCTCCATCAACGTACGCGGACTGACTTCCATCACTGGAAATAACCAGCCACTCATCATTCTGGACGGTGTACCCATCCGCAACGGCGGCACGGGTAAAAGCACGGACTTCGCCGAATTTGGCAACGACGGACAAATCCGTTCCAATGGTCTGGTAGACATCAACCCAGAGGACATCGAGAGCCTCAGTATTCTGAAAGGAGCTTCCGCCACAGCTCTCTACGGCTCGGAGGCTGCAAACGGTGCGGTAGTCATCACTAGCAAGCGCGCCAAAAGCGGCAAGCTGACGGTGGACTTCAATGCCCAAGTCATGGCAAACTTACCGGCTTATCTACCAAAAGTACAGACCGTATACGGGCCGGGAACCTACAACACCGCATACAGCGATTATGAGAAACAGACGGGAGGCTTCTATCAGAGAACCCTAAACGGACAAAGCTACAAAAGCCTCCGTTCCACCACCTTGTCCTTCGGCCCGAAATACGACGGCAGCGAGGTACTTTACTGGGACGGGAAGATGCGCCCCTACCAGGCACTGACCGACAACCCGTGGAAAGAGTTGTTTCGCACCGGCTGGACCCAGACTTACAATCTCGCCATCTCACAAGGGACGGAAACCACCAGCAACCGCTTCTCCTACACATTCATGGACGAGATTCCCAATGCCCTGACCGGAAGCTTCACCAAACACAACTTCAAGCTGACCGGTTCGTATCAACTGGCGAAACCGCTGAAACTGGAATACTCCCTTAACTACATCGTACAGAATGTAGAAGACCGCCCGCAAACCTCGCTCAACCTATACAGCGGTTTCGGCAACATGTTCTCCACCTTCCTGGACATTCCCTATCTGAAACAAAGTTACGTCACCAGTCTGGGATACCGTAATACCTTTGTCGGAGGAAACGCCACGCTGACTCCTGAGGAATCATGGGCCTACGACCCCAGTTACGCCACCGGAGTGAACAACATGCTGTGGAATATGTACCATCACCATAGCGACGAGACAGAGAACCGGCTCATCGGTATGATTCGCCCCACCTGGCAGATAACCAACTGGCTGAGTCTGCGCGCCCAGGTTTCAACTGATATCACAGATGTGAAGCAAACACTGAAATATGAAAGCGAACAACCCAATTCCCTATACGACCCCAACGGTAGCTTCCAGTCCATCAACCGCCGTTACGACATTGTCTATGGAGATGTTATGTTGAACTTCAACTATAATATCAACCGCTTCGACATTGCCGCCACCGTAGGCTGGACCGGACGCTACGAAAATATGAACAATATGAGGGTCTCCACCAATGGCGGGCTTGTCACGGAAAACTGGTTCGACCTCAACGCCAGCCGCTACACCGCCAGCAGCACGCTGCAACGTATGGAACTACTGAAAACCGGATATATGGGTACACTGAGCCTGGGATGGGACAACTATCTATTCCTTGAACTGACCGGACGCCAGGAACGATCGTCTACCCTAAAAGACCAGAGTTTTTTCTATCCTTCCGCTAATCTGAGTTTTCTCTTCACCCAAGCCTTCCACATGCCGTCATGGTGGAACTATGGAAAACTGCGCCTCTCATACGGTATCGTAGGAAATGCTCCTGAAACCTATACCGCCAATATCGTCTACGAGCAAGGTTCGGACAACGGATTCACCTGGAACACCATTCCCTCTTCATGGGGGAATGCAGATATCCGTCCGGAAAAGAAATACGAATACGAGATAGGTCTGGAAAGCAAGTTTTTAAACAACCGGTTGGGTATAGATATATCCTACTACAACAACCGTGTAAAGGACCAGATACTCTCCACGCCGCAACCTTCCACATCAGGCGTAAAGAATGTGTTGATGAATGTGGGTGAGGTAGCCAACCGCGGCTGGGATATATCAATCAGTGCCACTCCCATACTGACCAGAGATTTCCGCTGGGACCTGACAGCCAACTATGGTGTATATAAGAACAAAGTGGTGAAACTGGCCGATGGAGTGCCCTATCTGGAAATACTCAACTCCGGAGGCAGCGGAATAAAAATACAAGCTGTGGAAGGCCAGCCAATGGGTGACATCTATGCACAGGTTCCCCAGGTGAACGAAAACGGTGAGTACCTCGTTTCCGATAAAGGTCTTTACCTCAACCAAACTGAATTGCAGAAAGTCGGCAACATCAATCCGGCAGGCGTAGGAGGTCTATTCAACTCTTTCTCCTACAAGAATGTATTCCTCGATTTCAGTATCGACTTCCGCATCGGAGGAGATGTCATCAACGAAATGAACCAATATGCCACCGCAGTGGGTCTGACACCCGAATCCCTGAAGTACCGTGATACGGAACACGGCGGACTATCCTATTACTATCCGGGCGACAACAATTCCAGCGGAATTCCGGTACAAGTAGACCCTTCCACGGGTGCCGGCCCCAACGGAGAGATAATCTACCACGACGGCATCATTCTTCCGGGTGTAGTGGCCTCCACTGGCGAAAGAAACACACGTATCATTCCGGCAGGCTATTACTACAACACCACCTATAATTGGGGAACGGAGGCCGAACAGCTGACATACCGCCATTCGGTATTCGACAATTCTTATGTCAAACTGCGTGAATTGACCATCGGCTACCAATTTCCCGAAAAGATGATCTCCAAACTGGGACTGGGCCGGCTGAGTGTGTCGGTCTTCGGACGTAATCTCTTCTACTTCTACAAAGCACTGAAAAACTACGATGCGGAGTCGTCCGTCGGAACATCCTGGGCCAACCAGGCTACCGTGGGAAGTTCTACCACAGCTACCCGCAGTTTCGGTGTTTCACTTCGTGCAAGTTTCTGACAAAACAACCATCCAAAAAACAACAAAGAGTATGAAAAAGACAAAGATATTATCTCTTGTTTCATTGGGAGCATTCCTCTTGACAACATCAGGCTGTACGGATTATGACTTCGACAGCAAATACGAAGACCCCTCCAAAGTAACCCAAGTCACCATCAGTAATCTGATGGTAGGAGTCTTCCAAAAAGTAAAGGACTATGATGTTTACGAATACAACCGGTTCTTCGGATTCGATTCACAGTTTACGGGCAAGTATGCACAAACCTTCGGCTACTCCAACACTACGGATATGTATACCCCCGGCTATATACCCGCTATTGACGGACAGTGGGACAATGTGTATTCGGCACTGGCCCAGTTCCGCAAGCTGGAATCTCTCTACGAGGAAGAAAGCGCGGCAGAACAAGCCCAGGACGAGGCATTCTATCTTGCCGCCAAAGTACAGTTGTACGATTTCTTTGCCGCCACAGTGGACGTTTTCGGGGATATGCCTTTCTCGGAAGCTTGTACGCTGCCGCTTACCAACGATGTAGGTAAATCGTATGCTCATTATGACAAGGCCGAGGATATTTATAAAACCATTCTTGATGAGCTCAAAGAAATTGCTCCGCGGTTCCGCTCCATCCCCACACCGAGGAACTTCAATACACAAGACTTTATCAACAACGGGGACATGGACAAATGGGAACGCTATGCAAACTCCTTGCGACTGCGCCTTGCCATGCGCGTAGCCGCGCAAGGAGACTTGCAGGCGGAAGGCCGTACCGCCATCAAGGAAATCCTGGAAAATCCGTCAGCCTATCCGTTGATAGAGGAACAAGAAAACAACATTCTCATTGTCAACCAGAAGTCTGGGCAACTGAACTTCACCGCAGGCCACGGACTGGGTGACTGGGTAACTAACCGACTTGCTTCGGGCGCCATCATCGACCGCATGCTGGGCCATGGCAACTATGATATGACCAGCAATGACCCGCTAAGCGGCGTCTACGTCAAAGGCGAAGACGACCCCCGCATCCTGCTCAACTTCAATCCCGTGAAGATTACCAACCAAAACACCGGTCAATTGGACGAACACCGTTATCTGGGCACAGTCTCTCCAATGCGTTCAATATTACGGCGGAAACGCATACGGTCGCCCTGGACTGCTACATCACGAATTTCTGCCACGTATTGGTTCAAGACAGAATTTGTCTCGGCAAAGTTGATAACCTTCATAATTATAGAATGTTTTGATGTGCAAAGTAAACGAATTTCACCCAATTTGCAACATTCAGTTAGCAGATATTGTTATGGTTTTATAAAAGATTTCCTATTAGAGAAAAATTTCTCTAATAGAGCTTTTCTTTAAAAAGAAAGTATTACTTTTGTAGGCGAAAAACAAGGGACCTGCTGAAAAGCAGGAAAAAAAGAGCTTTTCTACACCCGTTTTTCCTTGTAAATCAAAGGTAAAAGAGATTAAGGAAAGAGATTATAAACCAAATACCAACATTTTAAATCATTAAAAGAAATGGCAAATTTAGATTTAAGCAAGTACGGTATCCAAGACGTGAAGGAAATTATCCACAACCCGTCTTATGATGTATTGTTCGCTGAAGAGACCAAACCGGGTCTGGAAGGCTTCGAAAAAGGTCAAGTAACTGAACTTGGTGCTGTGAACGTAATGACTGGTATCTATACCGGACGTTCTCCTAAAGATAAATTCTTTGTAATGAACGAAGCCAGCAAGGATTCTGTATGGTGGACTTCTGAAGAATACAAAAACGACAACAAACCTTGCTCTGAAGAAGCTTGGGCTGACCTGAAGGCTAAGGCTGTGAAGGAATTGAGCGGCAAGCGTCTTTTCGTTGTCGATACTTTCTGTGGTGCTAACCCCGCAACTCGCATGAAAGTTCGTTTCATCATGGAAGTAGCTTGGCAGGCTCACTTCGTAACTAACATGTTCATCCGCCCGACTGCTGAAGAACTTGCTAACTACGGCGAACCCGATTTCGTATCATTCAACGCTTCTAAAGCAAAAGTTGACAACTACAAGGAACTCGGCTTGAACTCTGAAACAGCTACTGTGTTCAACTTGAAGACCAACGAACAGGTTATCCTGAACACTTGGTACGGTGGTGAAATGAAGAAGGGTATCTTCTCTATCATGAACTACAAGAACCCGCTCCGCGGCATCGCTTCAATGCACTGCTCTGCCAACACCAACATGGAAGGTACTGACTCTGCTATCTTCTTCGGTCTGTCTGGTACGGGTAAGACTACCTTGTCTACTGACCCGAAACGTCTGCTGATCGGTGACGACGAACACGGATGGGATGACGAAGGTGTATTCAACTACGAAGGTGGTTGCTACGCTAAGGTTATTAACTTGGATAAAGAAAGCGAACCCGATATCTACGCTGCCATCAAGCGTGACGCTCTGTTGGAGAATGTTACAGTAGCTGCTGACGGTAAGATTGACTTCGCTGACAAGAGCGTAACAGAAAACACTCGTGTATCTTATCCTATCTACCACATCAAAAACATCGTGAAGCCCGTTTCTAAGGGTCCTCACGCTCACCAGGTTATCTTCCTCTCAGCTGACGCATTCGGTGTGCTTCCTCCCGTTTCTATCTTGAACCCCGAACAGGCTCAGTACTACTTCCTGTCTGGTTTCACCGCTAAGTTGGCCGGTACGGAACGTGGTATCACTGAACCGACTCCGACATTCTCTGCTTGCTTCGGTGCTGCTTTCCTGAGCCTGCATCCTACTAAATATGCAGAAGAATTGGTTAAGAAGATGAACAAGGTTGGTGCTAAGGCATACTTGGTTAACACCGGCTGGAACGGTAGCGGCAAGCGTATCTCTATCAAAGATACTCGTGGTATCATCGACGCTATCCTCGACGGTTCTATCGACAAGGCTCCGACGAAGGTTATTCCTTTCTTCGACTTCGTTGTTCCTACTGAATTGCCTAATGTAGATCCGAAGATTCTTGATCCTCGCGATACTTACGAATGCGCTTGCCAATGGGAAGAAAAAGCAAAAGACCTGGCTGGCCGCTTCATCAAGAACTTCGCTAAGTTCACTGGCAACGAAGCTGGTAAGGCTTTGGTTGCTGCTGGTCCGAAGCTCTAATCTGACAATAAAGTTAGAAACATATGGAAAAGGTATCTCCTCCGGGAGATGCCTTTTTTCTTTTTTAATATCTCTATCTCATTGATAATCCGAAAGTTTTAGTAGTTTTGCAGAAACCATTATTCAAATAAAGCAATATGAAAAGTATCAGATTGATGTTGGCAGGCGCAAGTTTGTTGCTGCTCTGCAGTTGCGGTGCCCAGGTCCAGAAAGAGACCCAAGTTGCCAATGCAAATGAAAGCAAAGAGAATACGGTGATTGAAACCATCATGTCACGCCGCAGCATCCGCCAGTACAAACCGCAAGCCGTGAATCGCGACACCATGCAGATTATCCTGGATTGCGGTATCAATGCACCCAACGGACAGAACAAGCAATCGTGGGAAGTGCGTGTAGTGGATAACCCGGATTTCATCAACGGAATTACGGAAATCTACAAGAAGGAAAATCCCAAAGCCGCCGAAGACCCGAAATTCAAGAACATGTTCCGCAACGCTTCTACAGTAGTATTTATTGCCAATGACCCGTCTTATGACCTTTCACAGATTGACTGTGGACTGTTGGGTGAGAATATGATTCTATCAGCCTGGTCCATGGGAATCGGTTCTTGCTGCTTGGGCGGTCCCACGCGCTTCATGACCTCTACTCCGGCTGCTGCCGAATACCTGAAGAAACTGGATATTCCGGAAGGCTATCAGCTACTTTACTGTATCGCTTTCGGCTATCCGGACGAAACGCCCGCTGCCAAACCCCGTAATGCGGCAAAGGTAAAATTCATCGATTGACTTTCGTTTGAATGACGACAATAAAAAGGAGTGCCTCACCT
>VOFC01003431.1_pt1 | contig 11098 bp, 20 predicted proteins | sample 5384161 | NCBI WGS metagenome assembly VOFC01 (sample SAMN12384722, study PRJNA508395) | human gut metagenome | isolation source: healthy gut B | host: Homo sapiens | reverse complement strand
ACTTGTTCCGTTTGAGATCAAAGAAGATTATTGTAAACAGTTGATGGGATTATCTTTAAGGAATGTTGCAGTGATAATGACTGCAGATGGAAAGAAGATTTACGAAGATTTTGGGGAAATGCTCTTTACACACTTTGGAATCAGTGGACCAGTTGTTTTTAAGTGCAAGTAGTTATATTGGAAGATATCAGGGCAAAGAATTAAAATTTATCATTGATCTGAAACCAGCACTTAATAAAGAACAGTTAGATCACAGAGTATTAAAAGATTTTAATAAGACATTAAACAAAGATTTTGTAAATTCCTTAGATCATCTTTTGCCGAAGAAGCTGATTCCTGTTATGATAGAGTTATCAGGAATTCCAGAGCATAAGAAAGTCAACGAGATCACAAAGAAGGAAAGAGAACGATTTGTTTCTTTATTAAAGCATTTAGAACTTACAATTACAGGAGTTCGTGGATTTAAAGAAGCGATCATTACACAAGGCGGAGTTAACGTCAAAGAGATCGATCCGGGGACGATGGAATCAAAGAAGATCAAAGGATTATATTTTGCAGGGAAGTATTAGATCTTGATGCGGTCACAGGTGGGTTTAACCTTCAGATCGCATGGTCAACAGGATATCTTGCAGGAATGAATTAATATATTAGGAAGCAGATCAGGAGGAAAAGATAATGTATAGTATTGCGATTGATGGACCAGCAGGAGCAGGAAAAAGCACGATTGCAAAAAACAATTGCAAAGAAATTAGAATTTATTTATGTAGATACAGGGGCGATGTACCGTGCTATGGCACTTTTTTTATCAGACACGAGATCGATCCAAAATGAAGAGGCAATCAATAAAGCGTGCCCAGATATTCATGTAAGTATCAACTATGAAGATGGAGTGCAGCAGGTGTTATTAAACGGGGAAAATGTAAATGGACTGATCCGTACCGAGGAAGTTGGAAATATGGCTTCGAAGACATCTGCATATAAAATGGTTCGAGCAACACTATTAGATCTTCAGAGAGAAATCTTGCCAAGACAGCTAATATCTTAATGGATGGAAGAGATATCGGAACCAATGTACTGCCAGATGCAGACTTGAAAATTTATTTAACAGCATCATCCAAAGTAAGAGCTGAGCGTCGTTACAAAGAGTTAGTAGAAAAAAGGCGTGAAAGGCGGATTTTAATAAGATTGAAGGAAGATATCATCATCCGTGACCGTCAGGATATGGAACGAGATCGCACCCCTAAAACAGGCAGACGATGCAGTGCTTGTTGATTCTTCTGATATGACGATCGAAGAAGTTGTCGATGCGATCGTTGCAGAATTTGAAAAAGTAAAATAATAAAAAGTTTATTTACAAACAGTGAGGATAAAGATGGAAGTTATTTTAGCCAAAACAGCAGGGTTTTGTTTTGGCGTGAAGCGTGCTGTTGACACTGTATATAAAGAAGCAGGAAAGAAAAAACGTATATACATACGGACCGATCATTCACAATTCAGAGGTTGTTAATGATCTGAAGAAAAAAGGGCGTGGAAGTGATCAATTCCAGAGAAGAATTAGAAGCTTTGGAAGAAGGAACGGTTATCATACGTTCTCATGGAGTTGCGAAAGAATTTATGATCTGATCCATGAAAAAGGATTGGAATTAGTTGATGCAACATGTCCTTTTGTCAGAAAGATCCACAAGATCGTAGAGAAAGCAGGCAACGATGGTGATCAGGTGATCATCGTTGGAAGTGAGCACCACCCGGAAGTTCAGGGAATCAAAGGATGGTGTACTGGAGAAGTGCATATTATCTCAGATGCAGAGCAGTTTGAAGGGATCAATCTTAACAAAAGCGACGACTCTTGTATCACAAACGACATTTAATTACAAGAAGTTTCAAGAATTAGTTGAAATTCTGAATAAAAAGGGTTATGATATAGGAGTATGTAATACAATATGTAATGCCACGGAAGAGCGTCAACTGGAAGCAAAGTCTATCGCTAAGGGTGTAGATGCAATGGTTGTGATCGGAGATAAGCAAAGCTCCAACAGCCAGAAGTTATATGAGATTAGTAAGAAAAAGAGTGTGAGAACACCTTTTTTGTGCAGACACTTAGAGACCTGGATTTGAAACTTTTTGAATCGACTGGTAAGGTAGGTATTACAGCGGGGGCCTCAACCCCACAGAAAATTATCAAGGAGGTTCATGCTAGCATGACAGAAAAGAGTTTTGAAGAATTATTAGAGGAAAGTTTTGTGACAATTCACAACGGAGAGGTAGTGAAAGGTACAGTTATCGATGTGAAACCAGATGAGATCATCTTAAACATCGGATACAAAGCAGATGGTATCTTAACAAGAAGTGAATACTCTAATGATTCAGCCAACGTAGATTTAACAACTGTTGCTAAAGTTGGTGATACTATGGAGACTAAGGTATTAAAAGTGAATGATGGCGAAGGACAGGTTCTTCTTACTTATAAGAGATTAGCAGCTGAAAAAAGGAAACAAACGTTTAGAAGAAGCTTTCGAGAACAAAGAAGTCTTAAAAAGCACCTGTAGCTCAGGTTTTAGATGGTGGATTAAGCGTACTGATCGACGAAGCACGTGTATTCATCCCAGCAAGCTTAGTTTCTGATTCTTATGAAAGAGACTTAAAGAAATACGAAGGACAGGAAATCGAATTCGTTATCAGTGAGTTCAACCCTCGTAAGAGAAGAGTCATCGGAGACCGTAAACAGTTATTAGTAGCTGCTAAGAAAGAAAAACAGAAAGAATTATTCGAGAAGATCGAACCAGGAATGAAAGTAGAAGGAACTGTTAAGAACGTAACAGATTTTGGTGCATTTATTGACTTAGGCGGAGCAGACGGATTGCTTCATATTTCTGAGATGTCCTGGGGACGTGTTGAAAACCCTAAGAAGGTCTTCAATATTGGAGATAAAGTAACAGTTCTGATCAAGGATATTCAGGGAGAAAAGATTGCATTAAGCTTAAAATTCCCAGAAGAAAATCCATGGTTAAAAAGCAGAAGAGAAATACAAAGTAGGAAGTGTTGTAACTGGTAAAGTTGCACGTATGACAGATTTCGGGCATTCGTTGAGTTAGAATCAGGAATCGATGCACTTCTTCACGTTTCTCAGATCGCAAAAGAACATATCGACAAACCATCTGACGTATTAAGCGTTGGACAGGAAATCGAAGCAAAGATCGTTGACTTCAATGAAGACGACAAAAAGATCAGCTTAAGTATGAAAGCATTAGCTAACGAAGAAGAAAAAACAGAAGAATAAGATTTTATCAAAGGAATCCTGATTTTTATAAATCAGGGTTCTTTTTCATACAAGTATTGTAAAAAACACGTTTTGCGATATAATCATTCTTAAAAATACATTTTTTTAAAAAGATAAACCTCGAAAAGGAGTTATGACCATGGAATTAAAGAAGTTTAAAAAAGTATTGGTTGCAAACCGTGGTGAGATTGCGATCCGAGTTTTCCGAGCTTTAAATGAACTTGGAATTACAACGGTTGGTGTCTTTTCAAAAGAAGATCGTTATGCCTTATTCCGTTCTAAAGCTGATGAATCTTATCAGTTGAAATCCGGACAAAGGACCAATCGATGCATATCTTGATATCAATACGATCATTCGTATTGCAAAAGAAAAGAACGTAGATGCAATTCATCCAGGTTATGGATTTTTATCAGAGAATCCTGATTTTGTAGATGCCTGTGAGAAGAATGGAATCACATTTATCGGGCCATCTTCAAGCTTAATGCGTAAGAATGGGAGATAAGATTTCATCTAAACAGATGGCAATTGAAGCTGATGTGCCAATCATTCCTGGTGTAGACCATGCGGTTCACGGACTAGAAGAAGTGACTGAGATTGCGAACCAGGTTGGATATCCTGTAATGTTAAAGGCCTCTAATGGTGGTGGAGGGCGTGGAATGCGTATCGTTCATTCAGCCGAAGAGATGCCAAAAGAATATGCAGAAGCAAGGGATGAATCCAAGAAGGCATTTGGAGACGATCAGATTTTCGTTGAAAAATACTTAAAGAGTCCAAAACATATCGAGGTTCAGATCATTGGTGATCCAGTATGGACATGTTGTTCATTTATTTGACCGTGACTGCTCTGTACAGAGAAGACATCAGAAGGTTGTAGAATATGCTCCAGCATTTAGTGTACCAGAAGAAGTAAGAAAACAGATTTTTGAAGCATCTGTCCGTCTTGCAAAACATGTAGGATATTCTAATGCCGGAACATTAGAGTTCCTGGTAGATGCAAATAATAATGCATACTTTATTGAGATGAACCCTCGTGTACAGGTAGAACATACGATCACAGAGATGGTAACAGGTGTTGATATCGTACAGACACAGATTCTTGTAGCAGAAGGATATTCTTTAGATTCTGAAGAAATCGGAATTGGTTCTCAGGAAGATGTTACATGTAATGGATATTCTATTCAGACACGTATCACAACAGAAGATCCAATGAATAACTTTCCTGCCAGATACAGGTAAGATTACAGTATATCGTTCTGGGGCTGGTAACGGTATTCGATTAGATGGTGGTAACGCATATGCAGGAGCAGAGATTACACCATACTATGACAGCTTATTGGTAAAAGCGATTTCTCATGATCGTACATTTGGAAGAGCGGTTGACAAATCTATCCGCGTATTAAAAAGAGATTCGTATTCGTGGAGTTAAGACAAATATCCCATTCTTGATCAATGTATTAAATAATGAGACATTCCGTGAAGGAAAATGCTATACAACATTTATTGAAGAAACACCAGAATTATTCTTACTTCCAGAAAGTCAGGACAGAGCAACAAAGATCCTTGAATTCTTAGGAAATAAAATGGTTAATGTACAGAAAGCAGTTCTTGATAAACCAGATTTTGAGGCAAGAACTCTTCCAAAATATGACACAGAGAAGAAGATATATGGTTCCAGAGACAAGTTCTTAGAGATGGGAGCAAAAGACTTCACACAGAGTCTGTTAAATGAGAAGAGATTATTGATCACAGATACAACCATGCGTGATGCACAGCAGTCTTTAATAGCTACACGTATGAGAACAAAAGATCTTAGTTGGAGCCTCTGATGCGACAAACGCATTTATGGAGAATGCATTCTCTGTAGAGGCATGGGGTGGGGCTACTTATGATACAGCTTATCGTTTCTTAAAAAGAGTCTCCATGGAAGAGATTAAAATTATTAAGACAACATATGCCAAATACACTGATCCAGATGTTACTTCGTGCATCCAATGCTGTGGGATACAGTAACTATCCAGATAATGTTGTTAAGAAATTCATCAAGAAGCATCACAAAAAAGGTGTTGATGTGTTCCGTATTTTTGACAGCTTAAACTGGGTTGAGAATATGAAAATGCCGATTGAAACTGCATTAAAGACAGGTAAGATTGTAGAAGGAACGATCTGCTACACAGGAGATATCACAGATCCAAACGAGACAAAATATACATTAGATTACTATGTAAAGAAAGCCAAAGAATTAGAAAGTTTAGGGTGTTCATATCTTTACGATCAAAAGATATGGCAGGTCTTGTAAAACCATATGCAGCGAAGAAACTTATTAGTGCATTAAAAGAAGAATTAAATATTCCAGTTAATCTTCATACACATGATTCTACTGGAAATGGTGTCAGTACATTATTAATGGCATCTGAAGCAGGACTAGATATCGCTGATTGTGCGATCGGTTCTATGAGTTCTATGACAAGTAACCCATGTATGAATTCATTAGTAGAAGCATTAAAAGGAACAGAGCGTGATACAGGACTTAATCCAGATGAATTAACAGAATTAAGCCAGTACTATGCAAGAATCCGTCCAATCTACAAACAGTTTGAGAGCGGAATGGATGCACCAAACACAGAGATTTACAAATATGAGATTCCAGGTGGACAGTATTCTAATCTGTTAGCTCAGGTGAAAAAGAAATGGGTGCAGCAGATGACTTTGAAGAGATCAAAGGATTATATAAAGATGCAAACCATTTACTTGGAAATATCGTTAAAGTAACACCATCATCTAAAGTGGTTGGAGACTTTGCAATCTTTATGTTCAAGAATGGATTAACAAAAGAGAATATCTTAGAAGTTGGTAAAGATTTATCTTATCCAGATTCTGTTGTAGAATATTTTGAAGGTATGATCGGACAGCCAGAAGGTGGATTCCCAGAAGAATTACAGAAGATCGTATTGAAAGATAAGAAACCGATCATGTACGTCCAGGAAGCTATTACCAGATGAAGATTTTGATTATATTGCAAAGGGATTAAAAGAAAACTTCTATACAGAGAATATGGAAGATCCAGATATCTTAAGCCAGAAGACATTAAGCTATGCGTTATATCCAAAAGTATATGAAGATTATTGCAGACATTTTGAGGCTTATAACGATGTAACAGGACTTGAAAGTCATGTATACTTCTATGGATTAAGAAAAAGGTGAAGAAACAACCCTAAGATTAGATGAAGGAAAAGTATCTGATCATCAAATTTATCGATATGACAGAGCCTGATGAAGATGGATACCGTCTGTTAGACTTTTTGAAGTAAATGGATCTATCCGTGAGATCAAAGTTCTTGATAAGAACTTAGAGGTTAAGACAGACCGAAGAGTTAAAGCAGATAAATCAAATCCAGCACATCTTGGATCCACAATTCCAGGAACAGTTGGTAAAGTTCTTGTCAATGAAGGTGATGAAGTTACAGTGAACATGCCACTGATGACAGTCGAAGCCATGAAGATGGAGACAACAGTTGTTTCTACAGTTAATGGTAAAGTTGATAAGATCTATGTCAAAGAAGGAGAACAGGTAAATCAAGAAGATCTGTTAATTTCTTTTGAAATTGATGAATAGAAATTAAATTAGATTTCATACTAAAGAAGGAAGTAAGAAGACACTTCCTTCTTTTTTTTATATTGCAGAAAAATAATAAAGATAAAAAATATGATAAGGAAGGTAAAATTTTGGTATGAAAGATAATGAAACAAGAAATAGAAAAATTTGGACAGTTACAGGAAAATGGGATTTTGATCGATGACTATCGTTGGTGAATCGAAGGGCATCAGTTATCTGCACAAAATGCAAAACAACAAAATATGAACATATGATACCGGCTTTAGCAAAGGCAAGCAGGATGAAAGTATAAAAGGAATTTTAATTTTGATCAATACGATCGGTGGAGATGTAGAATGTGGACTTGCGATCGCAGAGCTTATTGCATCGCTTGGGAAACCAACCGTATCGCTTGTTCTTGGAGGAAGCCATTCGATTGGAGTACCACTTGCTGTAGCTGCAGATCATTCATTTATTGTAAAAAGTGCAACAATGATGATTCATCCAGTGAGAAGTTCTGGGACGTTTATCGGGTGATTCAAAGTTATCGTAATATTGAAAAGATTCAGGATCGCATTACTACATTTATTAGTGATCATTGTAAGATGAAAAAGGAAAGAGTGGAAGAATTGATGCTTCATCGGACAGCAGGTAAAAGACGTTGGTATGATCCTTTCAGGAGAAAAGCAGTGCAGGAAGGTCTGATCGATGAAATGGGTGGGATGAAAGAGGCGACAGACAAATTGATTGAAAAAATAAATCAATCTAAAAATAAATAGAAAATTTGAATAAAAAACAGATAATAGCTTTATGATATTCCTGTTTTGGTGTATGATAAGAATAACAAGTATGTTAAAAAAACACAAACCATGTCGAAACATCATAAAAGGAGGAAACATCATGAGAGGAATAGAGACACCGGTTCGGAATGTCAGAAGAAGAATTTTCAAAGAGATCGCAAAATTTGGTTATGAACAAAAAAAACTTACAGGATCTTGAAGATCTTCCATATGAGATCGTACCTGGAGAAGTTGCAAAATATCGAGATAGTATATATATCGAGAACGAGCGATCGTAGGAGAAAGACTGAGGCTTGCAATGGGAATGTCTTTAAATCCAGCGGATAAACCAACAAAAATTACGAAAGGAATTGATGAGAGCAATATTTCAGAAAAATATTATGAACCGCCACTTCTTCAGGTCATTCCATCTGCTTGCAATGAATGTAAAGAAAAAGGCATTTATTGTAGGTGAACAGTGTCAGGGATGTATGGCCCATCCATGTATGGAAGTTTGTCCGAAGAAGGCAATTAGTTTTAAGGATGGATATTCTTATATCGACCAGGAAAAAATGTATCAAATGTGGACAATGTAAAAAAGGTTTGTCCATATGGTGCGATTTATGAAAGAAAACGTCCTTGTGCAAATGCCTGTGGGTTGGAGCAATCGAAACAGATTATGCAGGAAGAGCTAAGATCAAATCCAGATAAATGTGTTTCTTGTGGTATGTGTATGGTAAATTGTCCGTTTGGAGCAATTGCAGATAAATCTCAGATTTACCAGTTGATCAAGGCAATGAATGAAGGTGCGGAAGTGATCGCGATCTTAGCACCTGCATTTGTCGGACAATTTGGACCAAAAGCAACGCCAAATAAGATAAAAGCTGCACTTCTTGATATTGGGTTTGCAGATGTGTGGGGAAGTTGCAGTTGGAGCAGATGCAGGGGCCTTAGAAGAGGCAAAGCATTATGTTCAAAGTGTGGCTACAGGGAAACTGCCATTCTTGCTGACATCATGCTGCCCATCATGGTCTATGCTTGGAAAGAAATATTTTCCAGAGGTGATTGATGAAATTTCTAATGCACTAACACCAATGGTTGCAACGGCAAGAGCGGCAAGGATTGCATCTCCAAATGCAAAAATTGTTTTTTGTAGGGCCATGTGTTGCCAAAAAACTTAAAGCATCCAGACGGACAGTGCGAAGTGAGGTCGATTTTGTGATCACATTTGAAGAATTGGCTGGAATGTTTGATGCGAAAGAAATTGATTTTAACACATATGAAAAAGAAGAAGAGTTAAATGATGCCTTTGGAGCCGGACGTGGATATGCAGTTGCAAGTGGAGTAGCTGGAGCGATCAAGGCATGTATTGATGAATACTATCCTGGAACAGAAGTAAAGATCGATCATGTGGAAGGTCTTGCAGATTGTAAGAAAATGCTTTTACAAGCGAAAGCAGGAAAAGAAAAAAGGCTATCTGGTCGAAGGAATGGGATGTCTAGGTGGATGTGTTGCAGGAGCTGGAACCAATATACCAGTTATGAAAGCACAAATTCAGGTTAAGAAGTTTGTAAAAAGAAGCGGAAGATTTTGTACCTCCAGAAACTGCACAATATTAAGAGGTTAAAAAAAAAAAGGAAAATGTATGGGAGATAAATACATTTCCCTTTTTCTATGGTGGGACTTGCGTATTTTGATAATTAATTGTAAAATAAGAAAATACGCAGATTATGTATACAAAATGTATACAAAAGAGGTAACAATTTCTATGGCAGCAAAGAAAACAAGAAAGAGGAAAGACATCTTCTGCAAAGAAACGGACACGCACAAGACAAAAAGATTTTGCACCGTTTTATAAAGAGATTGCAGTATTAGTTGTTTTTGCTCTTTTCATTTTTTTTTTTTTTAAGTAATTTTGGGATATGCGGATACATAGGAAACAGTATCAGTACATTTTCTTTGGAGCGTTTGGAACGACTCATTACATCATTCCGGCGGTAAGCTTTATTCTGGCAATTTTATTGATCTCAATGATTACAGCAGTCTTGCAGTGAAGAAAGACATGTTTTACGATCCTGCTGTTATGTATGGTATCCACAATTTTTCAGATGATATATAATATAGAAGTAAAAGATGCTTATTCAGCCTTTGTATTTAGTGGAAGAACCCACAGAGGAGGCGGGTATCTGGGTGCATTGATCTGTTCAATCCTTTATAAGGAACTGGGAGGGGAGCAGGAAGTGTTTTGGTTGTTTTGTTGATCTCTGTAATCTCATTGATCCTTGTAACAGAACGATCCTTACTTTCTTTCCTTAAAAAGCAGTTGATTTCTTTACAGTAGAAGGATATGAAGATGAATAAAGAACGACAGCAGAAAAAACAAAAGTCAAAGGGTGTCCAAAGAATAAAGAAACAGCACCGAAGAAAGAAACGATCGATGCATATTCCGGATTTGCGATCTGGAAGACCCAAAACCATCAGAAGCATCTCAATGCCTCCTGATGGAACCAGAAGAAACAAAACAAACACCCAGATACAGAAAGGATTTTGATGATCTGATCGTTCAAGAAGAAACAGACAAAGAACCAAAAGAAATATTTGAACCAGTACAGTCGAATGCATCGAAGAGATCTCTTGTGAATAAGGACAAAGAAACACCATCGAAACCAGTGGAGATTCTTCCGCAAGTTCGGACTAAAGAAGGAGATTATAAGTTTCCACCAGTATCTTTATTGGAGAAAGGAAGAAAACAGCGAATAATAACAAAAAAAGAACTTCGTCAGACAGCACAAAAACTACAAAAAACATTGGAAGATTTCGGAGTTCATGTTACAATTACCAATATTAGCTGTGGACCATCCGTTACACAGTTTGAATTACATCCGAACAGGGTGTGAAAGTGAGCAAGATCGTTAAATCTTGCGGATGATATCAAGTTAAACCTTGCAGCAGCTGATATTCGAATTGAAGCACCGATTCCTGTAAATCAGCAATTGGAATCGAGGTTCGAATAAGACAAACCAGATGGTAATGTTTAGAGACCTGATTGAGAATCAGGAATTTGCACAGGCAAGATCAAAGATTGCATTGCAGTAGGAAAGAACCTTTTGCTGGACAGGTGATCGTGTCAGATATTTCAAGATGCCGCATTTTTGATCGCAGGGAGCGACAGGTTCTGGTAAGTCGGTTTGTATCAATACATTGATCATGAGTATTTTATACAAAGCAACGCCAGAAGAAGTGAAACTGATTATGATCGATCCAAAGGTTGTAGAATTAAGTGCATATCAAGGAATTCCACATTTATTGATTCCAGTCGTTACTGATCCAAAGCAGGCATCGAGTGCATTAAACTGGGCTGTGATGGAGATGGGAGAGCGATATAAGAAGTTTGCAGAAGTTAATGTAAGAAACTTAACTGGATATAATGAGAAGGTCGAGGAATCGAT
>VOFC01000291.1_pt1 | contig 11102 bp, 16 predicted proteins | sample 5384161 | NCBI WGS metagenome assembly VOFC01 (sample SAMN12384722, study PRJNA508395) | human gut metagenome | isolation source: healthy gut B | host: Homo sapiens | reverse complement strand
CGTGACACCGACCTGCGGGAGAAGCTGCTGGTAAAAGCGCCGGAGCGTTAGGACCCCCGACCCTTTGCCGCATTCTCCCACCGATGCTACAATGTACCCATGAAAGACCAAATGCAGCGGAAAAGGATGTGATACGGATGCTGAGCTTTGAACGGGTGCTGGAGGCATTCAGGGAGCACCTTACAGAAGATACCGGCGTGGAGGTGGTGCCGACCCGGCACGGCTATACCTACCTCACATGGGATGACAGGCGTGAAAATTGGGACACCGCTGAGATTTGCCTCACGCCGGAGGCGCTGCTGGACAGGCTGACCGGCGCGGTGGAAAGCTATGAACAGTGCCGCCTTTTGGATGGAACACGGGATCCAACCGACGCCGAGCGCAAAGCCTTTGCCGAGGCTGCCGAGCGATACCGGAAGCGGTGCCTTGAACGGCCCTGACTCACATACGATTAGAAAAACAGACACGAAAAGCAGTCCTTCGGGGCTGCTTTTTGCTATGCAGAAAAGGAGAAAAAAGAATATGACACACCATAAATTAGTGATTGCGGAAAAGCCCTCCGTCGCCCAGTCCATCGCCGCCGTGCTGGGCGCGACCAAACGCAACGACGGCTATCTTTCGGGAAACGGCTACCTTGTAAGCTGGTGCTTCGGGCATCTGGCGGAGCTTGCGGCGCGGATGTGTACGATGAAAAGTACGCAAAATGGCGCTATGACGATCTGCCCATCCTGCCCGCAAACTGGCGCTTCACGCTGAAAGCGGACAAAGCCAGGCAATTCGAGCTGCTGCGGGACCTCCTGCGCCGGGAGGATGTATCCGAGGTCATCAACGCCTGCGACGCAGGGCGCGAGGGGAGCTTATCTTCCGCACCGTCTACTACATGGCGGGCTGCACGAAAACCATGAAGCGGCTTTGGATCTCCTCCATGGAGGACGCCGCCATCAAAAAGGGCTTTGCGGACCTTCGTCCGGGACGGGAATACGACGGGCTGCATCAGTCCGCCCTCTGCCGCGCCCGCGCGGACTGGCTGGTGGGCATCAACGCCACCCGCCTGTTTTCCGTCCTCTACCACCGCACCCTCAATATCGGGCGGGTCATGTCCCCGACGCTGGCCCTCATCGTCCAGCGGGAGGCAGAGATCGGGGCGTTCCGTCCGGAAGCCTTTTTACACGATAAATCTTCGCTGCGGCGATTTTGCCGCCGTGTCCGAAAAGTTCAAAGAGAAAGCGGAGGCGGACGCTCTTGCCGCCGCCTGCACCGGTCAGCCGGTCACGGTCAAGGCGGTGCAGCGCACAGAGAAAACGGAGAAAGCGCCGCTGCTCTACGACCTGACCGCCCTCCAGCGGGAGGCCAACCGCAGCCTCGGCTATACCGCACAGCAGACGCTGGACTACCTGCAAGCCCTCTATGAAAAGAAGCTCTGCACCTATCCCCGCACGGACAGCCGCTTCCTCACCGACGATCTGGAACCCTCTGTGCCGGAGCTTGCAGCCGTTGCCGCCACCATCTGCGAAGCAGCCGCGCCGGAGCGTGTGAACGCAGGGCAGGTCTGCGACAGCAAAAAGGTCAGCGACCACCACGCCATTCTCCCCACCGCCAGCGCGGGCAAGGCGGATACCTCCGTCCTGCCGCTGGGCGAGCGCGAGCTTTTGCGCCTTGTGGCGGGGCAGCTTCTCCGGGCGGTCAGCGATACACACCGCTATGCGGAAACCACAGTTACGCTGGAGTGCGGCGGTACCGAGTTCACCGCCAAGGGCAAAACCGTCCTTGATACCGGCTGGAAGCGGTATCTCGCGCAGGAAAAGCAGGACGCCGCGCTGCCGGAGCTGTCGGAGGGGCAGGTATTGGATTGCACCGAAGCCGCCGTAAAGGAGGGCAAGACTGCCCCGCCCAAGCACTATCACGGAGGATACGCTGCTCTCCGCCATGGAGACTGCCGGAAAGGACGATACACCGGAAGAAGCGGAGCGAAAGGGCTTGGGAACACCCGCCACACGCGCCGCCATCATCGAAAAGCTGGTAGCCACGGGCTTTGTGGAGCGCAAGCGGGCGAAAAGGCCGTCAGCCTTGTGCCTGCCCATACCGGCGTTTCCCTCATCACCGTGCTGCCGGAGCAGTTACAGTCCCCTCTTCTCACCGCCGAATGGGAATACCGCTTGCAGCAGGTGGAGCGCGGCGAGCTTTCCCCGGATGAGTTCATGACCGGCATTGCGGAAATGCTCACGGAGCTGGTAAAAACCTATCAGGTCATCTCCGGCGCGGAGGTGCTGTTTCCCCTCCGGCCGGGAGGTCATTGGCAAATGCCCCCGCTGCGGCAGCGACGTGACCGAGAGCAAAAAGGGCTTCTTCTGTGAGAAAAACGACTGCCGCTTCGGGCTGTGGCGAGACAACAGGTTCTTTGCTGCCAAGCGCGCCGTCCTGACAAAGAAGGTCGCCGCCGCGCTGCTTGCAGACGGGCGGGTGAAGCTCACCGGCCTCTACTCCGAAAAGACAGGCGGCACCTACGACGCTACTGCCGTGCTGGAGGATACCGGCGAGAGCGTCCGCTTCCGTTTGGAATTTGACAAGGGGGCGAGGACATGAAGCTCTCCAAGCTGGAGCAGGAAAGTATCATCCTCTACAACGAGGAAGAATCCACCGCCAGCATCTACACCCACGACCCGAAGCTGATAGCGCAAGCTCAAGCGCCTTGCGGAGAAATACCCGGACAAGGTGTACCCGGATAAAGCTGTCCATGCCGGCGCGGTCAGCTACGCCGTGCCCAAAAGCTGCGTCAGCGTCAGGGAGCCGTTCAGCGACGAGCGGCGCAGGGCCGCCAGCGAACGCGCCAAAAACGCCGGATATACGCCGCCTGCAAGGAGTATATACTCCGAAAACGAATAAGAACCGAGCGCCCGCACAGGAAAGCCTATCCCGCGCGGGGCGCTACCATTTTAGGGGTAAACAGCCCATGAAATGAAAGGAATTGCCTATGACACGAAAATCTCCGTATCCGACAAGAGCGGATTATCCGGCATTGATTGAAAATGCCAAGCCTGCGCTCCGCGAGCTGCTGGAAGCGGCCTCGTATGAACGGAGGATCGCCGTTCTCAACGAATGTTCTCTCGATGTGGTCAATACCGTCTGCACGATCATGGTGCTGGGGCGGCACAGCCTCTATCTTCGCCGCAAAAAGCCCTTCAACGCGCCGGACGCGGTATTTGTCCGGTGGGCGGCGGACCTGTGGACGCTGCGTGAGCAGGACAAGGCAGGCGACATCCGCTATCTCTGCGGAAAAACGGATTTACGGGAATATCTTTCGCGGGGGCTTCAGCTCCTGCGTATCGACCTGACGGAAGGAGGAACCTATGCCAGAGAAGCCCGGTAAAAACAGAGAACAGCTCAAGGAGATCACCGACCGCATCGAGGCGGGCATCCGCGACATCTTTGAATCCGGCGATATGGAAAAGTACCGCAATTACCTGCGCACCATGAGCCGGTTTCACAACTATTCCCTCAACAATCAGGCGCTTATCCACTTGCAGCGCCCGGACGCCACCTTTGTGGCGGGCTACAACCGCTGGCGGGACAAGTTCTCCCGCCATGTGCTGCGGGGTGAGAAGGGCATCACCATCATCGCGCCTACGCCGTATAAGAAGAAAATCGAGCAGGAAAAGCTCGACCCGGACACAAAGCTACCCATTCTGGACGCGGACGGCAAAATCGTCACCGAAGAAAAGGAAATCGAAATCCCCATGTTCCGCCCGGTCAAGGTATTCGACTACGCCCAGACGGACGGAAAGCCACTGCCGGAGCGCGTAGCCAGCCCTGTCGCCAACCTGACCGGCAGCGTTGATAATTACGAGGCATTCATGGAGGCGCTGCGCCGCTCCTCTCCCGTGCCGGTGGAGTTCAAGCCGCTGTCTGCGGATATGGACGGCTATTTCAGCCCCAAATCCCAGAGCATCACGCTGCGGGAGGGTATGAGTGAGGTGCAGACGGTATCCGCCGCCGTCCATGAGATCGCCCACGCCAAGCTCCACAACTACGGCTTGCAGCAGCCGGCGGAGCGCAGGCATAAAGCCGCAATACAGAAAAAGTGGAGGCCGAAAGCATCTCCTTCATGGTCTGCGCCTACTTCGGCATTGAAACCGGCGCGAACAGCTTCGGCTATGTGGCAACGTGGTCAAAAAACGCCGAGCTGCCGGAGTTCCGTGCCAGTCTGGACACCATCAGCAAGACCGCAAACGGCATCATCACGGATGTGGAGAAGCACTTCGCGGAAATCTGCCGGGAGCGCGGCATCGAGCTTCCCAAGGACACGGAATATGAGCTTGTCACCATCCCGCCCTCCCGCGCCGACGCGCTGGCCTTCGCCGCCGACTACGCGGCGTTCTTGCGCAGGGGATCTGAACGTTCCCGACAGCGCGGACAAACCCACAGCGGAGGCGGTGGCGGACAGGCTGCTTGCCGGTGAGGACGCAGAGCTGCGGAAGGAGCTGGAGGATTTCGTCAAGCTGGCAGACGAGATCGGCATCGATGACGGCTCCCATGGGCTTCTTGAACGCTTCAACGGCCTGTTCCGTCAGGAATGGCGGGCCAAGGAGGAGCCGCAGCCGGAGGCTAAACGCGAAATGGACGAAAAAATTACCGAGCTGCCGCCCTGCCGGAGCTGGAGCAGGGCTATCCCATGCCGGATACCGGCATCGGCTTTTTGAAATGTATCAGTACGGCTACACGGACGGCAACGCCATGCTGCCGCTGACCAAGGAGCGCGCCATGGAGCTGTTCATGCAGGACGTTCCCGTGTTCCTGCTCTATGCCGACAGCACCGAGGCCATGGCGCTGGACGCCGAGGACATTTCCCCTCACACCGGCGTGTTCGGCGTGGAGCGCGAGGAATGGGACGCGGTGCGCGGCGTTGTGACGCTGAGCGAACAGGCAGACACGGAAAAGCTGTTTCTGGAAAACCCGCAGGACGCTTTCCTCATCTATCAGATCCGGCGCGGCGGTGAGCTGGACGCTTACCGCTTCATGAACTATGACTACTTGCAGAGCAAGGGCGTCACGCCGGAGCGCGGCGGCTACGACGCGATCTACACCGGGGGGTTTATGGATTATGGGAATGCCAGAACCAATCTGGATATGATTTATCAGCGGTTCAATGTGGATCATCCTGCGGATTTCAAGGGACACAGCCTGTCGGTCAGCGACATCGTTGCCCTAAAGCAAAACGGCGTAGTATCCTGTCATTACGTTGACAGCATCGGCTTCCGGGAGCTTCCCAATTTCCTCAAGCCGGAGAACTACCTCAAAAACGCGGAGATGCTGCTGGAGGACGACTACGGTATGATCGACGGCATCATCAACAACGGCCCCAAGCAGTCCACCGTGGCCGATCTGGAGGCGCAGGTCAGGGCGGGCTTTTCCATTTCCCTGACGGAGCTGGCTGCGGCCTCCCACCGCGAGCAGAAGAAGCCCTCCGTGCTGGAAAAGCTCAGGGAAAAGACGCCGGAGCAGACGAAAAACAAAACAGCGCCCAAACGGAGCGCGGAAAGAGAGCTTTGATATGAACGACAAGCATTTCACCCACGATGAAGTCAGCCTCATGAGCATCTACAACGCGGCAGGCACCCGCGAGGGCCTGATCGCGGCCCTCACAGAAATGCGGGGGTATCTGGACGCGGAGGAGGCCGAGCTGCGGGAGCTGACGGACAGCGCCCTCGCAAAGCTGCGCGGCATTACCGACGCGGAGTACGCCGCCCTTGACCTGACGCCGGATTTTGACCTCTGAGCAAAGCTGACTGTTTTACGGTCAAGAGCCGGAAAAATCGCAGATTCGCCGCTGGGAGCGCGCCGGACGAAGAATGTATCGTCCGGCGCGTTTCCTTTGGAAAAATGAAAACCCCGATAAAACCACGAAGGGAGGATTTTGCTTATGCCCAACAAACTGCAAGCCTATGCGGAGCTGGCGGAGCGCACCGCGCGGCAGATCACCGGCAGCCATCTGGCGTGGACGGCGTTCCTGACCACCGCCGCAAGGCTGTATAAATACCCCTACAACGAGCAGCTCATGATCTATATGCAGCGCCCGGAGGCCACCGCCTGCGCGGAGTACGACTTCTGGAATGAGAAAATGGGGCGCTATGTCCGGCGCGGCAGCACGGGCATCGCCCTCATTGACGCTTCCGGCTACAAGCCCCGGCTTAAATACGTCTTTGACGTTTCCGACACCGGCGGAAAGGAAAACGCCCGCCGCGTCAACTTGTGGGAGCTGAAAGACGCGCATACCGACAGTGTGAGCGCCATGCTGGAGCGTAATTACGGCGTTTCCGGCAAAAACGGCCTTGCTGGAGCAGTTCGAGAACGTCGCTTCTCAGCTTGCTGCGGAATACTGGCGCGACCATTCCCGCGACATTCTCGGCATCGTTGCGGATTCCTATCTGGAGGAGTATGATGATTACAACATCGAGGTGGCGTTCAAAAACGCCGCAGCGGTCAGCATCACCTACTCCCTCATGTCCCGCTGCGGGATGCAGCCGGAGGATCACTTTGAACACGAGGATTTTTTCAGCATCTTTGATTTCAACACCCCTCGCACGGTGGCGGCCCTCGGCACGGCGGTCAGCGAGATCAATGAACAGGTTTTGCGGCAGATCGAAGTCACCATACGAAATTATGAGCGCGAACACAGCGCGGAAAGGACGGCAGAGCATGGAGAACAACCTGACTTACACGAGGAACGGCGATTACCTGATTCCCGACCTGAAGATCGAGGTGCCGGAGCAGCCCCTCGGCAAGTACGGGCGGATGCGCCAGAAGTACCTGAAGGAGCATCGTCCCATCCTCTGGAACCAGATGATTCTGGAGGAAACCCTGTTCCCGCACCTGCTGGAGATCGAGCAGGCGGCCAACCGGAGATTGGAGCAGATGATGCCGGAGCTGGCGTCGGAGGCCGGAGCGACGGAGGCGCTGAAAGCCCGCGACCCAATGAAATGGGTGGGCCTGATGAACACCTGCAAGGCGCAGGCGGAGGAAGTGATTCTCGCGGAGCTGATCTACGCATAACAGAACACCCCACACGGGGCGGTCAGCTATCCTTTTTCCCCACCGAAGCGGAACAGATTACAGCTATAGAAGAAGCGGAGAGCGCACAGACGCCCTTCGCTTTTTCCGTTTCTCAGGCGCAGCTTGACCATGTGCTGCGGCTGGGCGGCAATTCGGACAACACCCGCATGGTCATTGCCGCCGCGTTCCAGAAGCAGAAGTCCGTGGAAGACATTGCCGCGCTGCTGCAAAGCACCTTTCACGGCGGCAACGGCTTTAAGACGCCGGAGGGCGAGTTTTCCGTGTGGTACGCCGTAGACGGCATCCACATCGCCCCCCGGCAGGAGCGCGGGAGTATGTGCGCAGCGCGCAGGTAATCGCATGGCAGGACGCCGCCGCGCGTATTTCCCAGCTTATGGACAGCGGCGCGTATGCCTCCAATGTGGAGCTTGCCGAGGCAGGGCAGCATGAGCGGATGCAGCTTGCCCAAGCCCTCTGGTATCTGAAACACGATCTCAGCGACGAGGCGCGGGAGCAGGCCTATCTCTCCTGCATGGATACGCTGCGGGGCGGCGGCTTCCCTGATGAAACGGCGCGGCTGGCGGAGCAACTGACAAACACAGATTTCCGCGATACGCTCTCCGGCGAGTTCGCACAGTTTTACGCCGCACATGAGCAGGACAGAAGCCTGCTGCGATTCCACTATCACAAGCTCGATCAGATTTGGCAGAGCCTGCGGGAGTTGCCTTTGCCCCGCAGGGAGTATTCCTCTGAAATGGCCGCAGTGCCGGAGCTGGCACGCTTCATCACGGAGGACGAGATCGACCACGCGCTGGATCGCGGCAGCGGCGTGGAGGGCGGCAAGGGCAGGATCTACGAATACTTCACCGCCGACCACACCGGCAAGGAAAAGGCAGCTTTCCTCAAAGATGAGTATGGCATCGGAGGTCATACCCATGCTGTATCCGGAGCAAGCGGCAGCTATGAAGATCATAGTGCAAAAGGCATTACGCTGAAAAAGGCAGACTGCGCCAATGTGGAGCTGAGCTGGACGAAGGTGGTCGCAAGGATTGACAGCCTCATTCAGAAGGACCGTTTTCTCTCCCCAAGGGAAAAGGAGCGCTACGCCCAGCTTCAGCGGGAAAAGGAAGCAGAGCGTGAACTGCCAACACAGGCACAGACCGACTACAATGCCATCAAGGAAGCCCACCCGGACGACATCGTGCTGTTTCAGGTGGGCGATTTCTTTGAGATTTACGGCGAGGACGCAAAACAGACGGCGGAGCTGCTTGACCTCAACCTTACCACAAGAGAGATACCCGGCGCTGGCCGTGTGGAGATGTGCGGTGTTCCGGCGCACAATTTAGAGCAATATGTAGAGAGATTGCGCGATAAGTATGATGTGACGATTGCCGAAGCGCCAGACTTTAGAGGTGAGCGCCACATTTACACGCTGCGCTCTATCGACCATGAAGCAGAAGCCGCCATCAATGCTTATGAAGCAGAGTTCGGCGCGGACGGCACGAGGGTGTTCCGCGACCCCGCCGCAGAGCAGGCCCAGCCCACGGTGCAGGAGCTGTTCGGGCGATACCGCCTGAGCGTGGGCAACGCGCTTTCCAAGGATGAAGCATTTCTCAACGCCTGCCGCAATTCCGACCGTCAAAACGCCTATCTGGAGGGGCGCGGCGGCAATCCGGCGCATCGTCACAGAATCCGGCGATTTGCAGCTCACACGGCTTTATTTCGATATGCCCGCGTTCCACAACCGGCTGCATCAGGAGCTTTTGGACGAGCTGTACCCCACGATGGCAACCACGGTCACGCCCTCTCCCTACAAGGTGACGCAGGCGGATATTGACGCGGCCTTGCAGAGTGGAACGGCAGTATTGAAAGCAAGCACGCAGTTGTCCGCTATATGAAGGCTCACGCCCGCGACCGGGACACCGCCGCATGGCTGGCAGCGGAATACGGCGTAGGTGACAGCTCCAAGCCGCTGCAAATCTCCGTGGGCAATTCCGGAGCCGGTTGTTTTGTCTTGGGCGAAGGTGCAGCGGCGTATCGCCCAACTCATTCAATCCGATAACTTCTACACCGAGCAGGAACAGGACAACTTTGACAATATTGACCCCATCGCCATCCGGGAAGCACTCGCTGAGCGCGGCATTGTGGGCGGGCGCATTGTGGACGCGGAGGCTAATCGCAACAGCCCCTTCGTCCGACAGGTTATGGCGGATGTGGAGCAGATCGCGGCGCAGGAAGCGCAGGCGGCGCACATGGACTCACCGGACCGTTTTTCCATCCGTCTGCACCCCCAACGAGGGCGGCATTACCGGCATCTGGGACTCGGCCCTTGACCGCTTCTATGAGGAGGGGTGGGCAGGTGCTTCGCTTCGCGGAGCAATCTAACGCCATTGACTACCTCTCCAGTATTCAGCGCAGCCGCGGTATGGAGCCGGACGCGCCGGTTTTCACAACGCCGCTGGGGAATGCCTATCGCGTGGGCGACGGCTTTTCCTCCACCGCAGCCGAACAGCGGGATACTCTGATGGTGGTCGAGCGTGTAGACGAAGATAATGTTTGGTACACTCTGCCAAGCGTCCCGGGAGCAGGAAACGGTCGGCGTAGACCGCACCGTTTTTGAGCGTTACCTCGACACCGGCTATTTCTTCGCTACGGAGCCGACGCAACCTGTCAAGGAGATCACTGCCGAAAACGAACAGGAAAACATGATTTTTCGTGCGCCGTAGGCCGTGGGCGATACCGTCTATCTGGACAACACCCCTTTGAAATCACGGAGGTCGGCGCACTCAACGTGCAGCTTCGTGACCCTGCGCTCCGATATCCCGCATTCCGCGCCGAAAGCCGCGAGAATTTTGAACGGCTGCTGCGCCGGGATGAGCGGAACGCCGCCATGACAGATTTCCTTCCCGCACGGAACAGAAACGACGACCTCCGCGACCTCCTGATGAACGGCATCCTCACGCCTGACATCCGGGACGAGGTGCGGGAGCTGTTCCGGCAGGGCGAGGGCAACGCCGCCATCGGTGCGTATCTTTCCAACGTTTTCGCCGCGTCGGACGCGGACACCATGACGCTGGAGGACGGCACCGAGGCAGATTTCATCACCTCAAGAAGCGGCTTTCAGGCGCAGGTGCATGGGGAAAAGGGCGTACACGCCCTCGGATTGTTGTGGCCGGACGCCGCTCCCGTGCTGCGCGCCGTTTTTCTGGAGGAAGCGCAGGCGCAGAGCCGGACACAGGCACAGCCTGAACCAGATATTTCTCTTCCTGAACAGCCAGCATCGGAGGCGACTGAACCGGAGCAGCCGCAGTTTACCACGGAAACCGTAGCGTTCTACCCCGGCGAGAAAAATCAGCTTCCCTATGACATTGAAATTCAGACTATCCGCACCACCGAGCCGGAGCCGCCCATGCCGCAAAGACCGCCTGCGGAAAACTTCCGCATCACCGACGATGAGCTCGGCACCGGCGGCGCAAAGACCAAGTTCCGGGCGAATATGGCGGCAATCAATCTTCTGAAGGAGCTGGAGTTTGAGGGCGCACAGGCCACGCCTGAACAGCAGGAAATTCTCTCCCGCTATGTCGGCTGGGGCGGCCTTGCGGATGCTTTTGATGAAAGCAAGGATAACTGGAAAGACGAATTTGCGGAGCTGTACGCCACACTTTCCCCGGAGGAATACGCCGCCGCCCGCCTCTACCCTCAACGCCCACTACACCAGCCCCACCGTTATCCGAGCTATTTACGACGCGGTGGAGAATATGGGCTTCCGGACGGGCAATATTTTGGACAAAACCACGCCGAAAGTGACCATGTCAGTACTTGAGAAGATTTGTGCTGTGTTAGACGCGGATTTCGGAGACATTGTCGAATATGTCAGAGATACAAAATAGCTTTGGGGCTTCGGTAAGGGGAACTCATTGGAAACACCTATCATAGCAGTCGTTTTTTAGTTAACGCTATAGAAAGACAAGGTTAAGTGATACTATGAATTCGATAGAATTATTTAGCGGGACAGGCGGATTGGCGCTTGGGTTGCAGCAGGCAGGATTTGATCA
>VOFC01004323.1_pt1 | contig 11106 bp, 19 predicted proteins | sample 5384161 | NCBI WGS metagenome assembly VOFC01 (sample SAMN12384722, study PRJNA508395) | human gut metagenome | isolation source: healthy gut B | host: Homo sapiens | reverse complement strand
CTGCAATATGGGTACAATAGTCTCCCCACCCGCTCCAAATTGTGCAAAATCTCTGTATAGAAGACTGTCATTTCCGGCGTACAAGTGCCTTCATTCAGACGGTTCAAATGTTTTTTTGCGCAAGCGGTGTTCCAACTGATTGATATTGGTTTCAGCTCAATCACCGCAGCCGCCGCATTGGTGTCGCTGCTTTTTAAAATTTCCGTGACATGCCCGACCATGGTTTCTACCAATTCAAAGGAGCCAGCTAACTCATCCAGCGCGGATGCGGAAAAGCAACATTCTTCTCCACCTTGCGTTTCATTTTATGCACAATACTGGCGCAGCTATCGCTAATTCGCTCTACATTGCTGGATAACTCCATCATTCCTGCCAACCGGATACTCTGTTCTTCATTTAGATAGCCGGTGGTGAACATGGTGGACATATACCGCACAATCTTATCCTGCAAATGGTCCACCTCATCTTCGCCGGTTAAACGACAGCCATGGCCGCCTGGTCGTCATACAACACACTTTTACGGGTATCCTGCAGCATCACAGCTACTTTCCCGTTGACATGGCTGATTTCCTGCATAACCAAATGCATGGCAAATTCGGGCTGATCCAGCAAGCGTTCATCAATAAACTGCAATTCTCCCTGTTTGCGCTCCTGTTCATCTTCGCCGGGAATGATTGTCGTCACAATTTTCACCATCAATGGCAACAACGGAATCCAAATAATTGTATTGGTCAAATTAAACAGCGTATGGGCATTGGCTATCTGTCGGGATATTACATCCACCTCGGCACCGGTAGGCGATATGGCTTGTACCACCCAGGCAAATTGGGGAATAAACCAGATAAACACAAAGGTGCCTGTAATATTAAAAATACTATGAGAAATAGCAGTCGTTTCGCATTTTTAGATTGCCCAATACAGGCCAACAGCGCTGTGATGGTGGTCCCGATGTTATCGCCAAACAGGATAGGAATAGCGCCCTGCAAGCCTAAAATACTGCTGACGCCGTCAGGCCCGGCCTGGGAAGCAAAATTCTGTAATACGGCAATGGTAGCGCTGCTGCTCTGTACAACAACCGTCATCAACGTCCCCACCAATACTCCAAGTACCGGAAAATCCGAAACCTGTTCAATTAAAGTCACAAACACAGGACTGGCCGCCAAAGGCTTCATCACTGCGCCCATAGTGTTAATCCCCAAGAACAACAGACCGAAGGCAAAAATAGTTTCCCCAATATATTTGATATTTTCTTTTTTCGCAAAAAAATAAATGACAAATCCGATAAAAATAATAGGCCAGATATAATCACTGATTTTAAAGGCAATTAACTGCGCTGTCATGGTCGTCCCAATGTTGGCGCCAAAGATAATGGAAATAGCCTGCGGCAGCTTCAGCAATCCGGCGCTGACAAACCCAATGGCCATCACCGTTGTAGCGCTGCTGCTCTGCAAAACCGCAGTGGTGATAGCGCCTGCCAACACGCCCAACACCGCATTTTTCGTCAAAAGTCCTAAAATATAGCGCATCTTTTCCCCGGCAACCTTTTGCAGCCCTTCACTCATCATGTTCATACCAAACAAAAAAACCGCCAAGCCGCCTAGTAATCCAAAAAACTGTTTTTACAATCTCCTGCTCCATGTTTCATCCTCCACTGTTTCTTTTTGATTTTTAGTTCCCTAAAATACCGTTGTTTCAAGATGATTATGAAAGTACAATGTAAAAACAGTTGACGGAGTTTTGTAAAATTTATGTTAAATTGCAGCAAAAACATTTTACATCAGCCAGAAAAAGTTTTTCCGATATCGACTCCATGCTACTTCTTTGATGTTCCAACTGCCATTGCAGTTGGTCCAGCCTCTGCCGCAGTTGCACAATTTCGGCCTGCATGGCTTGCATATCGGCTTGTTTCCGCAGCACATCCCCATTCTCCGTCTGCATAGTATTTCCGATGTTTTTGTTGCAGCGATTATAATAATGACCGGGACCATTTTGCCACAGCTGCTGTTGGGCGTTAAATACCAGAATAATTTGTCCAATGAGCTGCAGCCAGTTGCCGATTAAATTCTGCACGTTAAAGGGCATTTGCAGAGAACTCAAATTGCCCAACAATTCTGTGGCTAACAATAACGCCTCTGGATGCACATCCTGCAAAGTGGTTTCTGTCTGCCGTTCCATCGCTATCACGCCCCGTTCACAATCCTTCTGTTATCAGCATATACAAAAAGCTGCTCCAAGGTGCCTTTGGAACAGCTAAAAATAGAACTATTTTATTTTCGCGACGAATAGACTGAAAAGCGTTGTCACCGCTCTCCACCTTTTACCAGCTTCCAAAATCGCTTGTGCTTTTGTAAAAATTCCAGTTCTGGGTCCTGTATGGCGTAATTGCGGTTCTCATCATCCAGCGCAATGGCTTTTTCCAGCGCCAAAGCCCCCCGCATAGCTTCCCCATCAAAGAATAGGTGCAGGCCGCGTTATACCACAAATCAGCATTATCCGTTGTCATAGCCAGCGCTTTTTCATGGCAGAACACCGCGTCATCAAACTCTTGCTGTTCAGCCAATTCGATACCTAAATTGGAATAGAGATAATAATTATCAGGCTCCCGCAGAAGCGCCAAAAAAATAAATATGAATTGCCTGATCGGCCAACCCCAACGCCGATAATTCCACTGCAATGGCAATCATCTCTTGGGCGGTGGCAGCCAGTTTCAGCGCCCGACAAAACCACTGGGCTGCTTCCTTGTCCTTTTCCTGGGCGGCCAAAACCTGCCCCAGACAAAACATCCCGTCCAAATAATTGGGCCGCAGCGCCAAACAATTACGGTAATACCGCTCTGCGCCCTCATCGCTGCCCATTTCCCGCATGGTATTGGCCAGCTCATAGTATAAATCGCTGCTATCCGGTTTTAAAATCAAGCCCTGCACAAAGGCATCGGCAGCCTGACCCAACTGTTGCATCTGCCGATACCATAATCCCATCACAAAGCAGATTTCCACATTGAGCTGCTGCTCCTGCCGCATCTTCTCGTAAAATTTGCTGGCCTGATTAAAATCATTATGCTGAACCAGCTTCTCCCAATGAAGATAAGCCAGTGTTTTTTTCTTCTGCCACCATTCCATCAACCTTTATTCACAATTTGACTGATTGTCCGCTGCTGCAAGCTGCCGTCCTCATAAATCCAAACCTCTGCCCCATCATCAGCCATGCTATCAATTTTAGCAAAAAGCCGGCTCATATTGCAATCTTTTCAGCGCCCATACCGCAGTTCCCCGCAATTCTCCATCCTTATGCTCTAAAAATTTCAAAATCCGCTTCATATAGGGTTCTATTTCTGCCAGATAATCGGGCCCCAAATAGCCGACAGACCAAAGCACGCCCAGATGACACATGGGACTGTCCAAACCATTGGTTATCATAATTTTGACAAACTCCTGATATTGCTTCGGCGCAGCCTTAATCACAGCCGTCATCATCTCCGGCGCAGCCCAGGGGGACATTGCCGCTTTCGTCAGCCATAGCCCATACTGCCCGGCGAATAACATTGCGGTAAATTTCATCATGGTCTGCCGCATAAGCCCGCGCCAAAGTTTCCAGGGCCGAAATGGCATACCAGCGTTGTTTATTGCGGTAATCGCCCCAGATATTCATTTGTACATAGCGCAGCGCCCGAGCAGTATTCTCCCGACCCACTTCTACAATAGCCTGATAATTCTGCTCCATAATATATTCGGTAATCAACTTTTTATAATCGACACGCATCATCGTTTCCCCCTTGCAAATAACAATCGCTACATAACACATACCCTATCTATAGACAGTAAAAACCAAAATCGCTTGAGAAACTTCATTTTGCAAAAAATAGTTTATCCCCAATCATTTTCATGCTATAATAAAAACAATATGCTTCTATTTTTTTCAGAAAGGCGGCTTATCATGAAAAAAATCTCTAAAGCCTGCACAGAAACCGGTTCCTCCAACAACACAACAACCATTGGAGGAGGATGAACTCACCCGCTTAGCCAAAGTGACGGAAGAATTAACGCGCACCATGGAAAAAACACGGATTGCCGAATATGTGCAGTATTTGGACCATCCGGCAAAATTGTTATGGACCAATTTTTTAATCGGCGTTGCCCGCGGCTTAGGCAGTACCATCGGCTTAGCCGTTGTCTTGGGGATTTTCGTTTACTTTATTCAAAAACTGATTATGCTGAACCTGCCAGGCATCAGCGATTTTATCGCCGACTTTATCGTTATGATTCAAAGCAACTATAACATGATTAAATAATTGCCGCCGTTATCATCTCAGAAAAAGGAGTTTGAAGCTTATCATGTACTTTTATCTTCCACTGCTGGCCTTTCTCGCACTGGACCAACTGGTGAAATATCTGGTACGCACCCAAATGACCATGGGCCAGTCTATTCCCATGATTCCCGGTATCTTTCATCTCACCTATATTGAAAATCCCGGCGCAGCTTTCGGCATTTTAGCAAACCAGAGGCTTTTATTTTTTATTGCTGACTGCTGTCATCACCGGTATCATGTTTTATCTGTATCTGCATCTGAAAAACAAGAAATCTCTGGCCGCTTTCAGCTTAGGGCTGGTGATTAGCGGCGCCTTAGGCAATTTCATCGACCGGTTTTTCCGCGGTACGGTCACCGATTTATTTGACTTTCAAATCTGGCCCATCTTCAATGTAGCCGATATCTGTATCTGCGTAGGGCTGGCTCTGCTTTGCTATTTACTGATTTTTTAAAGGAGAAGAATTCTGATGGATACCTTTGAACTGCAAATTGCTGCCGAAGAAAACGGCACCCGTCTGGATAGCTATCTGGCCAATTGTTTAGATGGCGTTTCCCGCTCCTATCTGCAAAAATTAATCGGCGACCAGTTGATTTTCGTCAATCAAAAAACAGTAAAAGCCAATTATAAAGTGAAAACCGGCGACACCCTGCTGGTGCAACTTCCCGAAGCGGCACCCATTGATATTTTTTACCGGAGCCCATGGATTTAAACATCGTCTATGAGGACGGTGATTTGCTGGTGGTCAATAAACCGGCCGGCTTGGTAGTACATCCGGCGCACGGTCATTACAGCGGCACACTGGTCAACGGTCTGTTAGCCCACTGCACCGACTTATCGGGCATCAACGGCAAAAATGCGGCCCGGTATCGTTCACCGCATTGATAAAGATACCTCCGGTCTTCTGATGATTGCCAAAAACGATTTGGCCCATCAGCATCTGGCCGCCCAGTTGAAAAAGAGCACAGCATAAAACGGGCCTATTATGCGCTGGTACAAGGCATTATCAGCGAACCGGCCGGCTTGGTGGATGCGCCCATCGGCCGCCATGAAACTGAGCGCAAAAAAATGGCTGTCACTTTAAAAAACAGCAAAGAGGCCCGTACCCATTATTATGTAAAGGAACGATTTCACCGCCATACGTTTATTGGAGTGCCGTCTAGAAACCGGCCGCACCCACCAAATCCGGGTACATATGGCCTATCTGGGCCATCCTTTGGTGGGAGACCCCTTTACGGCACCCGCAAAAATAATCTGGATTTTCCCGGTCAGGCGCTGCATGCCTACGCATTAGGCTTTCTTCATCCGCGTACCGGGGAACTGTTATACTTTTGAAGCGCCGCTGCCAGAGCATTTTCAAAGTGTGTTAAAAAATTTGGCACAAGGAGTTTGAGCGAACTATGACTGTCAACGCCATCGTGATGGACCAGGCGGCAATTAGCCGTTCTTTGAACCGTATCGCCCACGAAATTTTAGAGCGCAATAAAGGAACAGACCATGTGGCTTTTATCGGCATCCGCAGCCGCGGTATTCCGCTGGCCCGCCGTTTAGCGCAAAAAAATCGAGCAAATTGAAGGGCAAACTGTTCCCGTCGGCGAATTAGATATCACTTCCTATCGGGATGATTTGGGGGAGTATGACGCGCGCGCCGAATTTCCAGCCAATAAACTGCCCTTTGAAGTCACTGGCAAAAAAATCATCCTAGTAGACGATGTACTGTTTACAGGCCGCACCATTCGCGCCGCGCTGGACGCCGTTATCGACCATGGCCGTCCGCAAAATATTCAACTGGCGGTACTGATTGACCGCGGCCATCGGGAACTGCCCATCAAAGCCGACTTTATCGGCAAAAACATTCCCACCTCCCATCGAGAAGGCATTCAGGTATGTTTGACCGAAACCGACGGCGTAGATGAAGTCAAAATCCTCCGCGATGAAGAAGCATAGGAATATGCCCTTTACAAGAGAAACATGACGCCCGATACCGCGGTGTCACATGGTCTATGATCTGACCGATGGAAACGGTATTTTCCCGATTCTTACAAAACCAATCACAGACGAACCTTTGGCTGCATAAAAAGCAGCTAGTTACCATAAACAGATGGGACGGTAAATTGCCGTCTCATCTGTTTATGCGTTCTGCCTTATATGCCACCTTACTCCAGTTTTATCCCGCATTCCTTTACCGCACCAGCGACCTCCGCCCCGTTTCTGCTTTATTTCTGCTATTCCTAGAAAATAACTAGAAAAATCCAATATTTTTCTCCAATTTTATTTTTTACAAATTATTTTTTTTTGATATAGTATTATGTATCTATGTGGGAGACCACAAATTGATTAGAAAATTTTATTTAAGTTTTTATAGGAGGGATATTATGTTAAGTGACAGCATGCGTGTTTTTATCACCGTCGCTGATAAAAAAAAACTTCTCTAAAGCTGCTAAAGCACTTTCCTTTGACACAGCCAGCTGTCAGCTTTCAGATTCAGACATTAGAGCAATACTATCAGACCATGTTATTTGACCGTGTGAACCGTCATGTCAAATTAACTGCAGCAGGGGAGTTGCTTTTTGGACTATGCCGTCCACATGAATAATCTGCAGGCCGAACTGGAACGTAACATGCAGCAATTGACAGGCCATGTAAAAGGTGAATTATTAATCGGCGCCAGCACCACCATCGGCGAATATATTTTGCCTTATGTGGTTGGCAGCTTCAAGCAGGATTATCCAGACGTAAACGTAACCATTCAGATTATGAATACCAAGGATATCGCCGATGCAGTCAGCAGCAAAACCTTTGACCTGGGGATTATTGAAGGACCGTTAGATCATCCTGAATCCATGGAAGTGCATAAATTCCTGGAAGATGAACTGGTGTTGGTGCAGATTTTGATATTGAAAATCTGAATATTGTCATGGAGTTGGGCAGCACCACCTCCATCAAATCGGCTATTATGGGTGGCTTGGGCATCTCCACCATTTCCAAATGGGCCATTCAGGACTTGCTGAAAACAGGCAAAGTGGCAGCGCTCAATATTGAAGGGCTGACCTTAAAACGTAACTTTAACATTATTTTAAATAAAGAAAAATTCCAGTCGGAGGCTACTGGCAAATTCCTGGATTTCCTTGATGTAGACAACATCAACCGGATTTTGGAAAGCTGAGAACCCGCTGAAGCATAGGAGTTGAAACGCATGTTAAATGACAGTATCCGGGTATTTCTAACCGTTGTGGAAAAGAAAAGCTTTTCCAAAGCTGCAAAAAGCGCTGTTTCTGACACAGCCTGCTGTCAGCTTCCAGATTCAAATGCTGGAAGAATACTATGGTACAAGATTATTCGACCGCGTCAGCCGCAATATCATCTTAACCGACGCCGGTCATCTGCTGTTAAAATACGCAAACGAAATGAACCGTTTACAGGCCGAACTGGAACGGGAAATGCAGGATTTAACCAGCAATATCAAAGGAAAACTGAAAATTGGCGCCAGCACCACCATCGGGGGAATATATCGCGCCCTATATCTTGGGTGCTTTTAAAAATATGTATCCCGATGTAGAGTTGAGCTTGGAAGTTGCCAATTCGGAGGATATCGAAGCGTCTATTCACGATACCACGCTGGATATTGGGCTGATTGAAGGGCCTCTCATTGGGAAAAAGATTTGGAGTCTATTCCTTTTCTCACCGATCATTTACAGTTGGTCACCAGCACCAGCCATCCATGGGCCAATACCGATACCATCTCTGTTTTTGAACTGGACAAATTCCCATTCATTTCCCGGAAAAAGGCCCGGTACCCGTGTAGAAATTGAACAACATCTGAAAAAAAAGCAGGTTTTTCTGCCAACAACTTGACCATCATTATGGAATTGGGCAGTTCTTCTGCTATTAAAGCTGCTGTGGAAAGCGGGCTGGGTATCTCCATTCTTTCTAAATGGGCTGTACAGGATAAAGTCAAAGCCGGCTTACTGCACACCATTAATCTGAAAGAAGACGAATTCACCCGTGTGTTCCGTATCATCTACCACAAGAAAAATTCAAAACACAGGCCAGTGAAGAATTTTTACGCTTCCTGAAATCTGACGAAATTGAACAGATTATCGGTCAGTAAACATTTATATATAAAACCAAAAGACCAGTCAACCGTAATCAAGGCGGTTGCTGGTCTTTTATTTGTGATGATTTAATTTTCCGGTTTCGCCTTTTCTATCCAAACACCCAACTGGCAGCTATCAACGCGATTTTTCAAATGCAGCCACCCTTGCTTTCGTCAATCTTCATAATTTCTTCACCAGAAATCATGTTGGCGTTATACACCAAATCGTAATCTGGATTTTTAGGTTTATACTGATTTACGCCGTAGGCCACGCTGTTTTCTGGAATATCCACCGTAATAATTGCACCGGCACCTACCACCGTATGTTTGCCAACGACGACTGGACCTAAAATCTTAGCGCCATCGCAAACAATCACGTGTTCATCCAGAATAGGGCTTCCGACATTTTCCCATTGTCCTTCCAGCTTATTGTATTTCATATTGGAACCAATAGTGACGTTTTGATAGATAACAACGCCTTTACAAATTTTTGCTGCCACAATGGTACACCCTCTGGCATGATGGGCAAACAGAACGCTTTCATCCATATCCGGACAATGAATTTCACAGCAATAATCCTTTTCCAGCAATTCCGCCGCCTTTCTCTGCTTTTCTTCATCTTCCGAAAAACAGTTCCAGTGCAAGAGCTCCTCAAAGGTCATGTTCTCCATCGTTATCCCTCCTAAATCTGCACGCAATACATTTTTTTTACAATCCATGAACTCCTAACTCCCTAGGACGCAGGATTTTTTCTGTGCGCCCTTCTGCACAACTGACTAGGCGGCTTTTTACAAAGTGCGCGACGCGTCGCCCGACGCCCTTCTGGTCGGGTGTAAATGGTACGCAAGGCGTGCTTTGTAAAAAACAACGACGTCAGATACCAAAAAGACAAGTCCTAGCAGTAATTACAGAGACGGGGCATCGCAATCTCTCCCCCCACCCCCAACACCTCATGCTTTACGAACTCGCCGGAAGCCACCCGCAAAATCATCTGCAGCAGCGCCTCACCCAACTGTTCAATGGTCTGCTCCTGCCGCAAAGAAGCGCTGGTATCGAAATCAATAAAATCGGCCATCCAATCGGCAGTATGGCTATTGCCTGTCAACTTTAGCACCGGCGCAATGGGATTGCCGCTGGGCGTGCCCCGCCCTGTGCTGAATATGGTCAGTTGTGCGCCGCCGGCTGTCATTTCCGCTACGGAACAAACATCGTAAGCGCAGGTGTCCATCACCACAGTCCCTTTTGTTTGCACCGCGTCACAGGATTGCACCACCGCCTGAATGGGACGGGTGCCGGCTTTGTGAATACAACCCAGCGATTTTTCTTCCAATGTAGTAATGCCGCCAGCCTTATTGCCCTGAGACGGATTACCGCTGCGGATATCTTGGCCTAAATCGGCAAATTTCTGCTCACAGCGGGCCACAATCTCTAAAATCTGCTGTCCTACGGCCTCATTGACGGCTTGCTGAGCCAATACATGCTCTGCACCTACAAATTCCGGCGTTTCACTGATAATAGACGCAGCGCCCAAATCGGCCAGACGGTCGCACACATAGCCAATCACCAAATTGGCCGACAACCCGGAGGTAGGGTCGGAGCCGCCGCAATTGGTGCCGACGATGAGGTCGGATATGGGGCAAGGCTCCCGCTTACACAAGGCCGCTTGGGCCAATAAATTTTCAGCCAACCTTTTTCCTGCAGCCACAGTGCGCAGCACACCGCCACACTGTTGAATTTCCACCGCTTCCACCGGCTTTTTTGGGTACGCAGCCGGATAGCTTCCTTCACTAGCTGCCAATGGAGCTGTTCACAGCCTAATCCCACCAACAGCACGCCATACACATTAGCATTAGCCGCCAAACCAGCCAGCAGCTTTAAGGTCATAGCCGAATCGCCGGCCACCTGACCACAACCGTTTTGGTTATGCAGCACTACCGCCCCGCATAAGTCCCGGCCAATCAGTACAGCTACGTCGGCAGAACAGGCGCAGGTAGGAATAATCAAGACATGATTGCGCACACCCACCGTACCATCGGGTCGCTTATATCCCATAAATTCCAGCATGTTGTCCATCTCCCTCCGGCTGTTCACTGGCGGCATTATGGGTATGCACCCACTGCCCTGTCGTAATATCCGCTGTGGCATAGCCCATAGGCTGTCCGTATTTATAAATCTGCTGCCCCTCTTTATCTCCCGGCGGGCAATTTTATGATATTGGGAATTTCCTCCACAGCCAGAAGCTCTTCCCCACCAGTGCTGACCCATTCACCGGCTGCCACCGGATCTAACACCGTCAGCACATTGTCTTTTCATCAATCAAAACCGCTTTACGTTTCATCTGCATTCCTCCAACTAATAAAAAACACTACTGTTCACGATTTTTTGCATGGCTGCACAGCAGCATTGCAGCCATATTAACAAGAATGCAACGTAACCGTAAACTGCTTGCGCAGTTTCAACCATAACCATCTACGCTGCAGCCCGTAGTAACAACGCCCCAATCTCAGGCGCAAATCTGAGCGTTTTTTTCGGTTGTTCTAGTTTTGCAGGCATAAGCATACTCCCCCGGCAAAATTTAAATTCATTGTTTTTATTTTATCATATCAAAATATAAAACACAAGCGCTTGATTATTGATAGCCCTTTTTGTTCTTAATCTTCAGATTACCTGACTCTCTATGTAAGCGTTATTGCCATTATGACGTTG
>VOFC01004844.1_pt1 | contig 11111 bp, 16 predicted proteins | sample 5384161 | NCBI WGS metagenome assembly VOFC01 (sample SAMN12384722, study PRJNA508395) | human gut metagenome | isolation source: healthy gut B | host: Homo sapiens | reverse complement strand
TGCTGACGGAATCCGTTCAGACCGAGAGCGCGAACGAAGAAGAGCTCGCCAAGCTCGATGAAATGCAGGCGGAGCTTGAAGACAAGGCTGACGCCAAGGAAGACGTGAGCGAGACCGAGACCGTCTCCATGGTCGTTACGGGCGGCACGATCAACGTGCGCACGGGTCCCGGCACGAATTACGACAAGATCACGCAGGTGGTCAGCGGCAAGCAGGTCACCGTCGTCGGTGAATCGAACGGCTGGTATCAGGTCACGTTCGGCTCCACGACCGGCTGGCTGCTCGGTGAATATCTGCGCGATCCTGCCGACCTCGACGGCACAGTGGGCGCAAAGGTCGTCTCCATGGCGATGCCCTTCCTCGGCACGCGCTACCGCTCCGGCGGCGCGTCCCCCAACGGCTTTGACTGCTCGGGCTTCACGATGTATCTCTACGCGCAGCTCGGCTACTCCCTGCCGCACTCGGCGACCGCCCAGTATAAGAACTGCGGCTACGCCGTCGCCAAATCCGACTTGCAGCCCGGTGATCTGGTGTTCTTCTCGGATTCCTCACACGCCATCGGCCACGTCGGCATCTACATCGGCAACGGTCAGATCATCCACGCGCGCTACAGCGTCGGCAAGATCACGATCGACAGCCTGTCCGCGAGCTACTATGCTTCCCGCTACGTCGGCGCGAAGCGCATCGCGTAAAAGTACATAAAGAAAGCGGAACAGCTTAGGCTGTTCCGCTTTTTTACTTCATCAAGAAGCAGCGAAGCTGCTTCTTGATGAGAGAGCTTCAGAAAATGGTGCTCACCACGCCATTTCCTGCAAAGTGTCACTGCGGACGCGCGTGTCGTCCTCCGCGACGGATCAAAATACTTTTGCCGCCTGCGGGCGGCAAATGAAGTCGATTGACCGTTCGCCTTGCCTTGTGCAGATAGTGCGAGCTGTTACTCAACAGTTGTTTCGGTGTCGCTTTCCTCGGCCTTCTTCACCTCCGCGGCGCGGATGGCTTCTGCTTCGGCCTTGGCCTCGGCGAGGACTTTTTTCTCGCTCTTTGTTTTGAGCTGCTTTTCGTCGAACTGTGCCCACATGTCAGGGCGGCGGAGCATTGTGCGCTTGTAGCTCTCCTTTTTGCGCCATTTGGCCACGTTCTCGTGGTGGCCGGAGAGCAGCACGTCCGGCACGCGGCGGCCATGCCACTCATCGGGACGGGAATACTGCGGATACTCCAAAAGCCCTGCCCAGTGGGACTCCTCGGTGAAGCATTCCTCCTCGGGCAGCACGCCCGGGACCATGCGGCAGATGGCGTCCGTCACGGCCATGGCGGGGAATTTCGCCGCCCGTGACGACGAAGTCGCCCATCGAGAGCTCTTCGTCCACGCACTCGTCGATAAAGCGCTGGTCGATGCCCTCGTAGTGGCCGCAGACTAAAATGAGGTGGTCATACTTATCCTTTAGCTCGCGCGCCACGCTCTGCGTGAAGGTGCGCCCGCAGGGGGAGAGGTAGATCGTATGCCCGCGGCTGCCAGCCTCCTCGCACACGTGCGCCCAGCAGCGGTAGAAGGGGGTCGGCCTGCATCACCGCGCCGCGTCCGCCGCCGTAGGGATAATCGTCCACCTGCATCTGCTTGTTCGTCGTGTAGTCGCGGATCTGGTGCGTCTTGATCGTGATGTAGCCGCGCTCCTGCGCGCGGCCGAGGATGCTGACGTTCATCATCGCGTCGACCGAAGCGGGGAAGAGTGTTAAAATATCAATCCTCATCGGTCTCTAACCCCTCGATCATGTGCACGCTGATCTCACGCGCTTCCTCGTCGATGTCCGTGATGAAGATATCCTTCACCGCGGGGATGAGATAGGTCTTCTCCTCGCCTTTGACCTTGTAGAGCTTGTGGGCGGGGTAGGAGAGCACGTCCACCACCGTGCCGATATACGTGTGGGGGAAGTAGTTATAGACGTTCATGCCGATGATCTCGGCGTCGAAGTGCTCGCCTGGCTTGAGCTGGACATCGTTGCGGCGGATGGAGAGCACCTTGCGCTTGAGCGCGGCGGCAGCATCCATGTCGTCGACCTCGGGCAGCTTCATGAGCACCATGTCGCCCTGCACGCGCTTGCTCGTCGGGCGGAAGGGCGCGCCGTCCATGTAGAACGTTTTGAACCCGCACAGAAGCTCGGGACTTACGTCCCAGGGCTGTACTTTGACCTCGCCGCGCACGCCGTGCGTGTTCACGATCTGGCCGACCTCGATATATTCGGGGCGCGCGCTCGGCTGCGGCGCGCTCTTTTTGGAAAAGAGACCCATTGTCATGCTCCTTTGTTTTGTTCTATCCATCCAGTATAGCGGAATCGGCGGGGGATGGCAAGAATAAAAAACGTTCCCGAGAGCTTCTCGGGAACGTTTTTGCAGTTCAGTCTACGATGTCGACAGACACCTTTACGCCGGTGCGCTGAGCATAGGAACGGACGACCGTGCGGATCTCCTTGGCAATGCGGCCCTGACGGCCGATGACCTTGCCCATATCGTCAGGTGCGACGCGCAGCTCCAACGTAAGCTCGTCCGCGCCCTGCTTCTCCGTGACGGTGACGTCATCGGGATGCTCAACAAGGCTGCGGGCGATGTAGAGCAGCAAGTCTTTCATTTCTTGCACCCCGGGTCTTACAGCGCGTTGACTTTCTTCAGCAGCGCACGGACCGTATCGGTGGGCTGAGCGCCGGTCTTGATCCACTCCTGAGCGCGCTCAGCGTCGATCTTGATCTCGGCGGGGGAGACGCAGGGATTATAGGTGCCGATCTCTTCGATGAAGCGGCCGTCGCGGGGATAACGGGAATCAGCGACGACAACACGATAGAAAGGAGCCTTCTTGGCGCCCATTCTGCGCAGACGAATTTTAACCATGGTTACTACCTCCAAAAATAATGTAAATGATTTTGTATTATGATGAAATGCTTGTGCACTTATCAACGGAAATTACTTGAAGCGTTTTTTGCGCCCGAAACCGCGCATCCGGCCGCCGCCGAAACCGCCCATGCCCTTTGGCATCTTGCCGCCGCGCGTGACCTGCTTGATCATGCTCTGCATCATCTCAAACTGCTTGAGCAGGCGGTTGACATCCACGACCTCGAGTCCGCAGCCGGCGGCGATGCGCTTTTTGCGGCTGGCGCCGAGCACCGCGGGATTCTCGCGCTCGTAGGGTGTCATCGAGAGGATGATCGCCTCGGTGTGCGCCATCATCTTGGGGTCAAGCTCAGCATTTGCCATCTGCTTGCCGAGCTGGCCGGGCATCATGCCCGCGAGCTGTTCAAAGCTGCCCATGCTCTTGAGCTGGACGAGCTGGTCGTAATAGTCGGAGAGAGTGAAGCGGTTCTTTTTGAGCTTTTCTTCGAGCTTTTTCGCCTTTTCCTCGTCGATGCTCTGCTCGGCGCGCTCGATGAACGACAGCACGTCGCCCATGCCGAGGATGCGCTGCGCCATGCGGTCGGGGTGGAAGGGCTCGATCATGTCGAGCTTTTCGCCCGTGCCCATGAACTTGATGGGTTTGCCGGTCGCCGCGCGGATCGAGAGGGCTGCGCCGCCGCGGGCGTCACCGTCGAGCTTCGTGAGCACAACGCCGTCGATGCCGAGCGCTTCGTCAAAGGCGGTGGCGGCGTTCACAGCGTCCTGACCGGTCATCGCGTCGACGACGAGCAGGATCTCGGTCGGCTTGACGGCGGCCTTGACGCGCTTGAGCTCGTCCATCAGCGCTTCGTCGATGTGCAGGCGGCCGGCGGTATCGAGAAAGACGATGTCGTTGCCGTGGTCACCAGGCGTACTTGACGGCCTCCTGTGCGATCTGAACGGGGTCGATCTGACCCATTTCAAAAACGGGAATATTCAATTGCTTGCCGACGACCTGCAGCTGCGTGATGGCCGCGGGACGGTACACGTCGCACGCGGTGAGCAGCGGACGGTGGCCCTGCTTGCGGAAGTAGCCCGCGAGCTTGGCGACGTTCGTCGTCTTACCGGCGCCCTGTAAGCCGACCATCATGACGACCGTCGGCGGCTTGGAGGCGAAGGTCAGCTTCGCATTGGCACCGCCCATGAGCGCGGTGAGCTCTTCGCTGACGATCTTGATGACCTGCTGGGCAGGGGTCAGGCTGTCGAGCACCTCGGCGCCGACGGCGCGCTCGGAAACTCTGGCGACAAAGTCCTTGACGACTTTGTAGCTCACGTCTGCCTCGAGCAGCGCCATGCGCACCTCGCGCATCGCGAGCTTGATGTCCTCCTCGCTCAGGCGGCCCTTGCCGCGCAAGTGTTTGAATGTGGCGTTGAGCTTTTCGCTCAGTCCTTCAAATGCCATGGATGTATTACTCCTTGAGTGCCGCCGCCTCGGCCTCGATCACGCCGGCAAGCTCTTCGAGCTGGCGGTCCTCATACCGGCGGAAGTTGAGCTGCTTGATCTGCTCGGCCGCGTCCGTGATCTTTTCCACGTGGGGCTGAAGCTGCATGAAGCGCTTGATGAGCCCCGTCTTGTCTTCGATCTCGGTCATGTAGTTCTCCGCGCGCACGATGACGTCGCGCACGCCCTGACGGGAGATGCCGTAGTTCTCGGCAATTTCGGAGAGCGACAGGTCCTCGTTATAGTAGAGATCGTAGAATTCCTTCTGGCGGTCGGTGAGAAGCTCCCCATAAAAGTCGAAGAGCATCGTCATGCGAAAGGTCTGGTTTTTCACGGAAGTTCCTCCTTGTGCAGATTCTTATGTAAAGTTTTATACCTTTACAATATGAATCAGTTTACATGATTTTATCAAAATTGTCAAGGAAAAATCGCAAGAAAAAAACGTCATGCGAGCAGAAAAATTCTTCCGTTTTTGCGCCGGAAAGTGCGGTGTAAGCAGAAAAGAGTGGAATTGTTCACAGTTTCGTGGTATCCTAAGGGCAAATTCTGAAAAATGACCACAGGAGGAATCCGTGATGGAACCGGTCAGACTTGAGATCGCACCCGAGGTGAACCTCGACTATGTGCGCTCGGATAAATTCAAAACGGGGACGCTGAGCGTGCAGCTCATCACGCCGATCAACGAAAAAACGGCGAGCTTTGGCGCGCTGCTGCCGAGCGTGCTGCGCCGCGGCACGATGTCGCACCCCGATATGCGCTCACTTTCCACCGCGCTCGACCTGCTCTATGGCTCGTCCATCGGCTGCACGGTACGCAAAAAGGGCGAGAACCAGTGCATCGGCTTTGCCGCGAGCTTCATCGACGAGGAATTTGTCCCGGGAGGAGAAAAGCTGCTCGAGCCGATGTGCGACCTTTTGGGCGAGCTGCTGCTCGACCCCGTGACGCGCAACGGCCGCTTCCTGAACGACTATGTCGAAAGCGAGAAGCAGAACCTCATCGACGCCATCCGCGGCATCATCAACGACAAGCGCGACTACGCAGACCTGCGCTTACTTCAGGAGATGTGCCGCGGCGAGCGCTACGGGTGGACAAAGTTCGGCTCCATCGCGCGCGTTGAGAAGATCACGAATCAGACGCTCTTCCGCTACTATCAGGAGCTTTTGTCCACGGCACATTTGGAGCTCTTCTACTGCGGCAGCGCCGAGCGCGAGCGCGTGGAGGAGGCCATCTCCCGCGCGTTTGCGCCGCTTCAGCGCGGGTGTGTCGTGCCGCCGGTCATCGCGGAAAAGAAGAGCGCGCCGGAGACGCCGCGCGAGATCACCGAGCGCATGGATGTGACGCAGGGAAAGCTCTCGATGGGCTGGCGCGCGTCGACGAACGACGTGCCTGCGATGATGCTGGCAAATTTGATTTTCGGCGGGTACAGCAATTCCAAGCTCTTTTGAACGTGCGTGAAAAGCTGTCCCTCTGCTATTATGCTTCTTCCGCCTATCACCGCTCCAAGGGCATCGTGACGGTCTCGTCCGGCATTGAGTGCAGGGATGAGGAGACCGCCAAGCGTGAAATTCTTGCCCAGCTCGCAAGCGTGCAGCGCGGCGAATTTGAGGAATGGGAGGTCGAGGGCGCGAGAGCGTGCCTGATCGCGTCGCTCGAATCGCGCGGCGACAGCGCGGGCCGCATGGAGGAAAACGCCCTCGGTCAGGCGGCCACGGGCATCCGCGAGACGGCGGATGAGCTCATCGCGGCGCTGCGCGCCGTGACGAACGAGCGCATCGCCGAGGCCGCGCAGAGCATGACGCTTGACACGGTGTATTTCCTGACAGGGGAGGACAGCAAGGATGAATGAGAAAAGCTACCCCCGCATCGGGGAAACGGTCCTGGAAAAGACGCTGCCGAACGGCTTGAAGATATTCATCGTCCCCAAGCCCCAGCACCGCAAAAAGTACGCCTTTTTCGCCACGCGCTACGGTGGGATGGACATGCAGTTCATCCGAAACGGCAAAAAGTGCGATACACCAGCGGGCATCGCGCATTATTTAGAGCATAAGATGTTCGACACGGAGGACGGCAACGCCCTACAGGTACTCTCGCAAAACGGCGCGGAGCCGAACGCCTTTACCTCCAACGCGATGACGGGCTATTACTTTGACTGCACCGAGCATTTTGAAGAAAACCTGCGCATCCTGCTCTCGTTTGTCTCCGTTCCGTACTTTACGGACGAAAGCGTGGAAAAGGAACGCGGCATCATCGGTCAGGAGATCCGCATGGTCGAGGATTCGCCCGACTGGCAGGTCTACGAAAGGCTCCTTGCCTGCCTGTACCGTTCGTCGCCCGCGCGTGTGCCCATCGCCGGCACGGTCGAGAGCATCGCGGGCATCACGGCGGAAACGCTGTACGACTGCCACCACGCGTTCTACTGTCCGTCCAATATGGCGCTGTGCGTTGTTGGCAACGTCGATCCCCACACGGTGATCGCGCTGGCCGAGGAGGTCTTGCCCCGCGAGCGCGGCGAGGAGATCGCGCGCTGCTATGGCGAAGAAGAGGACGACGCTGCCGCGCAGAAGGAGACCGTCACGCAGATGGAGGTCGCGCTGCCGCAGTTTTTAGTCGGCTTTAAGTGCGAGACGAACGAGGGCGACCTCCTGCGCCAGTCGCTCATCGGCGAGATGGCGAGCGACGTGCTGCTCGGCGATTCATCGCCGCTCTATCAGCGCCTTTACGACGAGGGACTCATCAATTCGAGCTTTGGCGGCGGCTTTGACCAGCCCCCGGGCGTCGCGGTGCTGTGCGCGGGCGGCGAGAGCGGGCAGCCGCAGCAGGTGAGCGACGCGATCTTGGAAGAGGCGCAGCGCCTCGCGCGCGAGGGCATCGACCCTGACTTTTTCGAGCAGATCCGCCGCGCGAGCTTCGGCGCGACGCTGCGCGCGCTCAACTCGTTTGAAAATATCGCCATCTCCATGGCGGACGGCTACTTCCGCGGCTTCGATGCGCTCCGGTTCCCCGAGGCGTACGCGAGCATCGAAAAAGCGGATGTCGAGTGCTTCCTGCGCGAAAACCTGACGGACAGCCGCCGCGCCATCTCTATCATCGAACCCAAGAAAGAAGGATAACAGTCCTATGAGTGTTTCCAACGCGCCCATCAGCTTTCCCGGCCTTTTCGGCGACTGGCAGTTCACCGTGCCGTCCAAGGCACTTGACATCGGCAACGGCATCTACTGGTATGGCATCATCATTGCCGCGGGCATGCTGCTGGGACTCTATTTCTGCATGAAGCAGGCGCCGAAATATGGTCTGAGCGAGGATACCGTCATCGACACGGTACTCTGGGTCATCCGCTTTCCGTCATCGGTGCGAGGATTTACTATGTGCTTTTCTACCTCGACCTGTTCCGCGGGAGCGACGGCTCGATCAACTGGTCGTCGACCTACCGCATCTGGGACGGCGGCCTTGCCATCTACGGCGGTGTCATCGCGGGCTTATTGACGGCGTATCTTTTCAGCCGCCGCCGCAAGATCTCCTTCTGGGCGCTGGCGGACTGCTGCGTGCAGGGACTTTTCATTGGGCAGGCCATCGGCCGTTGGGGCAACTTTATGAACCGGGAAGCCTTCGGCGCGGCGACGGAGCTCCCCGGCGCATCCGGCTCTGGACGTCGGCCACGACGTATATGGACGTACACCCTACGTTTCTTTATGAGAGCCTGTGGAATGTGATCGGTCTGCTGCTGCTTTATTTTGTCGTGTCCCGCGCCCGCCGCTTCGACGGGGAGAACACCTGCTTTTACTTCATCTGGTATGGTCTCGGCCGTTTCTGGATCGAGGGGCTGCGCACCGACAGTCTGTATCTTTTTCACTGGACGCTGTTTGGTCAGCGCATCCGCGTGTCGCAGGCGTTGTCGCTCGTGATGGTGCTCGTGTGCGCAGGGATCCTCGTCTATCAGCTCAAGGTCAAAAAGGCTGATGGGGCAAATCTGTTTGTCAAGCGTGTGCAGCAGACAACGGAGGCGGAAGAAGCCGCCGCTGAGCCTACCGCGCCGGACGAGCAGCAGTAAGCTCTATGCACTATCACATCGACAAAACCGCCGCGCAGAGCGTGTATTTACAGCTCTATCACCAGCTGCGGCGCGACATCGTCAGCGGTGTTTACCCGCTGGGAATGAAAATGCCCAGCAAGCGCTTGATTGCAACAGAGACAGGCGTGAGTGTCATCACGGTCGAGCATGCGCTGGCGATCCTATGCGACGAGGGGTATTTGGAATCCCGCGAGCGCAGCGGCTTTTTCGTGAGCTTCGCCGCGGCGGACTGCTTCCCGGTCTCCGAGACGGAGACCGAGCGCCGCACGACCGTTTCTCACGGGACGGAGGATGAATTTCCGTTTCCGTCGCTTGCCAAAACGATGCGGCGCGTGCTCAGCGAATATGGCGAGAGCATTCTTGTCAAATCTCCGAACAACGGTTGCGCCGAGCTGCGCGGCACCATTGCGGCGTATCTCTCCCGCTCGCGCGGCATCAGCGTCCAGCCGGGACAGATCGTGATCGGCTCGGGCGCAGAATACCTCTACGGACTCATCGTGCAGCTTTTGGGGCGCGAGCGCGTGTTTGCGCTCGAAGACCCGTCTTACGACAAGATCCGCAGGGTGTATCAGGCGCACGGCGTCACGTGCGAGATGCTGCGCCTCGGCAGCGACGGCATCCGCTCCGATGAGCTCACCCGCGCGAGCGCGACGGTGCTGCATGTCACGCCGTTCCACAGCTTCCCGAGCCAGGTGACCGCCAGCGCGGGCAAACGCCGCGAATATCTCCGCTGGGCGGAGGAGCGCGGCGGCTACATCGTCGAGGACGACTTCGATTCGAATTCAGCGTGTCGAGCAAGAGCGAGGATACGCTCTTCGCCCTCGAGCCCGAGCGCTCGGTCATCTACATGAATACGTTTTCCAAGACCATCGCGCCGTCAATGCGCGTGGGCTACATGGTGCTGCCGCCCGCGCTCTCCGAGCAGTTTTCGGCGCGAGGTGGGATTCTATTCCTGCACCGTGCCGGTCTTTGAGCAGTATGTGCTTGCCGAGCTCATCGGCAGCGGCGACTTCGAGCGCCACATCAACCGCATCCGCCGCAGACGGCGAAAAAATGAAAAAAGGCGGCAAAGCCGCCGCTTTCAAAAAGTTTGAAAAATCGCTTGACGCGAAAAAAATCTTTGTGCTATACTTCCATTTGCATTTGAACGAATGCGCTGGTGTAGCTCAGTCGGTAGAGCAGCTGATTCGTAATCAGCAGGTCATGTGTTCGAGTCACACCACCAGCTCCAAAAAGCATCGAAAACTTCGGTTTTCGATGCTTTTTTGTTGCAAAAACGCAGAAAATGGTGCGAGCGTCAAAATGGGGTCAACTGCCTGACCCACACCGCTGACCCACAAGGGAATAAACTGTACCCAAGAAAATGGACACGAGATTTTGACCCATGGTCCCCGGCGGACGCATTTGACCCACAGTCAGCGGCTTTGCCGCCTACTGCCAGCTCATGCCCCATGGGTACAACGAAATGCGCGGAAAAGACCCGAGCACCGGAGAGAAATTGCTTCCTTTCCGGTGCTCTGCTTGCCTGTGGGACTTATCGAATCTGCGCCATGAAGCTGCCCATTTTGTCCGCGGCCTTTTGCTGCATCTGCCGTGTGGCGTGGGTGTAGGTTCGCAGGGTGAATCCCGCGTCGTAGTGACCGAGCATTGAAGACACTGTTTTTTTACATCTACGCCGTTTTGCAGTGCCAAGGTCGCGAATGTGTGTCTGAGGTCGTGGAATCTGATATGCTCCAGCCCCGCGTCCTTGAGGATTCGCTTGTGGAGTGTTACGACCGAGTCGGGGTGATACATTTCACCGGTCCTGCCGGACGGGAACATCCACGGATTGTCGGGGTGTTTGGCGTATTCCTGCTTCAGCAGCTCCACGGCATCCTGCGGGATGGACACCTCGCGGATAGAGTTGCCGGTTTTGGGGCGGCTTAGAATGAGCTGGTGCTCTGTGTCCCAGCTGGCCTGCTTACTGACGGAGATGGTGCAGTTGGCTTCGTCGAGGTCGCTCCATTGGAGTGCGACCAGCTCGCCCTTTCTCAGTCCGCTGACCAGTTCCAGATAGAACATCGGCAGGGCATTACGCCGCTCGGCGGCGTTCAGATACGCGCTGATGTGGTCTGGATGAAGGATCTTCATCTCTTGTTTTTCAATTTTGGGGATGATGCAATTCTCCGTGGGATTGCTGAGAATGAGTTTTTCCTTCACCGCCCGGTCAAGGGGCGTTGTGCAGCATCATGTGGATACCGCGCACAGTGGAATTGCTCAGTCCGGGTTTTTCCTTTTTCTGTACCTTTTCTCAGCCGCCCATTGCTTTGCAGATCGTTGTAGAGCTTTGCAGGTCACGGGTGGTGAGCTTATTCAGCGGGATATCCCCGATAGCAGGGATGATATGCTGTTCGATGTTTCGGTGGTAGTAGTTCATGGTGGATGGGCGAATGTGCGGCTTTGGCATACAAACTCAAACCACGTCCGCAGCCAAGCGGCAACCGTGTATCATCGGCGCGGCCGATGTCCAATGCATGGCTCTCCTCAATGGCTTTCTTTAGCTTTGCCTTGCATTCCGCCTGCGTCTTACCCAGCACATTTTTGATGATGCGCTTTCCGGTTTCAGGGTGATAGCCTGCGGTGTAGCGCCCCTCCCAGCGCCCGTCTGCACGTTTGCGGATGTTGCCCTCGCCGTTGGCGCG
>VOFC01006505.1_pt1 | contig 11113 bp, 15 predicted proteins | sample 5384161 | NCBI WGS metagenome assembly VOFC01 (sample SAMN12384722, study PRJNA508395) | human gut metagenome | isolation source: healthy gut B | host: Homo sapiens | reverse complement strand
AGACCCCTGGTGAAACAGTCTCTGCAAACCGGGTTCCCCCTGCCCTGACGGACCGGCTGGCGGCCATCAAGTCCCGCCTGCGGTCTGCCGGAAGGAGAACCGTCTCAAAGAGCCACATCCCTCTGACGGAGCTGGCCGCTGGGACAGCGTGGAGCTGCTGGGGGTTCTTTGATTGGACTGAAGCGCCGCGAAGCATTTGCTTCGCGGCGCTCTGCATTATGAACGGTTGTTGAGCTTGCCCAGATAGCGATAGATGCTGGCCTCGGGAGCTGTGGAGCCTTTGGCCACATAGCTGACGGAGCCCTTCAGCAGGAACACGCCCCTTGCGGTTCAGCGTCGCCATGATCTCCATCTTTCGTCCTGGGTCAGCCGCTCCACCGGCACAGGATAGTTGGACACTACCTCGGACACGATGCTGGCGGGTAGCCCCGGCGATGGAGGTGGATACGTCTTTTCCGGCGCGTCGGCGGTGGGGTCCGTTTCATCCTCCACGATGAGCCGGGCGCCGCTCTGGACGCCCGGGGGTCAGCATATTGCTGCACAGGTCCATGCCGCTGCATCTTGATGGGGTCCTTGACGCCGATGACGCAGCTCAGGTGGACATAGCCGGGCTTGAGCTCGTGGCCGTCCAGGATGTTCTCCAGAATATTCTGGGAGGGATACACGTTGTAGCCGCTGGTGACGATCATCCGCTTGAGCCTCTGCCTGAAATATACGAAGCCCTCCTCGTCCATCATGCCCAGGTCGCCGGTGTGGACCCAGGTAAGGCCGTCCTCATGGGTCTGCTTGGTCTGCGCCGTTTCCTCGGGGTGGTGGAGATACCCATCATCATGGTAGGCCCAGTCAGGCAGATCTCGCCCTCCTCGCCGTAGGGGACCTCCTCCTGGGTGCCGGGCTTGACGATCTTGTAATAGGTATCCGGGAAGGGGATGCCGATGGAGCCCTCCTTCTGCTTGTGGATGGGGGTCAGGCAGGAGGCGGTAACGCACTCCGTCAGTGCCGTAGCCCTCCCGCACCTGAATGGTGGCATGGTGATCAAAGAGGAACTGGTCGAACCGCTTTTTCAGCTCTACGGACAGGCTATCACCTCCAGAAAGACACCCTTCAGACAGCTGAGATCCGCGTTTTTCATTTGGGGCAGCCGCAGCAGCGCCTCGTACAGCGTGGGGACGCCGGCGATCAGGTTGCACCGGTATTTCAGCAGCAGCTTTGCGTAGCTGTCCGCGGTAAACCGGGGCACCAGAATACAGCAGCCGCCGTTGACCAGCATGGAGTGGATGGACACGCCCAGCCCGAAGCCGTGGAACATGGGCATAATAGCCAGCATCTTGTGGCCGGGGCGGAAGATGGGGTTGGTGGCGATGATCTGGGCGCCAGGGCGTTGAAGTTGCGGTTGGACAGCAGGATGCCCTTGGTCACGCCGGTGGTGCCGCCGGAATAGAGGATGGCGGCGGGGTCCTCGGCCTTGCGGCGGACCTGATAGATCTCCACATATTCGCCCCCGGCGCAGGAACTCTTTCCAGGACAGAACGCCTGCCCGGCCGGCGGGGACCTTGGGATTCTTGCGGCCCTCGGTGAGCCAGATAGAAGGCGATCTCGCTCTCCGCCGACAGGGGGTGGACCATGTTGGCAATGGCACCCACCATATTCACGGCGTAGAACATACACAGGGTCTGAGGTGCATTGGGCATACAGATGGTGACCTTGTCACCCTCCCGGATGCCGATGGCCTTCAGGCTCTTGGCGCAGGCGTTGATCTTCTGCCACATGTCGGCGTAGGTGGTGCACTTGCCCATGAACTCATAGGCGATGTAGTCGGGATAGCGGCGCACCATCTCCTCCACCCGGCCGCACATGGACAGCTCCGAATACGTCAGGGTAGCGGGCACCCCGTAGGGTCCCTGCTGTTGAGCCAGGGCGCTTTTACCTGAGCGGCTTTACTCATAAGATACTTCCTCCTTCAAGGGCTTCTCCAGCTCCTCCGGGTGCTCCAGCAGATACTTCAGCAGCCGGATGGACTTGGAATAGTAGTAACCGTCGGCCAGACGCTCGTCAATGGTCAGACCCAGGTCCAGGGTCTCCCGCATGGTGACGTTGCCGTCGGCATCGTAAAAGGGACTCAGCTTCTTTTCGCCGATGATGCAGAACAGGGAGCAGGTGCCCCAGTTGGTCAGGTGGTGATAGCCGCACTTGAGCTTGATGGAGCCCAGGTTCGAAATGACCACAGAGCTGTAATACGGGGTCGTTGCAGGTCATGCTGTCGGGGACCCAGCCGCGCTTATCCAGCCACATGATGAACCGTACCGCCGCCTTGCCCAGCCACCGGGGCAGCTTGTTGAGGATGTCCATCTCGCCGGTGGTGCTGTCCACCTTGTCGGAGCGGCACTCCGTCACCTGCTGGCGGATGTATTCATGGACGGTGTCGATGGTGTCGTCGCCGGTGGTGTGCAGCATGGCCAAGGCCTCGGCCCCCTTTGTCGGAAAACTGCTTTTTTTCACCACGAAGGAGGCCGTCACCTCGTTGCGCTGGAAGAAGTTGCCGTTGACGATGAAGCGGTTCATCTTGGGCCGCAGGGTGATGGTTTTCACCAGTGCCGTCAGCACCAGGTGGAAATAGGTATAGGGGAAGTCCTTCTCCGTCTCGTTGCGGCGGGCCATATAGGCTCCTTCACCGGGGTCAGGTCGATGCGCTCGGAGATGTATGCCTCGTTGTCGCAGCGGTTGGGGTAAATAATGCCGGTGATGAAGTGCAGGGAATCCAGTTCCCGCAGCAGCCGACCGTCACGGCGGTCGCCCCGCCGTCTTTTCTGTGTTTCTCCATTGGTTTCTCCTGTTTTTTTGTTTGGCTTTTACAAGCAAAAGTAATATCTCATATTAGATTATAAGATTCCCTTTATTATAACAGATTCTTTGCGGCATTTCTACCCTTTTCTGTCAATTTTCTTCGTGAATTTGCCCAAAATGGCAGGAATCTACCGCAGCAGTCCGCTGGAGGCCATGGAAACATAGTCTCCATCGGCCACGATGATGTGGTCAATGAGCCGGATGTCCAGCCGCTTCAGGGCGTCCCGCACCTGGGCGGTGGCCTCCATATCCGCCGGAGACGGCAGGGCCACGCCGCTGGGGTGGTTGTGGCCCAGGAACACGCCGCTGGCCCCGGACAGCAGAGCGTTTTCCACCACCTGCCGCAGGCTCAGCACCGTCATGTCCGCCTGCCCCTGGGACAGCATCCGGCAGGACAGCACCTTTCCCTTGGCGTCCACGCACAGCTGATACAGCTGCTCCGTCCGCTGCCCGTCCAGCAGCCGCAGGAAGTAGGCCCCGGCCTGGTCCACGGAGGCCACGATCTTTCCTCCCGGCCCGGCTGCCTGGCCCGGTCCCCCATGGAGCCCATCAGCCGCAGCAGCACCGCCGCGTCTGCCCCACGCCCTCCACCTTCTCCAGCTCCTGCTCCGGGGCGGTCAGCACCCGGTCAGGGAGCCGAACTGCTCCAGCAGCCGGTGGGCGGTCTCGTTGGTGTCCCGGCGGGGGATGGCGTAAAACAGGGCCAGCTCCAGCAGCTCATGGTCGGCCATGCTCTGGGGTCCGTGGGATAAAAACTGCTGGCGCATGCGCTGGCGGTGCCCGTCGTGCAGACCCATTTTTTGTCCCCCCATTTCCCGGCTTTGTCCCGATATATATCCGCATTGTATCACATTTTCCCGGATTTTACAAGTACGGCCCCGGCGCCCTTTACGGCGGGGCGGAAGTGTGCTATAATGGCGTAAATTTTACCAAAGGAGCGTAATTCCCATTATGACCACTGCAGAATGCATCCGGCAGCGGGTCAGCTGCCGCCGTTTTCAGGAAAAGCCCATTCCCCGGGAGGACATCCGCCGGGTGGTGGACCTGGCCCGGTTTTCCCCAGCTGGAAGAACACCCAGCCCGTGCGATATATCGTCATTGATGACCCGGCGCTGAAGGAGCGGATGGCCCGGGAGTGCATCCCCGGCCAGGGCTTCAACACCAAGACCATCAACCGGGCCGCCGCTCTGGCGGTGGTCACCTACATTCCGGCCTGTCCGGCCAGGGAGACGCCCCCCGACGGAGGTCCAGGCTGCCGGATGGGAGATGTTCGACGCCGGCATCGCCGCCCAGACCTTCTGCCTGGCGGCCCGGGAGCTGGACATCGGCACCTGCATCCTGGGCATTTTCGACGCGGACGCCGCCGGGCGTCTGCTGAAGCTGGAGGGCCAGCGGCCGCCTGTCTCATCGCCATGGGCTATCCTGAGCAGTGGAAAAACGGCCCGGGCCGTAAGGGAGACGGAGGAGCTGCTGTCCTTCCGGTAAGTCACACAGGCAAGGAGCGATTTTTATGACGGACCACGGACAATTGGATCAGGACCCCCAGATCGTGGCCTTTTCCCCGGAGCTGCTGAAGCTGGCGGACCGGCGGCGGCAGGCCCTGGAGGACTGCCGCCAGGCGGCGGAGGACGGCGATGCCAACGCCGCAGTGCAGATGGGCGTCAACTGTCTCTATGGCGTCAACAGGGGTGGAAAAAGGACCCTCAAAAGGCGTTTTACTGGTTTTTCCCAGACGGCGGAGGACGACCCGGCGGGCCTGTACTGGCGGGCGCTGTGCTATGACAACGGTCTGGGCGTGGACCAGGATGAGGACCGGCCTGCCGCCTGTATCAGGAGTCGGCAGCCCATGGCTACGCCCCGGCCCTGTGCAACCTGGGCGTGTGCTATGAAAGCGGCCAGGGGAGTGGAAAAGAACCGGAAAAGGCCGTGGAGCTGTACCGCCGGGCGGCGGAGGGAGGCTATCCCATGGGCCGGTGCAACCTGGGCGTGATGTACTTTTTTCGGCCAGGGGGTGGAGAAGGATCTGAAAAAGGCCGCCTATTGCTTTGCCCAGGCGGCGGAGCAGCGGCTGCCCCGGGCCCAGTATCTGCTGGGGGTGTGCTGCGAGTTCGGCGACGGCGTGGGCAGGACGTGTCCCGGGCTCTGGCCCTGTACCGGGAGGCCGCCGGGGCCGGATACCCCGACGCTCAGTGCGCCCTGGGGTGCTGTACCGTCTGGGCAAGGGGTGGCGCAGGACCACAGGGAGGCAGCCCGCCTGTTCCGCCAGGCGGCGGAGGGGGCTATCCCCGGGCCTGGCACTTTCTGGGCCTGAGCTATGACCAGGGCACCGGGGTGGAGCAGAACGCCCAGGAGGCCTTCCGCTGCTTCCTGGCTGCCGCCCAGGGAGACTATACCGATGCTCTGTGCCAGACGGGCATGTGTTATTATTTCGGCCACGGCACCGAGAAGGATTATGACCGGGCCGTCTCCTATTTCCGCCGTGCGGCGGAGCGGGGCCATGTCCGGGCCATGACCCGGCTGGGCGTATGCTATGAGACCGGCCACGGCGCACAGCAGGACCCGCAGCAGGCGGAGACTCTGTACCGCCGGTCTGCGGACCTGGGAGACCCGGAGGGCCAGTACTGCCTGGCGGGGCTGCTGCGGCGGAGAAAGGACCCTCACGCCCACCAGGAGGCCGCCCTTCTGCTGAAGCGGCCCGCCGCGGCGGAATGCCCCGGGCCCAGTATTTGCTGGGGGTGTGCTACGAAACCGGCGACGGGGTGGAGAAAAAAGCCCAAATACGCCGTGTACATGTACCAGCAGGCCGCCCTGCAGGGCCACCCGGAGGCCATGCTGCGGCTGGGCATCTGCTATGAGACCGGCAGCGGCGTGGCGCAGGACCCCGCCGTGGCCGCCAACCTGTACCGTCAGGCGGCAGAGCGGGGAAACGGTCTGGCTCTGTGCCGCCTGGGGCGGCTGTATGAGCGGGGCACAGGCGTCCGTCGGGACCTGCGTCAGGCGGCGGACCTGTATGAAAAAGAGCAAGCAGGCAAACGTTCCCGGGGCCGGGGCCGCTCTGGACCGGGTCCGGAGGGCATGGCCTCCCCTCCGGCCGCCGCGGCGGAGGGCAATCCCCTCCGCCGCCTCCTGGACCGGCTGAAGGGAAAACTGAAAAAGCAGACCACCACGGCCTGCTTTTTTGCTGCATTATGTCATTTCACACCCCGTTCGCGGAGTTCCCGCAGACAACGGGGACAGACGTTGCGGCCCCGGAAGGTACGCACATCCTTGGTGCTGTCGCAGAAAATACAGCTGGGACGATATTTCCGCAGGACAATGGAATTGCCGTCCACATAGATCTCCAGCGCATCCTTTTCCGCGATGTCCATGGTGCGCCGCAGCTCCACCGGCAGCACGATCCGGGCCCAGCTCGTCCACCTTTCTTACAATACCCGTCCGATTTCACAATGCCATCCCCCCTGTATCAGAATTGACTCTTTCGCATGATGCATCGTGCTTATCCATTATACAGCAAGTATCGCGTCAAGTCAACAAGTGTTGTTCCATTTTTTGCAAAATATTCATGCATCTCCCCCGCCCTTTCACGCATATATGGCAGGAAAGGGGGACGGGACATGGCAATGGCCTGGATCTGGACGAGGAATGGTGACGGTATCGCTGGTGTTTGCCGCCGTTAACGCCATGGACGCCGTGAGTGCGGCCGCAGGGGGCCGGGGCAGCGGTGGAGCTATGCCATCGCCATGGCAGGGGGTGCTGTGATGCAGTGGGCGGCGTTATGGGCTATGAGCCGCTGCGGTCTGAGCCGGAAGCTGGCAGCGGCCTGGGGCCACGCTGAGGCGGCGCTGCTGCCCCGGGCCAGCCGGGACCCCGGAGACTCTGGCGGCGGTCGGCCCGGCGTGTCCGCCCGTCTGCTGGGCCTGGGCAGCGTGCCACCCCTGGAAGCATCCGGGCGGCCCGGCGCATGGCAAGGGGAAGAGGCGGCGTGGCCGACGACGAGTTGTGCCGTCTGGTGGTGCTGAACACGGCATCCCTGCAGCTGCTGCCCACCACGGTGGCCGGCGTCCGGAAGGAAGCCTGCGGGTGCCGACGCCCTTCGACATCCTGCCGGCGGTGTGGCTGTCCTCGGCCATCTCCGTGACGGGACTGCTGACGGCGGCTGCTGAGCCGGGTATGGAGGATGCTTCGACTGGACCCCACGGCATTCGTGACCCCATGCCTTCTGGCAGGGGCAGCCCTCCCGTACGCCCTGCGGCAGAGGGTGGACGTGTTCAGCGCGCCCTGACCCAGGAGCCGGAGAGGGGGCCTGTCGGTGGTGATCAGAATCCCTTCCGGCTTTTGGCAGCACTGCTGACGGCGGTGTAGTATGCTGCGGGCCTCCGGAGCCATGGACGCTCTGGCGGCAGTGCTGTCGCCGGTGCTGGGGTGCGTTGGGCATCCCGCCGGAGACGGCGGCCCTGCTGCGTGCGGCCAGTCAGCGGGTCCGGAGCCCCTGGCCGTGGGCAGCCAGCTGATGGAGCAGTACGGCCCGGATTCCGCCAGTGGGCCACGGCGGCGGTGATGCTGGCTGCTCGAGACCACGTTTTTACACCGTGGCGGTGTATTTCGGCGCGGCAGGCATCCGCCGCACCCGCTATACCATTCCCCGCCGCCCTGACGGCGGGACCTGGCAGCCATTGCCGCCGCCTGGGCCGTGCGGCTGTGCTTCGGCGGAGAATAACCCGGTTCCGCTGTTGCCAAACGGCCAATACGCAGGGATATCGCCTTTGCGGAGAGGCGTCAGGGACAGGCGATCGGTTTTGATGGCAGGGACGGCCTTGAGGGCGTCCAGCTCGGTGCCCGCCTCGATACGGACCTTGCCGCCCAAGTGATCCGGCAGGTATTGCAGCTTGGAGGTGCGGAGGCCCTAGTCCCGGGCGTCATCCTCCCGGTTGCACCATGTGCAGTCCCCACCGTAGTAGGCGGCGAAAGCCTGGACCAGGGCGGGATAGGCCCCGGCATGGGAGTACAGGGCCTTTTCGATGTGGTCGATAAGGGTGCCGCCGCATTTCTCCGCCAGGCAGACAGCCACCAGACGCCCCTCTGCCAGCATACCGCCGGCGCAGAACCAGCCGGTGCCGATCAGGGAGAACATCTCCTGCGCCAGCACCAGCTCCTGCACCGCCAGGGGGGCCGGACTTGTGGAACTCCGCCGCATAGTCCTGCCAGAAGGCGGCCAGGCGGGGATCGGCGGCGTCGGTCAGCGGGGTGAACTCCGCGTCGGGATAATCCCGGCGGAACTTGTTGATGTGGTTGCGCTGGCCGCTGTACCGACGGCCGGCGAAAGCGGCCAACTCCTCTGTTCGGTAAAGATAGTCCTTCCAGGGCCGCTCGCTGATAACGCGGCAGCGGGGATAGCGCAGGCAGAGGTCTGGGCCTTGTCCTCCGGCACCACAGAGAGCACCAGAGGCGTGCCGGTGGCGGCGCACCAGGACTCGATGGCCCGCAGGGCACCTTCAACATCTGCCTCGGGGCCGGCAAATGGGGTAGTCAAAGACGTACTCGCCCTCGATACAGTTGCGGATCACAAGGCAGCCGGCGACCTCGGCAAAGGACGGATGCAGGTGGTCCCGCCACATGAGCTTGACGCCCAGGGAATATTCACACAGGCGGTAGTCGCAGTTCCGGTAATAGCCGCGCAGGCGGTCGCCGTGGGCGGCGGTGAGTTCTTGAAATTGCAGCATAATCATTTCCTTTGTGTTGTGGTAATTTCGCGCGTAGCGCTGTGTCACATCTTCTCGATCATCTCGCAGGCTTGGCGGATGAACTGGCGGGCGATGGGGCGCAGCTCCTTCTGCGGACGGGCGGCGATACCCAGCTCACGGACAGCCCGAGGCTCCAGCGGCAGGGCGCGGACGCTGTTCTGCCGGCCGCGGAGGACCAGGCGGGACAGAACGCTGACACCCAGACCGTGCTCCACCATAGAGATAACGGCGCTGTCGGACACCTGAGTGGTACGGATCAGGGGCGTGACGCCGTGCTCATTCAGCACGCGGAGGATATCCTTGTCAAAGCCCATGGAGGGCATAAGGAATTCCTGACCGTTAAAGGCCTCCACAGGAAAGGCCGTTTCCCCGCTGTCGTACTCCGGCGGCAGGATGGCCAGCAGCTCGTCATCCCGCAGAAATGTCCATTCCAGCGGGGCGTCCTGGCGGCTGGCAAAGCACATATCCACCGATCCTCCAGCACCCAGCGGTAGACCTCGTCTACGCTGCCCATCTGATGTCCACAGTGACATCCGGGTGCTCCCGGCGAAACTGCTGGATGATCTCCGGCAGCCAATGACGGGCGATGGACTCATAGGCCGCCACGCGGACGGAGTCCTCCTTATGGGTGTTGATAAAGGGATATCTCGCGCTCCAGGGCGGCGGTGGAGGTCAGGCAGTCCCGCACCAGGGGCAGTATCCGCTGGCCTGCCGGGGTCAGCCGGACGCCGCTGCGGCCCCGCAGCAGAACGGTGAAGCCAATATCCTTTTCCAGGCTGTTCATCATGTGGGTCAATCCGGACTGCGTATAGCCCAGCACCTCGGCGGCGCGTGTGAAGCTGCCCAACTCCACCGCCGTCAGCAGGGCTTCCAGTTTTTTGGTATCCATGACGCCTCCTGTTTATATGACACTATTTCATAGCAAGATTATACTCCCTTCGCACCGCTGGTGGCAAGGGCGGGTTTTCGGCACTTTTACGATTTTTTGTGGTGTTCCAGTGGAATATATATGTATGACATTTTCTCATATTTGCATGAAACATTGTCGCTTTACAAACCACGGTCTTCTGTTGTATTGTACCCATAGTAATTCTTTTTACATGAATTGCTTTTCCTTTCTATCCTCAAATCGTCGGGCAGCCGCACAGCCGTGCGGCTGTCGGCACCTCTGGCGGGAGGTTTTGAGGGTGCTGTGTGAAACTTCACCTCTGAAGCGGGCGCCGTAAGCCGAACGGCGCCCGTTTACTTTTCACCCGGCGAAGGAAGCATAAAAAACAACCATAAAACAGCACATTCCCTCTTGCAAAGTCCGTTGTATTATGGTAAAATGCAATGTACTGTGATACAAATGCCGTATGGCATGGAATAGGTGGAGGAGTCCGAAATGTTGACTGTTATCATTATTTTGCAGCTGATCGCCGCCCTGTTTTTGATTTTGGTGGTGTTGTTCCAGTCCGGCAAGAGCCAGGGCCTGTCCGGCACCATCGGCGGTATTGCCGACAGCTATATGGCCAAGTCAAGGCCAAGAGCCTGGACGCCAAGCTGGCCAAAGGGTACCAAGTGGGTGGGCGCCGTGTTCATCGTGCTGACCCTGGTCATCAACTGCATGCTGGCCGCCGCTGCGTAACGCAACTGCACAGAGCGCCCCGGAGCGATGCTCGGGGCGCTTTCTATTTTGCCCGGCGGTACGTCTCCCCTGCCTGCGGCGCTATGCCCTTGATCTCCAGCAGCTCCGCCACCGTTACGAATACGTAGCCCTGCTGCTGTAAATGCTCGATCGCCATCAGCACCGCATCCACTGTGTTCTGGTAGCGGTCGTGCAGCAGCACGATGTCCCCGTCCCCGGTGCAGCGGTAGATCACGTCCAGTATTTTTCCGCTGTCCTTCGTCCGCCAATCCTCCGTGTCCACCGACCAGTTCACCAGCGGCACGGACAGCGCCGCGGCCTCTGCCTCCCGTCATCAGCCCGTAGGGCGGCCGTACCCAGTACTCCCCCTCCCCCAGCAGCTCCCGCAGCAGCGCGTCATTTTCTCCAGATCCGCCAGCGCCTGCGCCGACGTCAGGCTGTGCAGATCCGCGTGGTCATAGGAGTGGTTTCCCCACCTGATGGCCCTCCGCCGCGATGCGCTGCACGATGTCCGGGTCCTTCACCGCCTGACAGCCCACCACGAAGAATGTAGCCTTTGCTCCCATCTCCCGCAGCCCATCCAGCAGCCGCGGCGTACAGCGCGGCGATGGCCCGTCGTCAAAGGTCAGTGCCACGTATTTTGGATCGCCGGTATCCCTCGTCTCCCCTGCTGTCGAGATCACCCCTGCCCCGCAGCCGGACAGCAGTACCACCCCCGCCAGCAAGGGCGCAAACCCATCTTCTCATCACATCACCGGGAAGCAGTATATGCACTCCGCCGCCGCTTCTTTCCCTCTCCGCAGACTTGCCGCATTGGGCATTCCTCCGCCGCCCTCCCGTCGACGCCCTCCGCCGCCCCGTCCTCCCCAGCGGCATAAAAACACGCCTGTCGGCGTGTTCT
>VOFC01002896.1_pt1 | contig 11118 bp, 18 predicted proteins | sample 5384161 | NCBI WGS metagenome assembly VOFC01 (sample SAMN12384722, study PRJNA508395) | human gut metagenome | isolation source: healthy gut B | host: Homo sapiens | reverse complement strand
GAAGCAGCAAAGTTGACTGCGGGAAACAACAGTTCAAACACCGGCAAAGACATTGCAGACGGGAATGACGGTACAAAAACGTTGTCAGGACGCAGCTCAATGATACGAACGGTACGTTCGACAAAACTCCGGCTGACCGTCCCTGATTTTGGGCAAACGCAGGACAAACCTGCATCAGGACACGGCTCTCATATTTTTTGTTCTCCGAATTGTTTTCGATACTCTTTAATAAACTTAACTCGGAAGGGATCCGCGCATAATGAGCAAAAGAAGAAGATGCAGAAACGTCGTAACAGTTGTTAATGTGCTGAAAGAGCAGGGTGTTTTAACAATTGATATTCAGGAGGCTTTCCGCCGCGGCAATGTTGATGCCCTTATTTTTTCCAATAAAGATGCGGTGCTTATCAAGCACTCATGCGGAGCTTACATGCTTTGGGCTGCAACCGTTGAAGCCGGAAGGCTTGCCCTTCGCGAGGTTCCCGAAATGCAGGTTTGCGTTGTTCACGGGCAAAGCTGCTTTTGAGGGCAATTCGCTGCGAACGAAAAAGGTTTTTCTGTCGAAAAAAAACCCTGCAAGACAATTCTGCCGCTAGCTCCCATGCAGCGGCACAAGGCGAAATCTCCTTTTCCGATTCGGGAACTGACAACGGACGATCTTCCCCAAGTTGCCGCGCACTATAAGCTTGAATCCAAGGAAGAAATAGCTGCAACGATTGAACACGGGCTGATGTTCGGTGCCGAGGTTGACGGAGAAACACCGGCTTCATCGGAATGCACACCGACAGCAGCGTCGGAATCGCGAAGTATTTAAAAAAATATCGCAGGTGCGGCGTCGGCAGTGTTGTGTCGCACATGAACAACTATCATGCCGACAGAGGATGGACCGTTTACGGACAGGTTTATTTCGATAATGATGTTTCCCTTGCGATGCAGCGCCGTCTCGGGCTTGCCGAATCGGAAGACTATATCCGTTGGATCAGCGGCAAGGATACGTTTTAAGTCGGTTTGCTCTGTGCATGTTTTTCGCTGCACACGCACGGATTCAGCCTCAATAACCGTTCCGTCGTCTATCGCAGCTCAGTCAAAAGATTCTTTATAAAAAAATAAAAAAGGGCTGTTGCAAAATCAAGTCATATTTGCAGCAGCCACATAAACCTGATGTCGGTTTTGCACGCTTCTTCTATAGCTCTGCTCGAGAAAATTCCTCGCATGTTTGCATATACAACAATCGAAAACATAACCTCAGGGTCAATCTTTCTCCACCGCCTGCGATAATCGGAATGCAGTTTTTCTGTAATCTGATTTTTCGGAATCTCGGCCATTTTAAATACCGGACAACCCCTTCTTGAGTTGCCCGGTTTTGTTTTGGGGACTAATGCAACAGCCCCCTCCACTCAGATGTGCTTCTCTTTTTCTCGGAGCCAGCACGCAAATTCCCATTCAAGTGCACATTCTGCAAGATGCTTCTGATGTAATTTTTTCCCGAATCGACTTCTGGCAGGTTAAGTAAGCGTCATAATTGTCAATTTTGCTCCCAGGAATAGTTGCATTTGGCTGCATCAAAAGTAACGCGTTTTGGCATTTTGAAACCGTCGTATTGCGGCAATACCACGCCAAGTTCAAGGACGATCGGATTGGCAACATACCGGTCAATAGGAACATGGCAATAGCCGAAAACATGACCCAGCATTTCTGCATCTTTCTTGTCGTAGATACAGGCATATTTGAGTGCCATGTTGATCCATTTTTGTGTTTTCCTACCGTAAATCTATCATAATGATGCCGCCGATAGAATTCCCGGATGATTTCAGATAGCTTTTCATGTGCACAATCAAATTCGTACTCGTCTTGCACAGACACAAGTTCCTTTTTCACAAAATGGGCGAATTTCATCTGAAAATACACTGCTTCCGCACCTTTATGGGGTCACCAACACACTTCCCAATCCCCTGCAGCGGTACCGTGAAACGTCAGGTAAGCATACACAAATGCCTCATCAAGAGACATTCCGTTTTCAAGAATTGCTTCGCGTTCCTTCTTCCCTGTTTTGATACTTCCACAAATGCTTTTCTTTGCTCATCAGAAAACTGCACAAATTTCTTCTCTGTCATACCAATCCCTCCATCAATGATATTTCTCCAACGCTTTCTCCAAAGCGCTTTTGACCCTTTCCCGCAGGCGCTGGGGCTCCAGCACCGTCACACCCGGGGCGAAATTCAGGGCGAACTGCTCCTTGGCCACGGAACACCGCCCGGACATTGTCACCGGCATACATATAGGGGTGCTCCTTCATATAAGTGGCCAGATCCGGCGTCCGGCCGTTGGCCCATTTCAGGTGCTCAAAGGGCTTGGCAGGCTCGTCCAAAATCTTCAGCTCCTTTTGATTTTTGTTCAAAGCTTAATCCGAAAGCTGCCACTCGATTGTTCTCTGTCCCGAATCGGCAAGGATTTGGTTGCACTTTGAAAAATGCTTGCAGCCGAAAAATCCGTTGTAGGCCGAAAGCGGGCTCGGGCACCGTTTCAAGCTTTACATGAATCGGGTTTTGATGACCTTTGCTTTTGCCGCGCATTCGCTCCCCAAAGCAGGAAAACAACCGGCTCCGTCTTTTTGTTAAGCTCGGAAATTACCCTGTCCGTAAAAATCTCCCAGCCCATTCCCTTGTGGCTGTTCGGCTGATGTTCGCGCACCGTGAGAACCGAATTCAACATCAACACACCTTGCTTTGCCCACTCGGTAAGCTCTCCGTGCTGCGGGGGGAATGAACCCGACATCGTCGGAAAGTTCCCGAAAAATATTTTTCAGGGACGGAGGCGGGGCGATGCCTTTCAAAACGGAGAAGCAAAGCCCGTGCGCTTGGTGCGGCCCGTGATACGGATCCTGTCCAAGTATCACTGCCCGCGTGTTTTCAAACGATGTATATCGAAGCGCATTGAAAATATCATACATATTCGGGTACACAACGCATTTTCTGTATTCATCGGCCAGGAACTTCCGCAAATTCCTGTAGTAGTCTTTCTGAAATTCGTCTTTAAAATTTCGTCCCAATCGTTGCCGAGATTTACCATTTATCCTCCGTATTTTGCTGTGTTTTTGCACAAAATCAACATACTTTTTGTTTTGCTCAAATGCCGAGCATTGCAGAAGCGATTGCAAAATAAATAAGCAGCGCAATCGCATCAACAATTGTTGTAATAATCGGACTTGCCATGACAGCGGGATCGAGTCCGATTTTTTTCACAAGCAAGGGCAGCGTGCAGCCGAAAAACTTTGCAACAACGACCGTTGCCAAGAGTGTCAGGCTTACCGTCAGCGAAACAAAAACCCCAGTCTGTCGAACAGCATCAGTTTTCCGAAGTTTACAACAGCGAGCGTTGCGCCGCAAAGCAATGCAACGCGCATCTCCTTGAACATGATCCGAAAAATATCAGAAAACCGAATCTCCGCCAAAGAAAGGCTGCGTATAATCGTTACGGACGATTGGCTGCCGGAATTGCCGCCCGTGTCCATCAGCATCGGGATGAACGATGTCAGGATGATGTTTGCTGCAAGCGCAGCTTCGAATTTTCCGATTATCAGCTGTGTGAAAACCGCTGAAAGCATCAAAAGCAGCAGCCACGGTATGCGGCTTTTGTACAGATCCATCACGCTGAGCCGCGGATACGGTTTGTCCGACAGGGGTGATAGCAGCCATCTTTTCAATGTCTTCAGTCGCTTCATCACGCATAACGTCGATTGCATCGTCAACCGTAACTATACCTACCAGCCTGTTTTCGCCGTCCACAACAGGCATGACTGTCAAGTCGTATTTTGCGAACATATCCGCAACAACTGCAATATCATCAAGTGTTCCGACGGAGATAACATTTTCATCCATCAGATCGGAAACAACGGCCCTCGCATTGGCAAGCACGAGCGTCCGCAAAGAAACAAGGCCGATAAGCCTGCGTTTTCGATTACATAACAGATGTCAATCGTTTCCTTATCTACTCCGGTCAGCCGAATATGATCCAGTGCCTCCGCGGCGGTCATGGATGAATGCAAATCCGCAAATTCCGGAGTCATTATGCTTCCTGCGCTGTCCTCCGGATATTTCAGCAATTCGTTTATGTCACGTCGAACATCGGGCGAAGCCTGCTTCAATATGCGCTTAACAACGCTTGCGGGCATCTCCTCAACAAGATCCGCCGCGTCATCCGCATACATTTCATTCACAATATCAGCAAGCTCTTTGTCGGAAAAAGCATTTATCAGCTGCTCCTGCAGCACGGGTTCCATTCAACGAAAACATCCGCCGCCGTTTCCTTTGGCAAAAGGCGAAAAAGCATGAGCAGCCGCTGCGCAGGCTGATCACGAAAAATCACGGCAATATCTGCCGGGTTAACGGTTGAAAGAATATCTTTCACGCTGTTATAATTCTTGCGTTCGAGCAGAACTTCCACCGTCTGCGATAAATCTGTTGAAAACACTGCCATTGTTCTTCTTTTGAAAGCCGCAGATCGAGAAACAAGGCAAAAGACCTGCGCTTGCAGCATGGTTTCGATTGAGAAAAAGCTGCCAATGACTTATTGCGCGGATACGCAGCAAATTCCGAAGTATACCCCGATTTCAAGCTGTTGTTCGCGCAATAATTTTTCGAAAGCTCCCTATGGTTTTTTTTCAAATCTCGCTGCCCGGATGATTCAGCCGGAGGTTGAACGCAGAATTGCGGGTTCATGTGAAAGAACGCAAACAGGAGCGGTTAATCTTCCGCTCCAAGCCTGCCGCAAAAGCCTGCCATATGAAATCGCTTGTGTTTCAACAGCAAAACTTCAATTGCAAAACAGTATAACCGCAGGAGTCATACAGGGTTTGTTCGGCGCATTCAGTACATGTTTTTGTTTTCCGCGCATCATGTTCTCGTTTCGGTTGGGAACATCCGCACTTGTGCTGCTGTCAGCTTCCATAATAACTCCTTTGATTTTTTTTTTTTTCGGTCAGGGACTTTACCTTTTCCGTGTTTTAAGTGTAAAATAAACTTGTGCATTTGTCAATCCCCGCAAAGTAATTTTTTGAACACCGTCCGTCCTTTGCCGTTTTGTTCTGCCGCGTGCGCCGACCTCGACTGTGTTTTCGCTGTTGACAAACGGACAGCACGGCACTATAATCAAGAAAAAAAAGTGCGAAAGGGTGCGGATTCATGACGGAAGGCAAGATTTACAGCAAAATCAGTTTGTTTGCGCTGCCGATCTTTATCGGGCAGCTTTTTCAGCAATTTTACAATGTTGCAGATTCCCTCGTGGTCGGCCGTTATTTGGGCAAACAGGCGCTTGCGGCCGTCAGCTCGTCCGGCAGCTTGATTTTTTCTTCTCGTCGGATTCATTAACGGCGTTTTTGTAGGCGCGGGAGTTGTTATCGGACGATATTACGGCGCACGCGAAAATGGAAAAAAGTTCATACCGCCGTTCATACCACAACCGCATTTGCAGTGCTGTCGGGCTTGTTCCTTACCGCCGCCGGAATGCTTCTCACGCCGGTTATTCTCCGCCTGATGAACACTCCCGCCGACGTTTTGCCCGAGTCCATACGATACTTCCGTTTATATTTTGCCGGCGCACTCGGCAATGTTCTTTATAATGCCTTCAACGGCATTTTTCAGGCGCGCGGCGACAGTCGGCATCCGCTTTACTATTTGATATTTTCATCAATAACCAATGTCGTGCTTGATATTCTGTTTGTAAAATATTTTAAATGGGGTGTCGGCGGGGCTGCAGCAGCAACGGTTATATCGCAGTTCCTGAGCGCAATTATCTCATTCGTTAAACTCACCACTGTTGACGACGTCCACAAAATCGTCCCGCATGATGTTCGTATTGATTTGCCGATGCTTAGGGAAGTGCTTGCGACCGGATTGCCGACAGGCGTTCAGAATTCCGTGATCGGGCTTGCAAACGTAATCGTTCAATCCAACATCAACGATTTCGGCTCCGATGCGATGGCGGGCTGCGGTGCGTATTTCAAAATAGAGGGGTTTGCTTTTCTCCCGGTAACAAGTTTCAGTGTTGCACTTACGACTTTACAAGTCAGAACCTCGGAGCGAAGCAATATGACAGAGTAAAAAGGGCACCGCATTCGGGCTTATCTCCGGCGTTGCACTTGCGGAACTCATCGGAATTGTTTTTGTGATTTTCGCACCGTCGCTTATTGCCATGTTTAACAGTTCGCCCGAAGTTGTCGCTTTCGGCGCAATGCAGCACGAACGGAAGCACTTTTTTACTGTGTTTTGTCGCTTTCACACTGCATGGCCGGAATCATCCGGGGAGCGGGGAAAACGATGGTTCCGATGCTTATCATGCTGATTTGCTGGTGCGTTATCCGCGTTGCATATATTACGATAACTGTGCATTTTATTCCCGATATTCGCGTAGTTTTCTGGGGATATCCGATAACATGGATGCTCAGCTCGGTCTGTTTCACGCTCTACTATTTCAAAGGCGACTGGATGCATAATTTCGAACGCTTGGACGCACGCCGGAATGCGGCGGCAAACCGAAATTGATTTAAATTACTGATAAAATACGAAAGGAATCCAAAATGGAAGTAAACGCAAAAGAGCATTTGAGCTGCTGAACAAGCTTCCTTCGAACGCGTGTCCTGCACGGCGGAAGAAACCCGCACGGCAGAGGCACTGCTTGCCGAAATCGACTCATTTACATGGGCGCGTTCGGACATACAACGTGAAATTGAAGTTTTCAAGGCGTCAACCGGCACCGTTACCGCGGCAAGGTTGATCGTTACCGAGCCGTATGAGAAAGAATACCCGGTAACAGCCTATCTGCGTTCCGACAGCACACCTGATGACGGGTTGGAGCTTGAACTTGTTTACGTTGAAAACGCGCTCCCCGCAAATCTGCTCGGTGTTGAAGGTAAGGCCGTTCTTGTCAACGGACGATTCGGTTTTGAAGCTTACGGGCGCATTCAAAAGGCAAAACCTGCCGCAATAATCGGTTTTTACCGGCAACATCCTTGATAAAGATGACGAAACCGATCACGGTATCTGTAAAATCCGCGAAACCTACACCGCCGAATTCGGCGACAACATCCTCGTTAATTTGAAGGCGAAGGATGCGCTTGAAATTGTTTCAAAAGGTGCAAAAAAGGTTAAGCTGTTTGTCAGCAGTACCGCGACTGAGGGCGAATCACGCAACGTATGCGTTACACTGCGCGGAACGGATCTTGCAGATGAAATCGTGTCGTTCGGCGCGCACTACGACAGCGTTCTGTTTTCAACGGGCGCATATGATAACATGAGCGGCTCCGTGATCATCATGGAATTATTGCGCTATTTTGCGGCAAATCCTCCTCCGCGCCGCACATTAAAATTCAACTGGTTCGGTTCAGAGGAACAGGGCCTTCTCGGTAGCAAAGCGTATGTTGCCGCTCACGAGGCGGAGCTTGAAAAGCATCGTTTGATGGTCAACGTCGATATGGCCGGTCCCGTTCTCGGCTCTGAGCATATATTTATCATGGGAGATGCGCCCATGAAGAGTTACGTTGAAGGGATGATGAACGAACTCGGCGCCGCCGTTGTATATCATGAGGGATGTTTATTCAAGCGACGGAACTCCGTTCTCCGGACAAGGGCATACCTGCAATAAACTTCACGAGGGTAAATGCAAACGGAACCGGCTTTATTCACGACCGCCGCGATGCACTTGCAAACGGTTTCTCTCGGCGGATGCACTCGGCATAACGCTTAACTTGGCTCTGGAGTTTTTCGAAACGGGTCGTCAATGCTCCGATTTTTTCCCGATCGAGCGCAAAATTTCCGATTCCATGCGAGATAAAATCGACAAGTATTTGTTCAGAAAATGTAACAAATAACCCGCTGCGCTTTTGACTCTCGGTCGGATGTGTCTGTTTTCACGCTGATTTGTTTACATGATTTCCCGGGAAATACTCTGTTTAAACGGACTGTTTCTCGGGAATTTCCTGTTTTTTGCATCTCGCCGCTCATTTCCCGGGAAATGCTGCGCGGTTTCAACTTAAATTCATCTATTTTCGCAAAGCGAATATATTTATTAATATTTAATTTTTGTGTTTTCAAAAAATTACTTTGGTGCTATAATCAGGCTGAAAATGAGAAGAGCGGGCAATGCCCGAAGGGATGGTCTGATTTGAAGCTGCTGGATAAATTAAAGTCTTTCGGTCAACGTCGTGATGTTGATATGACGGAGGGCGGAATCACACGTCATATTGTGTGTTTTTGCAATTCCTTTACTGCTCGGGAATCTTTTTCAACAATTCTACAACACGGTTGACAGCTGGGTCGTCGGCAACTATGTCAGCGACACGGCTTTTTCGGCTGTCGGCACCGTCGGCCCCGATCATTAATATGCTGATAAACACGTTCCTCGGGCTCAGCACCGGCGCAAGTGTTGTCATTTCGCAATTCTACGGTGCAAAACAGCATGAGCGCGTGCAGGACGCTGTTCACACGTCTGTGATGATGACGCTTATCTTGGGCGTTGTTTTTCACCATTATCGGCATTGCAATGACGCCGCTGATGCTGAATCTGATGGAAACTCCGGACTCCGTACGTCCCCGAGGCAACGCAGTACCTTATTATCTATTTCTCCGGAATAATCAGTCTTATGCTCTATAATATGGGTTCCGGCATTCTTCGCGCGATCGGCGATTCACAACGCCCTTTTTATTTTCTTGTTGTTTCAGCGCTGACAAATGTTGTGCTTGACCTTGTGTTTTGTTCTTGTGTTCAAAATGGGAGTTTCCGGTGTTGCGATCGCAACTGTCGTTGCTCAGACGCTTTCGGCCGCACTTGTTCTCATCGTACTCCCTCCGTGCAAAAAAACTGCTGTCGGCTTTCGCTTAAGAAATTGCGCATTCATCGCTCCATGTTCGCAAAAAATTCTGAAAGTCGGCATTCCCGCCGCTCTTCAAATGGCTGTTACGGCATTTTCGAATGTTTTCGTGCAATCATCATCAACAGTTTCGGCGAGGACTGCATGGGCGGCTGGACAGCCTATGTCAAAATCGATCAGTTCCTCTTCCTTCCGGATGCAGAGCATTTCGCTCGCTGTGACAACATTTGTCGGGCAGAATCTGGGCATTAATCAGGTTGCGCGCGCAAAAGGGAATCGCGCCGGAATGCTTATGGCCGAATCGCCCTGCACCGCGCTTTTAATGGTGCCGGTGCTGATTTTGCTCCGCAGCTTGTTGAATTTTTTAATAAAAAACGTGAAATTGTGGATTACGGTTCAATGCTTCTCCGTCTGATTTCGCCCTTTTATGTTTTCTGCTGCATCAATCAGATTTTTGCGGGTGCGCGCTTCGCGGGAGCGGCGCAACAGTCGAACACCGATGTTCATAATGATAGGTTCATTTGTTGTATTTCGTCAGATTTATCTTTTTTTTATCATGGCGAACTATATCAGCAACACAATTAAACCCCATTGCGCTGAGCTATCCTGCCGGTTGGCTTTTTGTGCAGTCTTATCACCGCATTATATTTCAAGTTTGCAAAGTGGGAAAAACATCGCGTTGTTGATATTGCGTAGCATTGCGGCATACGGTCGGATTTTGCGGACAAATTTGCGGCAGGGCTTGAAATCCGCAGATTAATATGTATAATTTAAGCACCGGGCGGCGCGAACCTGCTGTTTGTCCGCTGATTTTACGAACGGAGCCGCGCATGGGTTTATTCCGTGCGCAACTTATTGATGAGTTTTTTCGATTAACCGATAAAATCGCCGGAACAAAACCGGCGGAAGAAGCGGGCAGCACGGGCTTTCGGCGCGCAGTTCGAATAATCAGAACTGTGCTCATATGTTTTGCCGCTTCATTGTATGTTTTTATTTCATAACCAACTGCGGGCAATGAGCATCGGCAGCGGAATACTTTCCGCCTCACTGCTTGTTCTTTTCACATTCGCGGCCTGTACTGCCGTTCCTCTCGTTTTTGAAGACGCTCATCGGCGAACGGCTTTTGCAGCTTCGTCCCCGTTCCGGAACGCCCGCAGGGATTTTTCTCCGGATTATGCTTGCCGCGCTGGCGATTCACATTGTTACAACCATTCTCGGAATGGTGATTTATCGGGTTTTCACCCTGATTTCAGCGGCAATCTGTTTGAATTATGGGAGACTTCCTGGTCAAAGCACAACACCGATGTCCCTCATTATATTAATATTGCCGAAAAACTGGTATGTAAACGATGGGAAAGATCGCCTTCTGATCGTTTTTATCCGATGCTGCCTCTGCTTATGCGAATACTCAATCCGGTCTTTCACAACAGCTTTGTGTCAGCTCAAATTATCAACACAATTGCGACGTGCCTCGCCTCCGGAACGGCATATTTAACGCTGTACGGAATTCTCGGCAAAAAGCGTTCCGTTCATGCCGCACTGCTTTCGCTTCTCCTTCCGGGTGCAATTTTTCTTAATTCACCAATGACGGAACCGCTTTTTCATGCTGTTCTGTTTCTGTGCGTTTTACTGTTTGCAAAGCATAAATTTATACTCTCCGCTGTTTTTTACCGCTTTAGCCGGTTTCACGCGGTCTCTCGGGTCGTGCTTGCTGCTGCAATCTTCATTGAAGGAGTCGCACGGTCGTCCGAAACATTCGCGACGGCAAAAATACGGAAAACAAATTATTGCGGTTGCTGCCGCGCTTGTTATATCAACACTCGGAACGGTGGCTTATCTGCTCATTAATTATAATGTCTCCGGCGATTTTTTCGTTTTCATGGAGTATGAAAAGCTGAACTGGGATCAACAGCTCGGTTTGTTTTTTGACACCATGCGATACATTTGGGGACTGGTGCGTCAACGCAATTCCGAACGGGAACATCAGCGTGATTTATTCCCTTTGATTCCGACAGTTCTTATTGCATTCGCATCACTTGCGCTGATCACCGATCGTATGCGGGAATTGCCTTCGGCCTATATTGTATTCTTCCTTGCTTACTACGTGCTTGCAATGGGCTGCAATGGCTGCTTTCCGCAGTTCGCTACCTTTGCGCAACGCTGCCGCTCACGGCATCCGTTGCCGCCCTGTGCACAACAAAAAAGAAAACGCAGGCGGTCTATGGGTGCACCTGCGTTTTTATATGTCGCTTTCCTTT
>VOFC01003518.1_pt1 | contig 11120 bp, 23 predicted proteins | sample 5384161 | NCBI WGS metagenome assembly VOFC01 (sample SAMN12384722, study PRJNA508395) | human gut metagenome | isolation source: healthy gut B | host: Homo sapiens | reverse complement strand
CACGAAGGAACTGTCACTGTCCATTGAGATTATCTACACCCGACTGCTGACGGCCAACAATGAGATGGTCTGTATCCCCCAATGGCAAACTGGCTGATTCTCCGGTGACCAACCAGCTGACATCAGGAAAAACCGCCGCCTTGATTTTTCCTGTCAGCATCAGTTACGACGAGAATATTGACCGAGGTTCGTACCGTTCTTTTAAAAAAGTAGCTGCCGAATGCCCAACGCTTTCCAAGTTCAAAAAGAACCCTTTGTGTTTGTGGACGACTTGACAGCAGCTCCGTCCGCGTTGTCTTAAGAGTCACGGGCGCTCACCGACAAATACTGGGATACCCGCTTTGAAATCCGAGAGGCCATCAAAAAGCCTTTGACGCGGAAGGCATAGAAATTCCATATGACCATATGGACGTAAACCTTGTTAATTCCGAGAAATAGGATAGTGCGGCCCATAAGCTTTAAATAAAAAACGAATTTTCATCACAGGCACGCTCCTGGTGCCTCCGCGACGAAAGGCAGTACAACTGCCTAGGTACCGGTCGTGTCAAAGCACCTGTGATTAAACAAATTCATTGAAAATCCTTTCTCGAAGTTTATTGCCGCACTTTTTTATTTTTGGGAATTAACTACCAAAACATATATATAACTCTACAAATATCAGCATATATCCATATTCTCTGCATATTCTGCGTTCTCATGGACCGACATAAGCGCGCTCAATAATTATTAAACAGGGGCTTTCGAAGAAAACAATTCCAAGTACAAGCGCTTCGATGGCTGCCGGTACTTAGACATTGTTTTTTAATGTCTTATGTACCGCTGCTGCCATCGGCAGTGCAAACGTGCTTGTATTGAATTTTTTCTTCGAAAGCCCTTTCTAAATACTTGAAGCGCGCGCTCTCTGCTATTTTTTCGATTTGATGAATGAACAGGCCAGACCGAAGTTTTGGTTCGAACCATGTGGATTTCGGCGGCATCAGCCGTCCTGCATCTGCCACGGCCAACAGTTCCCGGATAGATGTCGGATACATTGAAAAAGCCACCACCATGTCTTCATGACACCGTTTTTCAAGTTCTCCCAGTCCGCGGATACCTCCGACGAATTCAATGTTCTCATCTGTTCTCGGATCTTCAATACCAAGTACAGGGTCCAGCAGATTCATCTGAAGAATAGACACATCCAGCCCGTCCACCAGGGTCTTCGGATGTTTTATCCGGATGGACATTCAGTCGATACCAATCATGATCCAGATACATGCCGATTTCACCTTTTTTCGATGGTGAAACAGCCTCTTTTCGCACGTGTTCCACTGTAAAATCCCGTCGGATCCTCTCCAGAAAATCTTCTTTTGACCAGCCATTCAGACTTTTCACCAAACGATTATAATCCATGATCTTCAATTCTTCCTCGGTAAACAAAACCGCAAGGAAGTAATTGAATTCTTCTGTTCCATCATAACCCGGAGGGGTTCTTCGCCGCTTCATGCCCACTTTAAAGGCACTGGCTGCACGATGATGACCATCAGCAATATACAACGCATCAACAGCCGCAAAGGCCTTTTCAATGGCAGCTACCGCAAGGTCATCATCAACAATCCACACTCTGTGTCGTATGCCATCTTCCGCCTCAAAATCATACACAGGTGATTCTTCCTTCACATGACAGACGATATAAGAAAGGATCGGATTGGTTCTGTATGTCAGAAAAATCGGTCCGGTCTGCGCACTGCAGACATCCACATGCCGAATACGGTCCTGCTCTTTCTCCGCTCTCGTATCTTCATGTTTTTGACAACCTGATGCAGATAATCATCAATGGATACACAAGCAGTAATGCCTGTCTGTGTTCGGCCGTTCATGGTCAGTTCATACAGATAATAACATTTCTGTTCATCCTGAACAAAAACGCCCTCTGCAATCTCTCCTGTCCAGCATTTCTTTTGCTTTTTCATAAACACAGTCCGCATACATATCCATAGATGGGTCAAACTGTGTCTCCGGGCGGTCAATATTGAGAAAAAGACAAAGGATGCCCTTTCACTCTCCGCTGCTTCTTCTCTGTTATAGACATCATAAGGCAAAGCCGCCACCTGCGCGGCCAGCGCAGATGACGGCCTGATTGCCTTAAAAGGTTTGACATTTGCCATAAAGCTTATTTCACCTTTCGTACTTTTTTACAACTCCGTTAATAGCTGCCAGTTTTTCAACAAGAGCTTCTGAAACTTCTGAACCGATATCCATCATTGTGTATGCCCAGTCACCTTTTGACTTGTTGGTCATATCTTCAATATTGATTCCCTCAGCCGCACAGGCACCTGTCAGCTGTCCCCAGCATGTTCGGAATATTCTTATGGCAGATTGTAATACGGCCGGCAGCTTTGCAGATACCCATATCACAGGCAGGATAGTTGACAGAATGTGTGATATTACCATTCTCAAGATAATTTCCTCAATTCTTTCACTGCCATGACTGCACAGTTGTCTTCTGATTCCTCTGTGGAAGCGCCAAGATGAGGGATGGCCACAACGCCATTCATCTGAGCTGTCTTTGCATTCGGGAAATCTGTGATATACTTTTGACCTTACCCGCTGCAATGGCTGCTTCAAGGGCATCATCATCTACCAACAGGTCACGTGCAAAGTTCAGCACAATGACGCCATCTTTCATCTTCGCAAATGCATCCGCATTGATCATTTTCTTTGTGCTGTCCATTAATGGGTACATGTACAGTAATATAGTCACAGTTTTCATAGATATCCTCTACATTGGCAATATGTTTGATATCCTTTGACAGATTCCATGCAGCGTCAACAGAAATGAACGGGTCATAACCGTATACTTCCATGCCAAGTGATTCACAGGCATTGGCTACCAAACACCAATGGCACCAAGACCGATCACGCCGATCTTCTTTCCCATAATCTCTGTTCCGGCAAACTGTTTTTGCCTTTTTTCTACAAAGTTTGTCACATTCGGATCTTCTTTTCACTGTCTGAACCCAGTTTACGCCGCCGACAATGTCTCTTGCGCCAAGGAAAAGACCTGCAAGAACAGCTTCCTTTACACCATTTGCATTTGCACCTGGTGTATTGAATACTACAATACCTTTTTCTGCACATTTGTCCAATGGAATATTATTGACACCCGCACCGGCTCTGGCGATTGCCAGAGCTGTCCGGCAGTTCCAGTTCATGAACACTGGCACTTCTTACAAGTGCCGCATCACTTGCAGAAAAATCGTCAACCTTTCATAAGCATCTGTAAAATAAGCTGCATGCCTACAGCAGCAATTGGATTTAAGCAACTAATTTTCATGATCATTACCTCCGGGAAACGGCTTATTTTTGTATTCTCTGCCTCAAACTTCTTCATAAAATCAACAAGGGCTACAACACCTTCTGTCGGCATCGCGTTGTAAATGCTGGCTCTCATACCATTACCTGTTACAAAAGGTACATTCATAAGCGAACGGTCCTTAGAACTACAGTACCCTTGAATAATTTGCTGTTATCAAGGAAATCATAAAGAATCTTTAGCCTTTTCTTCGTTACGTTGATTTCTTTCATTGCATCAAGACCACCCATCTTTTTTAATCCATTTAAATACCTTTGCCACAAATATAAATTCCGTAGCATGGAGGTGTATTGTAAAGTGAACCTGCGTCTGCCTGTCTTCCATTTCCACTGAAGCATTGTAGGAACTGTGCTGTCAACTTCTTCAGTGATCAAATCTTCTCTAATAATTGCAATAACAACACCTGCCGGTCCAACATTCTTCTGAACACCACCATAAATCACACCATATTTTGATACATCAACAGGTTCTGATAAGAAACATGAAGATACATCAGCTACTAATGTATGTCCCTTTGTATTAGGTAATTCATGATACTTTGTACCATAAATAGTATTGTTTTCACAAATGTATACATAATCTACATCATCATCAATATCTAAGTCACTACAATCAGGAATATATGAGAATGTCTTATCAGCTGATGAAGCTAATTCTCTCTTTACCTCAAGATACTTTTTCTGCTTCTGCAGCTGCTTTCTTAGCCCACTGTCCTGTTACAATATAAGCAGCCTTACCATTCTTCTTTAAGTTCATTGGTACTGCAGCAAACTGCTGGGATGCTCCACCCTGAAGGAATAATACTTTGTAATTATCAGGGATGTTCATTAATTCTCTAATATCCTGTTCTGCTTCATCAATAATCTGCTGGAACATTTTTTGAACGATGGCTCATTTCCATTACGCTCATACCGCATCCCTTGTAATCAAGCATTTCCTCTGCTGCTTTCCTTTCAATACTTCCTCCGGCAATACTGCTGGTCCTGCTTTTAAAAATAAAAATGCTGCTCATTTTTTTGTTCTCCTTTTACTTATTTTATATTTAAACTAATATATCTATATTAGCAGTCATATCCTTTTTCTGCAAGGTCTTCTTCTGAAAAAACTTCACTAATTGCTGTATTAGCAGGAACCATAGGGAATACCTTTTCATCCTGATCTATCTGTGACAATCAATAACACAACCGGTATATTTTAAGCTATAGCATCTTTTAATGCCATTTTCAAATTCTTCAACTGTTGTTGCTCTGTAAGCCTTGGCTCCCATTCCTTCTGCAATCTTTACGAAAATCAACGCTATCGTCAAGAACAGTATTTGAATATCTCTTGCCATAGAACAATGTCTGCCACTGTCTAACCATACCTAATACATGGTTATTAACAATTACTTCAATGATTGGAATATTATATCTTGTTGCTGTTGCAATCTCATTCATATTCATTCTGAAGCATCCATCACCTGCAACATTTACACATACTCTGTCTTTATTGCCCATCTTAGCACCAATACATGCGCCAACACCATAGCCCATGGTACCAAGTCCACCTGATGTAATAAGCTGTCTTGGTTCTTTAAACTTATAATACTGTGCAGCCCACATCTGATGCTGGCCAACTTCTGTTGTGATAATAGCATCACCATTTGTAATGTTATATAAAGAATCAATAACAGCAGGTCCTGTAAGAACATCTTTTATTAAGAGCAAAGGATATTTTTCCTTCATTTCTTTAATTTGCTTCATCCAATCTTCATGATCCTGTTTTGTAAGAGCACTATTAAGTCTAATAAGAACCTCTTTCATATCTCCGATGATGCTTGCGTCAGCCTTAATATTCTTATTAATTTCTGATGGATCAACATCAATATGTACAATCTTTGCATTGTTAGCAAAAGCCTTTTGCATTACCGATTACACGGTCACTAAATCTTGCTCCAAGAACTAATAATAAATCACACATTCTGTAACACCATAGTTTGATGTTTTTGTTCCATGCATACCAATCATTCCTGTATATCTTTCGCTGTTACCATCCATTGCACCTTTACCCATAAGTGTGTCACATACAGGTGCGTCAACTAATTGAGCAAACTTCTCTTACTTCCTTATCTGCTTCAGATATTACGGCACCACCGCCAACTAAAATAAACGGTTTCTTTGATGACTTAATCATCTCTACTACTATATCAATGTCTTCTTTTTAATTGTGTCAGAAATTCTTTCAACTTTAACAGGTTCCTGTTTTTCGTAGTTGTACTTAGCTGCTGTAACGTCTTTTGTTATATCAACAAGTACAGGACCCGGTCTTCCTGTCTTGGCAATACGGAAATGCCTTTCTAAGTGTATCTGCCAAGATTTTCAATATCTTTTTTACAATAAAATTATGTTTTGTAATTGGCATTGTTGCACCAACAATATCAATTTCCTGAAACGAATCTTTTCCAAGTCCTGACTTGGCAACATTAGCTGTAATAGCAACCAATGGAACTGAATCCATATATGCTGTTGCAATACCTGTAACAAAGTTAGTTGCACCCGGTCCTGATGTTGCCATACAAACTCCAACTTTCCCTGTTGAACGGGCATATCCGTCGGCTGCATGAGCTGCCCCCTGTTCATGGGATACTAATATATGTGTAATTTCATCTGAGTGCTTATAAATTTCATCATAGATGTTTAAGGATTGTTCCACCCGGATAACCAAATACTGTATCAACACCCTGTTCTTTTAAACATTCTATTACTATTTGTGAACCATTTAATTCCATAATCTTGTCCTCTCCCCGTCTTTATTTATCGATTGCAAGAATTGCTCCTCTGTTGCCTGATGTAACCATTGAGGCATATCTTGCCAAATAACCTGTTGTAACCTTTGGCTCTCTTGGTGTCCATTTTTCTTCTCTCTGCCAGCACTTCATCAGAAACATCAAGTTCAAGAGTCATTTCAGGAATATTAATCTTAATAATATCTCCCTCTTCTACTAAAAGCAATAGGTCCGCCTACTGCTGCCTTCAGGAGATACGTGTCCGATAGAAGCTCCTCTTGAAGCACCAGAGAAACGTCCGTCTGTAATCAGAGCCACTGATGAACCAAGTCCCATTCCTGCGATTGCCGAAGTAGGATTTAACATTTCCCTCATACCCGGTCCGCCTTTTGGTCCTTCGTATCTGATAACAACTACATCACCAGGTACAATCTTTTTCCGCCCTTTTGATTGCTGCAATCGCATCTTCTTCACATTCAAATACACGTGCAGGACCTTCGTGAACCATCATTTCATCTACAACTGCAGAACGTTTTACAACGAACCATCAGGGTGCAAGATTTCCCTTTGAGAACTGCAAGTCCACCTGTCTTGCTGTATGGATTGTCAAGAGGTCTGATAACCTCAGGATTCTTGTTTACGCAATCCTTTAATATTCTCTCCTACTGTCTTGCCTGTTACAGTCATACATTCTTCATGTAAAAAGACCAAGTTCTCTTAATTCATTCATAACTGCATAAACACCGCCTGCTTCATTAAGGTCTTCCATATATGTAGGACCTGCCGGAGCCAAATGACACAGGTTAGGTGTTTTTCGCTGATTTCATTTGACAAATGCAATATCAAAATCAAAACCAACTTCATGAGCGATAGCAGGAAGATGAAGCATACTGTTTGTAGAACATCCAAGAGCCATATCTACTGTTAATGCATTTAAATGCATCTTTTGTCATAATGTCTCTTGGACGGATATTCTTTCTGTACCAGTTCCATTACTGCCATACCTGCATGTTTTGCAAGTTTTAATACTTTCTGAATAAACAGCCGGAATTGTTCCGTTTCCCTTAAGTCCCATACCCAGAACCTCTGTCAGACAGTTCATTGAGTTAGCTGTGTACATACCTGAACATGAACCACAGGTTGGACATACTTTATTTTCATATTCACAGGCATCTTCATCTGAGTCATTTTTCCTGCAGCATAAGCACCAACTGCCTTCAAACATGCTGGAAAGACTTCTCTTCTGTCCTTTTACATGTCCTGCAAGCATCGGTCCTCCGCTGACGAATACAGTTGGCACATGGACTCTTGCCGCAGCCATCAGAAGTCCCGGTACATTTTATCACAGTTCGGCACCATTACCAAGCGCATCAAACTGATGGGCAATAGCCATTGCCTCCGTAGAATCCGCGATCAGGTCTCTCGTAACCAGAGAATACTTCATTCCGTTATGTCCCATCGCGATTCCGTCACAGACTGCTATTGCAGGGAAATGATCGGTGTACCGCCTGCCATGGCAACTCCCTGTTTTAACTGCCTGGGCAATTTTATCCAGGTTCATACGTTCTGTAAACCTTTCTTCAAAACATTGAAAACCCTTTCCGTATTTCTGCTTTTTATCCACTTTCAATGCAGATCTTCCATTGCTGAAAAGAGGTCGCCCATCTGCGGATTACTTGCAACCCTTGCATCCTTCCATGACATGATGTCTCGATGAGGTACGGTAACCCAATCTTTAATCTCCTGTCAGTTACTGCATTGATTCTACTGCATCTCAAACTGCCTCTTTATCCAGGTTATCAAAGGAGAAACGAAGCATCATGGCTACGCCGAAAGAATGGTTGCATAAGCGGGTTGGCCTTTAATTCTTTCCTGCGATATCCGGTGCAGAACCATGGCTTGGCTCATACAGACCAAATTTTGTCTCATTCAAACTGCCTGCGGAAGATAACATTCCGATGGAACCTGTTACCATACTTGCCTCAGTCAATGACCATAATCATCAATGGACCATTCCGCCAACTCTTGATTCAGCACCTTTCACCGCCTCCCATCTTACAATTTTCAGGACCAATACCGTCACCTTTAATTAATGCAATCTTATAATTCATGATAATCTCCCTTTCCCGGACAAACGGCCTTGCATTTTGCGTTAAAATCTATAATAAACTATTTTTTGGTAGGAATTTCAACTGTAATTACGTAAAAATTTACCTTGTTAACGTATAAAAATCAAATAATGCCTGTTAAAATGGCATTCTTATTTTTGTTTTTCTGTTGAAATTCCAGTGTTGTTATTGTACCATAATTAGATGTATAATAAAATATATATTACGATATTGGTTATAAGTTACAGTTATAGGAGGAAAATCCATGGATACCAACCTTTCTTTATACCGCATTTTTTATACTGTCGCCCAATGTGGCTCGATCTCTGCCGCAGCGAGGCACCTTTATATCAGCCAGCCTGCTATCAGCAAGTCCATCAGCAATCTTGAAAACGAACGAACTTCAGACCCACCTCTTCGAACGTACCTCCCGCGGTGTTTCTCTGACAGAAGAAGGGCAGTTGCTTTTTCATCATGTCCGGACGCTTTCCATTCTCTGGAAGCAGGGGAAGCGGAACTCTCCTGCATTCGCGATATGGGTCTTGGACACCTTACCATCGGCGTCAGCACAACACTCTGCGGTACCGTCTGCTGCCTTTATCTGAAAACATTTATTGCGCAATATCCGCATATCCAGTATCAATATTTCCTGCCAGTCCACCAATCATACACTGGATATGCTCAGAGACGGCTCTATTGATCTCGGCCTTTGGTGGCCAAAACCGGAAGACACCGGACATATTTCCTTTTGTTTCACAGGAAGAATCGAGGATGTTTTCGTCTGTGTACACCCAACTATCTCAACAAATCTTTCAGATGCGTACACAAGTCTCCCGGCCTTGGATCTGCTCAATGCCGGCAACTGATGTTCTTGACAAAGCCAATGCATCCCGGCAGTTTTATTGATTATTTCCTGAGGAAAATCACATTCATGCCTCCAATCTGATTGAGATTACAACAATGGATCTTCTGATTGAATTCGCCAGAACCGGGCTTGGCATTGCCTGTGTCATCAGGGATTTTGTCGCTGACGACTTGAAAAGCGGCCTTCTCGTCGAAATACCCACCCCATTGCAGGCCATTCACCCGAGAGAGATTGTCTTTGCTGAAAAAAAGGTCGATCATCCCACCGTTTTCAACGCTTTCATTGATTTCGTTTCTTAGTACTGAAAACAGCATTGCGAAATCCTCTTTCACAATGCTGTTTTTACGGCTCATTTAAAATTAAACATCCGTTTTTATTGTCTTTCACTATTATTTTTTTCAGGATAAAAAAGCCTGACGGTGCTTCAGAAAAAGATTGATCATAATATTCTTCATCTGTGTATTAAATGTTCAAGAATCACTTTATGTGTCTCTCTTCCAATGCCAGACTGCTTGTAGCCACCAAACGGTGCACCTGCCGGAATCGCATTGTAAGTATTGACCCACATTCTACCTGTTTCAATCGCTCTTGATACACGGATCGCACGATTGATATCTCTTGTCCATACGGCACCACCAAGACCGTTTTGCTGTCATTGGCCATCTCAATCACTTCGTCCTCTGTCTTGAACTTGATCACACATGCAACCGGTCCGAAAAATCTCTTCCTGAGCCACGCGCATATCATTTGTAACATTCGTGATCAGTGTCGGTTTCATAAATGCACCTTTTGCAAGTTCACCTTCCGTACATCTCTCACCGCCACAAGCAATAGTTGCACCTTCTGATTTTTATGCGATATCTATATAGGAAAGAATCTTCTTAAGCTGCCCTTCATTAATCTGTAGAACCCATCTGTGTATCCTGTTCCCACGGAAGACCGACTTTCACATGATTAAATGCTTTCACAGCAGCTTCTACAAACTTGTCATAAATACCTTTCTTGACAAATACTTTTGAACCGGCGCAGCAGACCTGACCCTGGTTGAACAAAATACCAAGCTGCAGACCATCTAATGCCATATCCCACTTACAGTCATCAAAGAAAATATTTGCTGATTTACCGCCAAGTTCCAGTGTGACGGAATCAGTTTCTCTGCCAACGCCAGTGCGACATCTCTGCCGACCTCTGTAGAACCTGTAAATGCCAGTTTTCTGAAAACCTTTATGTTTTAATACTGAATTGCCAACGCCAGAACTGGAACCTGTGATTACATTAAAGACACCTGCCGGAAGAACATCCTGAATCAGTCTCGCAAACTCAAAGCACACTCAAAGATGTTGTGCTAGAAGGTTTAAAGACGGTACAGCATCCGCTTGCAAGAACTGGCAGCCAACTTCCATGCAGCCATCAAAATGGGAAATTCCAAGTACAAATCTGACCAACAACACCAATCGGCTCTCTGAGAATCAGACTCATTGTATTGCCATCCAGCATAGAAGCCGTTCCTTCTTCAGCGGCAGAACAGCACCTGCAAAATATCTGAAATGTTCAGCCGAATAAGGAATATCAATTGCCATTGTCTCACGAATCGGTTTGCCATTATCTAAATGTCTCTACCATTGCAAGATGCTCTGCATTCTCATCGATAATGTCCGCAATTCTATTCAGAATCTTCGCTCCTCTGCAGGTGTTGTCTGTTCCCATGAATCCCATGCTTTCCATGCACTATCATCTACAGCAAGATCAAGATCTGCATCTGTCGCCTGTGCACACTCTGCCAGTAGTTCGCCATTGGCCGGATTGTAACTCTTAAATGTCTTTCCGTCAGAAGCTGCCACTGACCATTAATAAATAAACCGTATGTTTCCTTGTAAACAAGTCTTCATGTTGTCCCCCTTCATTGTAAAATGACTTGATGCTTGAGCCTTTCAGTTCCTTTGATATCTTTCATCTTAGTACCAAATTGTTTTGATAATGCAACAATAATTTATTGTTTAACGCCTATTGTCAGACTTCGATGTTTAT
>VOFC01006838.1_pt1 | contig 11128 bp, 22 predicted proteins | sample 5384161 | NCBI WGS metagenome assembly VOFC01 (sample SAMN12384722, study PRJNA508395) | human gut metagenome | isolation source: healthy gut B | host: Homo sapiens | reverse complement strand
AAACAATTCCGCGATCCGTGCAATGTTCGAGGAAAGGCCGCATGGCGGCCATTTACGGAAAGAGAATGTCTATGACTTCAGCCTTGGAAATCCGAATGTTCCGGTTCCGCAGGTGACAGAGGCGATCCTCGACGTGGTGAAAAATGAGGATTTCATGACACTCCATGGATATATGAGCAACGCCGGTTTTGAGGATGTTCGCCAGACGATCGCGGATTCTTTAAATAAGCGTTTTTGGAACGAATTTTTCTCATTCAAAAACCTGATCATGACAGTGGGTGCGGCCAGCGGTTTAAATATCATTTTAAAGTATTTTGAATCCGGGCGATGAGGTTATCGTCATTGCACCGTATTTTGTGGAATATAATGCGTATGTGAGAAACTATGACGGAAATGTTGTGATCATTTCTCCGGATACTGAGACGCATTTATGCCAGAAGCTTGATGAGTTTGAGGCGAAGATCACTGCCAAGACGAAAACTGTCATCATCAACAATCCCGAACAACCCGACAGGTGTTGTCTATGATGAGGCGACGATCAAAGCTATGGCTGCGATCCTGGAGAAGAAAGAGAAGGAGTTTGGCACATCGATCGTGCTGATTTCTGATGAGCCGTACCGTGAGCTTTTAACTTACGGCGGAGTGGATGTTCCGTTTGTGACAAAGTTCTACCACAATGCGGTTGTGGGATACTCTTACAGTAAGTCTCTTTCTGTTCCGGGTGAGCGTATCCGGATATGTTGTGATCCCGGATGAGGTGGATGATTCTGCGGCCCTGATCGGGGCGGCTACGATCGCGAACCGTGTGATCGGGTGCGTGAATGCGCCGTCCCTGATCCAGAAAGGCACTCCAAAGTACTGCATCCAGCATGATGTGACGGTGGATCTTGCAACTTATGAAGAAAAACAGGAATCTGATCTATGGCGCTCTGACGGAGTATGGGTTTACTTGTGCGAAGCCGGATGGAGCGTTTTACTTGTTTGTGAAGTCACCCGGTTGAGGAACGAGAAGGAGTTCTGCGAGGTGGCGAAGAAACATCACGTGCTGATGGTTCCGGGCAGTTCGTTTGCTTGTCCGGGGTATGTGAGACTGGCTTATTGCGTGTCTTATGAGCAGATCGAGTCACTGCCGGCGTTTAAGAAGATTGCAGAGGAGTACCGGCTTTGTAAGTAGTGATGGCGGGAAAACCGGTGAAAGGAGTACAGATCATGGGACTTTGTTTGAAAGCAATAAAGCCGTATGAGATCATGTGAGTATAAAAAGGGGGATCGACTGGGTAAAATACTGCGGATGGAATGCAGCAGGATTTTTACAGGATAGGAGGTCCATGGAATGAATTTCAGAAAGTATGCAGGGATTATTTTAAATATTCTGGTTCCTTTGCTCATCAGTTTATCTGGTCTGTGTCTGGGGACTGAGGCTGGTGATGTTTTTCCTCCGTTTGTGATCGGGTGGATCGTGGCGATGATCGCGAATCCGCTGGTGCGTTTTTTTGAAAAGCGGCTGAAGATCGTCCGCAGGCACGGCTCGATGGTTCTGATCGCAGGTGTGCTGGCACTGGTGATCTTTGGCATCTATGCGCTGTTTTCCTGGCTGTTCCGGGAAACGACGGAGTTTGGGCAGGCACTGCCCGGAAATTTATGCTCGTCGATCCGGGAGGAGGTCGATCTGGCCTGCGAGCGGATCGGGGGACTTTTAAGTATCTTCCTGCAGACACGGAGATGACGATCGTTTCCGAGCTGGAGAATGTGGGTGGATATATCGGCGATTTTGTTCAGAAGATCGCGGCTTCCGCAGGCGGAAAGAAGTAGTGCACGCTGCCGGAGGTCTTTGTGAATACGATCATTGTATTTCTTTCTTCTTACCTGTTTCTCGCAGATCATGATAAGCTTGTGGAGACAGTGAAGAAGTTTATGCCGGAGCCTGTGATCAAAGTATGGGATGATGAAGAGGAACGATATCCGGACGTTGATCGGCGGGTATTTTCTGGCGCAGTTTAAGATCATGTTCGTGGTCGCAGTGGTGTTGGTGATCGGAATGTTATTCCTCAGGGTTCCATATGGAATTTTTCTTGGAATTGGGATCGCGATCCTTGATTTTCTTCCAATGTTCGGAACGGGAACGGCGCTGATCCCTGGGCGGTGGTGAAGCTGTTTACCGGTGAGTACGGTTATGCGGTCGGTCTCATCATTCTTTATGTCCTGACACAGGGGATCCGCCAGGTGATCCAGCCGAAGATCGTCGGTGACAGTATGGGACTTCCGCCGTTAGCAACTTTGTTTTTCCTTTATCTTGGTTTCAAGTTCCGCGGTATTGCGGGAATGATCATCGCTGTACCGGTCGGCATCCTCTTTATCCGGTTTTTACGGGTATGGGGCATTTGACGGCCTGATCAGGAATGTGAAGCTTCTTGCGGAGGAGATTAGGAAACTGATGGAAGGATAGAAAATAAGAAAAGAGACAGGCATTCAGATCGCGATCTAAGTTTCGGATGCCTGTTTTGGTATAAGAAAACAAAATTTATTCAGCAGATGAGCCATCGGCTCAATGTTTGACGTCCAATATAAAACAGGATGCCGTTTTGGAACCGAAAGATCTTCTGAAAAATTTGCCTGGTTTTTAAACTCTGCATTTAAAGTCGATAAGTGTAGGATCATCAGGTCTGTCATCTGGCATAAAATAAAATGATATTCGATCGAGCGAGGAAATTATGGCACAGGGATATTTGCAGGTTGATGTTGTGTCGGATGTGAACAGTTTTCCGGTACAGGATGCGGATATTGTGATTGCAGGACGGAAGAGCCGGATAAGATTATCGAGGAGACGAGAACGAACAGTTCCGGGCAGACGGAGAATCTTTCATTAGATGCACCGCCGTTAGAGCTTTCATTGCCGGAGGACGGGCGTCCATATGCAGAATACACGATCCGAATCACAGCACCGGGATTTGGCCATTTGTCGTTTCAGGAACGGAGGTTCTGGCGGACGTGACGGCGATCCCAGGGGATTCGTTTGCGGCCTCTTTCGAATGCCCCGGCCGGAGAAGACAGAGACCGTGACGATTCCGGATCACACACTTTATGGTGATTATCTTCCAAAAATCGCGGAGGCGAGATCAAGCCGGTTATAGAGACAGGAGATCGTTCTATCCAGAGTGGTCGTCCCCAGACGGTCGTGGTACATGACGGGTTCCGACCAACGCGTCTGCACCAACTATTATGTTCCCATATCGGGATTATATCAAAAACGTGGCCAGCAGTGAGATCTACGCGACCTGGCCCCGCTCCACGATCGTCGCGAATGCTGGCGATCATGTCCTTCACGTTAAAAAATCGTGTTTATACGGAATGGTACCGCAATCAGGGATATGATTTTACGATCACATCATCAACCGCGTATGATCATAAATGGATTTATGGGCGGAATATTTTTTGAGTCCATCTCTGTCGTGGTGGATGATATTTTTTGATAATTATCTTTCGCGCCCGGGAGTGAAACAGCCGATCTGACACAATACTGCGACGGGCGGAAGGTTCGGTGTCCGGGGTGGTTAACGCAATGGGGGCAGCTGCGAGCTCGGAGAAGCGCCGATCGAGATCCTGCGGAATTTTTATGGAGATGATATGTATATCAATACGGCGGAACAGATTTCCGGCATCCCGGCATCGTGGCCGGGATATGATCTGAAGATTGGTGCCACCGGTGATAAGGTGCGGCAGCTGCAGGAGCAGTTAGATGCAATCTCAGCGTGTATACCGCAATTCCGGATATTTCCCCTGATGGGATCTATGGTCCGGCTACCGCGGAAGCTGTTCGAAATTCCAGTCGATTTTTGGACTTCCCAGACCGGAGTGGTAGATTTTGCCACATGGTATAAGATTTCCCACATATATGTGGGGATTACAAGGATTGCGGAATTATCGTAAATGAAATATGGATAGAAAGTGATATATTGCAGGACATGGTGACAGGAGATACCTGCCGATCCTGTCACCATGAATTCAGGAGCAGGTTATCGCGGGACGGAGAAGTGAGGATTAACGGATACGGTGAATGAAACGCGATTAAAAAGTTAAGAGACAGATATGGATATGGGGGAACGGTTGTCGGAAAAAGGAGAACGATTTTCTCCGGATTTACCAGAAAAATCCTTGTAGAATCCACAGAAATGTGCTATGATACGAGTGTCGGAAAAATTCATGCGCAGATATGGTTCATCGGTAGAACGCTTTGGCTTCCCAAGCTGGAAAGGCGGGTTCGATTCCCGTTATCTGCTTCCTTCAGGGGCTGCCGCACGTCAGTGCGACAGCCCTGTTTTGTTATTTTTTAATTCTATTTGTCCTCCGTAAATAAAAAATGCTCCCTGGGACACATCGTTGATAGGTGCGGGAACTTCTGTTACAATTAGTGTACGCACCTTTTATGAAAAAAGCAATGGATATGAAATTGCTGTGCAAAGTAATCAGTGAAACTGCCGGATTCTTCGAAAAAAGAAGATCCGGCAATTTCGCTGTTACAGACCGATTTTATTTAATGATGTCATGGATAACAATAGAAAATTGCCTATCGTGTACTGATAAAACTTCCGCATGACGCTCCTGGAATCATGGAAACATTCCCGGATGTCAGGCAGTTCCCGCCAGTGCAGGAATTTAAACCGCAGTTTATTCCGGAAGAGCAGCTGCCTCCATTGAAGCCGTTTGCGCAGCTGGTGCCGCAATTATTTCCAGCCCCCAGCTTGGATATCCCTTCCCCGGATAACGTATAAAGACCAATAGCATTTCCATTGGAAATCACGCATCCGCCCTGCGTCCGGACCATAGAAAAGGCGTTGGTGCCAGTTGTGTATCCACAGTTGTTTCCTAGGACGGAAGCCGGTCTGGCAAGAGCGGGACGCAGCGAAGGACGCGAAAGGCATTGCGAGTGTCATCATGGCGGAGACTGCGAGAGCAGTCATCATCTGTTTTTTCATGGTAAAACCTCCTGTTATGTAAAAATGTTACAAAAATATTACAAGAAGGATTCTACCACAAATTCCGCGCATAGAACTGGGAATGAATGGCAATATATTTTTGCGATAAGAGCCGTATGATGAAAGGCAAAGCGTTTATTTCGCAGCAAGCGCCTCCCGGTCTTTTTTGATCAGCTTCCTCATCGCCTCCACAGCTGTAACAACAGCGGCTTCCGTATCATAGACCTGCGGATCCTCTAACCCAAGTTCCCGTCTTGTCTGGTTCGCGATCACGAGCATCACGGAACCGGTGCGGACTCTGCGGACGCAGCCGACGATGAAGAGGGCAGCGGACTCCATCTCGGAGGCGAGGGCACCGCATGCAATCCAGGCCTTCCATTTGGAGTTTAATTCATCTGCCACAGGCATGGAATCCGGGGAGTGCTGTCCGTAGAAGTTGTCCTTGCACTGGACGATGCCGAGGTGATGGCGGTAGCCGAGTTCCTCAGAAGCTTCCTTTAACGCAGTAGTGACATCGAAATCCGGAACCGCCGGATACTCGATGGGTGCATATTCTTTTGTGGTCCCCTCAAAGCGGATCGCACCGGTGGCGATCACGAGCAAGAACGCGTCCTTCTGCATGCCGCCGGATGTCCCAACACGGATGAAGGTTGTCCGCACCACCGCAGTGGATAAGCTCTTCGACCCGCAATGGAGGCGGACGGTCCGCCGATTCCGGTGGAGACAACGCGCTGACTTTTTCTCCGTCGAGATAGCCGGTGTGGCCAGGTGGTGTATTCCCGGTTCTGGGCGATCTTTACCGGATTATCAAAATGCTTGCGATCTTTTCACAGCGCCCCGGATCGCCCGGCAGGATCACATAGCGTCCTACATCCCCGGCGCCGACGCCGATGTGATATTCTTTTCCTTTTGTATGAACAAGTTTACTCATAAGCTGCCTCCTCGCATAAAGAAGTTTATAAGCAGGAAAAAAGCATTCACAGCCGATTTTCGGTATAAGAAAGGTACCTTCCGTCTGTATCAGGGCTGTTTTCAAATCTTTCCTTTTTTAATATTCATTTTACCATTTTTTCCACAATAAGACAACTCTTTTATAACATCTGAAAGCTTCCAACGTAACTTTGTTCAGTAGGTCTGCTACTTACTTGCTGCGCTGACCGTAAAACATAGGCTGGAAGGCAAATCCCATCAGCAGAAGCTGATCTGGAATGGATTTTTGCACGTAGCTATGAAGGTACTAATTTTACCTTCCAAAAAATAAATACACTATCAGAAGTCAGAGAAAAGTACGAGATACCGGTTGCTGATATTTATCTGGAAGAAAGACATCACAAAAAAATACAGAATATATTTTTTGCTTCGCAGCAAGAAATATACCCATCAGTCGAGTTAACATAATTCAAAATTTCACTCCCGGACAACACTGGTTAGCCTGTCATAACTTTCACAAACAATTTCTTGAAAAATTTCAAAAAACCAGTTGAAAAATCTCTCACCGCATGATAGAATAGTGAAAATTTGGGCTGAAATAAATTTTCAATCCCAGATAGAAACGAACACGAACACAGAAGAAAGGGTGGCGTCATGAAAGCATATTTAATACTGGAAGACGGAACCGTGTTTGAAGGAACAAGCATCGGCTCTTAACAGGGAAGTGATCAGTGAAATTGTTTTAACACATCCATGACCGAAAGTTATTTAGAAGTCCTTACCGATCCGTCCTATGCGGGACAGGCAGTGGTAATGACTTATCCAAGGATATTCCATGGCCGGATGGTTATCAGTGGTATACAGGATCCCCATCGATACAATTCAGAGCCCTCAGTGGTATCAAAGACAAAGATTTTAAGCGAAAAAAGAGGAACCATGAACGGCATGATCACAACGAACGGATCTTTTGATCTGGAAGAAGTGAAAGAACGGATCAGGGCACGTATAAAGGTAACAGGCGTTGTATTAAAGACAACCACAAAAAAACACGTTCTCCCGGGAAAGAAAGTTACACTCATGGACTTTGGCGCAAAGAAGAATATCGCCAGAGAAAGTTAAATAAGAGAGGCTGCGAAGTGACCGTATATCCGGCAGATACTCCGGCTGAGGAAGTCTTAAAGACAAACCCGGATGGAATCATGCTTTCCAACGGCCCTGGAGATCCGGCAGAGAACACGGAGATCATCAAAGAAGTCAGAAAGTTTTATGAATCCGATGTTCCCTGTTTTTGCCATCTGTCTCGACACCAGCTCATGGCTCTTGCCACAGGCGCAAATACATATAAGCTGAAATATGGCCACCGCGGCGGAAATCACCCGGTAAAGACCTTGAGACAGGCCGCGTCTACATTTCCTCCCAGAACCACGGATACGCGGTAGACGAACACAGCATGAATCCGGAGGTTGCCGTTCCGGCGTTCGTGAACGTGAACGATAAGACGAACGAGGGATTAAAGTACGTGGGCAAGAACATCTTCACGGTACAGTATCATCCGGAAGCATGCCCGGGACCGCAGGATTCCGGATATCTGTTTGACCGCTTTTTACGCATGATGGAGGAGGAAAGATAATGCCTAAGAATCCAGAGATCAAGAAAGTACTTGTAATCGGTTCTGGTCCGATTTATCGGACAGGCCGCAGAATTTGACTACGCGGGAACACAGGCCTGCCGTTCCTTAAAGGAAGAAGGCATCGAGGTCGTTCTCTTAAACTCCAACCCGGCAACGATCATGACAGATAAGGCATATCGCGGACCGGGTATATATTGAGCCGCTGACAACCGAGGTTGTCGAGCAGTTGATTAAGAAAGAAAAACCGGACAGTGTCCTCCCGACCCTTGGCGGCCAGGCCGGCTTAAACCTTGCAATGGAACTGGAGGAGGCAGGTATCTTAAAGGCAAATAACGTGCGCCTTATCGGTACAACAGCCCTCACGATCAAAAAAGCCGAGGACCGTGAAATGTTCAAGGAGACAATGGAAAAGATCGGCGAACCGGTGGCTCCGTCTGAGATCGTTGAAATGTGAACACAGGTCTTGCTGTTGCAAAAAGATCGGTTATCCGGTCGTTCTCCGTCCGGCTATACCCTTGGGCGGCTCCGGCGGCGGTATTGCCTATAATGAGGAAGCAGTGCGCAGAGATCCTGGAGAACGGACTCCGTTTATCCCGTGTGGGCCAGGTTCTTGTAGAGCGCTGTATTGCGGGCTGGAAAGAGATCGAATATGAGGTTATGCGTGACGGTGCAGGCAATGTGATCACCGTCTGCAACATGGAGAATATCGACCCTGTGGGCGTACATACCGGTGACAGTATCGTTGTCGCCCGTCCCAGACATTAGAGATAAAGTACCAGATGCTCCGTACCTCCGCGTTAAAGATCATCACAGAGCTTGGTATCACCGGTGGCTGCAACGTACAGTACGCACTTCACCCGGAGAGCTTCGAGTACTGTGTAATTGAGGTAAACCCCGTGTAAGCCGTTCCTCCGCCCTTGCGTCCAAGGCGACAGGATACCCGATCGCGAAGGTTGCCGCGAAGATCGCCCTCGGCTACACACTTGATGAGATCAAGAACGCTGTTACAAAGAAGACCTACGCAAGCTTCGAGCCGATGCTGACTATGTGGTAGTCAAGATGCCGAGACTTCCCTTCGATAAATTCATCAATGCGAGTCACAAGTTAGGGGAACCCAGATGAAAGCGACCGGAGAGGTCATGAGTATCTGCACAAGCTTTGAGGGGGCGGCCTTAATGAAAGCGATCCGCTCTCTGGAGCAGCATGTGGACTCCTTAATGTCTTACGACTACAGCGGACTCACAGATGAACAGTTAAAGGAGCCGCTTCACAACGTGGATGATCGCCGGATCTGGGTCATTGCGGAGGCACTCCGCCGAGGCTTCGATACGAGCTGATCCACGACATCACGAAGATCGATATCTGGTTCATCGACAAGTTAATGATCCTCGTTGAGATGGAGAATGCCTTAAAGAAAGGGGAAGAACCTCGACGCTGATCTTTTAAAAGGAAGCAAAGCGCATCAATTTCCGGATCATGTGATTGCGAAACTCACAGGTCTCGCAGAAAATGAGATCAAGGAGATGCGTCATACAAATGGCATCCGTGCTGCCTTCAAGATGGTAGATACCTGCGCGGCCGAGTTTGCGCTGAAACTCCGTACTATTACTCCTGCTTCGGCAGCGAGAATGAGGCAGAGGGCGAGACTGAGAAGAAGAAGGTTCTCGTTCTCGGTTCCGGACCGATCCGTATCGGTCAGGGTATCGAGTTCGACTTCTGTTCTGTTCACAGCACCTGGGCCTTCAAGAAGAGGGATTTGAGACCGTCATCATCAACAATAACCCGGAGACTGTCAGCACAGACTTTGATATCGCTAACAAACTGTATTTCGAACCGCTGACTCCGGAGGATGTGGAGAGCATCGTTGATATTGAGAAACCGGACGGGCAGTTGTCCAGTTCGGTGGACAGACAGCCATCAAGCTCACAGAGAGCTCTGATGAAGATGGGAGTCCCGATCCTGGGAACCGCTGCCGAGGATGTAGATGCCGCTGAGGACAGAGAGCTGTTTGATGAGATCCTGGAGCAGTGCCAGATCCCCCGAGACAAAGGGACAGACTGTATTTACAGCAGAAGAGGCGAAAAAAGGCAGCAAATGAGTTAGGCTATCCGGTACTCGTTCGTCCGTCTTACGTTCTTGGCGGACAGGGTATGCAGATCGCGATCTGCGATGAGGATATCGACAATTTCATCGGCATCATCAACCGTATCGCCCAGGAGCACCCGATTCTGGTGGACAAGTATCTGCAGGGTAAGGAGATTGAGGTAGACGCCGTATGCGACGGAGAGGATATCCTGATCCCGGTATCATGGAGCATATCGAGCGTACCGGTATCCATTCTGGAGACAGTATCTCAGTCTATCCGGCCAAGAGCATCACCGAGGACAACAAGAAGACGATCGTGGAATACACAGAGAAGCTCGCAAGGGCATCCATGTAAAGGGTGATCAACATCCAGTTTATCGTAAATGACGAAGGTGTATTTATCATCGAGGTCAACCCGCGTTCCTCAGAACCGTTCCGTATATCAGTAAGGTAACCGGAATCCCGATCGTTCCGCTGGCTACTCAGGTGATCTGCGGTCACACCATCCGGGAACTGGGCTACCGGGACTCCAGAAAGAGGCAGATTATTATGCGGTGAAGATGCCGGTATTCTCTTTCGAGAAGATCCGTGGAGCTGATATCAGCCTTGGACCGGAGATGAAATCCACAGGTGAATGCCTCGGCATCGCAAAGACCTTCAACGAAGCTCTTTACAAGGCCTTCCAGGGCGCAGGGAATCAAGCTTCCGAAGTCATAAGAACATGGTCATGACTGTCCGCGATTCCGATAAGGAAGAGATGCTCGACATTGCTGCGAGATTCAAGGCACAGGGTTACCGTATCTTCTGTACCGCAGGAACCGCAAAGTATTTCCAGACAATGCACGGCGTAAAAGGTCATTCCGGTAAGAAAGATCGAGCAGGAGTCTCGAACCTTCTTGACCTGATCCTTGGACATGAGATCGACCTTGTCATCGATATCCCAGCACAGGGCGCAGAGAAGCCATGACGGCTTTATCATCCGCCGGAATGCGATCGAGACAGGCGTTACCGTTCTCACTGCGGTCGATACTGCGAGAGCGCTTGTGACAAGTATGGAAAATCGTGCAAAAGAACTTACACTGATCAATATTGCTGAAATCTGATATTGGTAAAAATAGAAAAACAGCAGCCGTTTTCACGCTGGAGTGAGATGGGCTGCTTTTACGATACCCCAGCGTATGCCGGAAATTGAAAAACACGCACCGCATTCTCGTTACTTTAGTGATGAGTTAGGTGCGCTATTTATTACAATAATATCGAACATATGTTTACATGCTTAGTAACATGGTATAATATTCATATGGAAAAAGATATATTTTTACTATTAAAGAAAAATTCTCTTTCGTATGGTAGAGGATATGTGTACTCGCTTCAATATCATCTGGTCTGGTGCAGAAATACCGAAAGAAAGTTCTGACCAATGGATAAGATCAAGTGCGAAAGAAATGTTGCAGGAAATCGCACAAAATATCAATTTCGGATCCCTTGCGATGGAAGTAATGCCGGACCA
>VOFC01004659.1_pt1 | contig 11153 bp, 17 predicted proteins | sample 5384161 | NCBI WGS metagenome assembly VOFC01 (sample SAMN12384722, study PRJNA508395) | human gut metagenome | isolation source: healthy gut B | host: Homo sapiens | reverse complement strand
CCCGCTGCGGCACCAGCTTTTTGTTCGTGGTCATCGTGGTGTCCATTCTGTGCAGCAGCGTCGTGTTCACCTATGTGAACTGGCAGAACCTGTGGGTCGGGTGGCCATGCACCTGCTGCTGCTGATCCCGGTGGTGGGCTTACCTATGAATTCAACCGCTGTGGGCCGCCACGACAACGCCGTCACACGGGCCCTGTCCGCCCCCGGTCATGTGGCTTCAGAATTTCACCGTCAACGAGCCGGACGACTCCATGCTGGAGGTGGCCATTGAGGCCTTGAAGCTGGTGCTGCCGGAGGAGCAAGGAAAGGACGCTTCAAAAATTCCCGCATTTTGGGAGCTCAAAATTGACATACAACGACCTGACCTGGATATCCGGCGGTCCTGCGGCAGGCGGGCATCAGGCCGCCACCCTGGAGGCCCGGGAGCTGGTGTGCTTCGCCGCCGGAAAGGATAAAAGGCCCGGCTGCTGCGGGACGGCGCTGTACGTGTCCCGGAGGTGGAGGAGGCGGCCTGGGCCCTGGCCCGCCGGCGTCTGGCCGGGGAGCCGGTGGCTTATCTCATCGGCGAATGGGAGTTTTACGGCCTGCCCCTGGACATCAGCGAAAGCGTGCTATCCCCGGCCCGACACGGAAGACCCTGGCCGAGGCCGCCATCGGCTGGCTTTGGCCTACCGGGTGCCCCAGGTCTGGATCTGTGCGCCGGCTCCGGGTGCCTGGGGCTGGCCATCGCCAGCCAGGTGCCCGCCGCCCGGTGGTGCTGGGGGAGCTCAGCGACGGGGCTTTGCGGGTCTGCCGCCAGAACATCCGCCGCAACGGCCTCACCGGCCGGGTGACGGCCATGCAGCCCTGGACGCCCCTTTGCACCACTGGACGCTGCTCCAGCGGCTGGGGGGGCTCTATCATGCGCTACGGCGATAACGCCGAAACCAATGTGGAGGCGATCCCCACGGGCTCCTGGCGCTGGACCTGGCGCTGGGCATCGGCGGCGTTCCCAAGGGGGCGTATCATCGAGATCTACGGTCCTGAATCCTCCGGCAAAACTACTCTGGCCCTGCATATCTGGCCCAGGCCCAAAAGCAGGGGGGCGAGGTGGCCTTTGTGGACGCTGAGCACGCACTGGATCCCACCTACGCCCGGGCTCTGGGCGTTCGGATCGAGGACATGCTGATCTCCCAGCCCGATACCGGTGAGCAGGCATTGGAGATCACCGAGGCTCTGGTGCGCTCCGGCGCCATCGACGTGGTGGTGGTGGACTCTGTGGCAGCCCTGGTGCCCCGGGCGGAGATCGAGGGCGAGATGGGCGACAGCTTCGTGGGCCTGCACGCCCGGCTGATGAGCCAGGCCCTGCGCAAGCTCACCGGCGCCATCGGCAAAACCAACAGCGTGGTCATTTTCATCAATCAGCTGCGGGAAAAGGTGGGCGTTATGTACGGAAATCCCGAGGTTACCACCGGCGGCCGGGCTCTGAAGTTCTATGCCTCTGTCCGCATTGATGTGCGGCGCATCGAGGCCTGAAGAACGGCGGCGAGATCATCGGCAACCGCACCCGGGCCAAGGTGGTGAAGAACAAGGTGGCGCCCCCTTCCGTGAGGCGGAGTTTGACATCATGTACGGCGAGGGTATCAGCCGCACAGGAGAGATTCTGGACCTGGGCGTGAAGCTGGACATCATACAGAAAAGCGGCTCCTGGTTCACCATGGGCGAAAAGCGCATCGGCCAGGGCCGGGACGCCGCCAAGCAGTATTTCCGTGGATCACCCCGACGAGGCCGACAAGCTGGAGGCCGCCATCCGCCGGGACTTCCACAAGCTGATGAGCAGCCAGTCCCGCATTGCCGCCAAGGCAGCGGGCCGGGCTGTGGATGTAAGCGCCGACGACTTCGACGATGCGGATTGAGCGCATCCAGCCGTCCCTGCATAAAAAAAGGACCGGGTGCTGGTGTATCTCACCGGCGGCCGGCTGCTGCGCATCACACCGGAGGAGCTGCTGCGGTTTGGCCTGCGGCCGGGCCAGGAGCTGACGGAGGATGTGCTGGAGGAGCTGAACCGGGCGGCCCGGTCCCTGACCCGGCAGCAGGCGGCGGAGATGGCCGGACGGCCGGATGCTGTCCCAGAAGGAGCTGTCCGACCGGCTGGTGAAAAAAGGGCACGGACCCCAGGAGGCTCGGAGACCGCCCAGTGGCTGGCGGACCTGGGCGCGGTGGACGACGCCGCCCTATGCTGGGGCATCGCCCGGCACTACGCCGCCATGGGCTACGGCCCCGGCCGCGTGCGGCAGGAGCTGCAGCGCCGGGGGTGCCCCAGGACCTGTGGGACGACGCCCTGGCCCGGATGCCGGACCCGGAGGAGGCCATTGACCGGTTTCTGACCGCCAAGCTCCGGGGCAAGACCCCGAGACCGGGCCACGCTCCGCGGCTGTCCGCCGCCCTGCAGCGCCGGGGCTTTTCGTGGCAGGATATCCGCCCCGCCCTGGCCCGCTGGACCGGGACCGGGAGCCGGAGGATTGACCGGCACATTTACAACTTCACGCAAAGGAAACACAACCATGAACGTATCATTCATATCCCTGGGCTGCGACAAGAACCGGGTGAACACCGAGCAGATGATGGCCCTGTGTCTCCAGGCGGGCATCACCGTCCAGGAGGACTGCCCCGGCAGCGACGTGGTGGTCATCAACACCTGCGGCTTCATCGACAGCGCCAAGAAAGCGAGGCCATCGATACCATTCTGTCCGCCGCCCAGCTGAAGGCGGAGGGCCAGGTGGGGAAGATCCTGGTCACCGGCTGCCTGAGCCAGCGGTATCAGGCCGATATCCTGGATGAGTTGCCGGAGATCGACGGCATCATGGGAACCGGCTGCTTCGGTGACATCGTCACGGCGCTGGAGCAGGTGGTGAACGGTCAGGAGTGCCGCCATTTTGCCGACATCAACGGCCCCGTGGAGGAGCTGCCCCGTGTGTTGTCCACCCCCCGGCAGTACGCCTATCTCCGCATTGCTGAGGGGTGCAGCAACCGCTGCGCCTATTGCGTGATCCCCTCCCTGCGGGGCAACTACCGCTCCCGCCGGATGGAGGACATTTTGCGGAGGCCCAGGCCCTGGCGGACGACGGCGTGCAGGAGTGCATCGTCATCGCTCAGGACATCACCCGCTACGGCGTGGATCTGTACGGAGAGGCGGCTTCCGGAGCTGCTGCGGGAGCTGTGCAGGCTTCCCTTCCACTGGGTGCGGCTCCACTATCTCTACCCCGACAATCTCTCCGACGAGCTCATTGACACCATCGCCGGGGAGGAGGAGAAGATCTGCAACTATCTGGATATCCCTATCCAGCACTGCAACGACAACATCCTCCGGGCCATGCGCCGCCGGGAGACCAAGGCGGGGCTGGAGGAGCTGTTCGCCGGGCCTGCGGCGCCGATCCCCGGCCTGGTGCTGCGCACCAGCATCATCACGGGACTGCCCTATGAGGACGAGGCTGCCTTCGAGGAGCTGTGTAGCTTCTTCAGGAGGAGAAGATCCAGCGGGTGGGGGCCTTCCCCTACTCTCCCGGAGGAGGGTACCCCGGCAGCCAAGATGCTGAACCGGGTGGATAGCGAGCAGGCCCAGAGCCGGGCGGAGCTGGTAATGGAGATGCAAACACAGGTCATGGACGAGTTCAACGAAAGCCGCCTGGGCACCACCCTGGAGGTGCTGTGCGACGGCTTCGACGGCCAGTCCATGGCCTATGTGGGCCGCAGCTATGCCGAGAGTCCCGGCATCGACGGCAGCATTTACTTCACATCCGGATCAGCCCGTGGAAGCGGGAGATTTTGTCCGTGTGCGCATCACCGGGGTGATGGACGGCGATCTTACCGGTGAAGTGAACGGAGGAATAAGGCCATGAAAATGAACACAGCCAACAAATTGACCCTGCTGCGGGTGTTTCTCATCCCGGCGTTCCTGGTGGTAGCACTACTGGGGCTTTCCCGGGAGCCGGTATATAGCCCTGGGCATCTATGCCGTGGCCTGCCTGACGGACCTGCTGGACGGCTACGTCGCCCGCCACTATAACCAGGTATCCGATTCGGGAAATTCGCCGATCCACTGGCGGATAAGTGCCTGGTCATGGCGGCGCTGTGCTGCTTTGTGGAGACCGGCGACAAGTTCGGCTGGGTCCTGGCTGTGGTGCTGCTGCGGGAATTCGCCGTGTCCGGGATGCGCCTGGTTGCCGTGGAGAAGGGCCGGGTCATCGCAGCCGGGTGGTCCGGCAAGGTCAAGACCGCCAGCACCATGGTCTGCATCTGCCTGATCCTCTTCGGCATCCCCCAGTGGCTGAACTATGTCTGCCAGGGGTCATTCTGGTGACCACCGTCTATTCCGGTGCGGAATACTTCGCCAAAAACTGGGACGTGTTCTCCGAAAAAGTAAAAAAGGCCGTTCCCCGGTGATGGCCCACGCAGCCCGACCGAGGGATTTTCTATCGGCGAATTTTACATAGATTTTACTTACCCATTACAAGCGGATGACAAAGGCCCTGTATACTGAGAAGTGTAAGAGCGTGTGTCAAAATGTAAAAAACGACGAATAGAGGGAGTAACATCTATGGACTATTTTCAATGCGCTGACGCTGGTGGGCGGACTGTGTCTGTTCCTCTTCGGCATGAATCTGATGGGCCAGGCCCTGGAGCGCCGGGCCGGCGGCAAGCTGCGGACCCTGCTGGACAAGATGACCAGCCGGGTGTTTTGTGGGCTTTCTGACGGGCCTGGGCATCACCGCCATTATCCAGAGCTCCTCGGCCACCACGGTGATGGTGGTGGGCTTCAGAACTCCGGTCTTATGTCCCTGCGGCAGGCCATCTCTGTCATTATGGGCGCTAATGTCGGCACCACCGTCACCGCCTGGCTGCTGAGCCTGGCGGGCATCGACAGCGGCAGCACCTGTGATCCGGCTGCTGAAGCCCTCCTCCTTCACCCCGGTGCTGGCCCTGGTGGGCATCATCTTCTTCATGTTCTGCAAGGACAATAAGAAAAAGGACATCGGTGCGGTGCTGCTTGGCTTTGCCACGCTGATGTTCGGCATGGAAACCATGAGCGGCGCGGTGGCGGGGCTGAAGGATGTGCCGGAGTTCACCCAGCTGTTCCTGATGTTCCGCAACCCGGTGCTGGGCGTGCTGGTGGGCGCGGTGCTGACGGGGATTATCCAGTCCTCCTCCGCCTCGGTGGGCATTCTCCAGGCGCTGTCTGTCACCGGAAGCGTCAGCTATGCCGCCGCCATCCCATCATCATGGGTCAGAACATCGGCACCTGTGTCACCGCTATGCTCTCTTCCATTGGCGCGAATAAGAATGCACGGCGGGCGGCCATCGTCCACCTGCTGTTCAACGTCATCGGCGTTGTGGTGCTGCTGACGGTGTTCTGCGTGGTCAACGGCCCTGTTTGCCCCGGCGATCCTGGACCGGCCTGCCACCATGTACGGCATCGCCATTGCCCACTCCGTGTTCAACATCCTGTGCACAGCCATGCTGCTGCCCGCGGGAAATCTGCTCGAAAAGCTGGCCATCCGGCTGGTGCCCGACGCCCAAGCGCCGGGAGGAGACGTCCGGAGCTGGACGCCCGCCTGCTGGCCACCCTGCCCTGGCCCTGGGCCGGGCCCAGGACGTTACCGGGAGATGGCCCAGTGCGTCCGTCCGCCCTGGAAAACGCCCTGGACGCCTTCACTGCCTATACCCCCGGAGCTGGCCCGGTCCATCCGGGAGGAGGACGAGGAGCGCTGCGACCATTATGAGGACATCATCGGCACCTATCTGGTGCAGCTGAGCAGCCACTCCCTGTCGGACAGCGAGAGCCAGGAGTCCACGGAGCTTCTGAAAACCATCGGCGATTTCGAGCGCATCTCCGACCACGCCGTCAACGTGCTGGAGTCGGCGGAGGAGCTGCAGAGCAAGGACTGTCCTTCTCTCCGGCGGCCATGGCGGAGTATCAGACCCTGGCCCGGGCCATCCGGGAGATCCTGCACCTGTCCCTGGACAGCTTCCGTCCAGAACGACGCCGCCCGGGCCGCCCGGGGTGGAGCCCCTGGAGCAGGTCATCGACAAGCTGAAGGGAGGAAATGCGCACCCGCCACATCCTGCGTATGCGCCGCGGGCAGTGCAGCATCGAGGCCGGGCTTTGTGTGGGTGGACCTGCTGACGGACCTGGAGCGCACGTCGGACCACTGCTCCAACGTTGCCGGCTGCGTCATCGACGCCGGACGGCACAACCCGAACCTGCACGAGACCCTGCGGGCCGCCCAGATCCAGGATCCGGACTATGCCGGCCGCTTCCGCGCCTATGCCCAGGAATATTATTGTCTGCCGGAGGGAGAATGATCCCGCAGCCGGAAGAATGCATTTCGCCAAATCAAAGGCCGCCCCATCCGGGGCGGCAGCTTTGCCTGTCAAAAAAGCCTCGCAGAGATTCGCGGCCCGCAGGCCGCGAATCGAGTTCAATTCATTTTTCGCGGCGGCATGTACGTCGCGAAAATACTTTGCGCGGAGAGAGTGTGCCCGAATGGGCTAAAAGCCCATTCGGACGCGCGGGTCGGAGCGGAAACTCTTGTCAAAAAAGGGCGCGCCCTTTTTGACAAAGGAAAGGCCGCCCCATCCGGGGCGGCCTTTGCCGCATATCGGCGCTCAGATCTCAGGTAATTCTTCACCAGCACCTGCAGCAGCTCATCCCGGTCCACCTTGCGGACCGGGTACGGGCGTTGTTGTGGTTGGTGATATAGGTGGGGTCCTCCGGACAGGATGTATCCCACGATCTGATTGATGGGATTGTAGCCCTTCTCCTTCAGCGCCTCGTACACGGAGGTCAAATATAATGAATTGCTCCCTGTCCTGTGCGGCGTTAATTTTCCTGGTAAAATCTTCCATGGGGACATACACTCCTTCCGTATTCTGTGACTCGATATACGGCTTTTTTCCCGTTCTGTAAAGAGGAAAAACGGCAAATTTTCTTCTTTTATTTTCCCCGCAGCTCCGGCGCCCCAGGTGCTTTGCCAGCCGCTTTGATGACGGCGGCGGCGCAGGCCTCGATCTCCTGGAGGTCAGGGTCTTTCCGCAGGGAACCGATGGTCAGACGCAGGGTCACGGACTTCTTCCCTCCGGGCACCTGCTTGCCCCGGTACTCGTCCACAAAAATACGCTCCATGGAGCAGCTCGTGGCGCTTTCCGGAATGCGTCCTGGGCGATGACGTCATCCATCTGGGTCTCGCCGTCCACCAGCACCGAGATATCGTAGTCCGTCATGGGATACTCCGGCAGGTGGGTGAAAAGGTGTTGGTGCGGGAGCGGAAGGGGATCAATGCGTCCATGTCCAGCTCCAGCAGCATCACCGCCAGATTCTTGATGCCGCACTCCATGGACACCTTTTTGCTTCAGCAGGGCCAGATCACCGATGCGCTCCTCTCCCAGATACAGGTTCAGCCACACCACGGTGTCGGCCCACACCGGGCTTTTCACCTGACGGAGGGTATAGGCCTCCCATATGGGTGTAGCGGGGCATGGCCTCCACCACGCCCTTGGCCCGGCGGAACAGGGTGGTGATGTCCTTGTCGCTGGGGCACGAAGGCGCCGGCAATGCTCTTGCGCTGGGAGGGCAGCTTCTCCCGTTATCGTAGGGACGTGGTGTAGTTCTCGTCCCGGAATACCTGCGCCGTTTCAAAGAGGAGAAGTCGGTGAAGTAGCGCTCGTTCTTCACCACTGCCTTGCACAGATTGGGCAGCAGGGAGGAGCGGATCAGCCGCTCGGAGGGAGAGGGGGCGTGGACAGGGCCAGGATTCCGGTGGTATCCTGCAGGATGGCGTTTACATAGTGACTCGTCCATCCACGGGTAGGTGAAGATCTCCTGCATGCCCGCAGCGAATGGCCAGATACTCCTTGATCCGGCGCTCCAGGTCCTTATCCAGCTGGTTGATGGCCCCGTCGAAAGGAGGTGGTGATGGGGGCAGCCTCGGAAGTTCTCATAGCCCACATCCGGGCCACCTCCTCCCATGATGTCGGCCTTGATGGCTACATCACCGGTGGAGCGCCAGGTGGGCACGGTGACGTGCATGTTGTCGCCGTTGAAGTCCAGCCGGAAAAGCCCAGCAGGCCCAGCTTGGGCGATCCATCGTCGTTGGTCAGGTGCTTGCCCAGGCGGCGGTCCAGCCAGGTCAGGACACATCGATCTCCGCCTGGCGCATGGGGGCGGGGTGTAGTGGTCCACGGCCCGTGAAGCTGCACCTCCGGATACAGCTGGCGGAACAGCTCCGCCGCCAGCTCCAGCGCCTGGTCGCAGCGCTCCGGGTCGATGCCCTTTTCATAGCGGGAGGAGGCCTCGGTGCGGTTGTCGTACCGCAGAGCCGTGCGGCGGACGCCGGCGGCGTGGAAGTTGGCGATCTCCAGAATGACCTTGTGGGTGGAGGGCAGAACGGAGTCCTTGGCGCCGCCCATGACGCCCGCCAGCCCACAACACCGGCATCGTCGGCAATGACCAGATCGTCGGCGGAGAGGGAGAGGTCCTTGCCGTTGAGCAGTAGCAGCTTTTCGCCCTCCTTGGCCCGGCGGACGATGATATGGCCTTGAATGTTGTCGGAGTCGAAGGCATGGGTGGGCTGACCGGTGGCCAGCATCACATAGTTGGTGATATCCACCAGCGCATTGATGGGCCGCATCCCCCGCACGCCACAGGCGGCTCTGCATCCAGAAGGGGGAGGACTTGACGCACACGCCGGTCAGCTCAGCCCCGATGTACCGGGGGCAGCGCTCCGGGTCCTCCACCGTCACCGTCACGGTCGCCGGCAGGCAGATCACGGGGAAGGGCGGAACCGGGACAGGGGCAGCCCGTACAGGGCGGCGATCTCACGGGCCAGACCGTAGTGGCCCCACAGGTCGGGGCGGTTGGTCATAGACTTGTTGTCGATCTCCAGAATGATGTCGTGAAGGTCCAGCGCATCGGCAATGGAGGGTCCCGGCCGGCTACGTCAAAGGCGCTGAGGTCCAGGATGTGGGCCTCCTCATCGGTGGGGAACAGATCCCCCAGCCCGATCTCCAGGCGGCGCAGATCATACCGTAGCTCTTGACGCCCAGCTTGGACTCCTGTAATTTCCACCGGCTCACCCTCGCCGTGCCAGCGGCACAGGGCGCCGGGGCAGGCCGGCCACCCGCATCCCGGCGCGTGAGGTTGGTGCCGCCGCAGACGATCTCCCGGATATCGCCGCCGCCGATATCCGTCCGGCAGATCCGCAGCTTGTCGGCGTTGGGATGGGGACAAACCTCCGTCACTACGCCCACCAGCACTATGCTCGAAAGCGCTTGCAGGTCCTCGGCCCCTCCACCTCCACGGTGGACATGGTCAGGGGTCATAGGCCAGCCGGGTCAGGTCCATATCACTCCGGGGCTTTACATAATCAGCATCCAATTCAGTGAAACTTTCATGTGTCGTACCCCCCTCCCTTTAACGGAACTGACGCAGGAACCGGAGGTCGGCGCTGTGGAACAGGCGGACGTCGTCCACGCCGTGGCGCATCATCACCAGCCGGTCCAGACCGATGTTCACATAGAAGCCCGGTGTATTCATCGGGTCCAGGCCCGCCGAGCGCAGGACGTTGGGATGGGGGGTGCCGCCGGGCATGATCTCGATCCAGCCCACACATGCTTGCACACGCTGGCCGCCGCCGCAGAAGACCAGGCAGCCATGTCATCTCGAACCCGGCTCCACAAAGGGGAAGAAGCCCCTGCCGCATCCGCACCGGCACGTCCGCCGAATACCTTGACAGGATGCTCTTGATCATCACCTTGCCGGAGGCGAACAGGTGAAGTCCTTGTCCACGATCAGGGCCTCATACTGGAAAAGGCGCGCTCGTGGCGGGCGCGTCGGTGGTCTCATTGCGGTATACCCGGCCTGGGGTACACGAAGCGGTAGGGGCTTGTGGGTCTGCATATAGCGGCACGGAGCCGCCGGTCAGATGGGGCCGCAGGCACAGCTTTCCCAGCACTGGCCCTTGTCGTGGCCCTCCAGCCAATAGGTGTCCATGCTCTCCCGGGCGGGGTGGTTGGGGGGGAAGTTCAGGTTGTCGAAGCCGTACAGCTCGCTGGTGATGTCGGACTCCTCGAAGATCTCGAAGCCCATGGACCGGAACGCGTCGTTCAGGTCGTGCTTAACATCTGGGATGGGGTGCAGGCCGCCGGACAGGGGGGCTACCGGGGACGGTGGATGTCGAAGTCCGGGTCCGGCCCCCCTCCGACGCCTTCTTCGAAAGCTCACTCCCGCTGATTCCAGCAGAAGCCCGTCAGCTGGGCCCTTGGCCTGGTTCACGGCCTTGCCCATCTCCGGCCGCAGGCTCACGTCCAGCCGGGGCAGCTCCTTCAGAAGGCCCGTCAGGGCGCCCTGCTTGCCCAGCAGCCAGGCCCTTCCGACCTCCTGCAGCTCGCCTTCGCTGCGGGCGGCGCGGATCTTCTCCTGCTCCTCCTGCAGCAGCTGTGTCAGTTTCTCTTTCATATGGCTCCTCCTTGATGGGATCAGTTTTTTGGGACGAAAAAAGCCCTTCCTCCCAATCACTTGGGGACGAAAGGCATACGGCTTCCGTGGTACCACCAGCTTCGCGGCACAGAACCGCACTCGTTTTCCCCGGATAACGGGGGACGACCCGTCCGCGCATTTCCTCGCGGCAGCTCCCGGCAGGCGACACCGCAGCGCCTCGACGGACCGGCTTGCAGCCGGCGACCGGTCCCTCTCTTGGGCAGGCTTTCTCCGCAGAACTTCCCGTTCAAAGCATTTTAACACCCCATTTATACCATATTCCGCCGGGAACTTTCAAAGAAAATTGCAAAAAAAACGCCGAAAGGGCGGACCCGCCGGGTCCGCCCATAGACTAATCAAAAAAGCCTCGCAGAGTTCGCGCCCGCAGGCTGCGAATAGTGTTCCATCTATTTTTCGCGGCGGCGTGTACGTCGCGAAAAATACTTTCGCGCGAGAGAGTGTGTTTTCGCGCATTTTATGCGTGAAAACGCGCGGGTCGGAGCGAAATCTTTTGTCAAAAAGGGCGCCGCCCTTTTTTGACAAACTCAGGGTCCGACCCGCCGGGTCCGCCCCAGCCGCTATTCTTCCACGCTGTGGGTAACGTCCCTGTCCAGATGCACCGCGCCATAGAGATTTTGGC
>VOFC01002868.1_pt1 | contig 11157 bp, 15 predicted proteins | sample 5384161 | NCBI WGS metagenome assembly VOFC01 (sample SAMN12384722, study PRJNA508395) | human gut metagenome | isolation source: healthy gut B | host: Homo sapiens | reverse complement strand
AAAATTGCTATTAAAATAATTGCTACTATTGTAAAATTGATATTAAATTTTTTTCTTTTTTTTCAATTCAGTCTGTTTTGTTTTGTTTGTACTTTTTGCTTTATTTTCTTTTTTTACTTTGCTCATCCTTTTTCATAAATATTCGCTCCTTTTTATTTTATATGATTATATCAAATAAAATAAAAAAAACTACTAAAATTACAGATTTACTAAAAAATATTTAATTTTTGTTACCATTTACAGTCCATAAATTTATTGTTTGTGTGTTCCACTTCTTTCCTTGGGTGTATATTTAAGCATTTTTTAGTATATAAGCAAATATAGCAGTATAATTGAAAATTACACTGCTATATATTTATATTAATTATACCGCTTCTTGGTTTTCTGTTTCTTTGTTTTCTGTACCTTCATTTTCTTCTACTACTTCTAGACTTCCAACAGAAACCTCATAAGCCACTCTACTTTCTATTGTACCATCTTCATGCTTTTTCTCGTACATTCTAGATTGAACTCTACCTACTATTTTTACCTTAGTTCCAACTTCTAGATTTTGACAAAATCTTGCTGTTCTACCCCATGCAATTGTAGGAATATAATCTGATTTATTATATGCTCTATTTACTGCTAATAGTATGTCTGCAATTTCTCTACCAAAAGGTGTTTGTCTATAAATCGGTTTTTTACATATATAACCAACTAAAATAACTTCGTTTGTTACCATATCTTTTTTTACCATTTCATTTTCTTCTTGTTCTTCTGGTTCTTCGACTTCAACAACATCTTTTTGCAAATACTGTAAGTATTAGTCTGTTTTTTTCATTTTCATAACTATTGTATGATCTAAATTGTCCTTTTACTAATAATTTTTTTCCTTGTGTTAGCATTTCGTCTGTTACCAATCTTTCTGATACCGTTATTGGTATAATGTCTGCATTTCCGCTTAATCTTTCGATTTCTAAATTAAATACATAGAATCTTTCTCCATATATTTCATGACTGAATTTTTTTTTCTCCTGTAACTTTTCCAACTAATGTTAAATAGTTGTTTTCTAAATAATTTGTATCCAAATTTTTTTCCTCCCTTATTCTTTTATCAATATAGTATATTTATCTTTGTGCTTTCTCTTAACTACATTTATTATTATACACTATTTTTTTGGTTTTGTCTACATAAAAAGTTAAATTTATTTAAAAAATGTAGTTTTTTCCTGCTTTTGCAGAATTATGATATATAAAATTATAGACATTTTTAAATTTTTTATACTAATTACTTATAATACAATTAATAATTTATTTTGAAATGCTCTAAAAAAGTTACTTAAATAACTTTATTATTTACATATCTGCATTCCCGTAGAATCAATTTTATAATTATCTTTATATATAAGTTCAGACACCGGAACAACACTGAAACCCTTCTGTTTTATATTTCTAAGTATCATATCCAAAGAATCAGCCGTATGCTTAGTACCATTATGAGTTAAAATAATATCTCCGGAAGTCAATTTACCATCCAATCTACTCCACATTTCTTTACCTGTTAATCCAGTATAATCTAAAGTATCCAGACTCCATTGAATTGTATAATATTTCTTATCAGTAGCTGCCTTTATAACAATATTATTATATTCACCATATGGTGGCCTATACAATTTCGTTCTAGACCCAGTTACTTTTTCTATTTTATCATTACTTTTTTCAATTTCTTCTATATTTTTTTCATAACTTAAATTATTTACATGTGGATGTGTATCACTATGACTTCCGTATTTCTTGCCCTGCATCATTTATTTTCTTTTTACTGCATCTGGATATTTGTCTATCCAATTACCTACCATAAAAAAAGTTATTTTTACATCATTATTTTTTAATACTTCCAATATTTTATCTATGTCATCTGCATTCCATGCACAATTCATTGTTAATGCAACTTTTTTTTCATCAGTTTTTACTTTATATATTGGTAACGTTTTTCCCGTATCTGCCGATGTTTCTATTGAATCTGCCTTATGTGTTTGAAAGTTTGCCACCATACAAAATAACAATGCAACAGTTAATATTGATACTAAATATGTAGTTATCTTTTCTTTACTAAATACTAAAAACATATAATCACCTTGTAATATATATTCATTTATTCATTGAAATATTCAATTATACCATTAAAAATTCCCCACGCCAATTTATTTTGATATTCATCATCAAGCAATTGTTGTTCTTCTTCTGGATTAGATAAAAAAACCACATTCTACTATTGAAATAGGAATCTCAACATGTTTCATAATATACACAGTATCAAGTTTCATAGCCACCCTTTTATTATCTTTTTGAATTGATTCATTTAAATTGGCTTGTATTTTTTTTTTTGCTAAGTTTACACTCTTTTCGTTTTTACCATTGTAAAAACATTGCCAACCCCAGTATTGTTGTTGAGGAATTTTGTTTAAATGAATACTTACAAATAAATCTGCAGATGCATTATTTCCTATTTTAACTCTATTTCTAATATCTGATATTTTCTTTTCTCTTAAAGTAGTTTTGTCTAAGTCATATATTGCATTTTCATCTGAACGTGTTAATATGACCGTGCATCCACTTTGTTCTAATAAATTTTGTAATTTTAACGATATTTTTAAATTTGTTTCCGCTTCCGTTGTTCCCCTGCTACTTTGAGCACCTTCATCAGGTACACCATGCCCTGCATCAACTACTATAACTTTTCCAGAAACCGGTGTTGCTGTTGTACTTTGTGTTTGTTCATCTGTATTTAATTTTTGATTTTCATATGAATATACAAATATACCCAACATTAATGCTATCAAAATCAAACTTATCCTTTTTCTTTTTTATAATATACATTATACTCCCTCCCATTTATTAATCAATATTCTTCACTTTTTTGTGTTTATTACTCTAATGTTTATTAATCTATACTAAAACGCAAAAAAAAAATGCTACATAAGTAACATCTTTTACATTTTCATTATTTTTTCCTTCTATCTATTGCATAACTACTTCCCATAACAGACTTAGCCATATGTTTAACCTGAGCACCAACTTCACCTATTTCAAGAATGTTTGCAAATCTTCCCACATCTGCTTCAACAACACCTATAGAAATTGACGTAAGTGGAAATTGTTCTATTACTCCTTTTCTATTTGCAACCTCTATATATCCTTTTTCCACATCATCTTCTGTAAAGAATCTAACAACATTTGCATCAAAATTAGCAATTATATCTTTGCACACATCTTCACAATTCAATGTTGGCACAATTGCTATAAAATCATCTCCACCAATATGTCCAATAAATGAATTATTTGGTATTAATGAGTGTATGCTTGTCATTATTGTATCTGCTGTAAATTTGATAATCTCATCACCTTTTAAAAATCCATATACATCATTATATGCTTTAAAATTATCCAAATCTAAATATAATACAGAAAATTCCTCTTTATTTGATATCCTTTTCTTTAATTCTGCATGTATTTGAACATTTCCCGGTAAACCTGTAAGAGGACTAATTCTTCTATTTATTGTTATTAATCTTCCTAAATTTTTTATAGTATAATATAAATATTGTGCATTTACTGGCTTTTTAATATAATATTCAACTGATTCTTTTAAAATTTGTATTCTATGTTCTTTTTCTGAATTTGAAGAGACAACAATTATTGGTGTAATACTATTATCATCATCACTTCTTATTTTCTTACATAATTCCACAATATCAACTTCTATTGCATCTTCATTTATAATTATTATTGATGGTATATTTTTTTTTAAAGCAATATCTATTTGATCTGATTTTACACTTATAAACTTATATTCTTTGTCATTTTCAAATAATTTATTAAAAACCAATATTGAAGATTCATCATCATCTATTATATAAATTTCTTTTAACATTTTTTTCCTGTTCCTCCTTGTATTAAAAAGCAAAACAGGACACGTTCAAAATTATTATTTTGATAATTCACATGTCCCGTATTTATTTTAGTATATTTAATTTTTAGAAATTTCTGTTTCTGATTATTTAGTAACTCTTATAACTCCAGTTTCTTCTGTAACACCATCAGAATTTGTTACTGTTACTTCTATTATGTTTTCTCCTTGTTGTAGTAAATATACATTGCTTGTATTTGTTGTAAATTCAAATTCCTTCATATTAAATTATCCAAATTAAAGAAATATTCTTTGTTATCATCTTGATTTATTTTAAATTGTAATTTTGATAATTTTTCATCATCAGAAGCCTTTATTATAAAGTAAGATTTACTATCATCTGTAGTTACTGAAACTTTAGGTTTTGATACACCATTAATTTTTTGAACTTTTGTATCTGTATTATTTTCTTCATCTACTGTTATTACTGTTAGTGTATGAAGTCCCTTTATTGCATCTATTTCTTGTTCTAAAGTTGTATTATTAATTTGTATTGTTTTTTCTTCTTCGTCATCCCATCTATATGTCATATATTTAATTGTTTTTTCACTTTCTGCCGTAATTTTTATTTTGTTTCCTGAAACTTCAAAGTTTATATTACTTTCACGTTCATATTGTTTATCATATGGTATTTGTTTTCCATCTTCATCAGTTATTACAATATGTAAGGTATTTGTTCCGGTTGGTACTTTTATTTCTTGCTCTATATATTTTCCGTTATTTCCATTTACAGTTGTTTCTTCTTCATCATTCCATCTATATTCTAGTTTAGAAATATTTTTTCCATATACTACTTTAAGTAATACAGTATCATTAGATTTATCTTCTAGAGATATTGATGGTTGTAAATTTTTTCTTCTTTTTGTTTGCTTTCTTTTTTTCGTATATAGAATATGCTCCCAATCCTATTAATAATATTCCAAATATTAACATTGCTATTGCAAAAAACTTTAATATACTACTTATTGATGTAGGATTTGTATTTCTTATTTTGTTTTTTTGTTTTTTATTATCTGTTGGCATACTTGTTGAAAGTATTTGATTCATTTATAACACCTCTCTACTATTGAAATTATAACATACTGAATTTTAATTGTAAACCTCCAAAAACAAAAAAAATGAGACAAACTGGATTTTCCAATTTTTGTCTCATTTTAATTTATTATTACAATACAAATTTTTTGATTAATACAATTCCACCTGCTAATGTAATTAATACTGTGCAACTTAATGCAATATATAATTTAGCAGCACCTGTTGATATTGATAATAGCACTGGAGCATCATCTATATCATCCTCACCTGGAACTTTATTATTAGGAGTTGAATCTTTATCATGTACATGCTTTTCATTGTAATCTTCAGAAATTTCTGCAGTATTTACTTTCAAACCTAAATTATTTTTATTATTTTTCCAAGTTAACAATACTTCTACCTCTGCACTTTGACCTGGTTGTAATAAAGTATTTTCAAGTTTTCTAGTTGTAATTATATTATTTCCTTCATCTTTCCAATCAGGATTATCTTTTGCATCAAACTTTAATCCTTCTGGAATATAATCTTTAATTTGTTTTGCATATCCAGCAATATCACCTTCATTTGTTACTCTAATTGAGTATCTAAATTTAACTGTTACTGAATTTAATTTTTTTTCTATTTAATTCAACTTTAACAACTTGTTCTGGATTATCTTCTGCCTTGTGTCCAGTTTCTGTTACAGTTTCTTTTTCCATTTTCTATTACAATGGCTTGTGTTACCCATTTTCTTAATGCCAAGTCAAATTCTGTTAATTTAACATATTCTTTATCTTGGTCATCTTCACCATCTACCCATTTATCTGGTGTTGAGTCTATATCATCAACGTCTTTTCCATTTTTATCAGTATCATCTGTAATTTGAGCAGAGTTTACTAATATTTTACTTGAACCGTTTGGCTCTGTAACTTTAAATGCTATTTTAACATCTGCATAATCAGGATTTGTGTCTGATATTTCTTTTGTTTCATCAAAAGCTGTTAGCAATGCTGGATTTTCTTTTAATTCAGAATTTGCTGCCATTCTTGCTTCACCTTGTTCTTTTGATAAATAATCTGTTGTTAATTTTACTGCATTTTTAACATCTGTTGTTTCTTTTCCGTCTTTATCATACATTACCCATCTGTATTCTTTGTTTAAGTTGTTATCTGGTAAATATTCAAGTCCATCTGGTACATCGTCAGATACTTTTGATGCATATCCATCTACTTCTCCTTCGTTGAATACTCTTATTGTATATGTAACAATATCACCTGTTACAACATCTAATGGATCTTTTGTATGTTCATATGTTATTTTGTTATTGTCTTTGTCATATTTAACTTGTGGAATTCTTGATGTTACATCTTTATCACTAATATTTGTGATAAATTTTCTTAATGCTAAGTCAAATTGTTTAACAACTAATTTTTCAAAATCATCATCATCTTCTTGTCCTGGTATATAATCTCCTGTTTGATCATCTTTGTATGCAGGTAAATCTTTATCTGCTGGCAATATCACATTATTTTCTTTTAGAGTCTCTATCTGTTATGTCTTTTTTTTATTTTCGTCTTTATATTTTGTTATATCTGCTATGTTTGTAATTTTTCCTTGTGCATCACTTGTAACTTGGCACATAATTGGAACTTCTTTATATGATAATGTTATTTTGCCATCTTCACTTGATGTTGCTTTTTCAATAAGTGAATTATCTAAGTAATTTGTACTTACTGTTCTGCCATCTTCTGATACTTTCCATCCATATTTATTGTTAAAGTCCCCATTAACATATGTTAAATATGATGGTAAATGGTCTTTTATTTCACTTGCATATCCGTCTAAACTTCCTTCATTATATACTCTTATCATATATACTACAATATCATTTTTTGCAACTTCAACTGGTTCTTTTGAATGATTATAAATTGCTGTTGTTATCAATTTTCCATTTTCATCTAATGTATTTAATTTAGATGTGTCTACTTTTTTGGAGCTCTTGTATATGCACCATTTGAATCTTTTAAGTAATCACTGTCTTCAATTGTTTCATCTTGACTAACTGCTACAATAAATTTTCTTAAAAAGCTAAGTCAAATGATTGTACTTTAATATTGTCAAAATCTTCATCATCTTCATATTTTTTCCATTCTTCTGGTTTTGAATCTCTGTCATCTACAGAATTTCCGTTTTCATCTGTGTCTCCAGTTATTGCTGCTTCATTTCTTATAATTTTATCAACTTCATCATTGCTTGCAGTAACTTTCATATATACAGATACTTCTCTATAATCCGGATTTTTGTCATTTATTGTATTTACATATCCTTTTGATTTGTCAAATGCTTTTATTAAGTTTGCTCCATCTGTTGCAATTTCTGCACCTTTTCCTTTAGCCAAGTAATCTGTAGTAATTAATTCTACTTTATGTGTATCTTGGTTTATTGTTTTCATATCCCAAATACCTTGGTTATATTTTATTGCATCTTTTTCTGCTTGTGTTAATGTTGTATCTGCATCTAATTCGTTACCTTTATTTTCTGACCACATAAATTCTAGACCTTCTGGAATATCCTCTGAAATTTCTGAAGCATATCCATCAATTTCACCTTCATTATATACTCTTAATGTGTATTTTACTATGTCACCATTTTTAACAGATACTGGATCTTTATCCCTTTCATAATCTGCTGTTGTTGCAGTTCCATTTGCTAATTTTGTTACATCTACACTTAATAGTCTTTCTGGTACTTTTGTTCCATTTACTTCAACTATTCTTTTAATTAATCTTAAATCAAATGTTTTTGGTTTTAATACTAATTTTTCAAAGTCATCATCATCTTGTTGACCTTTATAATAGTAACTTGAATCTGATAAATCTGATTTATTATTATTTCCTGTGTAGTCAGACATATTATCTTTATTTTTATTTGGTACAGTTGATGGTTCAGAATCTCTATCTTTTCCTTTTTGATGTTGTTATTGTTATTTTATCAACTGAATCATATTCTTCAGAAATCCATGCAACATTTGTTAGTACAATTGCACTTGATGTATTTGCAGTTGCTGTTGCAGTTGCTGTTACTGTACATTCAATTTCAATTGTGTCTGAGTCCAATGTGCTTCCACTATATGCTGCTAAGTCTTTAGTTCCAGCTGTTGTAAATGTTGCTTTGTTTGCTGTTTCGTCATATGCAACAGTGTAACTATTTCCTTTTGATGATGTTACAGTTCCAGTTGTTTTCATTTTTAATCCTGTTGGTAATTGATCTACTATTTTTGTTGCTCTACCTGCTTTTTGTCCTTCATTATATACTGTTAATTTATATGTTACTGTACTTCCCGTTGTAACAACTACTGGATCTTTTTGTGTTTATATGTAGCAGTTGTTCCTGATGTTAATGTTGATTTGTCTATATTAGGAACTCTAGATGCAACTCCTGTTAAATCTTTTCCATTAACTTTTGTTATATATTTTCTTAATGCTAAGTCAAATTCTCTTGTGTCTGGAGTTCTTTCAATTAATATAATTGGCTGTGTGTTTTGTACAGTTGGATTTGCATATAGTGTAACTTTTGTATTTGAATGTGTTGTTCCATTTGCATATCCTGCTGCATTTTCGTTAGCCTTTGTTATTAAATAATTATATAATAAAACTGCTTGTTCTTGTCTATCTTTTCCTGCTCCTACTTGTTTTTGCGTTGTGCTATCAAAATGAAGATCATAGTCACCTAAACTTGTATAAGGACTATCTTGTTGTGCCATTTCTTCTGTTCTGTAAAATAACCAAGATGTTTTATCTTCTCCAAATTGATTATATAACTTGTCAAATAATGAGTCGTCATGGTTTGTGTAATACCAAAATGCTGCTTGTTGAACTGCCTCAATATCACTGTTTGTTATAAGATTATCATAATCTTCTGCATGTATTCCAGCTGCATTTAGTAATGCAGTTTTTTCAGAATCTGTTGATACACCCTTTAAATATACTAAATCTGTTAACGCTAATAAATTGTTATACTGTCCATTTGTAACAATTTTATTTAATACTGTATTTCCTGATTTTTCTATTTTATCTTTTTCAGTTTTTAAATCATATGTAATTGTATATTCTGCTCTTTTATTTATATCACTAAAACCAACTCCGGCTCTTACACAATAATAATTTCCAGTAATCATATTAGTACTAGTTTTACTATCATATTTTACAATTTGCCAAATTTTGGTTCCAACTATTGAATCTTCTGTTGCACCATTTGCATATGGATTGAATATAGCATATCCCATTTTATCTGGTGTTGTTCCATCTCTAAATTCGTTTATTCCAAAATACAATGGTGTTGTAAGTGTTGTACTTGCTTTTGCAATGTTTGGAATAATCATAACAAGAATTGCTATTACAATGCTCATTATTGTCAAAGTTATCTTTTTCTTACTCATAATAAATATCTCCTTTTACAAATAACGTTTACTTTATTTTATTGCATTAAACATATGAAGTCAATAGGCTTTTAAGGTCCTTTTTATACTGAAATTTTTTTGTCCTCTAACCACTTACGGAAAGCATTTTTTTTTTTAGACCTAACTATTTTTTTTACGCTCACATTACAATTATATTACATTTTTGTTACAAAATCAAGATTTATGTAAAATGTTTATTGATTTTTTCAAATTTTCCTAGGGCCTAGCCCGTTTTATGCACCCTCTTATCATTTTTTTGTTTACAATTCGCTATTCATAAATTGTTAGACATAAACCACAATTTTTTATCAATGTTTATTTATATTTTTTTTATAAAATTGCATAATATTATAACAGCTTGTAATAAAACTTATGGAGGTTTGTATGAATAAAATTATTTTTAAAGTTACTGTTTTTATATTTATTTTTTTTATTTCTTTTAATACATATTCTTTATGTGATGACATTGATTCTGATACTATTTATATAAAAAAAGAACTACTTGAAACCTCAACTCCACCTGAAAAGGAGATTAATCCACCAAGTATAAATTCTAAAGCATCAGTAATAATTGATAGAAACTCTAATATCATTCTTTACGGCAAAAACGAAAATGAAAAAAAAAAGAAAAATGGCATCAACAACAAAAAAAATAATGACAAGTCTAATTGTTATTGAAAATTGTAATTTGAATGATACTATTGAAATTTCCAGAAAAGCCGCATTAACCGGAGGCTCCAGACTAGGTCTTAAAACAGGTTAAAATAACAATCAAAGATTTGTTATATGGTCTTATGATGCGTTCTGGAAACGACTGTGCAGTTGCACTTGCAGAATATGTAGGTGGTGATATTAATGGCTTTGCTAATAAAATGAATAAAAAGTCCGAAGAATTAGGTTTAAAAAATACACATTTTGAAACTCCACATGGTTTAGATTCTGATGAACATTATACAACTGCATATGAACTTGCATTATTATCCAATTATGCCTTAAATAATAAAATATTTACAAAAATCGTTGGAACAAAGAATTATACAATCTTAATTAATGGTCAACAAAAGCAATTAACAAATACTAATGAATTATTAGGAAATTTTGATGGTATATATGGAATTAAAACAGGATTTACAAATGGAGCCAATCGTTGTTTAGTTACTGCTTGCAAAAGAAATGATATTGATGTTATTTGTGTTGTTTTGGGTGCTGACACAAAAAACGTTTAGAACACAAGATAGTATAAAATTACTAAACTATGTATTTGATAATTTTAAATCCATAAATATTGACAACATAATCTCCTCTGAATTTGAAAATTGGAAAGAAAACAATCTTAATAATATAGTCTTAAACAAGTCCATTTCCCAAAATATTAATTTAAAAGTTAACCCTTCATATAACAATCCTATAAATAATAAAAGTCCTTATATTCCTATTAGGAAGGATTTTATTAACTCTATCCATACTACTATAGATTGTCCTTTATATTTTGAAACACCTATAAAATCTGAAGAAGAAGTTGGACATATTAATATAAATATTTCTGAATATTGTAATTTATGTTACTCTATTGTAAATATTTTTGAAGTAAAGCATAAATGCTGGAATAATTATTTTTTTGATTTGTTAAAAAATTATTTTAATATTTTAAAAGAACAAATCTAGAAATTTTCATTCCCAACTCTACTTTTTTTCATACTCAAAAAAATTGAAATTTTCAGTAAATTTGTTCGTG
>VOFC01003915.1_pt1 | contig 11160 bp, 15 predicted proteins | sample 5384161 | NCBI WGS metagenome assembly VOFC01 (sample SAMN12384722, study PRJNA508395) | human gut metagenome | isolation source: healthy gut B | host: Homo sapiens | reverse complement strand
AATTACAGACTGTTGAGCGTTTTTGAAAATTTTTGCGGCAAAACGGCTTGACAACAGTTTCCGCTTTCGTCAAGCCGTTTTAGAAATACTGTTTGAGCGTTGACTACGCGAGTTTATTTCGTGCAAAAAATTTTTCAAAAAAGGCGATTACAGTGTTTTTTGCTTTTTGCCAGGCTGGCTTTTTTGGTCACTTTGCCACGTCAGCATTTTTTTCTGATTTTGGCAATCCGCGGTTTCATGCATAATATAACGAAGCTGTCCGATTATCATCTGTATAACCGAATCGATGTCAAATCCCTTTCACCGTTTTCGAAAAATCAGGTGCCACTCATACTGCTCCATGTTCTCCTTCATCAGGCTGTTCCAAAATTTCCTGCTTGCTTGCAAAATGGCTGTACACAGACGCCTTGCTTATGCCGACCTCATATGCAATCTGCGAAACGACGTTGCCTCAAAGCCTTGAGTTGAAAACAAATCAAGCGCTGCGTCCGATATTTTCTGTTTTGTACTTCTGTTATCCATAGTTTATATTCTCTCCCGATTTTTAATCACACTCATTTTACATACCGAACGGTCGTTTGTCAATGTTTTTTATATTTCGGTCAGTGTTTACCGAGTATATACATACATTTTACGTTATTGCGGTATCAGAATTTACTTAAAAAATATATACTTACAGTGTAACTATACGACAAGTCAGGAAGGAATGAATTTTATGCAGAAAAAATTTTTGAGTTTAGTTATTTCATTAACACTTATTTTGAGCAGTTTTGTACCGTTTACGGTATTTGCGGCAGACGAAATCTTAGCCGCATTTGAGTATACAGCACCTGACGGAACTACCTCAGGCACTGCTTTTAGCCGACAGGGACAGCAGCGGAGGCTACGTCGCAAGCTCGGGGGGTTATGAAGGCATCTGCAATGCTTTTTTTTGCCTCCGTTAACGGAGATGATTACAGTAAACTGGAATGGTCCAAGACATATGATTACGGAAGTGACACCAGAATACTGGCGCCGGTTATGGCTGCCGGCAAAAAACTTCTTGGTGCGAAAGTCCGTATTTTAAAGAAAATGTTCAACAAAAGGGTATAAGGACATTAAATTCAGCGCGAAGGTCAGCGGTTCAAATAAAGGCCCCGCCGACTACGAGCTGCAATACAGCACAGACGATAAAACATACATTTCCGTAAAAACTGCCCCAACCCTGGTGACAAACAAAGATTTAAGCAGTAATTTGTTTGACGGCGTTGTTTTGCCGGACGGCGCAAACGACTGCGGCACTGTTTACTTCAAAATTGCTGCATGCAGCACTGCAACAATAGCCGCAAACGGTTCATTTCCGGGTGCCACCGGCGGCGGAAGCGGCAATCAACGATATAATTATTTCGGGAACATCAGTATCCTGCGCAATTCCGACTCTTGCCGCGCCGACGGCAAGTATTCCGGCGGCAGCGAAATCTACGGAAACACCTCCGTTTCACTTTCCTGCAGCACATCTGATACCGCTCAGATTAAATATAAAATCAACGGCGGCGAGGCAACGGATTACACAGGCAAATTTATTCCGTTTAAAAATATATCGGACAAAACTGTCACAATCCAAACCTGGGCAGAACAAAGCGGTTATACGGCAAGCGAAACGGCAATATATACATACACAAGCACAAAAGATGAAATCACATCATTTTTGACTTCACCGACGGCAAATACCCCGAATATGTAAACGGGGCGGTTACGGCTGACTCCGGTGTATATCCCGCAGGCAGAATAACAGCATCGCTGGACGGGGAAAGTCAGTACACGCCGTTATATTCAACCGATGAAAAAGCTATTTCAATAGCCCCCGATGACACCACCTGGCAAGAGGGACGGATATTGGCAAATTGAAACCTCGACGGCAGGATATGAAAATGTATACCTTTTTGCACAGACGCTTTTCGTCCAAAAAGGTCCTGCAAGCATGACACTTCAGTACAGCACCGACGGAAAAACTATGTATCATTACTTTACGATAACCCGCTGCCGGCAGGCAAAAACGGTACATACTACTCAAATTATCAGCTTCCGAAGGAGGCAGCCGATAAGCAAAAAATATATATCCGCTTTAGCATACAGCAAGACAAAAAGAGCCAACGACAGCGATCCTTTATTCAACAACGAGTCTAAGGGCAACACTTATATCACAAAGCTTGCTATTACCGGGGACAGGTCAAGCTCTTTAAAAATGCCGTACACAACAAAATCGACGGCATACTTCGGTTCAAACGGAAAAATAACATATATTTCGCCTGATGACGCAGTTATGAAATACAGCATCTATACAAAAAATGGAACTACGATTGCCGAAAATCGGGAATATGACAGCACAAAAGGCATTTCTCTTGCCGCTCTTTCCGCTTTTGACGCTCTGCTTTTGCAACCGGTTCAAGGTTGATATATGGGCAGAAAAGGGAGATGAAAAAGCCCGGTCAATTCTAAAGTTTACACCTTTAAGGGGCGATACCATTGCAGCATTTGAGTACAAGGATAAAAACGGAACAGCCGTAATTGCTCAAGATGCAGTGTCTTCAACCAAAGGCAATGCCGAACTTCGCATGTTTCCGAACGGGAACGACGCCGCCGAAATCAGCTATAAATCCGGTTCGACAGCTTTACGTGCCGAAGCGTCACCGGAAAAACGCATGGAACTTTGACGTTAAGCGAAATCAACCGGACAAAGACGGATATTGGCTTATTACCGCATCCACCAAAGGATATAAAGATATAAAATTCTCGGCAGACCAGCGCTCTACGGAAAAGGGACCGCGCGACTATGCAATCAGCGTAAGCACCGACGGAGAAAATTACACACCGCTTGCAAACAGCAGCGTTCGTGTTACGGACAAGCTTAATTCAACCTACTCCAACATCTCTTTGCCCGCAGAATTAAACGACAAAGAAACGGTATATATCAAAATTAAAATTGACGGCGGCGAAACGCTTTCGGGAGCAGAGTTGGAAAGCAGCAAAAGATGACCCGACCACCTCTTTGGACGAAAATGTATTCGGAAAAGGAAATACCGAAATAAATAATATTGAGTTATGCGGAACAAAAATCGGAAACGGCTCGGAATTGACGGAAATCCGCAGACAATCAAAAAGGGTAAAACATACATGATAAATTCTGCGTCTGCCGTGGATAACCCTGTCTTAATTCTTGCAGGCTACAACAGCAATCGCGAAATGGTAATGTACAATTTACACGCAGGTGAATTTACAATTCCTGCCGACAGCGATGTAACCGACATAAAAGTCATGTTATGGGAAAGCTTTGACGAATATCACCCCGATCGTGCCTGCGCTGACAAAAAAACAGTCGAATAACAGTATAGGCAAAGGAGAGTCAAACTCCTTTGCCTGGGGAAAATAAATTTGAAAAGAATACTGTGCCTTTTAGTGGCTGCCTGCATTATTTTTTCGGGCATCGGCATACATGCAAATGACGGCAGCACCGGTCATATTATAATTAACCAATTTTACGGCGGCGGTGAGGAAAACGACGGAAAAGATATGGAAACTCCCGTTTCACACGCCTTTATAGAATTATACAATCCGACAGACAAAATAATATCTTTGGATAATTGGTCGCTTCAGTATGCCTCGTCGGGAAACTTGTGGAAAGTGTATACGCTAAACGGCGAAATTAAGCCGCACTCCTCCTACCTTGTCCGCTACAAGGCATATAACTCCGACGCAAGACTGCAAATAAAAAACTATGACGCGCTGTGGGATATAGGAATAAACAACAAAGGCTGCAAAATATTGCTTAAAAGCAATACCAGAAACCGCAAAAACGGCAAACCCCTACGGGCTCCGGCGAAAGCGGATATGCGGACATGATCGGCGTTGCCGAAACCGATATTATTACTCGATAGACGGCTGTGAAACGGATTATGCGCAGATACAGTCGAAACAAAAAGCAATAAGGCGCGTTAAGTTTGCGGACACGGACAACAACGCAAAGGATTTTGCCGCAATTGACTACAGAACCGCCGATATCGGCGAGGTCGGTCCGCGGTATTCCGGTGACGGCGAATGGACATATACCGAATTTAAAAAGAACCAAGGAAATTAACGCCGTGCCCCTCGATACCGAAACGGACAAAAGTGAATTTTCTTTTTTACACGTATCGGATACACAAGCCTCAACCGGAAGTCAGTTTGCGGAATGGGGACGCCTGACGGCGCTTTTAGCGAACGAAAACTATGATTTTACCATTCACACCGGCGACATTACGGATAATAACGATAACACCGCCGAAATGGACATGTTTTATGAAAACAGCGGCAGCATTATGACAAAAGCCGTTTATCCCGGTTGTGGGAAACCATGACCAGAAAAGCACAACATATGCAAAGCTTTTCAAAGAATATTTCGGAAACACCCACGGAACCGAAGCTCCTTCACCCATACCGGAAGGAACAACGGCGTCCTTTGACTACGGCACTGCGCATTTTATCGTTTTAAACACGGAAAGCGATTTGGAAACGCAAAAGCAGTGGCTTGAAAGCGAGCTTTCAAAACGGATAAGCAGTGGAAAATCGTTGCCATGCACCGCTCGCCTTACGGTGCCGCCGGCGTTAACGACACAGTTATTTTTGTCCCGGTATTTGATAAATACCATGTCGACCTGGTAATTCACGGACACGACCATTTGTATTTAAGAAGCGCCCTCTTTATAACGGCAAAAAGACCCCCGGGAACGGTATATCTTGAAAGCGGTTCAAGCGGTTCAAAACAGGAAAACGGAATTGCAAAGCAGACTTATGACGAGGTTTGCGTTTCTCCGAAATCCCCGACGTACAGCAAAAATCACGGTGTCCGACGGCGCCATCAGCGTAAAAGCCGAATATATCGACGACACCGGGAAAGCTAAAAATGTATTGATAAATTTGATATAACCAAATATAACGGTACATATGCAGATGTTAAAGAAACCAAATGATATCCCGGAAAGGGATTTTTTCGGACGTAGAGCCGAACAGCAGCTATACAGACGCTCTTACGCTGCTTTCAAGCTTAGGAATTATTGAGAAAACCACTATTTTCCGACCTAACGGGGGAAATCAGCAGTTCGAATTTATTTCGTGGCTTAACAAAGCAAGCGGCATTTACCCGGAACCCGAGTCTGATGTTCTTACGTACGAAACTGCGGTGAAGCTTATTCTAAAACGGCTCGGCTACGATGAATATATCAAATTATCAAATTCGACTATACCATTACGGCAAACGATATAGGACTTTACAAAAATATAAATAAAAAACAAGCGTACTGACAAGAGCTGTTGCCGCACAGTTGATTGCAAATGCTTTGAGGCGTATACGATAGAGCTTGACAGCATTACCGGCGAGCGCGCAAATTATCACCAGGTATACACCTCATGGCTTGACAAAGTACACAATGTTTACAAAATACGCGGCATTATAAAAGACCGTCCCTTTTTACCGCAGCAATTCGTCAAACACATCTGTATTGTTTGAAACGGAGTACGGTGAAAATCTTACGGCGGAATATTCGGAAAACATATATTCTCTTTTGGGATACGAAATAGACGCATATATCCGCAATCCTTACGACGGCGGAGAAATGCTTTGCGGCGTTAAAACCAAAAAATAACAGTGTTTTTGGAAATTAAAAAAAGCCGCTACGGCGACATTGAAAGTGTCGGCGATTATATTAACTTTTGGTATACGGAAAATACGGGAAAGAAAAAGAAACATACAAATAGCCAAAGATGCGGAATTTGTTTACAACGAAGCGCAAAGCGAAATTATCGCAAAAAGGCATTAAACGGCGAACATAATGCGTTCAAACCATCGCATATCGGCAAAATCACACTTTGTTGATTATAATGATGACGGTGTTTATGACTTTGTTTTTATCGACAACTACAAAGGACATGTTTGTTTCGGGGATTGACAGCACCGGCTGCAAAATAACAAACGGTCTTAAATATCAGGACGGTGTGTCGGTAAAGAAAAGCAAGTACACGGAAATTCCGTCAATACAGCTTGACAAAAACGATAAAAACTACAGAGTAACCTTCTCGGGCGCTGAGGAGGAGAGCGCCTCCTTTTCCTCCGTAACGCAAAACAGCGTTATCAGCGTTGCCCTCAGCAGTACCGATAACGAGGCTCCGAAACGGCGCGCATACGGCACGTGTATGTTTCTAACCTGAGCGCCTCGGGCGTTATCACATCGGTTTTTGAATATGACGGAGATGACTATTTTTTGTGATAGACGGCAAGGCATACCGCGCATCGAAATCGTATTATAACACCTATAACGGCGGAAACAGCGTTGATTTTTCAGCCTTCGGCTTGGGAGATTATGTATCATTCTATCTGGATTATGACGGCAGAATTGCGTATTCCGAGAAAAAACAAATGCGCAGACGGGGATTTTGTTAAAAAGCAGCCATGACAGCTTCAAATCCGAATACACCCTGCAATTTTTCAACGCAAAAGGGGAAACCGAAAGTTATAAAATAAGCCAAAAGAAGTACGATAAGCTGGGTGTAGGTGCCGTGAATTTTCCCGCACTTGCAGAACACAAAATAAACGGCGGGTATATTTATGATATTGATTTTGACATGGATTTCAAGAATACGGAGTGTTCACCTGTTTAAAAACACCTGCCGCCTCGGCAATTATTTTTACAATGACGACACGGTTATATTTTTGTATGACGGTGTAAAAACGACGAAAACTCGCAAAAAGTCCGACCGTTACTATTCCGTAACGCCGAGTATTTGAAAAAACAAGCACGCGTACAGCGCGGACATATTTAAGGTTGAAAAAAATTATCTGCCGCAGATTTTCGTTTTATACGATAACAACAAGGACGTAAGCATTGACGACAGCATCATTATTGTATCGGATATCAGTCAGGTTTTAAACGAACACGGCGAAAACGTATACTGCCTTACGGGGTATTCAAAAGGCAGAAAAATATCCCTTGAATTTTTGCCCGGTGCAGATAATCTGCCAAAAAAAGACGACGTTATTCAGTATGCGCAAAATCCCGACAAAAAATAACATTGTATAATACGCTTTGCAATTATGAAACGGCGGATTTTGAAAAAGAACACATTCCTTGACGATATAAGCTATTCAAAATGCAATACCATAGAAACAGTAAATAACGGCATTATCACCGTAAACAGGCAGGGCAATTACGTAAATTATTACACTAATAACAATACGGTTGTTTACAACATTGAAAATTCGGACAGAAATAATATTTCCGTCGGCTCGGCAGACGACATAACAAACGGCGACAGAATTTTCATTACATTAAAGGAGGGCGTTGCAGATGAAATTTTTGTGTGGAAAAATCAATAGGTTATGCATTTTGATTATTCTTGCGGTTTTTGCAGCTACAAATTCAATTGTTTTTTGCTGACGAAAGCAGAATAGAGTTTATTCTCGGAAGCAATGACTGCGGCGGAAAATTGTTTATGCAACCGCCGGAGAGGCACAGCTCAGTGCGTCGGCAGACGGTATAAACAGCGAGAAAATACGCTGGGACAGCGACATCTCGATTTTGGCGCCGAGAATGCAAGGAAAAAAGCTCGCCGCGGGCTGGAGCAAGGGCGGATACTGGCTGATTGAATTTTCGGGGAAAATCTCAGCAATCTGACATTTTCCGCCGATATGTTTTCGACCGGAAAAAGCTCCGAAATTTTTCGAAATGTACTACAGTACAGACGGCGCGGACTTTATAAAAATTGACAGCTCCGAAGTATCATTATCAAAATCAAGACAGACGGTTTATGATAATTTTCAATTGCCCAAAATTTGAATAATGCAAAAAAAGCATATATAAAGTTAATGATAAGTTCAAACGAATCCGTAAACGGAAAAGATATTACAGGGCTCAAAGACGGCAGCACATATATTAACAATATTATTATAAAAGGCAGCGGCGAGGTTAAACCCGACGATAAAAAAAAAGACGACAAAAAAAGAGAAGCAGTACTATACCGTAAAAGAAAACAGGCTTATAAAAAGAGCCGGCCGGGCAACAGGAAAATATCAATTTTCCGTAAGCTTGCCGCAATAACACCACTGTCTACCGAAGTACAAATTTTGATTCAATCCGGGTGTATCAACCAAAAAGACACTGCTCCAATAATCTGTTCGATTTAACATGCCACCTGATTTCAGACACTTTACTTTTGTACAGATGCTTTTCCGAGAGGTATTTTTTAGTTCATCACGTTCCTCTTTTTTGTTTTGTAATTTTTAATCTCCTCTTTTAATTTTGTATTATATATCGACTTGGAGTCTTTTGTTTTTCTCTCTCCTCGGCTTCAACTAAATCCTTTGCTTTTTCACCGTGGTTTCCGTCTTACTGCCGTCAGCATATTTTGATAACCGCCGTGTTGTCTTTAAGAGAGGGAGAGTAAACATCTATTTTCCAAGTGCTTGGAAGCTCGTCTGTTTAGCTACTTCATACCCGACAAGCGCATTCAGCAATGTTGATTTACCTGTTGAACCGCTGCCGACGATAAAAATCATAAGCTTATCATCTATATTGTTTGCAAGCTCATTATAGCTTGTACATACTTCTTCCAGATTTCCGGTTAATTCAGCCGTTAATTTTCCGCACCTAAAGTTTTTAAACAGCTCAATAATACGATTTATGCAATCTGCCTTCAAACCGAGAGAAAGTTTAATATCATTCATTGTATCTACGCCTAATTTGAGCTTAGCCATTCGAAACAACTCATCCATTTTTTGACCCAAATACTCATAATCAATGCTCACGGAAATATCACACCTTTTTTACTTTATATAAATTAAATATCCAAGTACCGCATACCCTATAATATTTAAAAGCAAAATTACTGTAAAAAATACATTTTGTTTTTTTCTTAATTTCATACGCATAGCCCCTAATAGTATTATTAAGTGAGCCAATATCACGAACAATGCGACTAAAATGCCCCGTATCCGCCACGTCCTTCTTTTTGCCAAAGAGGAAGCAAGGTTATTAATCCCCCTGTCAGCATTGCAACATTTCGACATTATCTCTTCTAAAAGCGTTTTCGGAAATTCATTACTTATACACTTTGTTAAGCTTGTACGCAGCATGCTGTTGGATTCAGCCTGCTTTTTGTCCAAAATATCAATATGTTTTTTTCAGTAATCTCATGCGTAGAAACAGCAAAATTGTTTAAAATATTTCTGCATTCCTCCTGAAAATTCCCGTACATTTTTTCATATTTGCCGTCAATGCTTGCGATTAATCTATTCTCGGTTTTCTGAACATGCTCATAAGCCTTTGAGGATATACTGTTACTTTTTCGCAATTTCATTCTCAGACGCCTTCAAACTGCTTGTAAGGGCAACTACATTTTTATTTCTTTTTCAAACAATCCTATATCCTTAACTAAAGCATCATTATTATTCTTAAAAGTATTTTGACTTTCCATAATCGCATTATTAAGCTTTTTCAGATCGTCATCCAATATTTCTTTGCATATTTCCGAGCTTAAAAGGCGGATAAAATTTTAAATTCTTCTTTTTTTGACCTTCCGATTTGTTTTGAATTGACAAAAAAATCACCCCTAATTTAATACTTTATTTTGTTTTCCCTTAGTTTAAACGTATGACATTTGTAAAGCCTAAATTTCTCTCTGACTTAAAAATCCGCCCGCAACAGGTCGAATTTATAACATGACTAACGACCTTGGGTACACATTGTATCACCGATATTTTTCAAATTCTCGCCGGCGGTATCATATATCACTAAAGATATAGATTGATTTTTTCGCCTGCAAGATTTTTAGCAGATTTACAGTACGGACACACAAAACTTTTATTCAAAAAAGTCACCTTTCCCTTCAAAAAAATACAGACTTCAACCAATTAGTACAATATATTCTATCCTTTTGATATAATTTGTCAATTCTTTAGATGTAATATTATTGCAATCGTTATGATATTATAAAAAAAAAAGAGGTGAAATAAATGAACGTAGCTGACAGGATAAAGTATTTTCGGCAAAAAAACGGCATAACAGTCAACAAGCTTGCCAACATGGCAGGCATTTCGCAAAGTTATTTAAGAGACATAGAACTTGGGAAAAAACAGCCTACGATAGAATATCTGTCATATATATGCGGCGCTTTAAGGATCAGCCTTGTTACGTTTTTTTCGGAAGATGAAGCTACGGACGAGGTTAACACTCTTATAGACAGATTAACCGATGAACAAAAAGGTCACTGACATGTTTTCTTAAAACAATTTTGTAAAAAAAGCAAAAAATGACCCCTTAAAAAGGGGTCATTTTAACTTAATAATATAATTAATCAAAATCGTTCCAAAATTCAAGAGTTGCCTTTTCATAACTCTTTTTTGTCGGTATAATAGCTCATTGCGTGGTCAGCGCCGGGGACTATAAGCAGCCGTTTCGGCGAGGCGCACGCCTTATAATTTTCATATGTCATTTCAACGGGCACAAAGGTATCGTCCGTTCCGTGGACAAACAAAACCGGTATATCGGTTTTGACAGCGCCTCAACTGTAGAACATTCGCCGGCGCCCATATTGATTTTTGGCGGCACAGCATATCCGCAAGCACGCTTTTTAACTCCGAAACCTATATGCAGATTATTTTCCGCAACATGCTTCCATATCGCTTTGGGCGAGGTAAAGCCGCAGTCAGCCATAATTCCGTGGACATTTGCCGGCAATGCAAGTTCTGACGCCATTAAAACCGTCGTTGCGCCCATTGAAAGCCCTGCGAGGTAAATGGGGGATATTTCTTCCGCAGCGGCAAATTGCCCAATTTGTCCACCTCGACGCAATCGTTTCGTTCAATCAGCCCGAAGCCGATATAATCGCCGCCGCTGTTATTTTGTCCACGCTGTTCGGCATACAAAACGCTGCACCCGTTTTTGGTTGCCAGAACTCCGATATCATTCCGTAGTCGCCGTACCAGGTTGAGCGCCAGCCGTGAAATGCAATTACCACTCTTTTGCGTTTTCACACGGGAAAAAGTGCCCTATCAGGCTTGTTCCGTCATAGCCTGTTATTTCAACCTTTTCGTGCTCCTGCTCCATAAGATAATCAGACGCTTCCTTGCACGCCCTTTGCAAAGCGTTCGTCCTT
>VOFC01004359.1_pt1 | contig 11177 bp, 23 predicted proteins | sample 5384161 | NCBI WGS metagenome assembly VOFC01 (sample SAMN12384722, study PRJNA508395) | human gut metagenome | isolation source: healthy gut B | host: Homo sapiens | reverse complement strand
TATTTTATCTATTTTTCGAAGAATTGCCTACAATACATCCATCTCAACACCTGATACCTAAGCTTACTGCCAGCCTTCAACCAAAGAAATCAAATATGTACTGTAGGGTTTGTAATAAATTAATCCCTCACATATCTCTGCCTTCTCTACAATTTTCCCAGCAAAAAGGATCTAAGGCTTGATTGCAGACTTTGGAAAATCTTGTTATTAATTCTATGTTACAAAAGTCCGCACATATAAGTCTCTATTATATCTTGCAGCATCCTCGACAAGACAATTTTATATTTCCTTTTAGGTTTATCCATATACCTGGTATCTTGGTCGATTCCCATGCTCTTCAATGGTGTATACCTCACCATTTTTCATACTCTGCACTCCTTTGCCAACTCCTGATAGAGCGCATCGAAAGCATCTTTCTCCTGTATAAAAGCTACACCCCCTTACCTCGCCTGTCCTTCTCATACTATGAGAAGGATTCTTAGATTAGACCAGACCTTTTATTTAATCTAAGCATACTCCGCTTGAAATCAAATTACGTTCCCCAAAATACTGGACTTTTGTCTATTCAAAACGTACTTTTTCTAAAATTTCACCGTTCCTGACTACATCATATTCCATTTAAAGCCGTAAAGTGAAAAGAAAACGCTTGAAAAGATTTTTATGTTACTAAACCTTTTCAAGCGTTTCAATGCCAATCCGTATACAATTTTATAATCGGCATCCTCTTCTTTTCCTTGTTCTTTCTAAATTCAAGATTAATTTCATTTCTATATTCACAACTTGGCAAGCAGTGCATTTGTACACACAAAATGCATTTTGCTTGTTGGGAGTATCTCCCAAACCCCTCAGAATCAATCAGAAATCTGATTGAACTCCCCCGTCTGTTTCCATCCTTTCATCACCTACATTATTTTCGCAAGTAATCAAGCCTTTTTGCCCTTTCATAAGCCAATTCTAAAACTGACAAATATTTAAATGAGAATAATCCCAATTCATTGGTTCTAAAGTTGTAGCTCCCCCGGTATCCTGTACAGGCAATTTTCTCCATAACTGTATCCCAATTAATATTGCCGTCAAATGGTAATTGATGTTGATTATGGCTACCGCCGTTATCCTGTAAATGAATTGCCATCAGCCGGTTTTCCATACATTCCCAACAAATCTTCATCCGGTGCATAATTTATATGATGACAACTATCATAACAATAGCCTACATTATTTGAAGTGAATTTATTTAAAACTATTTTCAAATTTTTAATGTTACTTAAATTCTCAAAAGCAATCTGAATATTCTTTTGTTCTGCCTTGTTTATAAGTTCTGCCAACCGTCTGATTCCTGTTTGATTTAAAGGATTATTATCATTTGGCAAATGTATCACCATGGTCGGTATATCATATTCACAGCAATCCGCTACATTGTAGATAACTTTTTGAAATACGCCTTCACCACTCAAATTGTCCAGTGACAGATTATTCTGCTCATGCACAGGCACATGGATATTTTCTACAAATAAACCAGCTCTTCTGGCTAATCTTACATCCTCTTGATAACCGTCTCCTCTGCCAAACTGATTGCTCCACCACAACATTACACAATCAAATCCCGATTTTCTAATCAATTTGTACCCTTTCTTCAAAAGGGACATCATATCCCGAGCCATAACCAAAGCAATCATATATTCCTGTCATTTTCTATCTCCCCTCACCAATACTCAAGGTTACCTGATTTCATTATAACAAAAAGCACTCCCTGATATCTACCCGAGAGTGCCCTTGTTTCAATTCTATTCAATTCTCCATATTATTTTACTTTTGTATCGTTCCGTATTGTTACCTCCGCATGTACCGTGCTTTTGCGAGATGCCGAACGCCTTGGCAGTCTGCCGCACTGTGGCGTTGTGGTCGATGATATAGCCCGCTATCCCAATAGCTCGTTCTTCAATATAGTCTTTCAGGAAAACCCCTCAGGATACTTTTTACAGTGTATGAAAGTATCTGAGGGGTTATGATAGGATTGGCACTACTTCAGAAGTTTTTGCATCCCCATATCATCCGCTTATTCACAATTATTTTTTTCATCGTTCTTGACAGATAAACAGCTTCTTGCTGCTATCCCGGATGAGAAATGGATTTTCAGCATGATTAACATAATTAATATGCGGCTTCCGCAAGTCTCTCACCTATGCTCTTGTCTGAACCTCCATGTAGTACTCAAGTTCCGCATCATTCAAATCCTCACTGCCCCCTGATCGAATTTCTTAGTGAAATCATCATACTTTGACATGTAGCTCATATAGTCAGCGATAAGACCGGGATCTGTGGGATTCTTACTATATTTCTCCATGAAGTCACAATACTCGTTCATAAACACCTCATAGCTGTCCATTGCGTCTTTAAAAATCCTTACGAAGTCCATCCTCCCCAACAGTAGAAGTATCTGAATCCATGGCAGGCTGCTGTTCTTCGGTTTTCTGACTCTGTGGCAATTTCTTCTGTCCTGGATTCTGCTACAGTTTCTTCCACTTCCTGCTTCGCAGTCTCTTTCTGTCACATTTTCTGTTCCTGCTGCCGCTTCTGCGCCTTTTTGGGGTTTCATCAATGCGAACCATCATGATATTATTACCTTCATAGCTTAGGGATAAATAGTAACCATCTTCATTATAAGCTCTATAATAGTTTTCTCCCTTATCATAATCTATATCAAATCCATAGTAGGAACAGTCTGTTACATATTCCTCGTACTCTTCCTTGGTGGTATCTCCCACATACACAGAGAAGTTCGTATCATGCTCATAGTTGAATTTGCCTGTTGTGGAAGAAGGTTCCGGCAGAAGATATCCTGCGGTTCCGGAATTACATCCTTTAATACAATCGATTTCCTCCTGTAATGTTGCGTTTTTGCGCTCTGTTTTATTTTCTCTTATTTGGTAGAATCAAAGTTGTGTCAACGATCCGTTATAGGATATGGGATCATCCAGGACATCAACTACAACTCACTACACTTATTATATAGTCAACGGAAGACACCTTTTCAATAAGGTTATCTTTATTCATAGCTTCTTTCGACAGTCTGGCAATCATCTGATTTGCCCTTTCAATCAGTTCAGCCATTTCCGTCTTCATTTGATTTGTGCAATTCTCATTTCAGCATCCTTGTCATACAGTAAATGTCCATACTTATTTCGACCTGACGCTGTTACAAGTCCTGCCTTTTCATACCCTTGCAGTGCCCTTCTGGATACCCCAAGGGTTTCACAGATTTCCCGTGCGTAATTATGTTTTCTAATATATTTATTCACTTTTTCATTTTTACAATATCGCAATCGCATATCATATTATTACCGTCATTATTCTTCCCACTGTCATACTGATTCATGCTCTTAACCATCTCTACATCTGGCTGCAAGAAACGCGCGCCGGCACACTATAAAAAACAGCCATTACGAAAACACCTTATCTGGTATTTTCATAATAGCTGTTTTTATCTGTACTTCTGTTTTCTAACACCAAAAAACTTTTTCAAATAGTGCCTAACTATAGACATATACTATTTGAAAATCTGCATCAATAGTACTCCTCAGAGAATCAGGTAGTTCCCTCTCTACCAACGTTACCCCGGAAACACGGTCTTTGATGGCATCATCTTCCCCATGTCAATCTGGGAAATAGTGAGAACAGCCATTTCTGCCATCTGTTCAATCGGCTGATGAATACTAGTCGTCCCGGACTGGTAAGCTGGGCAATATTAACATCATCGAAGCCAACGATCTTCAATTCCTCCGGCACTTTTATTCCAAGATGGCTACATACCTGAAGTACATATGCCCCAATCACATCCGAGCTGGCAAATACACCGTCTACATCAGGATGCTCTGTAAGGGCTTTTCGCACAAATTCATAGTATTCCATGGAATCAAAAAGCTGTTCATCGGTTACCATAACGACTTTGTCTGTATGTGTACTCTCACAGATATTTCGAAATGCAACCTCTCTGTCATCAGCAGGCATATGGACATCATTTCCGGCACTCATTCCTCCAATATACATCAGCTTATGGCAGCCCTTATTAATAAGAAGTTCCGTAGCCATCACACCACCTTGATAGTTATCGCATTCAATTCCTAAAGTTCCCTCATCCATGGAACGTTCCAGAGTGATTAAAGGAAAATTCAGTCCTTTGAACTTTTCAGTTTCAAAGCTTCCGCTGCAGAGCACCACGCCTGCCACCCTGCTTCCCTTACACATATCAATGCATTTCTCTTCCTGTTCTTCTCTGTTTCTGGATACAAATAGCATAATACGGTATCCCAGCTTCGCAGCTTCACGTTCCAAGCATCCCAAAATTTTGGCAAAATAAGGATGTTCTACATTAGGTAGAACGATTCCAATGATATTACTCTTCTGCTTAGCCAGAATACTCGCTGTCTCATTCGGTTGATAATTCAGTTCTTTCATCCCCTGATATACCTTCTCCCTTGTCTTAGGACTGATATATCCTCGGTTATTCAGCACTCTAGAGACAGTTCCCACTGTCAATCCAGACGCCTCCGCTACATCCTTAAGTGTCGCCATATGTGCATCTCTCCTCGTAGAATGATCTTCAAATCATTTTAGCAGATAACCGCAACAGATGTCTATCATTGATTCATGAATTTGATACCTTCTTCATTAAAAATAGCTAAAGCAAAAAAACTGATTCCTCGATTCTTTTTTTGCTTTATTTTCTTACTTTTTTTTATTAACTGCTTTTAGCAGCTTAACATACGGATATGGGATTCGATTGTGAAGTCCTTCGTTTCGCCATCATCCAGATAGTACTCGTACGGTTTTATCTCTTCTCCAAAAAGAATACATCTTCAAGTCTTCAAAATCAACATCTTCGACACACTTTTTCCTCCTCTTGCCACCGGGAACAGATATCCTTCTCTTAGGAAAACATGCACGGTTCCCATTGGCATTTCCACATACGAAAAGCCTTTTCGTATACTTTTCCCTTCTTCCACAATACCATTTTTGAAAATGAGCTGCTTCATTCTTTCCGGAAAATAAACGACTCTTCCTGTTACATTCTGTTCACAGACCGGTGCCACCATGACATTTTCTCCAATGAAAAGCTGATCCTCCACCTGTCTTGCCGTACAACGCCTTTTCCTTGTCCATTTTCAATAAATGTAGCAAGTGTGGTATTGATTTCCTTTCCAAATAACAAAAAATGATTAGGGGCAATCGAAACTCAATCGTCTATTTTTCATAGAGAACACTGGCCGTCCTCATAGCGTTATTCTATTTTCATCATGCGGTAGCCCACACCAATATGTGTTTGGATGTATTGTGGGGACTCCTCTGTTGGCTCCAGCTTTTTCCGTAGTGTTGCCATAAATACTCGCAGAGAAGCTACATCGTTATCCCAACTGCGGCCCCAGATGTTTTGTGTGATAAAGGTATGGGTCAGTACCTTGCCAACATTCTTGGATAGCAGGCACAACAACTTATACTCAATAGGCGTCAGGTGCAGTTCGTCCTCTCCCAGATAAGCGCATCCCCCGGCATAATCCACTTTCAACTTACCATTCACAAATACAGAACTGGCGGTTACCATTTCCGCAGTCATCAGGGCGAGTCTGCGCTGCGTCACCCGGAGTCGGGCCAATAATTCTTCTACTGAAAAGGGCTTTGTCAAATAATCGTCAGCTCCGGCATCCAGCGCCTTGATTTTATCGTTATCCTCGCTTCGGGCGCTGATTACAATAATCGGAACATTGGACCAGGAGCGAACCGTTTGAATGACTTGAACGCCATCCATATCCGGCAAGCCCAAATCCAGCAAGATGATTTCAGGATTGTGTGATGTGGTCTCCATAATGGCTGCCGAGCCATTAGGTGCTACCACATAACGATAATCATTTGTGCCATTTCTGAATTGCTTTCTGTGAATGCTTTGCATTCATGCAGAACAGCAATTTTATATGGCGAAGTAACCTCAATGGTAAAACTTGAGCTGCGTTAGCAGCGGTTTACGAATGAGATCTGAATACATTATAGCTTATACAAAATAAAAAAAGAGCAACCGGATTTGCCCGATTACTCTTAGCTTTCATTACATTTCAGATGCTTTCAATTTCCGTTTTACGTCTGCGGTCAGTACGTCTTTCATGTATTTTTGTATTTCTTCCTGATCCGGCATGACTTTAAAGAGCTCCATAACGTGTTGTAATGATGGATGCTGCTGCACTGGAAAACCGAGCATCTGTCGAATTTCTTCCCTCAAGACCATCCAGTCCATGATCCAGCACAAAATTCAGTACACACCCCATAAAGGTATCTCCAGCCCCGGTTGTATCTACTGTCTTTTCCTGTACAAATGCATTCATCTGTACCCTTCCTGTCATGAATAGTACGCACAGCTTCCATTTCTTCCCATCGTCAGACAGATAAACGGTATCTCATATGTTGCTTTTAATATCTTCATTGCTTCATCCTGATCCCTAATTCCCGTCTGAAAAACAGTTCCTCGTCAGATATTTTCAGGATATCACATTTTTTCAGCCCATAGTCCATTGCTTTTCTTGCTTCTTGCGGATCATTCCATAAATTGATTCGGATATTAGGATCAAATGAAATCAGCTTTCCGGCTTCTTCTACACACTCAACAGCATAACAGGTTGCCTCTTTTTGTATCTGTACTTGTAAAGACAACGTTCCAAAATGAAAAATTTTGACTTGGCTATATTCGCAGCAATAACTTCATCTTTCCGCAGCAGCATATCTGCACCCGGATCACGATAGAACTGGAAGCACCGGTCTCCATACGCATTTCTTGACACAAATGCCAGGGAAGTATTTGCCGCACTTGTCATCAGCAGATTGTCCGTATTAATTCCAATGTCTTCTATGGTTTCTTTTTAGATATTCTCCAAAAGAATCCTTTGCCGACTTTACCAATAAATGCAGTCTTTCTGCCAAGCTTCTGCAGCATGGAAAGAACATTGCATGGTGCTCCTCCTGCAGCTGCTTCATATAGGTAATTCCCATTGTCATTCAGAGCCGCCTGATTAAAATCAATCAGAAGCTCCCCTAATGCAATCACATCATATTTTGTTTCCCATTTACTCATGCTCTCTTTTCGCTCAGAATTATCCACATACATCCATCAATCTGTCTACTGTATTTTTCCACAGACAACTATCTACCTTTTTGATCTGCCTCCACGCTTATTTTTCCCCCGCCAGTTCCTGCAGATCGGTCTCAAAAAAATATAGAAGAGTGTCTTCGTTTGCTGCTACTTCTAGAATTTCACGGTCAACAATGATTGAAAGATCGCGAAGATCTTCTTTCACTTTGCAGGAAACCCCATTTACCCAAAGAATCCCTTCCCTACGCTGATAAGAAAGCTTCTGCCCATAAATATTTACAGAAAGTAAAAAAGCTCCCTGCACCTTCAAATATAATTCCAGTGCAGCATTTCTGACAGACTCATCCTCCCATTGCTTCTGCAACTTCTCGTCACGAGCAAGAATCCGCTGCTCCTTCCACTCGCGGATCACTGACTGACGCAGAATGAAGCCTTCTTCTCCTTTTATAAATGTCAGTTCCGTGGAATCCCCATCATTCCTGTATAATACTTCTTCGGATTCTTTGTACGCAGCCAGTGCATCAGAACAACACGATCCTTCAGATCAAAATACGTCTGTCCGGCATAAGGCAGTTCATTCTGATAGGCCATACGCCCCTCATCCAGATTTGTGAACTGGAAGCCATCGAAGTCTCCTGTAAAATATTCTCCCAATGCAGTAAACAGCATCCACTTTTCCTGACCGCCTTCCACCGGAACCGGACGCAGATCAGGACATTCTCTGGTTGTCAAAAGAAAAATTCTCTGTGTCAGTTCCCAATGCTCAAGATCCTCAGAACGTAAAATAGCGTACTCATGATCCTTTAAGTAAAGAGACATGATATACCCCTTACTTTCTTCATGCCAGTATACCTTGGGATCACGGTTGCCTTCGGTCAAATTCGGCACAATTACCTGATTTTTCTTATGAAGCGTCTCTCCGCGATCTGTACTGTAGGCAATCCTCTGGGTAAACTGTCTCCCTTCACTCCACGGACTGTCTGAGCTTCCTCCTGCCGAGGTATAAAAAGACAAGTGCATTTTCCGGCAATTCCAAAAGTCCCTTTTCATTGCAAAGACCGCTTCCCGTAAAAATTGTTCCATCTTCATCCGGCAGAATGGCCATCGACCGATGTTCCCAGTGTAATAAATCCTTACTGACCGCGTGTCCCCAGCTCATATTATCCCACTTTGTGCCGAAAAGCATTATGCTGATAAAACAGGTGATAAATTCCATCCTGACAGACAAGTCCATTGGGATCATTCATCCAGCCATTGACCGGCGAAAAATGCATCAGTGGATGCAGCTGTTCCGATTGTGGAAGCCGATCAGCCTGCTTCATCTTTTGCATAAAATGCCTCCGGATAGTTTCCTCCAGGCGGATGGTTCTCCCCTATCCACGACGCAACAGGAACCGGAGCATAATAATCCACAATCTCTCCTCTTCCAAAGGGAAGACCTGATACTCCAACACCTTCTGATCTTCCAGATAAAATGACAAGCGTTCTGTTTCCTCCTTTATTTTCACTGGAATCAACAGAAAAGGATGCTCGATTTTTATTTCATAACTAATATATTTCTGTATGTACTCTGTCCTTACATTCTTTCCATTTACTTCTGTATCCACCCAAAGTATACCCCTTCATGGATGCTGAGCTTATTGCTTTACTGCACCATCAACAACACCTTTCATGATATACTTCTGCAGGAAGAGAAAAACAATGATAATCGGTATAATGGTCACAAGCACCGAAGGGAAAATAAGCTCCCATGGATTTCCGTATACACCGGCCTTCATCTTTGCAAAAATAAAGCTCCAATGTCATGGTTCTGATTTCTCCGTTTCCTATAACCATGAACGGAAGCAGATAATCATTCCAGATCCACAATGCATTTAATATGATAACCGTACTGGTCGTTCCCTTAACCAGGGGAAATACCACCTTTAAAAATATCTGAATAGCACCTGCGCCATCCAATACAGCTGCCTCCTCCAATGATACCGGAACACTTTTCATAAATCCATGATAGAGGAAAATCGACATACTCATTCCGAATCCGCCATACATGATAACAAGCCCCCAGATATTTTTCATTCCGATCTTTTCAAACACATTGAGCAAAGGAAACATTACCGCTTGAACGGCACCAGCATTGCTGCAATAAAAATGTAAAATACCAATTTGGAATATACTGTCTTATTCCTTATCATTGCCCATGCAGCCAGAGAAGAAGCCATTACAATCATCAATATAGAAATCGTTGTAATAAACAGGGTCACAAAGAAAGACTGGGTAAACTTCAACTCTCTCAAAGCTTTAATCACAAATCCAATATCTACCGGTCTTGGCCAGGCTAAAGGATTGGCAATAATGTCCGTATGAGGCTTAAAGGAATTGATTACCAATATCAGCAATGGGAATAACGTATACAATGCCAGCAGGATCAGGACCATATAAACTACGGCCTTACCTATTCTTCTTTTTTTTCAATTCTGAATCCTTTATTCATTTATGCTTCCACCTCTTTACTCTTCGTTACAGCAACCTGTATCATGGTCACAGCTGCAACCAGGACAAAAAATACAACTGCCTCTGCCTGCGCATATCCATAATCAGGAGGTAACGCATCCTTCGGAGTATTCATAATCTGCATAGCAAGCATTCTGGTGGAAAAGGCACCCCTCCGTCAATGCCACATTTTGATCCAGAAGCTTAAAACAGTTTGCCAACAAAAAAAAGGAATAATACAATTGTCACAGAAGGCATCAACATAGGAAGTGTGATATAGCGAAACCTTTGTATTGCTGTGGCCCCGTCTATTTCTGCTGCTTCATATAATTCATTCGGAATGTTATTCAATCCATTCACATAAATAAGCATCATATATCCGGCCCACTGCCACATCGTTAACAGAAGCAATGCAAAATTGCTTTTGTGTTGTTCTGTGTCATATAGGTCAGAGCTTCTATAGGCAGTACTCCGTCCTTTCCAAATAGCAGCTGGGAAAAAATCACATCAAAAATAAATTTCCAGATATATCCAAGTGCCAGTCCTCCCAATAAATTGGGAAGAAAAATACCGTTCTGAAAGCACCTGCTCCCTTTAAAATATGATTTGTCAGAAGAGCAAGTGCCAACGCAGCCATGTTTATGATCAGGACAGCCACTACCGTAAATTTAACCGTATAGATTAAAGAAGCAAGGAACTTTGTGTTGGTAAAAACTTTCTTGTAATTATCAAGTCCAATAAACGATTCGCTTAATGACCCTCCGGCAAAAATATGCTCCTCTCCATGATGTAAAAAGAGTAAACCAGTCCCATAAAAAAACGGAATCAGAACCACTATAATAAATAAGGCTACTGCCGGAAGCGTGAACCACACATTAATTTTCTTATAAAATCTGTTCATGTTTACATCATCCTGTCTTTCTGTTGAGCAACTGTCCGGTATATTTACAGTCACTCTCTTTATAAATCAGATTGTCGGTAAAAGCTCTTTAAGTTTACCGACAATCTTTTTAGATATATTGTAACTATTCAATTACAACATTACTGTTTTTTTGCTTCCTTCCAGGGGAGGCGATTGTGTAATTAGCAATATCTTCATAATCCTGTTCAGTCCACTCAGGCTTCGTCAGATACTCTTCCATGATTTTCAATCCAAATACCTCTGTAGCCCATCTTGCCGGTGCACCTGCATAAGCATTGGTAAGAGTATTACCTTCACTCATATATCCAATAATACAATCGGAAAGGCTATTACCAAGAACCGTTGTTGGGGATCTGCATTATAAGAATAAATGCCATTTCCTCAGTGACATAATGTTGACCCTCTTCACTGGTATTCAGCCACACCAGAAATTTCTGCGCCTCTTCCAGTTCATGTTGGCTTACCTGTTTATTCAATACATAATAGTTTCCGCAAAATACCGGAATGGAAGAATTCATATGCTCCACTGTCAATCCATCTACTCAATATCACCCTGTTCAAAAGGCATCTTGATCGGTAAAATAGTTAATGTATCTACAATTCAGAATTTGCATTTTTTAATATTGGTATAAC
>VOFC01003110.1_pt1 | contig 11182 bp, 9 predicted proteins | sample 5384161 | NCBI WGS metagenome assembly VOFC01 (sample SAMN12384722, study PRJNA508395) | human gut metagenome | isolation source: healthy gut B | host: Homo sapiens | reverse complement strand
ATTCGCCCCAATCGAGGTAAGTTGGTTTTTGCCATCAATGAGTTTACCACCTTCTTCGTAGTAGCCCATATTATATAAGCGGTCGTAGTACAGGCTGTCGGTATAAAGTTTTTGGTTGCGGTGCGTCATGATCACATTGAATCGCATTTCGGCAATGAGCGTTTTCACCGTCGTAGTGTAAGCGGTCGCCCGTGAGTGTGAGCGTGTCGCCCTGTACAATTTTTACATGACCGAAAGCATCGAAGGTTTGCGATTGTTCGTAAAGCATGGCACTGTCGCAAAACATGGTCATCCCCTTGTGCATAAGCACCACATTGCCGCTCAGACGCTGTGCGCTTTGCATTTCGTTTTCGTTGAAGCGCAAATTGTCGGCGGTGTTTCAGAATGATGCGCTCTTCAGGTTCAGGTTTTGCATGCTGAGCAGGTTGCGGCAGTTTGTGAATTTCGGGCATGGCAAATGTAGAGCAAAGCACCGTTAGCAGGAAAAAGTATAATAATGAACGTTTCAATGTTTTCGGTTTTTACGGGGAAAATGTTTGGGGATATCTGTTTGATGTCAGAATGATATGCGAATGCTATGAAAGCAGCCAGCTGTTTGTAACCTTGTTCATAGCATACACTCCGTTTTGTGTGCATTTGTGCAAATTTAGGGTTAAGTTCGCGATTTAAATGTGATGGTTGAAAATGAACAGCATACAGTTTTCGAGTCTTTCAAAATCCCTCAACGTGGGTTAAGAAATTCTATTTTCGTCCCTTATCCTTTCACCTCAAGAAACGAAAAACCTAATTCCAAGGCTCACGTAATTAACTATTTTTTCGAAAACTAGTTCAACGTTTAAACAAGCTCCAAGACTACTATTAAAAGTTAAACCATAGAACCGGCAAAAGTCGGTTCGAAAACACTAAAGAGGTCATTGAAATGTTGTCAAAACGAATGGTTAAGCATGAAGAAATGTGCTGAAAAAATGTGCTAATCTGCTGATAACAAAGATAAAAAAGCATTGCATAATTCGTTGGTTTTTAGTAAATTAGAAGTCTCTGAACTCTTCTGATTATGACTAAAGAAACACTCCTTATGCAATACCAATCCGAGTGCCTGTCGGCTCTCAAATCAGTTGCTAATATACACAAACCTTTTGAAAAAAGCGTTCATGGACACCATGAAATTATTCATGGCCATCCCAGATCGTATAAACTTCCTTCAATTGGGCAGATATGGCTGTTTCTCAGAACAGACTTATCGTAACCTTTTTGAGCATGAAACTTTCGATTGGTTTGCGTTCAACGGCTCTAGCATCAGCAAGTATCTCACAGGCAAAAGAAAAAGCCATCGCCATCGATCCTTCCTATATCCCCAAATCGGGCAAGAAGACACCTTGGATAGGCTACTTCTGGTCTGGTTGTGCAGGAGAGTACAAGCGTGGATTGGAAATCATGGGCATCAGTGTCATTGACATCGACAACCATGAATGCATGACTTTAGGTTCCATTCAGACGCCGGATTGTAAGACCTTGGATAATATGGACAAGAACCTCGTTGACTGGTACAGCAGTTATCTTATCAGTAGAAAAGACAAGATACAGAGCATATCCAGAACGGTGGTTGCAGACGCATTCTTTTCAAAGGAAACTTTCATCACGCCTATGTGTGAGAACGATTTCCATGTCATCAGCCGCTTTCGGAATGACGTAATCCTGTACTATCCGACATTGGAACAGAAAACAGGAAAACGTGGCCATCCCAAGTGGTTTGACGGTAGGATTGACTTTGCCAATCTGGATCTGACCCGGTGCAAAGGAATACAAGGTGAACAAGGGAAAGCTATACGGATTGAGGGTATATGCAAAAAGCTCTCAAAAGGTATGTTTCCTTGGCCATCTGGTATCCGATGGACAGGAGGACTGACAAGTGGCAGCTTTATTTCTCTACAGACGATTCCATGGATGGACGCGAGGTGCTGGATTATTACAGAACCAGGTTTCAGCTGGAGTTTTTGCTTTAGAGATGGAAAGCAGCATGCAGGAATCACCAATGTCAGTCAACCGACTTCCAGAAAATTGGATTTTCACTTCAATGCATCGCTTGCTGCTGTCAACTTGGCCAAGGCGGCATGTAAGAGGCTCGGAATAGCCTATTCCATATCCTCCTGCAAGTCATTCATACACAATGCTTATATGCTTGAACGATTTATTTGCGTGTTTGGGATTAGCCCAGACCCGCAAGTTATTGACAAACTTTTCAAAGAACTCATTTTATTTACTGCCAGAGCCGCTTAGGCTTGGCGAATTTTTAACGAACTATTGAATTTCAACTAGGTCGGAACTAATTTCAACAAGCTCGGAACTAAGAAAAAACAAGCTCGGAATCCAGCAAAAGCCCTTTGTGATAAACATATATTATAGGATGTTTGCATAAAATTGCAAAGTGAAATGGCAAAATAGAAAAAGCCCACTAAAGGGACGAAAGAAAACAGATTTTAAGTATCAATAATTTCCAACATCTATCGAAGATGTTTACCTTTGCAGTAAGTAAGTAGCAGTTGAAAATGATAAGTAGGTGCTCAAAATTATTGATATGATGCTATCGGAGTATTTTTACTTTGCATCGTGTTCTTGCACCGCATCTACTTCGCCCAATCAGACGATGCCCCAGTTACATAGCCCACAAAGTTTCTGCATACCGCATGAACAACTGTGGAGCAGTCATGTTGCTTGGATGTAGCGTTTACTTTCAATACCTGCTTCAAGCCAAATACAACACTCGTTCATGACCCATACAATTCAACCACATATCGAATTTTTGATTTGTACGCTCGACGAGGGTGTTCATCAAATCAAAGCATTGCTCATGCCCGTGCAGCCCCGAATCAGTTATCTTGTTTCGTGGCAACACAGTGCCGAACAATCCGAAAGCAGGACTAACGGAAGCGCAACCACGCTTGCCCGAAAATATCCTCTGCCCGAGTGGCTGAAAGAAAGGCCCGATGTGCGCGTGGTGCATTTGGCAGGACGCGGATTGTCGCGCAACCGGAATTGCGCCCTCAGTCATGCACAGGGCGACTGGCTGGTGATAGCTGACGACGATTGCCGCTATGGCGAACAAAGCATTGCCCATATCTACGAAGCCCTGAACCGCCACCCCGATGCCGACATATTGCAATTGCAGGTGCATTGTCCCGACGGCAGTCCGCTGCGTACTTATCCGGCAACTCCTTATGAATATCGCAACCGCCCCCGTTTCGTTTACATCTCTTCGTGTGAACTGGTGCTCCGTCGTCAGACCGCATTGCCCCGCTTCGACGAACGCTTTGGCCTGGGAGTCTATCTCGGCTGTGGCGAAGAAGAACTTTTTGTTTTTCAAGCCTCGAAGCAAGGTCTGAAAGTGTACTACGAACCCCTGCACCTAGTCGTGACCGACGGACAGACTACAGGCGGCAAGTTTGCCGTTTCGAAACCCGTTCAGCGCGCCAAAGGCGGACTGCTCACCCTGATACATGGCACCATGGGTGCCTTGCTGCGCTGCTTTAAATACGCCTTCGTTTACCGGACAGAAGGGTGGGGCAGACGTTGTAGCTACTTTTTTCAAATGATAAAAGGCATTGTTTATGTTCACACTCATCATACCCTACCATAATCGCGAATGCTTTTTGCCCCGTACGCTCCACAGTTTACTGCAGAGTACGGTGCAACCCAGCCAAATCATATTGGTAGACAATGCCAGTACCGATGCCTCGCGGCAAGTGTGTGAGCAGTTTGCATGCGAACATCCCGACTGCTCCATTCAACTCATTGCCGAAAGTAAGCCCGGTGCCTGCCATGCCCGCAATAAAGCCCTGCAAATGGTTACGGAAGAATGGGTTTACTTTTTTGATTCGGACGACGAACTCAGTCCCGACTATTTTCAAGCCGTCAGCCGTCAGGTGCAGCAACATCCCTCAGCCGACATGATAGCCTGCGCCACCGTACGTGTGTATCCCGACGGACGCCGTGCGCCACGCGAAGTGCAATACAGTGCCGACCCTGTAGACCAGATACTTTCCGGACAACTCGTGACCCAAGGCATGTTTTTCAAAACCGCCTTTTTGCAACGCATCGGCGGATGGAACGGCCATTTGCCCCGCTGGAACGACTGGGAACTCGGATTACGCGCCCTTTTACACAATCCACGAGTTGTGTGGCTGAAAGATAAACCCTATCACAGCGTTTACGAACATGCCGAAAGCATAACCGGTACCGACTTTTCATCGTCGGCTCAGGCATTGCTTACCGCCTTGCAGACAGCAGCCTCAGAGGTTGGCACCCAAAGCCGATGCTTGTTTGCGTTGGCTTGCCGCAGTTATATATTGGCCGGCAATTTTGCCCGAGAAAACAGCATAGAAAGCGCAAATCAGGCAAGACAGCAAGGCAATGCCATGCTGAACAAACTGTCTGGCCGGTGGAAACACATTTTTGGGCGCATACTCTATCATTACGTAAGGCTCGGCGGACGAGGCGCCTGGCGTATAGCACTCCATGTAGTCCGACAGACCAGTTCACAGTAATATTGGGTCGACAATGAAATAGGTGCTCGAAATGAATTTCAAAACCTGTTTCGTATATACTGATTTTTAATAACGTCCATCATACCATATCGGGTAGACACTTGCACATACAGCAGCAGTCTGCTTCTTAAAAACAATATCCTACATGACACCTTCAGATTCCAAACCAACCATGCAGTTGCCAAAGAAAAGCGAACTGAAATTCGATGCCAATGAATCGCCTTTCAATTCGCCAATGAATCGCTATCCCGATGCCACTGCCGCTACACTTCGCGAGAGCTGGGGACGACATGAACGTATTCCTGCTTCGTGTATATACTTTTGCAATGGAACTGAAGAAGCGGTTGACCATGTAATGCGCATTTACGCCCCGGGAACGCACCGATAGTGTTGTGTCGGTAACGCCAACACGCAGCGTATATAAGCGCAGAGCCGAAATCAACCGATTGGTATTTCGCGAGGTGGAGTTGCGTCCGGACAATTTTGAACTGGATGCAGAAGCCCTGCTCGATAGCGTTGATAACAGTACGCGCCTTATTTTTCTTTGTTCGCCCAACAACCCGACCGGCAACCTGCTGGACAGCGAATCAATAGAAACTATCCTTGATTTGTTCGAAGGTATGGTAGTGGTAGACGAGTCGTATATCGATTTTATTCCGCAAGCCACCCTGCTGAGATTACTCAATAAATATAAGAACCTGATACTGCTGCGTTCATTCTCGCATGCGTGGTCGTCGGCCGGTGCACGTCTTGCATCGGTTGTGGCCCATCCCGAAGTGATAAAAAAACTCGAACGAGTGGGCTTTACCCACCCCATCAGTTCGCTGGTGATAGCCTATGCCGAAGAACTGATGGAACGACGGCTCGACATTGATAAATGGAGCCGGCAGATAATAGACGAACGCACCAAGGTTGTTGCAGCATTGAAAGACGTGCCCGGCTGTCTGGAAATTTATCCTTCTGTGACCAACTTTCTGCTTGTGCGTTTTGATGAAGTAGACTCCGTGTATAAATACCGAAAAGTCAGGGCATAGCCGTCCGCCCGATACATGGTGCCCTGCGCATTACGATAGGCCTTCCCGGCGAAAATTCTGCACTCGTCGGAGCCCTGCGACGCCGTGTGATGCCCGGAAACGAGAGTAAACAAGACGGTTTATTTGAGGTTTAAGCCCATCAATACCCCGTTTCGGTATGAAAAAAAAATAAGCCGAAAACGAGGGGTATAAGGCCTTAAAACGTAAATAAATGCCCTTTAAAAGCCATTTTGAAGTGAGAGAAGGGCGATTTTTACACCATTTTAAGCTATAGGCAGAAATAATGTTATATATTTGTACTTAGAATACAAAGTATATCGTAATAAAAATGATAACAGACGACAGAATTATTAAAGTCAATATAGAGGAGGAAATGAAATCCTCTTATATCGACTATTCAATGTCGGTGATTGTAGCCCGTGCCCTCCCTGATGTACGCGATGGATTCAAGCCCGTACACCGACGCATTCTTTACGGCATGATGGGCTTGGGACTTACGCATGACAAACCTACACGTAAATCAGCACGTATCGTAGGTGATGTACTCGGTAAGTATCACCCCCATGGCGACAGCTCAGTGTATGGTGCATTGGTGCGTATGGCACAGAAATGGAATATGCGCTATCCGCTCGTTGACGGACAGGGTAACTTTGGTTCGATGGACGGCGACTCGGCTGCTGCTATGCGTTATACCGAAGCTCGTCTGACCGTTGAAGGTGAAGCCATGATGATGGACCTGGAAAAGGAAACCGTCGACATGGATCGAAACTTTGACAATACCTGGATGAACCCCGCGTGATGCCGACGCGTATTCCCAACTTCCTGGTGAATGGTGCAAGCGGTATTGCGGTGGGTATGGCAACGAATGTGCCTACACACAACCTGGGTGAAGTGATTGACGGATGCGTGGCTTACATCGATAATCCCGATATTACCATCGAGGAACTGATGCATTATGTAAAGGCCCCCGACTTCCCTACTGGAGGTTATATCATGGGTATGCAAGGCGTGAAAAGTGCTTACGAAACAGGACGCGGACGCGTGATGATGCGCGCCAAAACCGATATCGAAGCCGGACCGCAGCATGATAGCATCATCGTGTCGGAACTTCCGTATGGACTAAATAAGGAAGAGTTGGTGAAGAATATTAGCCAGCTGGCCGTTGAAAAAAGAATTGAAGGCATATCGAACGTAAACGACGAAAGTGACAAGGAAGGTATGCGCATCGTTATCGACGTGAAGCGCGACTTCAATGCCAACGTGGTGCTGAATAAACTCTTTAAAATGACAGCCTTGCAAACTTCGTTTGCCGTGAACTGCATCGCATTGGTTCATGGTCGTCCGAAGTTGCTCACGCTGAAGGACTGCATCAAGTACTTCGTGGAACATCGTCATGACGTCGTTGTTCGCCGTACGCAGTACGATTTGCGCAAGGCGCAGGAACGTGCCCACATCCTTGAAGGCTTGATTATTGCTTCGGATAACATTGACGAAGTGGTTCGCCTGATTCGTGCTTCGAAGAATCCGCAGGCTGCTATGGAAGCCTTGATGGAACGCTTTAGCTTGGATGAAGTGCAGGCCAAGGCTATCGTGGATATGCGCCTGTCGCAACTTACCAATATGCAGCAGGAAAAACTGCACGATGAATACAACGAAATTGAACGCAAGATTGCTTACTATGAGCAAATTCTGAGCGACGATGAACTCTGCCACAAAGTGATGAAGGATGAGTTGATCGAGGTAAAGGAAAAATATGGTGACGAACGCCGTTCGGAAATCTGCCTCTCGTCAACAGAATTTAATCCCGAAGATTTCTATGCTGATGATGAGGTGGTGATTACACTGTCGCATCTGGGTTACATCAAGCGTACGCCACTTGCTGAATTTAAGGCACAGACCCGAGGTGGCGTCGGTTCGAAGGGTGGTAGCACGCGCGATTCAGACTTTATTGAGTACATCTATCCCGCTACGATGCACAACACTATGCTGTTCTTTACGGCTAGGGACGTTGCTACTGGCTGAAGGTGTATGAATTGCCGGAAGGTGCCAAAAACTCGAAGGGACGTGCTATTCAGAATATGCTGAATATTGAGCCTGATGATTCAATCAATGCTTGCTTGCACATCCGCAAACTGGCTGATGCTGAATTCTGCAAGACGCACTTTGTGCTGTTCTGTACGAAGGAAGGTGTCATTAAGAAAACCTGCCGAGCGAATACTCACGTCCGCGCGTGAATGGTGTGAATGCTATCAATATTCGCGAGGAAGACCGCGTTGTCAGTGTGGTACTTACAAATGGTACCGACGAAATCGTTATTGCCAACCGTAATGGACGTGCCATCCGCTTTAACGAAGAAGTGGTTCGCCCGATGGGACGTACGGCTACGGGTGTTCGCGGTATCCGCCTCGATGAGGACGGACAGGATGAAGTGGTAGGCATGATTTGTATCAACGATCCGGAGAACGAAACTGTGATGGTTGTCAGTGAAAACGGTTACGGAAAGCGTTCGGCTGTAGCGGATTACCGTGTGACGAACCGTGGCGGTAAGGGCGTGAAGACGCTTGACATTACCGAACGTACGGGACCTGTGATTGCAATCAAGGCTGTGACTGACGACAATGACCTGATGATTATCAACAAGAGTGGTATTGCCATCAGAATGAAACTCAGCGAGGTACGCGTTCAAGGACGTGCTACGCAGGGTGTCCGACTCATCAACCTGGAAAAACGTAACGATGTGATTTCAAGCGTTTGCAAGGTGCCTACTGAAGAGGAGGAAGAAACAATGGTTGAACAGGAAGAGGCTATAACCGGAAACGATGTGGTTATAGCTGAAAACGAAGTAACTGTTGAAGAAACCCAGGAAACTGTTGCCACCGAAACTCGTGAAGGATTTGGTGGACTTATTTCAGACAACTGGGAAGAAATGGAAACTGGATTCAGTACAAATAACGACGAAAAAATAAAACAAACGGAAACGGCCGGAATGATTGCTCATAATGGCCGTTTCCATAATAAAACCTTTAAAACTATCACACAATGAAGAAAGTATTTCTTAGTCTTGCATTGTTTGTCGCAGGTATTGGTGGCACATGGGCTCAAAATGCAGGCGTTAAGGTCGGTTCCTGGAAAGCCTTTGACAAAATTGCCAAGGCCGATAAATTGATGGAACAGCGTAACAGCGAGGCTTTTGAACAGGCTAACGCTCTGTATGCTGAAGCTGAAGGCATCCTAAATGCTGATATCGAAAAGGCTGGTGCTGAACAAAAAACGGACAAACTGGCTCAGCTGTATTACCAGAATGCACAGTTGCAGAACAAAATGCTGACTCCCATTCTGAACAACGCACAGCAGGGACTTCCCTTCGATACGCTGGCATTCTGCAAGCGCGTTGATAACATCATTGCAAGCTTCAACTCTTCAGCTGAATACAATAAAAAACCGAATGCTAAGGGTAAGGTAAAAGAAGATCAGATGATTTCGGCCTTCAGCAAGGTGGGTATTCAGAGCATGTTGACGCTTTACTACAACTGTGGCGCCTTTATGGATGCTATGGGTAAGAAGCAGGAAAGTGTGGACTATTTCCAGAAGTTTGTGGACCTTCCCAAAACTTCTCCTGTATTTAACGAAACTGAACGTGACTCTGTTTACAAGGCTAATGCCAAGGTGTACAACACGGCTCGCTACAACCTTGCTCTGCAAAACTTCCTCATGAAGAATTGGGACAAGGCCATCGCTTGCTGTGATGAGGCTTTGAAAGATACGGTTGGCTTGCACGACTTGTACCTATTAAGATCAATGCTTACGGCGAAAAAGAAAGACTCTGCAGCTTGGCAGCGTACGCTGATTGAGGCTTCGCAGCGCACCGGTAAGTTTTCGTATCTTCAGAACTTGTTGTACTACTACATTCAGAACAACAAGATTGATGAGGCTTCGGCTTTAGCCCAGAAGCTGGTGACAGAAGATGCTGGTAACAAGAATAGCTGGTACATGAAAGGTGCTATCGAACTGAATGTGAAGAAGGATTACAATGCCGCTCGTCAAAGCTTTGAAAAGGCATTGGCCATCGATCCTGATTTCGAAGAAGCTCTCTTCAATATGGGTACGGGCTTATATCAACGATATCTACGACCAGCGTATGGCAGGTAAGTTCAAGTATATCGGTACCAATCGCCGTATCGAAGGTAAGGGACAGGCTGCTTATGCTAAGGAAAAAGCCATTTATGACAAAGAATTGGCAACCGTTCGCAGCTACTACGAAAAGGCTCTTCCTTACTTGGAACATCTCCGTGAGTTGACTCCGAATGACGCTAAGCGCTGGGCTTCTCCGCTCCAGGGTGACTGCAGTTTTGTGCTTACGGTAGACAATTTGTTTTCTGTAAGCCAGTACTGCAGTCAGCCTTGTAAAAAAGGGGTATTGTGCTTTGCATTTGATATACCCTCTAAGCAGAATTTCTCAGTCGGATATTGCTGAGGAATAATGAAGGTAAATGAAAAGTGGCTTTATAGACATAGAAATATATGAGGTCTGTCAGAAAGGCTGTTTGGCCTGATGTTTGCTGAAATAAAACGAGATATATAAGTACAATACTTCGGTAAATTTTTACCGAAAAAATTAAAAGTTAAACCATAGAACCGGCAAAAGTCGGTTCGAAAACACTAAAGAGGTCATTGAAATGTTGTCAAAACGAATGGTTAAGCATGAAGAAATGTGCTGAAAAAAATGTGCTAATCTGCTGATAACAAAGATAAAAAGCATTGCATAATTCGTTGGTTTTTAGTAAATTAGAAGTCTCCTGAACTCTTCTGATTATGACTAAAGAAACACTCCTTATGCAATACCAATCCGAGTGCCTGTCGGCTCTCAAATCAGTTGCTAATATACACAAACCTTTTGAAAAAGCGTTCATGGACACCATGAAATTATTCATGGCCATCCCAGATCGTATAAACTTCCTTCAATTGGGCAGATATGGCTGTTTCTCAGAACAGACTTATCGTAACCTTTTGAGCATGAAACTTTCGATTGGTTTGCGTTCAACGGCTCTATCATCAGCAAGTATCTCACAGGCAAAAAAAGAAAAGCCATCGCCATCGATCCTTCCTATATCCCCAAATCAGGCAAGAAGACACCTTGGATAGGCTACTTCTGGTCTGGTTGCAGGAGAGTACAAGCGTGGATTGGAAATCATGGGCATCAGTGTCATTGACATCGACAACCATGAATGCATGACTTTAGGTTCCATTCAGACGCCGGATTGTAAGACCTTGGATAATATGGACAAGAACCTCGTTGACTGGTACAGCAGTTATCTTATCAGTAGAAAAAGACAAGATACAGAGCATATCCAGAACGGTGGTTGCAGACGCATTCTTTTCAAGGAAACTTTCATAACGCCTATGTGTGAGAACGATTTCCATGTCATCAGCCGCTTTCGAATGACGTAATCCTGTACTATCCGACATTGGAACAGAAAACAGGAAAACGTGGCCATCCCAAGTGGTTTGACGGTAGGATTGACTTTGGCAATCTGATTCACCCGGTGCAAGGAATACAAGGTGAACAAGGGGAAAGCTATACGGATTGAGGGTATATGCAAAGCCCTC
>VOFC01004019.1_pt1 | contig 11187 bp, 15 predicted proteins | sample 5384161 | NCBI WGS metagenome assembly VOFC01 (sample SAMN12384722, study PRJNA508395) | human gut metagenome | isolation source: healthy gut B | host: Homo sapiens | reverse complement strand
CCATCTTCTTTCCGTTAATATATTGACAGCAAACAGAGAAAGGAAAGAAGGTATGTTTCAAACAATTATTGGTGCAATCAGTTCTTTTTATGTACAGCAAACTGCTGGTCATTCTACTGATTGGTGCGGGAGTCTATTTTACAATCCGCACAAGATTTCCGCAGGTAAGATTATTTAAGAATGCTTGTGGATCCGTGATGGAAAAGCCGGAGGATAAAGGGACAATTTCCTCTTTTCAGGCACTTATGGTTTCAACAGCATCCCGTGTGGGAACGGGAAATATTGTCGGGGTTTCATCGGCGATTTGTATAGGTGGATTTGGTTCTGTATTCTGGATGTGGGTGATTGCAATCATCGGAAGTGCATCTGCACTGATCGAAAGTACATTGGCACAGATTTATAAGAAAAAGGAAAAGACGGAAGCTGTTATGGAGGACCGGCTTACTATATTGAAGCGGCACTTCATTGTCGCCCGCTGGCAATTGTTTTCTGCGTTGCAATGATTTTAACCTACGCATTTGGATTTAATATGCTGGCATCTTATAATCTGCAGTCTACATTCTCAGTATTTTCTTTTTTTATGAGGCAAAGATGAGTCCCTGGATCATCGGTGGGATTTTGGCAGTGCTGACAGGATGGTGTCTGCTTGGTGGCGGATCACGTATCGTAAAAAGTAACGTCAATGGTTGTACCGGTAATGGGGATTGCTTATATTGGGATTTCACTTTTGGTAGTAATTATCAATATTCAGAATGTGCCTGCAATGTTTGTGCGCATTTTTGAAGAAGCATTTGATTTCAAAGCAATTTTCGGAGCATTTTCCGGTTCGGCCATGATGCAGGGAATCCGCCGGGGTCTCTATTCCAATGAGGCAGGTATCGGTTCGGCTCCGAATGCATCAGCTGCGGCAAATGTCAGCCATCCGGTAAAACAGGGACTGGTTCAGATGTTATCCGTATTTATTGATACTTTGCTGCTTTGTACAGCAACAGCTATGATGTGTATGTCATCTGGAATCGATCCGGCAAAAGAATTGCAGGGAGCACCATGGGTGCAGGCATCACTTCAGGAATCACTTGGTTCTTTCGGGCCGGTCTTTATTACAGTTGCAATGGTATTTTTTGCATTTACAACTCTGCTTGGGAACTGTTTCTATTGTGACAATCTTTTAATCTACATTCACAAAAAACAGCCGGAAAAGCTTTTATGAAAGGCTTCAGACTGGTATCGGCACTTGCAATCTTTCTGGGCGCAGGAATGGAGATGTCTCTTTTTGTGGGATCTTTCCGATGTACTGATGGGGGTTATGGCGCTCATTAACATTCCGGTTATCCTGATTTTATCAGGGATTGCATTTCAAGCGATCCAGGATTATGAAGCGCAGTTAAAGCAGGGAATCAACCCGGTTTTTAAAAGTGCAGACATTGGTCTTAGACAAAAAACAGATTTTTGGAGATAAAACAGGATAATGGGGGAGACTGTCCGAACCACCGGATAATCTCCCCCAATTTCTACATCCTCTATTTTATAACTAAGACTTTCTGTGTTTTAATGAATAGCTTTTTTTACTTTTTGTTACTGTGGTATTTTTTATAGAAATAAATATAGGATATTTTTCGATGTATTCATATGTAGACTGCTCGTTACCACCTAAATACAAAGGTATCTGATTGCTCACAAGACCTTCCATGCCCCTTCTTTTTAAATAGCGTTTTCATTTTGTGACAAAGACTGCGAAAAGGCACTGATAAATTTCTGGAGCTTGAAAAAAGTCTTGCCTGAGCATACAACTGCTGAATCAAAGAGAGTATATGATGCCCGGCACAAAAGTTAAAGCGATGTCATCATCATCCGGAATGACGATAAAAAGATTGATCTTTTTTTTTCGGTCGCCATTGCGTAATTCCAATCTCATTGAGTGGGATATCATTTCCGGAAAATATATTCAATACTTCTTCATCATCAAACGGATGCATTCTTGAAAGGTATGCCGTAGCAAGTACGGAACGAACCGTATCCTCTGCTGCATTAGCATATCGTTCATAGGCTTTTTACTGCCGGATGGTACTTGTCTCTTGATTTTAATTCCATCATCCATATGTAAAAAGACTTTTTTATTCTTGTCATCCTCAAACTGTGCTTCATCCATTAAAAGCATAACGGATCTCCAATTTTTCTCAAAAAGCGTCCTTCCGGTTCTTGAATCATATCTCGGGCACTGATGCAGACGTACAGAAAAATGGCTTTTTAGAAACATGGTTTCGGCCTTTTCCCCAAAATGGATGCATTAGGTTTTGCAGCCTGGGTCTGCTCATTTTCAGTGTTTTTAATAAATGCGCGGATCGGTTGGGGAAACATCCATTCTTTTATTTAAAAACAAAAAGGGTTGATCTTCATACTCTTTTCCATTTCACACATATTTATAGGAATACACTTCCGTATCCGGCTGGGCAGCCAAAAGTTGCCAAACTCTTCTAAGAGTGTTCCTTTTTGGATGCTTGTATACATTGCAGTCGTGACAATTTAACAGGTTTGGTGTCAACATAAAGGTAGTCTTTCCTGCGCCGGAACCTCCGCTGACAAATACGTTATTATTCCTTAATGTCGATTCGTCATAAAGAAAACATAACATTCTGAGACAAGATCTTATTGTTCTGCAGATTATGAAAATCTGCATATTTATGATTAAATGCTGCAATATCTCCCCACTTAGCTGTACCATGCTCTTCTCCATGCATGAAATATTGTTGGTTTTTACAAAAGCCGTACAGACCAATAAAAAATCAAACTGTTATACCGCAAAGAAGAAATAACGGTGATTTATCATTATAATATTCACGCGGGATGACTTGCAATCATCACAAAAGCATTCTTCCGATCTTTCTTCCAAAAATCTTTGATCGGAGAAAAAAACTGCTCAATATATATACGAAAAATACATAAAAAGCAGGGGTTAAGATCGAAATAGAAAGAAAAAATTTAGCCATCCTTTTTTACGATACGAGGTGGAATCCTCGGATATTCTTCGTTTCATTTTCCATCCTTTCCGGAGCCGTGTCATATCGATCGCTTTCCCTTGTGCTTTTTGTTTTGTTTTTGGTGAAAAAGTTTTCAGATAACTTTTCATCATTCCGGATTCTCAATCTTCATTTTTTTTAGTCATTTTCCATCCGGCACGGAAATCTGATATACGTTGGACTTGTCATGTTTCTTCACTCGTACATTTAAAGTATCTGTGTCTTTGTTGTAGAAGGCATTCTTTTTATCTACTTCGAAGACAATAACAGGAATCCTTCTCTGCCAATGACTGATCCGGTGCTTTGATCCGGTAAGTATGTTCCGTTTCCGCCACCACAGTTTCTTTTTGAAATCCGAAATATCAAAAGGAATATACTGTTTTTTAATTCTTCATTTCTCATATCATTCCTTTTTCAAAATCTCCGTGACGTTTTCAGCCTGTTTGCTTCTGCAGGGATGGATCTTTCAAAATCCATCCCATCTCCAAATTGCAAATACACATCCTTAGTCAATGGAAGATTGTTCGTTCTTTTGATAACATCTTTTGTCAACAGTAGCAAAAATTGAAGCAGTTTTTCTCCGGAAATTTTCTCATTTCCACCGTTAATCTCATACATTTATCTTTTCTTCAAATGCGTAACTACGGTTTGCCCGGAATCTAAAACAAAGCTCACTTTTACTTCAAATGTTTGAACCGATTTATCTTGTTTTTATGCTTTTGGGCACGGAAAAAAACATACGACTGATCTGTTTCATTTATAAATTTGGAATCTATGTTGATAATGATCGGCACATAAGTCTTATCCTGGTTTCTTTCTTTATGGTTTGAGCAATCTGCCGCTTCTGCTCCAGATCATATCCTTCCTTGGCAAGATTCGTCAGTTGCTCTGGATGCATTTTTACACGCCAATCATCCAATGTGATCTCATCTGCCGTTTCTGCAAGCTGTTTTATGCGGTTCCAATACTTGTTTTATCTTTTGCCTGGTCACTTGGGGATCAAAAGCAATCTGAATCTGATCGTCTCCAGTACCAGATCCGAAGTTTGGCAAATGGGATCTTCATTTTTGAGAGCATCAAAGCTGGGTTATCACTTTTTCATTCTCCGTCGGAATTTATTTTCGGTTAATTTTTTCTTTTTTCGAGATGCTGAAACTGCATGGCATCTTGTCGTTCCAAGGGAAGCAAAATGTTACCTTTCATCAAATGCTGCTTAAGCTGATGCGGTCGGATCGACGCAACACCTTTTTCATACCAGCTGCTTCCTAGTTTTATTCCTCTCCGTCGTGTCCATAGCTCTTCCATAAAACTGCATTATTTGTATCATCGTTGAAATTCTTCACTCATGGTTCTTCCTCCTACTTTTACCGAATTTATCCTTGACCAGTTTTTGGGTTCTTCTTCCTGTTTTTTGCCGGCCGCAATTTCATAAAATTCAATTTTAACCGCATTTCCTCTGCTGTGTTTGAGGGCGGCAGCAATCGATTTTAAAACTTCATACGATAGTTCTTTTTTGAAAAGCTGTTTTTAACTGTTCCAATTGTCTGGCATTGAACTGATCGGATTTAAGCACTTTCATCATCAGCTCTTCTTTGCCTTCTGCCAATGGTTCCTGTTTCTTTGCACTTTCTTCCGCAGGATATTCCGAGTTCTTTGATATCCTGCGGTATCTCTTCTTTCTTTTTTTCATTTTCCTCAGGAATCTTTTTCTTCTTTGTTTTCTGACGACGGCGCAGCACATGTCTTTCCCGGATATAATTTTGATATGCTTGAAAGAAGAGAATCCGCATCCTGTTCCTTATCAAAATGAAGTGGAATCTCTAACATTCTGCACACCCGGATCCCGATCTTTCTGCCGGTTTGTTAGTTTCATTTCTAGCAATTGTTCAATTTCTGCCGAATCCATTCCGGCCAAAAAGCGATGGAAAAATAAAAACATCCTCTATGGTCTGTCTGGCACGGTAGGCGGTTCTATTCCCTCTTTTGGCATAACTTCATGTATTCCTGATTCTTTTCTTGTGCTGTCATAATGCTTTTTTCATCCTTTCGTTTTTTTTTGTTTTAGACTTCTGTAAGTCTGCTTTCTTTAGGTTCTGTACCCGCTTGAGCAGATTTTCCAATGTCTTTTTTTTGCTCCAGTGGCAGTTTTGTTTTTTTATGTTCACTCAACCGGTCTTTTAAATTCTGTATCATGGGGTCTACCATTCGGGCATGGTAATTCCTTCGGTACAGACAAGCCTTGCACATTGTCGCTTTCCAGTTTCGTTAATGCCGATGAACTGTATTCGAATCGCAGGCTGCTGTATCTTTGATCAGCCTAATCGTCTCGCGTCCATCATCCTCCGGACGTGGTATTGTTGATATACCGATAATTCTTTGTATGGAACAAACGTAGACTTTGACCCACATACCAGATTGTTCGTTTCACAAACAATGCCTTATACTTCTTTTTTCCTTCTATACTAAGCTCGGAAGGATCGATAAAGGGATTCAGTCTTTTTCAATCTCCGGAGGCATATACCCTTCATCCAGTTGATACGACCGTACTGCTTTTGACTTTCCCGGTGGTTTTAGGGCAAGATACACTCCATGTTTTTTCGGAAAACTCCTGCCGGTTTCATAACCGTACTTATTTGTATCATTTCAACAAATTCGAGGATATGTGGAACAAAGACGGATGCAGTCATCCATTTTTTTGAATCTTTTCTTTCCAGTCAACCTTGTTTCTTCCATCCGTTGTCTGGAATCTTTTTCTTTCAGACAACCGGTATGATACTTGTCCGCAAGTTTATTTGTCAGCGGAGTGATGACTTTCTGCCAATCTCCTTTTTCGTACCGGTATTTTTTCCCCATTCCTCGATACGGAATTGAAGACAAGATGCATATGTCTGTGATCTCTGTCGGAATGTGCTGAACAGACAAAGTCATAGTCATCTCCCAGATATTCTTCCGCCCAGTCACGGATAAAAAAGCCAGCGCATTTTCTGCAGAAATGGTTTCATCTTTGGAAAATGAAAACTTCCAATGATATGCCTGCCGTTTTCCGGAAGACAGAAACTGCTGCTTTGGTTTGCAAGAAATGTTTGGATCATTTCCTCTTCCGTGCATCCGCAGTTGCTGTAAACCTGCCCTGCGTTTTTCCATTCCTGGCAGATATAAGAGATTGCTTTTTTCATATGGCTTTCTGCCGTGATGGACTCATCTTGATAATAAGTGACATGCTTTCACCTCTTTAATATTGTATCTGCAATCTGTTTTGTGATGGCTTCGACCCGTCCATCCGATTCATCAATACGGCGCTTGGCGCCGTATAAAGATTCTCATTATATTTTTTTTTGCGATCTGGTTGATATTGACACCAATCTTGCGAAGCTGATAGACAGTTCCATTTTTATTTCCAGAAATTCTTTCCGGGTAACCGGTGGCGGTGCCTGACAGCAGATGCGGATGTGCTCGCTTACCGAAATATGTTTCTGTTTTGATTTCTTTTCGATATAGTCTCTTTCCTCTTTAGACAGCCGCACACTTGCTTTACAGGGACGGTTATATCTCATTCAATCCTTCCTTTCCGGGCAGAGTATGTCATTTTGACATACTCTGCGATTCATTTTTCTGTTTTTCCTCCGGGTATGTCAAAAAGTATGCCAAAAAGTATGCCATTTTGACATACTTTTCATTCATTTTCCTGCCTTTTTCCTTTCGGGTATGTCAAAAGTATGCCAAAAAGTATGCCATTTTGACATACTCTACGATTCATTTTTCTGCTTTTCCCTTCGGTTATGTCAAAAGTATATGCCAAAAGTATGCCATTTTGACATACTTTTTCGATTCATTTCTTCCTGTTTTTTTTCCCTCTGGGTATGCCAAAAGTATGTCATTTGTATGCCATTTTGACATACTTTTGATTGTTTTTGAACAGCAAGATACGCATTTGTCGGACAAAATGCTCTACTTAGGGACGGATCCCTAATACCCTCTTTTACTGTACTATTTTCCCAGAATCTTCTTGATTTCTAAGTATATATCTTCTGTTGGAAAATCTTCCAGTTCCATATACAGACCATCTATCGTATGCTCATGGGCTTAACATTTTCCAATCTCTTCTTGGGAAAACTCCTGCTTTCAGAGCCAGATAGATGCGCTGTTTTTTTTGGAAAATGGTTTTTTGCAAGCATAAACATTTTCCTTGGATGTCATCATCATCTCATAACTTAAGATCTTCCATTCCCACTCAATTCTCTCACTGAATAGTTGCTGTACCATTTCCTATACTTCCTTCCTGTTTATTATTTGTTTTGTTTTTTCTCTGTACTGGTGCCGGTCGTTTTGTGGTTGGCGGGGCCGTTTTCTGTTTCTTCTTGTGTACTTTCTTTGTCGTTTGGAATCTTTACTTTTTTTCTTCTTTGCTTTTCTTTGGCTTCTTGGTTGCTTCCGGCCGGCTTGTCGAATCAGGCATCACAGTTGGTTCCGGCTCACTCGTCACTGGTGCCGTCGTCGACTGCTCTGTTGATATCGGTTTTTCCGTTGGCTGCACAGTCGGTTAGCCAGGTTCAATGGTTTCCTGCGCCGCCTCTTCCTCTTTTTGTTTCCTGCCGCCAACTCAAAATCCTCCCAGTAATACTTCACTGTACATGGTTTCTTCGAGTGTGTAGTCTCCGGTATTCATGTCATGCGTACATTTCATTATCATGGAAAATCGGAAAAAGTATGTAAGAACAAAATCGGTTTGGCCGGTTTCCTGATACGTCATCTTTTCGGCAAGTCAATATCCTTTGTCATCGGATTTTCTTAACCTCTTCCAGCAGCCGGTCATAATCTTCATCTTTCATAAATGCAAGGAAGGTTTCCATACCGCTTAAATCTATTTCTTCCTCTTCGTCAGCATCTTCCGGTATCTCTGTTTCTTCCGGTTCAAGATGCCTGTTCCGCATCTTCTGTTTCCGGTTTGGGAGACTTCTTATCCGGTTCTTTTTTTTTCTGTCGGCGCAGGGCATTGAAAGGTATTCCATTGCCACCATTGATGCGCCTATCCGATTGTTGCCAAAACAACAAGTCGATCGGGCATACTGTAAAAGAATTGCTTTCCCTTTCCCCCGGTCACGCTTTCGGTATTGGTAATGCGTTTCAACTTCTTAAACATAGTTTTTCTCTCCTTTATTCAAATTGTCGAAATCTTCGAAAATACGTAAAGTTGGTATAAGCTCAAACAGCACCGGACGTATTTCCGGTAAGACCTTCAATAGAAAGAACTGCGGTGCAGTGCAGCCAGAACCGCGCTTCCATTCTTCCCACAGTAAATACCAACATGATTTGCTCCACCGGTTTCCGGCAGTTTTTGCTTTTTCAATCAATATCACCTACCTGCAGATCTTTTAGCAGGTACATCTTTAAACAATGATGACTGTCGAAATGTTGCCGTCGTGGCAGAAAAAGGAATCCCGGCAAATCCATTTTTAGCAAAAACACCAAGCGAGTAAAAGGAAGAACAATCTAAAACTTGCTCGGTGTCTCTTCCGTCCGCCTGTCTGGCTGACATGCTGTGGTTGTATTTCCGATTAGAGGCTCCTTCTTTTTCTGACCGCCAGACTTTAGGGATCGCTTGATTGTTATTCTCCAAATTCTTTCAAGATCTTTACGGGTGCCTTTTGTTGCTTTACTGTCAAAACATCTCCACTTCCTGCTACTTTGTAGCTGGGGTACGTGCGATTACGGTACGATCAACATCTCCAGGAAGAGTACCCTTTTTCTTTGCATCTTGGCCGAAAAAATCTCAGCGTATTGGTTTGGTGTAACCTTGATAGTTTTTTCTCGCCCAGGCAAAAGATACCATTTCAAAATTGTAAGCCTGCAGAGCAAGAGAAATGTTTGTCAGATCCGCTCCTTTTGCTCCTGAAGATTTTAAACAGTCACTTAATTCGTGTACCCCACAGTCGATACTCTCTCTTCCGCGCTGTCAATCGGTGGTTTCTTCGACCGCGTAAGACTTCTTGCTCTGCCTGCGCCACATCCGGTGGATTCCCACTTTCCCTGTTCATGACTGCTAAAAAGCCAGATCTGCAAAGGGAAATATCGCTATTTTTCACAAGCTGCGATAACTAAAGGGCGGTAAGATTCTGTCTGTGCCGATAAAATCACTTCTGTTGCGCCGAAAAGCGGCTTCCTGTGAAAGATTCCCCACTGCCTCCCTACCAAAAGAATAACCGGAATCAGGATAATGACCATGATCGGGATGGCTGCAGCAACAACTAAGAAAAAAGAGGCATTGGTCTTTGTACAGCGATTACCACCAACCTCTTTTTATAATCTTTCCTGTCATCGATACCGCTTTTTTTTTCCCCATAGTTTTACCTGCTGTCTTTTTCGTCCTGCCGTTTTCTTCTCTTTTTTCTTTTTCTTCCGGAGAAAAAAAAGAAATCTTGGCTTTGTTTTTGAAAGTCAGCCTGCTTATTACGCAAAAATAAATCCGTCACATCATGCGAAACTTTCCGCATATCGGAAAGACGATTTGTCATCTGCATCGGTTTATGCAGGTTCGATACTGTCTGCTGTTGTCAACGGAAGCTGCGTTTTCTCTCTGCTCTCCGGATTCTCCCATAAAAGAAGCAATGCATTTGGCCATAATTTCTGTCGGCTGCATTGCTGTTCTTACCATGCTTTTCGATTTTCTTCGGGCAGAGGATAGTGACCGTGCTTTTTCTGTTTCAGAAAAAAGTGGCCGCTTTTTGAGAGGATCCTTTTTGTTTGGTGATTTCCTGCTTTTCTTGAAATTTTTGTCTGGCATATTCCTGTCTGGCAGGTGATGTTTTCTGCCATACGAAGAATCTTTTTCTGATCGTATCTGCTTAGTTTTTTTTAAACTTTTCCATCTGTTTTTTTTGTCAGATGGGAAAGTACTTTCTTTGTTCTGCAAATACGTATCTTTCAGATCCCGGCCATTCTCCGTTTTTCTCCTTTTTCTGTTCTGCTATCTCATGCAGATTGGTGTTAAACATCCGATACAGGACATTATCTTTCAAGGATCTTGTTGTCAAACGGCACGTCTTGGTATCAAAAAGGCCAGTCCGTTTCCCGGGTCTGCACCATCAATATATTTCATTTGTTGTTTCTGACAGCTTAAACAGATCCATGACACGATCTCTGTCACAGGATCCCTGATTTAGGGACTTTAAATTTGGGTTGCTGATGGTTGTTTCTACGGCAGTAAAATCCATAGCTGCAGAAAGGTTTTGTGTAATACCGGTTGCGAATACCGCCCCCTGCTTGCACCTCAGCCCACATACGCTGCAATGCGAGCAAGCGAGAATATTCTTCTCCACAATTCATGTACTTCATCAATATAGACCAGGTAAGTCTTTTTAATCGACTGATTGTGCTTGATTTTTGATAATGCTCTCCAGCATGATAAAGCATAACCATCGGCCGCATTCGCTTTTTCAAGATCGGACAGACCATATACCGTCAAACGTTATTCCCGGATGTGGTTTGTTCCTGGCGGCTGAAAATATTTAAAAGCTCCGTCCGTAAATACTTCCGGTTGTTCCACCGGATTCGCCCAGCCGCTTCCTTTTCCGCTCCGATTTCTTTAATCGTGTTTCCGAAACACTCGAAGCGTTGCTTTAAGAACCGCATCTTTTCCAGTATTTGTTTTTTTTTTTCAAAGGTAATGAAATAGTCATTGTTTTTTTTTTTACTGCTGTCCGATAATAAGTACATGTTTATTGTTTAAATACCGATTTTCTTTCAATGCCTGCTCACACAGATTGCGTACGCAAACTCTTCTTTTCCTCTAGAAATTTCATTCGATCAAGGATTTCATCCGGGACATGAAATGGGTTCATAAAACAGACATTGTCTTTTGACTTTGGACAGGTTAATATATTCTCCCTACAAAGTTGGCAGATATCACGATATTCTGCCATAGGATGCACGATAATGATATCATCGTCACTAAAGGCCAGAACCTGCCCCATCTCAAACTTTTTCATTCATGGATTTTCCGCTGCCGGAATCTCCAAACACCATTCCGTTTGAGTTGGGAAGTTTTTTGTTTCAAAATCATGTTCCTTGACAAAGTTTACTCCATAACAGTATCCGTCCGGCATGTTCACTTCCTGAACATTGAACGGTGTAGATCGACAAACTTGGTATTTAAGAAATTGAGCAATAGCCA
>VOFC01005069.1_pt1 | contig 11188 bp, 23 predicted proteins | sample 5384161 | NCBI WGS metagenome assembly VOFC01 (sample SAMN12384722, study PRJNA508395) | human gut metagenome | isolation source: healthy gut B | host: Homo sapiens | reverse complement strand
AAACAATAAAATAGAAAGTACAACAACAGTAAATATAACAGAAAACAAAACATTAACAGCACAATGGCAAATAAAACAAAATAAATTATTTGTTAATCCAAATGGAGGAACATGGGAAGGAACAAACAAATTCAAAACTTCACACAAGATTATGGAACAACAAAAACAATAACAGCTCCAACAGAAGGACCAAATGGATATACAATTAACATTTGATACTAACGGTGGAACAAGTACAGAAGAATTAAACAAATTCAAACAACAAGATTTAATAAATGGAATCTTATTGGTGGTGGAGGAAGTATAAATAACACTTACACTTTCGGAATAGAAAATGGAACAGTTCTTGCAGAATACTCAGGAAACAATATGAAATTACCAACAGTAACAAAAATTGGCTCAAAATTTAAAGGTTGGTACACAGCAGCAACAGGAGGGAACAAGAAGAGGCGGATCTGGAGAATACTTTGCTCCAACAGCAACAGAAACTTTATATAGCACAATGGGAAACAGAAGAATATACATTAACAGTAATTCCAAACGGAGGAACTTGGAATGGAAGTGTGTCAAATCAAACAATTAAAAGGAACATACAATTCAACAATAGAAATAAGCAAAATCAGTAGCTCAAATGGTTATACAGTAACATTAAATGATAATGGAAAATTAACTAGTATATATTACAAACACAATCATTTGATGGATGGACAAATTCTGGAAGTGGAACGATAAACGGAACAATATATACATATGGAGCTGGAAATGGAGTAATTACAGCCAAATATACAGCTGATAATGTAACATTACCAACACCAACAAGAGTAGGATATACATTTGATGGATGGTATACTACACAAAATGGAGAAAACAAAGTAGAAAATTCATATATACCAACAAATAATGTTACATTATTTGCAAAATGGACAGCAAATAAATATACAATAACATTAAATCCAGGACAAGGAAATACAAGTACAACATCAAAAAAGAAGTAACATATGACCAAACATATGGAGAATTACCAACATCAACAAGAGGTGGATATAACTTTAATGGATGGTACAATGGAAATACAAAAAAATAACAGAAAATGATACAGTAAAAATAACAGAAAACACAGAACTAGTAGCAAAATGGATAGGAGCAACATATACAATAACATTTGATGCTGGAGAAGGAACAACATTAGATACACAAACAAAACAAGTAACAAATGAAAATGCATATGGAGAATTACCAATACCAACAAAAAACAGGTTATACATTTATTGGATGGTATGATGAAAACAATAATAAAATAGAAAGTACAACAATAGCAAAATAATGTCTCAGATATAACATTAAAAGCTAAAATATGAAATAAACAAATATAAAGTAAAATTTGTAAATGATGATGGTAGAACATCTGTAATTCAAAGAAGTAGAAGTTGAACATGGTAAGAGTGTAAACTTTACAGGAAAAAAACACCAACAAAATCAAATATTCCAGCAGGTTATAAATCAGAATTTATAGGATGGAATGATGAGACAAAATTACAAAACATAACAGAAGATATAACTGTAATAGCAAAATATAAACTAACACCAATAACATATACAATAGAATACAAAAACTTACAAGAATCTGATAATTCATCAAATCCAGCAACATATACAGTTGAAGATGGAAAAATAGAATTAAAAGACTTACAAGATAAAAAGAAAATTTTGTATTTGCTGGTTTGGTATACAAGTGAAGATGAATATGCTCAAGAAACTAAAATTTCAAGTATAGATACATCAAAAATGGAAAATATAGTATTATATGCACAATGGGAACCTGACCATTTATATCTAAAATCAAAAATATATAAAATAGGCGAAAATAATATTGACATATATGAAGAAAATGATGTATATTTAGATAAAATGGAACCAGAAACAACATTAGAAAACTTCAAAAAGAATTGTGAAACAAATGGAAAATAACAGTTCTAAATGAAAAAAATGAATAGAATTACAAGATGAAGAATTTGTAGTAACAAATATGAAAATCAAGTTACAAGAAAAACAGAAAAAATAACATTAACAGCAGTTGTAATGGGAGATTTAGATGGAAATGGAAAAGTTACAGCAAAAGATTTATCCACATTAAATCAAGATCTACTAAAATGATACAATTAAAAATGCTGAATTTAAAGCTGCAGATTTAGATGATAATCAAAAATTAACAGCAACAGATTTATCAACAATAAATAATACAATATTAAAAAATATAAAATTAACATATGATAAGAACAAAAAAACAAATGAATAAGATTTTTAAATTTTAATTTTAAAAAAAAAAAAATGAAAGGAGAAAACATAATGAAAGCAAAATTAAAAAACATTAATAACAGTAAGCATTATGGCATTAATTGTAGTAATTTCTACAATATCAAATGCAGCATCAGTAGGAATGTCATTATCAAGCAGCTCAAAATTAAAAGGCAGGTGATACTGTAACAGTAACAATGAGCTTAGGAAATATTGATGCTGGAAATGGTATCGATACAATTACAGCAGAATTAAACTATGATAAAAATGTTTTTGAAACAGTAGAAACATCAAACTTAATTGCAAGTAATGAGTTGGACACCAACATATGCTTCATCAACAAATATGTTAACAGTGTTAAAAAATTCAAAAAGTTACAAAAGGAGAAACAGTTTTAACAATAACATTAAAAAGTAAAATCAACTCTTAGTGTTAAATCAACAACAGTAACATTAAAAGATATTGTAGTATCTGGTGGTAGAGTTCAAGATGGTGGTACAGGAGATATAAATGTAAACAATGCTTCTGTAACAATTAATGCAGATTCAGATGCAGTAAGCAAAAATGAAAATACAATTAGCAATACAACAACAGGTACAAACACAACTACAGTTACTAATACAACAAATACTTCAAAAACTAATACTACAAAACAAAATACAACTTTAACAGATAATACTGTTACAAAAAACAACATTACCAAAAACTGGAATTGAACAAGGTGGAATAATAGCAATAGTTGTTATTGCAATAGTTGGAACATTTAGTTATGTATTATATAAAAAACTTCAAAAGAGGTAAAATAGAGTAAAAAGAGCGGGTTTTCTCGTTCTTTTTTTGATATTTCATTATTAGTTGAATTTACGGTAACAGGAGAGGTAATATGTTAAAATTATTGTTTTTCGGCTTAATACATAATTTAAGAAATTCTAAATTGATTTTTGGGACCCTTTCATTAGTCCTCGCTAATCGCTCGACGTGAACATTCCCTAAAAATTAATTAAAATTTCTAAAATTATTCAATCGCGCTCAAAACAATAATTTTAACATATCATCTCCTCATGTTACCATAAATTACCGCTGATAACAAAAACTGACCAAATAGTATAAAATGTACTTGAAAAAAATTTTAGAATTTATATATAATATGAGAAAGTTAATAAAAGAGAGGTAAACAAATGAGTATTATTGATTTTAAAATGCCAAAGATTAAATTTAAAAACATGAAAATGAATGTAGAAGAAGAATTAAATAATATTGATTATGAAAAATACAAAGAAAGAATTCAAAAGAAAAAGAAATACACCATATGAAGATATGACACATTATAAAACAGTAAAAGAATTTTTCTTGAATTGTTGAAAAATACCCCTGAAGAAGATTGCATATTAGAAAAACCAGACCATAAAACACCATATAAAATAACAACATATAAAGAATTTAAAGAAGATGTTTTTGGTTTAGGAACAGCATTAACAAATATTAAATTTAAAAGGTAAAAAGAGTTGTAATTGTTGGAGAAACACAATACGGATGGTATGTGTCTTATATGGCAATGCTTTGCGGAGTTGGTATTGCTGTCCCAACAGATAGAGAATTACCAGAAAATGAATTAGAAAATATTATAAGAAGATCAAGAGCAAGTGCAGTTATATATTCTCCTAAAAAAGCAGAAGACATCAAAAAAGTAAAAAAAATATTCCAGAAGTCGAATATTTTATAGAGATGAAATCAGATAAACCATTAGAAGGCAAAGATGTAGGAATTAATGCTTTAATAAGTTTAGGAAAAAATATTATAAAAACAGGAAATAATAGTTTCCTTTGAAATAGAAATAGATCCAGAAGAATTTAGAATATTATTCTTTACATCAGGAACTACATCAAACGCCAAAAGGAGTTATGTTAAATAATAGAAATTTAGCAGAAAATATAAATGCTGTATCAGCATATGTTAAATTGTATCCAAATGATATGTTATTTTCAGTATTACCATTACATCATTGTTATGAATCAACAATAGGATTTTGTTACCAATATCAACTGGTTCAGCAGTAGCAATATGTGAAGGTTTAAGATATATAGTACCAAATTTACAAGAAGCACATCCAACAGCAATTTTAACAGTTCCTCTATTAGTAGAAAGTTTATACAAGAAAATAAATGAAAAAATTGTAAAAAGCAAAAAAGATAAAATGGTTAATTCAATGATTGGAATAACAAATGCATTAAAAACAACAGAATCGATATAAAAAAGAAAAGTATTTAAAGAAATATATGAAAATTTAGGTGGAAGATTAAGAATAATAGTATCAGCAGCAGCACCAATTGACAAAAAAGTTGGAGAATGGTTAGAAGGAATAGGAATTACATTCTTACAAGGGATATGGATTAACAGAAACAGCTCCAATTGCAGCACTTACACCAGAATATAAAACATCAGTAGGCTCAGCAGGAAAAAGCAATTGTTCAAGCTGACATAAAAGTAGAAAAACTAAAACGAAAAATGGAGAAGGAGATATTTTAATAAAATCACCAACATTAATGATGGGATACTATGAAGATGAAGAAGAAACAAAAAAGTAATAGATGCAGATGGATATTTCCGTTCAGGAGATATTGGTTACATAGATAAAGATGGATTTATATTTATAACAGGAAGAAGTAAAAATGTTATAGTAACACAAAATGGAAAAAATATATATCCAGAAGAAATAGAAATGCTATTAGAAAAAGTTGATGAAATAAAAGAAGTAATGGTTTATGGAAAAGAGCCAGAAAAACAATAGTAGAAAAGAAGAAGCTGAAAAAGAATTGATTATAACAGCAAGAGTTATTCCAGATAAAGAAAAAATAAAAAGAATTATATGGAGATATTTCAGACCAAGAAATATATGATATAATTTGGAAAAAAAAAAGAAGAAAATAAAAATTAAATTCTTATAAAGCAGTAAAAGCTCTTGAAATTAAAGAAGGAATTTGAAAACATCTACTATGAAAATTAAAAGATATAAAGAATTAAAATAATAAAAATAAGGCTATAATCAATTATTGGTTATAGCCTTATAAATAATTTCTTGATAAGATTCATTTAAAGCACAGTATTTATCTACTAAAGTTAATAAATAACTTTCTTTATACTTAGGTAAAGCAATAGTAACTGGCCACATATGTTTAAAAAATATCTTTTTCTTTCTCATTTAAATCAAATAATTTAGAGGGGCATTTTCATATGCAGTTTTTGATGAGTAAAGCATGAAGCCCTTTTCATCATCTTGTTTTTTTCCAATCATATAAAAAAAAATCATGCAGCATTGCTGCTCTAGCACAAGAAACATAATTTAAAATTAAATTTTTTTCCATATAAATAACAGTAATATGCATTAGGCAATGGTCAAAAACAGCTAGTTTCATAATGTTGCCTAAAGTTTTTCATTTGTTTTACTGTGTCATTATTTAATAAGTCATCTATCATTTGAATAAATTCATCATTACTATAAATTTTTTGTAATAAACTTTCCATCTAAACTCCCTAAAATCTATCTAATAATTATATTAGACGGAAAGCAAACCCTTGGAAATCGTTTAGATTTAAAAAGGCTATGAAAGTATGTATGTTGTATATTCAGAAAATGTAGAAGAAATTACTCCAGGAACTAAAAAGAATAATACGACATATTCATTAGTAGGAGTTAAAAGCGATGGAACTGCAACAGTGTTAAATGATGAATTCGAAATGGACAAATCAGTAGGAAATGGAGCAACAAGAAATCAAACTAAGGTTAGAGCAGATAGTACGGCAACAAGAGACAATAAAGATGTTTCTGTATATACTAGAAAATCAAATGGAATGAGCATTGGATGTGAAAATGATATGGGAAATGTTAATATGTTCTTATATCAAAAAACAAAAGAAGAAAATGAAAATGTTGGAATTCAAATAGAAACATCTAAAACACAAGTTATTCCCGTTGAAACAAGAGAAATAATGAATAAAAATAGAGGTACATATCAAGGTGACAAAGTTCAAGATGAAATACAAGAACATACTGATGAAGGATGTAAACCAAAGGATGTAAAGGACTTTGATGGAGATAAAAATACAGTAACTCATGAACATTTTGATTTGGAATATTATGTACAAGAAATATTAAATTACGAAAATGATCAAGGTGAAGAACAAATAAAAGAGGTATTTACTGCAAATGAGGTTAGAGAAAAATTATTAAGAGAATTGAAAGAAAAAGGAAATCAATTATCACAAGACCAAATTATTCAGGGTGTTAAAGAAGAAATGAACTTAGATGCAGAAAACCTAGAAAGAGAGCATAAAAGATAGTTTGTCACATTTATATTTCGACAAAATATAATATAGTAGGAAATTGTATTTTGGAGGAACACATATGAAAATAGAAAACTTAAATCAATTACCATTAAATAAAAGTGGAAAAATAAATAAAATTGAATGTGGTGAAGGAATAAAAAGAAGATTACTAGATATGGGACTTGTTAAAGGGACAGAAATTACGCCTATATTAATAAGTCCATCTGGAGATCCAAGAGCATTTCTTGTTAGAGGTACTATTATTGCTATAAGAGAAGAGGATGCTAAAAATATAAAAATTAACATATGAAAACAAAAAAGATGTAATGAAAATTTAAGTACTCGTTACATCTTTTAGAGTTGTTGGATAAAAAATTTGATTATTTTTTAATTTCCTCATCTTTTATCAAATTACGAATAGTTCTATACAGATATGGTTTATAATCTTCAATAGGTAAAGGCTCTTTATACAAAATAGAATTAAAGCAAGTAGAGCCAACAAGTTCAATAATCATAAACAAAGTAACATCAGGATTACTTAATTTTATATTATTCTCTTCAATACCCCTAATAAACAAATCATAAACAGAATCTTCATCAACAGCACCTTTATCGTGCAAATTCAAAACAGTCTTACTAAAAACCCCCCAAGACAAATTTTTAGAAATAAATTTTAAAAGCAAAGGATTTTTAGTTAATTCATCAATAACATAATTTATAATATAAATAATACAATCAGAAAAATCTGAAATGTAATTTTTTCTAAGAGATTTTAAAGCATCAGAGAAAAGTTTTTGAGATTTTTTAGCAATCAAAATATCTCGTATTTCATATTTATCTTTAAAATATAAGTAAAAAGTACCCTTTGCAACACTTGCATTATCTACTATTTCTTGTATTGATGTATCTTTTATTCCTTTTTCAGTAAATAATTTAAAAGCCGTGTTTAGTAGTCTATTTTCTTTTCCTTCTTTATCATTTTTCATAGTGAATTTCATTCCTTCCATGAGATACAATTTTTTAGATTTTGTATTTAATATATAAATATTATTGCATAAATTTGACTTTTGGTCAATAAATTTATATAAATTTTGTAAAAAGTGTTGACCAATGGTCATAAAAGTAGTATTATATAGAAAGTGACTAATGGTCATAAAAATTAGGGATTAGGGGGACGGGTCTTCAATCCCGAAAAAAAAAATAGGGATTGAAGACCCGTCCCCAATCCCTAAATTCGAAAGGAGTAAAAAAATGATTAAAATTTGCAGAGAAAATATGTAAGCATAAAAAGATTATTCTCATAATTGCATTATTGTTACTAATACCATCATTTATAGGAATGCAAGCAACAAGAATTAATTATGATATATTGGCATATTTACCAGATGATGTAGATACGGTTAAGGGTGAAAACATATTAACAAATGAATTTAATATGGGTTCATATTCAATTGTAATTACAGAAAATATGAGTACAAAAGATATTCAAAAATTAGAGGATAAATTTAAAGAATTAGATAATGTAGAAAAAGTAGCAAGTGTGGCAGATTTACTTGGTTCAAATATACCAGAAGAAATGCTACCAGACGAAGTAAAAGATATAGCATATAAAGATGGAGATACAGCAATTTTAGTAACATTCAAAGAAGGAATATCATCAGATAAAACATTAGAATCAATAGAACAATTAAGAAAAATTGCTGATAAACAATGTAAAATAAGTGGAATGTCTGCTTTAGTACTAGATACAAAAAATATTGCTAATTCAGAAATCGCAATATATGTAGTTATAGCAGTAATCTTATGTATGTTAGTTTTACAATTTGCATTAGACTCATATTTAGCACCAGTATTTCTTTTAGCAAGCATAGGAATTGCAATTTTATATAATATGGGTTCAAATATTTTCTTAGGAGAAATATCTTATATAACAAAAGCAATAAGTGCTGTTTTACAACTTGGTGTAACAATGGATTTTGCGATATTCTTATATCATAGTTATAAAGCAGAAAAAGAAAATTATAAAGACAATGATGAAGCAATGGCTCATGCAATATCAAAAACATTGGTATCAGTAGTTGGAAGTTCTTTAACTACAATAGCAGGGTTCTTAGCACTTTGTAGTATGAACTTAACACTTGGAAAAGATATAGGAATTGTAATGGCAAAAGGTGTATTCTTAGGAGTTGTTTCTGTTGTTACAGTATTACCAGCAATGTTATTGATATTTGATAAGGCTATTGAAAAAACAAAACATAAAGAAATATTACCAAGATTTGAAAAATGGAAAAACTTTAATATTAAACATTATAAAGCAATAATTGTTGCATCCTTAGTAATATTACCGGTAGCAGTTTATGGTTACTCAAAAAATAAGTGTTTATTATGATTTAAACAAAACACTACCACAAACATTGCCAAGTATAGAAGCATCAAATACTTTGGAAGATAAGTTCAATATGGTTTCAACTGAACTTGCTTTAGTAAGTAAAGATGTTCCAAGTTACAAAGTAAATGAGATGTTAGATAAAATTCAAGACTTAGATGGAGTTGAATTTGCATTGGGATATTCATCACTTGCAGATAACGGAATTCCAGAAGAAGTAATACCAGATAGTATAAAGTCAATGCTTGAAAATGATAAATATCAATTAGTTGTAATTAGTTCAAAATATGAACTTGCAACAGATGAGTTGAATGAACAAGTTGATAAAATCAATTCAATAATTAAAGATTATGATGATAGTGCTTTACTTGCAGGTGAAGGACCATTAATGAAAGATTTAGTTGAAATTAGTGACCATGATTTTAATAGTGTAAATAGTGTTTCTATTGCAGTTATATTTGTAATTATGATATTTGTTTTAAAATCAATTTCTTTACCAGTAATTTTGATGGTGGTAATTGAATTTGCTATATTCTTAAATATGGGAATATCAACATATACAAATACTACTCTACCATTTATTGCTTCAATAGTTATTGGAACAATTCAATTGGGGGCTACAATAGATTATGCAATATTGATAACAACAAAATATATAAATTTCAGAAAAGAAGGAAAAGACAAAAAAGAAGCGGTTTCAGAAGCATTAGGAACATCAATAAGTTCAATTATTGTTAGTGGATTATGTTTCTTTGGTGCAACATTTGGGGTTGGCGTTGTTTCAAAAATAGGAATGATAGCATCATTATGTACTCTTATGTCTAGAGGAGCAATTATAAGTATGTTTACTGTTATTATGGTATTACCAGCATTCTTATTGTTGTTTGATAAGATTATTTGCAAGACGACTTTAAAGATGAAACAAAGCGTTGAAAAATAATTACAATTTTGGCTGTGTAAAGTGGCGAATTTGAAATTTTTCAACTTAATGTATAATAAAATTGGAGGTATAAAAAATGAATAATAAAGTAATTTCAAAAATAATTTCAGGTACATTGTTATGCTCTATGGTTGGATACACACTTCCTGTATTTGCTTACACAAAAGATGAAACTGTTTATTCAAAAATGGACAGTAATGGAAAAAATTATAAAACAATAGTAAGTACACATATTAAAAATACTGAAAATGCAGATTTAATTAATGATTTATCAGATTTATTAAATGTTAAAAATACAAGTGGAGACGAAAATTATACACAAGATGGTAACAAATTTGTATGGAATGCTAATAAAAATGATATTTATTATCAAGGAGAATCTTCAAAAGAGTTACCAATTGAATGTAATGTTAAATATGAGTTAGATGGAAAAGAACTTTCTGCAAACGAAATTGCCGGAAAAAGTGGTAAAGTTAAAATTACATTACAATATACAAATAAAGAAGAACGAACTGTTGATATAAATGGTAAAAAAGTTAAAATGTATGTACCATTTGTAGTAGTTGCAGGAACTATAATAGAAAACGAAAATGCAAGAAATATAGAAGTTTCTTCAGGTAAAGTTGTTGATGATGGTTCAAAAACTGTTGTAGTTGGTATGGCTATGCCAGGTCTACAAGAAAGTTTAGGATTATCTGATGACGAAGTTGAAATTCCAAGTAATGTAGAAATTACAATGGATGCTAGAAGATGATAAAATTTAAGAAAAATTAATAAATAACATATTTACAAAGAACAAATAACACTTATGAAGCAACAAATGGAGAAAGAAGCATTAAATGTGTTAGATCAAAAGTTATATTGACTTAATTAAAGTGATATAATGATGCCTAAAATGGATGGATATGAATTAATAAAATCATTAAGAGAAGCAAAATATGATGTTCAATATTGATACTCACGCAAAAGTGAAATTGAAGATAAAAAAAGAAGGATTTTTACTTGAGCAGATGATTATATGGTAAAACCTATAGATATAGAAGAAATGCTTTTAAGAATACAAGTATTATTACGAAGAAGCAAAAGTGAAAGAGAAAACAAAGAACAATCAATTAAGGTGATGCGCAAAACAGATGCAAAGTGCTATACTGGCGCGAGCAAGTCTCATTTAGAATTTTATCTGATTATATACTGTAGACATCGATATCGATGACGATAATTAGTGGGGACGTAGAGTGATTCAG
>VOFC01005094.1_pt1 | contig 11200 bp, 18 predicted proteins | sample 5384161 | NCBI WGS metagenome assembly VOFC01 (sample SAMN12384722, study PRJNA508395) | human gut metagenome | isolation source: healthy gut B | host: Homo sapiens | reverse complement strand
ACATCAATCTGCTTATATAATGATTCAATAAGGCTAATGCCATATCAGGGAATTGGTTTCCTGGATGGCATTAGTTTTATGTGTTTAGAGTCTTTTAGGTTCACTTGTTAAAAGAATACCTGAATATGAAAATAAAATAACAATATAGAGAGGGAAAAATATGAAACGATTATTTAGGCAATTTGACTACGGAAAGTGTTAACGAGAGAACGTAAAACATATTGATGAATGCAGTACGACAGAGATCCTTATGCTGATCAATGAGGAAGACTCCTTGTTGCAGGAGCTGTAAAGGAGACGATCCCTAAGATTGCAGCAGCGGTTGATACTATTGTAGATTCCATGAAGCGAGGGGGAAGACTCTTTTACTTTGGCGCAGGAACATCCGGAAGGCTCGGTGTCTTAGATGCTTCTGAATGTCCGCCGACTTATGGTGTGGATCCGGAGCTTGTACAGGGATATATTGCCGGAGGCGATACTGCACTGCGTACGGCAGTGGAGGGCAGTGAAGATAGTGAAGAACTTGGAGAAAGCGAGATTGCAAAGCATCATATCACAGAGGATGATGTTGTAGTCGGATTGCAGCAAGCGGAAGAACTCCCTATGTGATTGAGTTATCCGTAAGGCAAGGAAAGTGGGAGCATACACCATCGGAGTTACGACAAACTCTCAGAACATGCTGGAAAGAGAAGTGGATATATGTATTGCACCGGTTGTAGGTCATCGGAGGTTGTGACAGGCTCCACGAGAATGAAGTCAGGAACGGCACAGAAATTGGTTTTAAATATGCTTACAACAACAACAATGATAAAGCTTGGCAAAGTATATGGTAATCTGATGATAGATCTGAAGGCTTCAAATGAAAAGCTTGTAGACCGGGCTGAAAGAATATTCTGCAGCGTGACAGGGGCTGACAAAGAAACCGCGGCTGATTTCCTTGATAAGGCACAGAAGGATACCAAGCTTGCAATCATGATGTATCTGTCAGGCATGGAAAGCTCAGATGCAAAACATATTCTGGAAACAAATAACGGTGTTTTGAAACTGGCATTGAAAAATATCATGCGGGAATAACAGGGGGGACAAGAATGAAAGGAAAGCTGGCAAAATTAGGGCACGACATATGGAAAGCAAGAACAGTATATCTGTTGATACTCCCGGTTGTGATTTATATGCTTTTGTTTAAATACTGGCCGATGTACTGGCTGAAGATTTCATTATATGATTACAAAATCTACAAAGGATTTGATGGAAGTAAGTTTGTAGGATTTGCTAATTTCATAAAGCTGTTTAAGGCAAAAGACTTTTTGGCTGATGATCCGGAATGTTGTGATGCTGAATTTCTGGTCATTGATCTTTTGTTTTCCGGCACCGATTATTCTGGCTATCATGCTGAATGAGTTACGGCTCTCAAAAAAGTAAAAAAAATAGTACAGACAATCACATTCCTGCCACATTTTATTTCCATGGTAGCTTTCGTTGGCACTGGTGACAGCATTTCTTTCACCGTCAACAGGAACCATTGATCTATCATGAAATTCTTCGGGATGGAGCCAATTTGGCTTATGGGTGATCGCAGCCATTGGAATGCGTATATGGAACCGTTGATGTACATCAGCGATTTTAATAAATTTACTTTGCAGCAGGTATTACAGAATATTGTATTGAATGCAGATGCAGTAAAATATGAACTTGGAAGTGCGGCATCAAATACCGTAACAGGAGCAGCACTTGCAGATCAGTTAAAGAATGCAGTTTTGATTGTATCCATGATCCCTATGCTCATTATCTATCCATTTATTCAGAAATACTTTGTAAAAGGTGCAACACTTGGTGCAGTAAAAGGTTAAACATAATGACAGCAAAGATTGTCTTATGCATATAAGAAAGGGAGGACCGAATATATGAAAAAAGAATTGTAGCGACTATGTTAACAGTATCAATGGCAGCAGGACTTGTTGCAGGATGTGGCAGCAAAGTTGCTTCCCAGCAGCTGCCGGATGTCATTATCCTTCAGGCAGGAAATGCACAGGAGCTGATCGAAGAAGGCGCAATCATCCCAATCACAGAATATCTTGAAAAAGCGAGGGGCGTGGTATACCGAAGCCATTTCAGATGTATGGAACACCGTATACGGACATGGATGCACTCTATGATTGCCTGAAAAAAGAAATTACAGAGGAAAATATCGCATTCCGCAAGAGGACTTTTGTACCTTTTGTTGGAAAATACAAAGGGGAAGTATGTTTTGGGGTGGAATATGAGCCGTTAAGTAACACTATTGACTTTATCCCGATTGCATTAAAGCCTTTAAAGGCGATCAAGGACTTAAATCCGGAGAAGTTCGCTTACCGTATCCAGGAAGAAGAGAATCATCTGGATGACCTGATTGGAGACCATTCGGGTTACGATTATCTGGAAGGTAAGAGAACATTGGAAGAAGTACTTTTGAACTGGAAGGCACAGTCTGCCCTGTTTGAAGAAAAAGGCAGCAGAATATTATTTGTATTAGGAAATGACGATGGTAAAGTATTATATTGGGATTGATGGGGGGCAGCGCATATGCAATCGGAAGGGATCTGCTCCATGAAGTTGTCATGGAATGGGATGGAAGAAAGGAAAAAGACAATCCTGACAAAGGCAGTTTTTTGCTAAGATTGGGATTACTTCTATTCCGGAACTGATTGCTTATATCTATGATAAAAAGCATACCAAAAGGGAGATAGCGATGATTGCATCCATTCTGACAGATGGGGAACTTCTTGCTCTTGAGTCTGTACAAGAGATACTTGAAAATGGTGCAAAAGAGCTGGTTTCCTGTGTAAAGGCAGTAGCAGCGCAATTGCATGTGCCGGAGGGGGAACAGATTCCACTTGTGCTTGCAGGAAGCACCGAGTCCGAACAGGCGGATAGACCTGGCATGGATTACAAGTTCGGCAACTTTTTCCAGCAGAGATTCATCCAATAACTGATACGTCATATGGATTGCTGATGCACTGCTGTTGCAGACATTTTTGGCAATAGCGGAAATAGAGGAACATTCATGAATATCAGAAAATTCAATTGCATTTTCATCAGCCTCTTCTTTTGCGTTATTAATTTCATTAAAAAGGGCATTCTTGAGACTTTTCATGCCATCATAACCAAGGGATTTGCAGAAACGTACCTAGGCACCCTGGCTTGTCTTAGACAATTTTGCAAGTGTTGCTAAAGGATAGTGGAAGATTGCCTCTTTGTTATTCAGAAAAAAATCTGCAGCGCGCTGCTCTGATTTGCTGATATCGGGATATATTTTTTTACTTCCAGTTCAATCGTTGCCATAGTGAACCCATACCTTTCCGTATATTTTTGTATACCAATAAAAGTCCCTGATCGACCTTTTTTGAGTTAAACTATAATAATATTATTATAGTTTAACTGCAAGAAAAAAACAAGGAAGCAGTTTAGGGAAAAAATGCATGCATGGTATCTACTGACAGTTGATTTGAAATCAAGAAAAAACAACTAACACATGCTTGAAAAATCAACTATTGGTTTTATAATGGAATTAAAAAACGAAATGAGTGACGCGGAATGTTTGATATCATGACAATGGCAGAAAACATTAAAGCATACCGTAATAATAAGGGACTGAACCAGTATGAATTTGCGGAGAAATTAGGAATCAGCCCACAGGCAGTATCTAAATGGGAGTGTGGACAGTCTTGTCCGAGTATCGAAAATTTATGTATGATCTCAGAGATTTTTGGCATATCAATTGATACGCTGCTTAGTGGAAGCGGCGATAGCGAAAAGATGATGATCGGAATCGATGGAGGTGGAACCAAAACAGAGTTTGTATTATTTTCAGAGAGCGGAAGGGTCTTGAACAGGATTGTTCTTGGCGGCTCTAATCCAAATACGGTTGGAATGGAGAATGCAATCAACATCTTACAGCTTGGCATTGATACGCTGCTGAGGATTAAGGGGAAAATCAGCGGAATCTTCGTAGGTGCGGCAGGACTGGATTCCGGGAATAACACATCAAAGATCAAAAAGATGTTAAAAGAAAAATATCCAAAGGTAAAAATCCGGTGTGAAAATGATGTTTTTAATGTCATTGCATGTGGAAAAAATCTTGACCAGTGTGTGGCTGCAATCTGCGGAACAGGAATGATTGTTTATACGAACCGGAATGGTAATCTGAAACATTTTGGTGGGCGGGGATATCTTCTTGATAAGGGAGGCAGTGGCTTTCACATTGGGCGGGATGCAATCTGTGCGGCTCAGGATGCGAGAGACGGAACAGGGAAACACACAATATTGACAGATCTGGTTGAGGATAAAATTGGAAATACCGTATGGGAGAGTATCCAGGATATATACAGTAAAAACCAGTCCTATATCGCATCTTTTACACCGTGTGTATTTCTTGCGTATGAAAACGGAGATAAGATTGCAGAACAGATTTTAAAGAATAATGCAGGATGCGTAGCGGAACTGATCAATTTTGCTGTGGATCATTGCGATGTTGGAAAATATGTAGTTGCATCCGGCGGAATTTTAAAACAGAAACCTGCTTTCCGGGTAATGTTAAAAGAGATGCTGCATCCGGATATCATATTAGATGTTCCGGACTATCCACCGATATATGGTGCGTGCATTATGTGCTGTATAATGTGTGGTATTGATACAAAACAGGTGGAAGAGCATTTTATGATGTCGTATGATTCATGCCAATAAGAAGGAGGAAGATTACATGAGAATTATCAAAGTAACAGATTATGATGAAGTTTCTGTAAGGACAGCCAATATGATTCTTGGACAGGTAAATTTAAAACCTGATGCAGTTTTAGGACTTGCTACAGGTGGCTCACCTGTAGGGGCATATAAAAAAATCGTGGAGGCATATAACAATAACGAAATTGATTTTTCCGAAGTTACGACAATTAACCTGGATGAATACAGGGGAATCAAAAGAAGCCATGAACAGAGCTACTGGAGCTTTATGCACGAAAATCTGTTTAAACATATAAATGTAAGAGAAGACCGTATTTTCATTCCAAATGGGGAAAATCTTAATGCAGAGGAAGTCTGTAGGGAATATGATAGGATCATCGAAGCCGTCGGTGGCATTGATATGCAGATTCTTGGGATTGGTTTGGACGGACATATAGGTTTTAACGAGCCGGCGGACCATTTTGAAAAAAATACACACTGTGTAGATCTGACGGAGAGCACAATTGAGGCAAACAAGAGATTTTTTAATAGTAAATATGAAGTTCCTCATCAGGCATATACCATGGGTATTCTGCCAATCATGCAGGCAAAGAAAGTGATCATGATTGCAAATGGCAGGAATAAAGCGGATATTATCAAAAAGCATTTACCGGACCAGTCACACCGGAAGTTCCGGCATCTATTCTGCAGATGCATCCAGATTTTACATTGATAGCAGATAAAGGATGCACTTTCAGAAATTTAACAGTGGGCTATCATTAGAGAGACAGGAGATTAAGGAGGATAGATATGATTATAAAAATGCATTGATCTATACAGAAAATCACCGGTTTGAGAAAAAAGATGTCAGAATCAGGAATGAACGGATTACAGAAATTGCAGAGAACGGACAGTTCACGGATCCGGATGAAAATGTGATTGATGGAGAAGGGTTATATGCAATACCGGGACTGGTGGATATTCATTTCCATGGTGCAGTAGGGCATGATTTTTGCCAAGCATCGAAAGAAGAATTGTTAAAAATAGCAGAGTATGAAGCTGCAAATGGTGTCCTCGCCATATGTCCTGCCACAATGTCTTATAATGAAGAAATTTTGGGAAAAGTTATGGATAAGGCAGCGGACTATAATGAAGAAAGTGGAGCAGATCTGGTCGGCATAAATATGGAAGGCCCGTTTATTGATTTAAAAAAAGCCGGGGCACAGAATCCGGAATACATTATGCCGGCAGATAAGGAAATGTTTCTGCGTCTTCAGGAAAGAAGCGGTGGACTGATCAAACTGGTAGATATCGCACCGGAAGAAAAAGGTGCAATGGATTTTATTGAACAGTGCCATGAACAGGTTAAAATCTCTATTGCACATACCTGCTGTAATTACGAAACAGCATGCGAGGCATTAGAGAAAGGCGTAAGCCACATGACACACCTCTATAATGCAATGCCGGGAATCAATCACAGGAATCCGGGACCAATCATAGCAGCACTGGAGGCGGGAGCAGAGGTAGAACTGATTGCAGACGGCATCCATATCCACCCGGCAATAGTGAGAATGACATTCCGAATTTTCGGTGCAGATAAAGTTATTTTGATCTCAGACAGTATGGAAGCTACGGGGCTTTTGGACGGAGACTATCAGCTTGGTGGACAGGGCGTGACCGTAAAAGGCAGAAAAGCTATCCTGACGGAAAAACCGGATGTTATCGCAGGCAGTGTCACGAATCTGTTCGACTGTATGAGAAACTGTGTACAGAATATGGGGATTCCACTTGAGGATGCAGTTCTTGCAGCAACTGAAAATCCGGCAAAATCTATCGGAGTGGAGAAAAAGACTACGGTAAGATTGCAGTAGGAAATTATGGAAATCTGCTTTTATTGGATAAAGAACTGCGGGTAATAAATATTGTTCAAAAGGTAAAATGATAAAGCCCATGCATCAAGATGCCGGCATATCATAATGACAAACAGGCGGCAGTGCTACATCATAGATGGATGGCATCTGCCGCCTGTTGATTTTTAGTCTGCGTTATCGGTGTCCATGACTGACTGGATCTGTTCCATAAGCTTGTTAAAGTTTTCTTCATTGTCAATACCGCCTAGTAGTGGCTGACCTACGATATTCCCGTTTCTGTCAACCAGAATAGTCGTTGGAAATGCCATAATGCCTAATGCATATTTACCTGCATCAGAATCAGAGGCAAAAGCAGATATTACGGTATTTGGCACCCTGGCTTTCAAGAATACCCTTAGCCTCTTCAATCGCAGAGTCGTTGCCATCAAATGTATTTACATTCACCCCGATTACCTGACCACCCTTTGAGCTGATTGTTTCATTTAGTTCATTAAGCTTGGACAGTTCAGCAACACAGGGCTTGCATCCCGAAAACCAGAAATTCAGGACAGTCACAGTACTATCGGAGATAAGGCTCTGGTCTATTTCATTTCCATCCAGATCTGTGCCTGATATGTTCTTAAATGCATCGGAATCATCTGAGGAAGCTGCCGTATCAACTGAGGATACATAGCTGTCATTTGAAAGAAGCTTCTCTGCAATATCATTTATGTCTTTCTCAATGCCTCGTATTGCTTCAATATCTTTTGTAAGCATATCCAGTTCTTCGGAAGATAAATTGTTCTTGTTATATTCTACCGCCGAAAGCAGAAAATCTGCGTAGTCGGAATCTGATTCTACCTTATCCATCACTTCAAACACTTTATCCCAGGTATCTTTATGGCCATCAAATATTTTCTGTTCCTGTTCATACAGGGCTGTCAACTGTGCCTGAAGATCATCAGTGCTTTCGTCTGCTTCTGTTACAGAGGCTGAACTTTGCTGCGTATTATTGCTTTCACCTGTGCTGTTTCCGGCACACGCAGTAAGCGATAGTGCTGTGAAAAGTGTGAGGGCTGCGATAATGTTTCTTCTTTTTTTCATGATAAAATCTCCTTAATATTTTACTGTCAGATTACCAAATGCCCTGCAAAGGGAGGTTATTGGAATCTATGGATTGTTTTTACAGGAATGGCATAATGGCTTTCCTGCAAACTGATAGTGAAGGGCATCCCTTAGGACAAGCCTTTATGCAGGCTCCGCAGAGTATACATTCGGATGGTTTTGTGTCCTGAGTATATTTACATCCATCCCGCATGCTTTTGTACACTGGCCGCATCCGATACATTTAGTCTTTTCAACCTCTATGCCGGTCAGCGATACCTTGTTGAAAAGTGAATATATTGCCCCAAGCGGGCAGATCCACTTTACAGAAAGGCCTGTAGAACAGGATGCTGAGTACTACGACCGTAACCAGGATAATGCTTTTGAATGTAAAAAGCCTGCCAAGTGCTGAGCGGATACCTGCATTGAAAAGTGAAAGGGGGATGGCACCTTCCAGCACTCCCTGGGGGCAGATATATTTGCAGAAGAAAGGATCTCCCATTCCGATAGGATTTGTTACAAATATAGGAAGCAGAATCACAAAAACGACCAGGATTACATATTTCAGGTAACGAAGAGGTTTCAGTCTTGCTGTAGAAAGCTTTTTTGCCGGGGATTTTATGTAATAAATCCTGAAACCATCCGAATGGGCATAAGAAACCGCATATAAATCTACCCAATATCACACCGAGCAAGATGAAAAAACCTGTAATATAGTAGGAAAAATTAAATTTTGAGGAACCGACTACTGACTGAAAAGCGCCTATAGGACATGCACCCGCTGCAGCAGGACAGGAGTAGCAGTTTAATCCCGGAACACATACAGTTTTGCCGTTGCCTTGATATATTTTGCCCTTAAAGAAATTTGGCAGATGGATATTGCTGAGCAGAGCGACGGCAGCCTGTATGAGACATCTTAATTTTGCTATTTTTTTATCCAATTCCAACACACTCCAGACATAATTTTATTGCTTTGCCGAGTACCACGGCAGCTTCGCCCCTGGCTGCACCATAGGAAATAAAGCTTATTCCGGTGACAAGCAGCACAAATCGGGCTATTTTTAGTATATTTTTCTCTGGTTTCAAAGTTACAGCTCCTTCTTTATGGTATTGTATTTGACCTATCGACATTTGGATTATACAATAGGAGATGTAAAATCCTTGTTAAAAAAGGAGAAATTATCATGAGATTGTTAATTGTTGAAGATGAGAAGAAGCTGTGTGATACAGTAGCAAAAAGCTTATATGGAGCAGGCTATGAGGTTGATACCTGTTATGATGGGGACGAGGCTTTGGATTATATTTTTTGCAGAAAAATACGATCTTATTGTATTAGACCTCAATCTGCCGGGTACGGATGGCATGGATGTATTGCGGGAACTCAGGCAGAGAGATGAGGAGACAAAGGTGCTTGTCCTGTCTGCCAGGAGCCAGATCGACAAGGTGAACAGAATGGACTTGATGCAGGCAGGATAAAGCTACATGATTATGCCTTCATTGCAGGGGATACCAGCCTTTGCCAGGCAAGTGCCAGAGGGGAAGCAGTCACACTTACCAGAAAAGAAAAATGGCATTCTGGAATATTTATTGCTAAACCAGGGCAGAGCCAGGAAGAATTGATCGAGCATGTGTGGGATGCCTCTGTAGACAGTTTTAGCGGTTCTATCCGTGTACATATGTCATCACTTAGGAGAAAGCTTAAGGCGGTGCTTGGATATGACCCGATCGTGAATAAGATCGGGGATGGCTACAATATACTCACGGGTATTCTGAGTAAAAGCGTTTGAAAATATAACCCAAAGATCTGTTTGAAGAAAAACGGCAGATCATGACAGAGCAGGAGGAGGATAGAGAGTGAAGAAGTTGTCACTGCAGTGGAGACTTACAATCATTACAACATTATTTATAGCCCTTATATGTGGATGCCTGACAATGTTTGTATATAGTAATGGTGTTTATTATATAAATTCATTACAGGATGCTGTGACACTACAGGATGAAAATGAAATATATATAGGAATCCCGGATGGTGCATGGGATGGTTTCGTGGAGGATTTTTCTGTGCAGGTGTATAACAATAAACTTGATTACAGACAGAAGAGTCTTATTATATCGGCTCTTATGGCATTGCTGGGAGGAGTTATTACTTATTTCATCAGTGGACATGCATTAAAACCTCTCCGTGTTTTTTCAGATAAAATAGAGAAGGTGCAGGCACAAAATCTTGCTGACTCAAGGATTGAGGAGAACGAAGTCAAGGAATTAAACCAACTGAGCATGTCGTACAACAAAATGCTGGGGCGTTTGTCGGATGCCTTTGAGGCACAGAGACAATTTACTGCAAATGCAGCCCATGAGCTGCGCACACCTCTTGCCCTGATGCAGGTGCAGCTAGATACCTACAATGCATGTGCGCATCCTGGTAATGATGAGGCAGCTGTGGAAACAATTAAAATGATGACGGAGCAGAATGAGCGTCTTGGCAAAATGGTCAAGACACTTCTGGATATGAGTGAGCTTCAGACAGTAGCCAGGGATGAGGTGATTGCCCTGGATGCACTGATATAGGAAGTGCTTACTGATCTGGAATCACTTGCCGCACGCAAAAATATCAGGCTGGTCCGGGAATGTGAGCCCGTCACCATGACGGGAAGCGATATCCTTATCTACAGGCTTGTATATAATCTTGTGGAAAATGCGGTCAAATATAACATGGATGGTGGACAGGTTACAGTGACCTGCAAAGAATGGGATAAACATATCCATATTAGGGTGTCTGATACAGGGAAAAGGAATACCGGAAGAATTAAGAAGCAGAATATTTGAACCATTTTTCCGTGTGGATAAGTCAAGAAGCAGGGAACTTGGCGGCATAGGTCTGGGACTTTGCGCTTGTAAATGAGATTGTCAGGGTGCATGAAGGAAGTATAGAGATAAAAAGGCAACAGAGCGGTGGTACTGACTTTGAGATAGAATTTTAAAGTATGCACACCATAGAGAGGATGAGATAGCTGCACGGTTGTTTTTAGCAGCAAATTATCTGTACCGGACATATGAAAAAAGTATTACAGATATGTATAATAAAGGCGGAAATGTATGAAAAAATGGAACAATTAGATGGAAATGCCAGGTGTGAAAGAGAAAAAATGGAATTTTTAGGAGAATGGAATGTACAAAGTACGTTCATTGTTCAAAACTGTTGACATGACCGTGATAAGTAGTACACTTTGAGTGTAAACAACAGTAGGTGAAATCTTCAGCAGGATTCCCTATTGATAATATTATTTTTTACCAAAAGGAGGTAAATTTTTCATGGCAGACGCATGGACAGGTTTTGTGAAAGACGGCCATTGGGATGTAGATGTCAATGTACGTAATTTCATTCAGAGAAACTATACTCAGTATGATGGTGATGAGAGCTTTTTGGAAGGACCTACAGAAGCTACAGATAAGCTTTGGGGAAGACTTCAGGAATTACAGAAGGCAGAACGTGAACACAACGGTGTTTTAGAGTGTGAGACAGAGGTTGTATCAGTCTTACAGCTTAT
>VOFC01005108.1_pt1 | contig 11208 bp, 25 predicted proteins | sample 5384161 | NCBI WGS metagenome assembly VOFC01 (sample SAMN12384722, study PRJNA508395) | human gut metagenome | isolation source: healthy gut B | host: Homo sapiens | reverse complement strand
AAATCAAATAGATAAACTTGATTTAACTAAAACAGATGCAAATTATGAAATAGAAAAAGTAAAAGATCCAGTAAAATCAAATAATGGAGTTTTATATGCTAGCTCAGAGGCAATTGAAAAAAGGATTTAATGTAAGCTTTGAATATGATAAAGATGCAAATAGAGTATATATTTATACATTACCATATTTAATTCAATCATATGCTGGAAAAGTTTTAGATTATGGATATAAAGAAATTAGTGATGTATTTGCTAACCAAAAAAGCAATATTGCAAAACATGTTAGTTGTACAAAAGACGAAAATGGTGTTTATGCAGTTCTTGATACAAAAAGGAAATGCTGTACTAGAACCTAAATATGATAATATAGAATATCTTCCTGAAACTGGAGATTTCAAATAGAAAGTAATAAAAAAAGTTGGAATAATAGGAAAAGATGGAAAGACAAAAGTTCAACCATATTATGATGCAATAGATCTTATGGATAGTGCATCAGGATTATATTTAGTACAAAAAAAAGATAAGAAATATGGTGTAATAGATATAAGAGGAAACACAAAAATATATATCGAAAATGATGAAATTGGATTAGACATTTCTCCATTTGAACAAAACAATATAAAAATAAATATATATTAGCTGGAAATTTAATTCCTGCAAGAAAAGATAAAAAATGGGGATTATATGATAAAACAGGTAAACAGGTTGCAGATTATGTTTATGATAGTTTGGGATATATAACAACAAGTAATAAAGATGCTTTAAAGTTTACTTGTAATACCTGATTATAATGTATTAGTTGCTTGCAAAGATAAAAATATACATTGTTAAGTTCTTTAGGAAAAGAACTATTTGCAGGACCTGTTGCAGATGATATATATATGACAATAAATGGTGGTCAAAAACATTATTACATAGCAGCAAATAATGGTACAATGGATGCAGAAACATATTTAAAAAAATATTGGTGTAAGTAAAGTTAATAACAATATTTCAACAGGGGAAGAAACAACAATAAATTCTACAAATAATGCTAATACAACAAACAATAATAATAATCAAAACCAAACTCAACAAAATTCAAACAACCCTAATTCTGAACAACAAAATTCTGGCGAACAACAAAGTGATGAGCAACAATCAAAAGATAACAATGGTGAACAAGAAAGTTCAGAAAATAATGGAGACCAACAAAATGGTGGAAATGAATAATAGAAATAATTAATAGAAATAATTAATAGAAATAATTAATAGAAATAATTAATAGAAAAGACAATTTTATGTTGATATTAAATCACATAAGTTGTCTTTTTTTATAATATTTTGTATCAATTGACCGGCTAGACTAATAGAAAAAAATAAAAAAAATAGTGTATAAATATAAAGAAAGAAAAAAGTGAGGAAAATATGAATTATATAAAAATAATAGATGGTAAAAGTTATTTGCCTCAAAATAAAATTTCTAATGAAGAAATAGAAAATGAATTTGAATTAAAAAAGATTTTATTAAAAGTCGAACAGGAATTGAAAAAAGATATTATGCCAAAAGATGAAAAAATAGAAGATATGGCGTAAATGCAGTATTACAAATGAAAATGAAAAAATAAATGATATAGGATTAATAATTGTTGCAACAACTTCTAGCAATAATGCAATGCCAGGAATTTCTAATTACATTCAAAAAAAAGCTAAAATTGAAAATGTATGTGTTTAGATATTTTTGCAGGATGTGGCGGGTTTATAAATGCTTTTGATATTGCTAAATTATACATTGAAACAGGAAAAATAAAAAAACTTTAGTTGTTGGAGTTGATAAATTATCAAGTACAATAGATAAAGAAGATATTGGAACAATGGCTGTTTTATCAGATGGTGCTGGAGCAGTTTTGATAGAAAAAAGTGATGTTCAAAAGGAATATGTTTCAAATATTGAATCTGAAATAGATGAAAAAATATTTTGAATTATGAAATTGGACAAAAATACAAATGAATGGGAAAGAAGTTTATAAATATGCAGTAACTAAACCTGTAGAAAATATAAAACAATTGTTACAAAAATCAAATGAAAAAAATAGAAGATATAAAATATATTATTCCACATCAATCTAATTTAAAAAATAATGAAATGCAATAGCAAAAAAATTAGAAATACCACAAAGTAAAATGTATATAATATTCAAGAAGTTGGAAATACATTTTGTGCAAGTATTCCGATTGCTATTTCAGAAATGATTGATAAAAAATCTTAAATGAAAATGATAAAATCATATTGTTAGGCTATGGTGGAGGCTTAAATACAGGAAGTATTTTATTAGAGATATAAGAAGGAGAATTTTTATGAAAAGAGTATTTTTTATTTCAGGTCAAGGAGCCCAAAGTGTTGGAATGGGAAAAGACATTTATGATAAATATGAAGAAGCAAAAAAAAATATATAAAAAGCATCAAGAAATATCTGGATGGATATAAAAAGATATGTTTTGAAGGACCGGAAGAAGAATTGATGAAAACAGAAAATGCACAAATTGCAATATTAACAACAAGTTTAGCAATTTTAAAAAATTTTAAAAGTCAAAGGAATATAAAAGCAGAAATTGCAACAGGACTAAGTTTAGGAGAATATACAGCATTAGTATATTCAGAAATTTTAGGATTTGAAGATGGAATAAAATTAATTCAAAAAAGAGGATATTACATGGCTAATATACTTACCAAAAGAAGAATATTCAATGGCAGCTGTAATAGGATTAGAATCAAAAAAAATTGAAGAAATATGTAAAGCAAATAAGAAAAAAGGAAAATTTGTTGTTCCAGCAAATTATAATTGTAAAAGTCAAACAGTAATATCAGGAGAAGAAATGCAATTGAATGAAGCAATGGAAAAATTAAAAAAAAACTGGAGCTAAAAGAACTAATAAAATTAAAAACCAGTGGGCCATTCCATACAAAAAAATTAGAAAACGCAAAAAGAAGAATTTGAAAAAAACAGAATTAGAAAAAATTAATTTTAAATGGAAATAAAAAAAAAAGTAATAAAAAATATTGATGGAAATTTTATTCTGAAAATGAAAATTTTAAACAAATTTTAGCAAAACATATTGTAAATCCAGTTAGGTTTGATAAAACAATCGAGTTAATGAAAAAGAAAAAATAGATGAATATGTAGAAATAGGACCAGGAAAAACATTAACAGGATTTATTAAAAAAGATATAAAAGAAGCAAAAGTATAAATAAATAATTTAGAAACTTTAGAAAATTATTTAAAGGAGGAAATTTAATGGAAGAAAATAAAAGGTCGCTTTAACTGGAGCTGCAAGAGGAATTGGAAAAGAAGTTGCAAAAAAAAATTTGCTAAAAAATGGTTATAATGTAGTAATTAATTATGTATCTTCTAAAACAGATACTGAAAAACTAAAAAAAGAATTTGAAGATTTAGGTGTCAAAGTCTTGTTAGTAAAAGCAGATGTATCAAATCAAGAAGAAGTAGAAAATTTGGTAAAAAACAATTAAAAATTTGAAAAATAGATGTTTTAGTTAATAATGCAGGAATTACAAAAGATAATCTTTTAATGAGAATGAGTGAAGATGATTTTGAAAAAGTTATAAATATAAATTTAAAAGGAACATTTTTTAGTTACAAAATATGCAATAAAATATATGATGAAAAAAAAATGTGGAAAATAGTTAATTTAGCATCAGTTGTTGGTGTGGCTGGAAATGCAGGACAATGTAATTATGCAGCATCAAAAGCTGGCATAATTGGTTTTACTAAAAAGTATAGCTAAAGAATTAGCAAGTAGAAATATTAGAGCAAATGCGGTTGCACCCGGATTTATAAAAACAGATATGACAGAGGTTTTATCCAGATTCTGTAAAAGGAAAATATAAATTCAAAAATACCATTAAAAAGAATTGGAAAAGTAGAAGATGTAGCAAATGTAGTAAATTTCTTAGCATCAGAAGAAAGTTCATATATTACAGGTCAAGTAATAAATGTAGATGGTGGCATGGTTATGTAATTATTAATTTAATAAAATATAGAAAGGAGATTATGATATAAAATATCATAAAAAGGGAAAGTGAAAAAGACGAGTTGTAATTACAGGTCTAGGAGCAATAACTCCAATAGGAAATAATGCAAATGATTTTTGAAAAATAAAGAAGGAAAATGTGGTATTGATGAAATTACAGCATTTGATACTACAAATTTTAAAGTAAAATTGGCAGCTGAAGTAAAGGAATATAATCCAGAAGATTATTTCGAAAGAAGAGAAGCTAGAAGATTAGATAAATTTTCACAATATGCCATAATTGCATCAAGAGAAGCATGGAAAGATAGTGGGTTAAATAAAGATGAACAAGATATGACAAGAGTTGGTATTGCTATAGGTTCAGGAATTGGTGGAATAAAAACAATAGAAACAGAAAACAGAAAATGTGTAGAAAAAAAGTCCAGATAGAGTTTCTCCAATGTACATACCAATGGCAATTTCAAACATGGCTGCTGGAAATGTTGCAATTGATATTGGAGCTAAAGGGGAATCAATTGCAATAGTTACTGCATGTGCAACGGGTACACATTGTATAGGTGATGCATTTAGAACAATAAAATATGGATATCAAGATGTAATGTTAGCAGGAGGAACTGAAGCTTCAATTACTCCACTTAGTATTGCAGGATTTAGTAATATAAAAAAGCATTAAGCAAATCAGAAGATAAAACAAGAGCAAGCATACCTTTTGATAAAGAAAGAAACGGTTTTGTTATGGGAGAAGGAGCAGGAATTGTACTTCTTGAAGATTTAGAACATGCTAAATCAAGAGGAGCTAAAATATATGCTGAAGTTGTTGGATATGGTGCAAGTTCAGATGCATATCATATTACATCACCAGCACCAGATGGTGAAGGTGGAGCAAAAGCTATGAAATCAGCTATTGAAGAAGCTAAAATAAAACCAGAAGAAATAACATATATTAATGCACATGGTACATCAACACATTTAAATGATTCTTGCGAAACACAAGCAATAAAAACAGCATTAGGTGAAGAAGCAGCAAGAAAAAGTAATGGTAAGTTCTACAAAAGGAAATACAGGACATTTATTAGGAGCTGCTGGTGGTGTTGAAGCAATTGTTTGCTGTAAATCATTAGAAGAAGGATTTGTTCCAGCAACAATAAATTATAAAGTTCCAGATGAGGAATGTGACTTAGATATAGTACCAAATGTAGGAAGAAAAGCAGATGTTAAAGTTGCTATGTCAAATTCTTTAGGATTTGGTGGACACAATAGCAGTATTTTATTAAAGAAATGGGAAGAACAATAATTTGGAGGTAAAAAAATGGATTATAAAGAAATAAAGAGATTGATGGATGATATGGGAGATTCAAAATTGGATTCTTTAGATATAGAATTTCCTGATGGAATAAAAATAAAAATGAAGAAAAATACTCAAAAGAAGTTATAATAACAGCACCTCAATCAAATGTTATAGAAGCAGGAGCTCCAATGACTGCACCTGTAAAAGTAGAAAAAGCAAGAACAAGCATTAACAACAGTTAAAAAAAGAGCCAGTAGAAGAAAATTATAAAATAGTAAAAAGCCCTATGGTTGGAACTTTTTATGCAAGTCCAGCACCTGATAAACCACCATTTGTAAGTGTTGGTGACAAAGTACATAAAAGGTCAAGTTTTATGTGTAATAGAAGCTATGAAATTAATGAATGAAATTGAATCAGAATATGATGGTGAAATAGTAGAAATTTGCATGAAAAAATGAAGAAATGGTTGAATATGGTACACCACTTTTCAAAATTAAATAATGTAAAAAAATGGACAAAATGTTAAATAAAGAAGAAATAAAAAAAAATAATTCCACAAAGAGATCCATTTTTAATGATAGATGAGGTGGAAGAATATGTTCAGGAGAAAGTGCAATTGCCTATAAACATGTTGATGAAAATGAATATTATTTTAAAGGACATTTTCCTGGAAATCCAATAATGCCAGGAGTTTTAATAGTAGAATCATTAGCTCAAACAGGAGCTGTGGCAATACTTTCAATGGAAGAAAATCAAGGAAAAAATGCACTATTTGGTGGAATTGATAAATTACGTTTTAAAAAAGACAGTCGTTCCTGGAGATACTTTAAAATTAGAAGTTAAAATAATAAAAGAAAAAGGTCCAATAGGAATAGGAGAAGCTATTGCGACAGTTAATGATAAAATAGTTGCTAAAATAAAGTGAATTAACTTTTGCAGTTGTCCGTAAATTTTAAGGAGAGTTAGTATGTTAAAAAAATATTAATAGCAAATAGAGGAGAAATAGCAGTAAAGGATAATTAGAGCATGTAGAGAAATGGGAATAAAAACAGTTGCTGTATATTCAGAAATAGATAAAAATGCATTACATGTTAGTTTAGCAGATGAAGCTGTATGTATAGGTGCAGCTCCATCAAATAAAAGTTATCTTAATATGAAAGCAATTTTAGAGGCGGCATGTTTAACTGGTGCAGATAGCATTCATCCTGGGTATGGTTTTTTATCAGAAAACAGTAATTTTGCAAAAAATATGTGAAGAAATGGGTATAAAATTTATAGGACCTAATCATGAATTAATAGAATTGCTTGGAAATAAATCAAAAGCAAAAAGAAACAATGAAAAAAGCAGGAGTTCCTGTAGTTCCTGGCTCTGACGGACTTATATATTCAAAAGAGCAAGCATTAAATTTAGCAGAACAAATAAAATATCCAGTAATGTTAAAAAGCATCAAGTGGTGGAGGCGGACGTGGAATACGTGTTGCATATACATCAGAAGAATTATCAAGAGAATATGATTTGGTAAAACAAGAAGCTAAAGTTTCTTTTTAATGATGATAGTATTTATTTAGAAAAATTCATAGAAAACCCAAGACATGTTGAAATTCAAATATTAGCTGATGAACATGGAAATTGTATACATTTAGGTGAAAGAGATTGTTCTATACAAAGAAGAAATCAAAAAGTATTAGAAGAAACACCAGCAATGATATTAGATGATAAAACCAGAAAAAAAATGGGTGAAGTAGCTGTTAAAGCTGCAAAAGAAATTGGATATACAAATGCAGGAACTATTGAATTTTTAGTAGATAAAAATAAAAGATTTTTATTTTATGGAAATGAATACAAGAGTGCAAGTTGAACATCCAATAACAGAAGAAGTTACAGGTGTAGATATAATAAAAGGAACAATTAAAAATAGCTAGTGGAGAAAAAAAATTGAGTTATAAACAAAAAGATATAACAGTAACAGGACATAGTATGGAAGCAAGAATAAATAGTGAAAATCCAGATAAAAACTTTATGCCATGTCCAGGTACAATTACTGATGTACATTTTCAGGGGGAAATGGAGTAAGAATTGATACTGCAGTGTACACAGGATATAAAATTCCTCCAACATATGACTCAATGATAGCTAAAATAATTGTACATGGAAAAAATAGAAATGAATGTATAGCAAAATTGAAAAATTGTTTATCAGAATTGGTAATAGATGGAGTTACGACAAATGCAAAATTCATTTTAAAAATTTTAGAAGATGAGGATTTTGTAGGATGTTAACATATGAAGCCTCAGAAAGCAAATGTAATAGTAAATAGTAATTATATGAAAAATGAATTACAAAGACTCTTTGGTTTACCATATGAAAAAATTAATGTAATACCAAATGGTGTAAATATGAATTTATTTAATGGAATAGAAAAAGACTATAATTTTAGAAGAAAATTCGCAATGGACAATGAAAAAATAATCTTGTTTATGGGAAGATTAGTTTATGAAAAAGGAATTCAACATCTAATTGCTGCAATGCCTAAAATACTAGAAGGATATCATGATGCTAAACTAGTTATATGTGGAAAAGGCGGAATGATGGATGAACTAAAAATGAAGTTGAAGCTCTAGGAATTTCAGAAAAAGTTTATTTTGCAGGTTATATGGCAGGAAAAGATGTACAAAAAATGTATAAAGCAGCAGATATATCTGTATTTCCAAGCACATATGAACCATTTGGAATTGTAGCGTTAGAAGCAATGTTATCAGAAAATCCAATAGTAGTATCTGATATTGGAGGATTAAACGAAATTGTGCAACACAGAGAAAATGGAATGAAAAGTTATTGTGGAAACCCAAATTCAATTGCAGATTCCATTTTGGAATTATTATATGACCATAAATTTCATGCCAATCAGCATGTAAAACATCATGTGGTGTAGCAAACCAAAAATGTGAAAGTGTAAACAGATAATTTAAAAATTAAAACAATTGCCGACACCGAAGAAAAATGTCGGCAATTTAATTTTATGCCTAAAAACATATTAAAAATAGAATTATAAGGAGAAATAAAATGATACATCAATATAAATTAAACGGATATAATATCGTATTAGATACTTTTAGTGGCTCTGTACATTGTGTAGATGACGTTAGCTACGACATTATTTCTTTATATGATAAAAAAATGTAGAAAAAGAAGATATAAAAGAAACAAATATTAGAAAAGTATCCAGAATTGACTAAAGAAGATGTAGAAGAAGCAATTGGTGAAGTAGATACATTAATAGAAAACAAACAACTATTTACAAAAGATATATTTAAAGGGCAAAATTTAGATTTAAAGAAAAAGAGATACAGTAGTAAAAGCTTTATGCTGCATACGTAGCAACATACATATATTTAAACTGTGAATATTGTTTTTGCAGGACAAAGGAAAATATCACGGCGAAGATGCAATAATGAGTTATGATGTTGGAAAAAAAGAGCATTAGACTTTTTTAGTAGAAAATTCAGGAACAAGAAAAAACTTAGAGGTTGATTTCTTTGGTGGGGAACCATTAGTTAATTTTGATGTTGTTAAACAATTAGTTGCATATGCAAGAAGTATAGAAAAAAAAAAAAAATAAACATTTTAGATTTACATTAACAACAGAATGGTGTTTTATTAACAGATGATGTAATAGATTTCTTAAACAAGGAAATGAATAATGTTGTATTAAGCTTAGATGGTAGAAAAGAAATAAATGATGCCAAAAGAAAAAAAACTTAATGGAGAAAGGAAGTTATGATATTATAGTTCCTCATTTCAAAAACTTTGTTGAAAAAGAGGAAACAAAGAATATTATATGAGAGTGAACTTTTTGTCGTAATAATCTAGATTTTACAAATGATATATTCCATATGGCAGATTTAGGATTTAAGGAATTATCAATGGAACCAGTAGTTTCTAAGCCAGATACTGACTATGCTTTAAAGAAGAAAGAAGATTTAGATACATTATTTGAACAATATGAAATATTGGCAAAAGAAATGATAAAAGAAAAAGAGAAGGAAATCCATTTACATTTTTATCATTATATGATAGATTTATCAGGGGACCATGCATATATAAAGAATTACAGGTTGTGGATCAGAAACAGAATATTTAGCAGTAACTCCAAATGGAGACTTTTACCCATGTCATCAATTTGTAGGAGATAAAATTTAATGGGAAATGTTTGGGATGGCGTTACAAAATACAAATTAAGAGATGAATTTAAATTATGTAATGTATATTCACGTAAAACTGTTGGGGCTAAATTATATTGCAGTGGTGGTTGTGCAGTAATAGCTATCATACACAAGGAAGCATTAATGGTGTATATGAATATGGTTGTAAAATTATTTAGAAAAGAATAGAATGTGCAATTATGGTAAAAATTGCAGAAGCAATGGATGAAGCAGAAGCAAAGGAAAAGAAAGCATAATGGGAAAACTTCAAAAAAAAACTAGAAGATTATAATAATCAAGATTATTGTCCAATGCATATGCCAGGGACATAAAGAAATACACAATTATTAGGAAAAAAAAAGTACCATATAATATAGATATAACAGAAATAGATGGTTTTGATGATTTTGCATCATTCAGAAGGAATTTTAAAAACATACAAGATAAAGCACAAAAATTATATAATAGTAAAAAGAGTTTTTATGCTTGTTAATGGTATTACCTGTGGTATATTAGCTGGAATAAGAAGTGTAGTAAAACAAAAAGATACAATATTAGTTGCAAGAGAATTATAAAATCTGTATATCATGCAATAGAAATCAATGAATTGAATCAATATATATAAAATCCTAAAATTGATGAATATGGTATTGCAAAAGGAATAGAAGCTAAAGATATAGAAAAAAATTTAAGAAAACAAAGAGATATCTTTGGTTGTTTTAACATCACCAACATATGAAGGGGTAATTAGTAATTTAAAAAGAAATTTCTAAAGTTGCTCCTAAGTATAATGTACCATTACTAATTGATGAAGCACATGGTGCACATTTAAAATTTATGAAAAATGGTGAAAACAAAGAAGAAGTTTAAATGCATGTGCAGATATTGTAATTCAAAGCCTTCATAAAAACATTACCAGCATTAACACAATGTGCACTATTGCATGTACAAGGAGATTTAGTTGATTATAAAAAGTATCAAGAGAATTATCAATATTTGAAACAAGTAGCCCTTCATATATATTAATGTCATCAATAGAAGAGTGCTTAGATATTGTTCAAAATGAAGGAATAAGTTTATTTAGTGAATATGAAAAAAAATATCAAAGATTTTACGATAAAAAGTAAAAATCTAAAAAAAATTAAAAGATTCTTGGAAATGTAAAAATAATTCAGAATTTTATGATTATGGAAAAATAGTTATATTAACAAACAAAACAAATATATCCGGAAAAGAACTAGCTACAATATTACGTGAAAAATATAAGATAGAAACTGAAATGGCTTATACAAATTATGTAATTGCAATGACTAGTATATGTGATAGCAAAAATAACTTTAAAAAGACTAATTGATGCTTTAATTGAAATAGATAGTAATTTAAAAGCCAAACACTGTTAATGAAAAACAAGTATATATAGAAAATCCAATTAGAAAAATGAATATTTTAGAAGCTGTTCAAAGCGATAATATAAAAAAGTAAATTATAAAAATGCAATAGGCAAAGTTTCTAAAGAATATATTTGGGTTTATCCTCCAGGAATACCTTTAATAACACCTGGTGAAGTAATTGATAAAAATATAATTAATAAAATTAACGAATTTATTAAAGCAAAAATAGAAATAAGGACAGATAGTGAAGAATTTCCTAATATTAAAGTAATATAAATTTCATTAAAATGGTTGTA
>VOFC01007124.1_pt1 | contig 11215 bp, 21 predicted proteins | sample 5384161 | NCBI WGS metagenome assembly VOFC01 (sample SAMN12384722, study PRJNA508395) | human gut metagenome | isolation source: healthy gut B | host: Homo sapiens | reverse complement strand
TCAAATTATAACAGGATTCAACTACAGAATTAATATCTAAATTAAAAATGATTAATTGATATAGTAATATTAAATATTAACAATAAAGATTACGGTAATGATATTGAAATAATTAAATGCCAGAAGATAAATGATTGTTTTGTAGTAAATAGTAAATTCAAAGAATTAATTAATAAAGAAATCATCACTAAAAGATATAAACAATTATCCTTTAATATTGCAAAAGAAAGGTTCTAATACTAGGGTTTTTAGATAATATTGCTAAGGAAAACGATGTTATTCTAAAACCTAATATAGAACTAGCAAGTTATTCTCTAGTTGTAGAATTTTCTAAAATAGGACTAGGTATTGGGTATGTAACTAAAGAAATATATACAAAAAAAGAATTAAAGAATAAAGAACTATATGAATTAAATATCAAAGAAAAGATTCTAGTAGATATATAGGTATCGCTCTATCAAAAAAATCACTTACCTAGTTTTAGTACTAAAAAACTTATTGAAATAATAGAAAAAAGACAAATATAATTTTAAATAATTTTATATCTGTCTTTTTTAGTTTTATAATATATTCTTAGTACTATAAACTCATAACTAGCAGTTAAGCAAGTTCGAGTAAATAGTACAAAAAAAGAGCTTGTTTTTTGTTTCAAACTCTTTTTAAGTACTATTTGGTGCGGGTGAAGGGACTTGAACCCCCACGGATGAACCACTAGATCCTAAGTCTAGCGCGTCTGCCAATTTCGCCACACCCGCACATTATGGTGGACCCTGCAGGACTCGAACCTGCGACCGCCCGGTTATGAGCCGGATGCTCTAACCAACTGAGCTAAGGGTCCATTACTATATAAATATTAACTTTTCATACAAGATAAATGCTATCTATTATTGTTAGAGCATCCTTCTTGAAGAACAAAATAAGTATACCATTTTTAAAGTACTTATGTCAATAAGATAAATAATTATTTTAACTATTTTTACTATTTTATGCTATTAATGAATAAAATTTACTATGAATAATCAAAATATTGAAGATAAAGCATTGACTGCCCTAGCCTTTGTTATAGGGCTTGCTCTTATAGATAATCTATCTAGTACTGAACAAAATGCTGTTGGTAACTGGATAATGTTAATAGCTCAAACACTTTGTACTAATGGTAGTTATACTTTTAATAAAGAATGGAAAAGGTCATATAAATAATAGTAATACTCCTGTTACTAAAAGATACTCTAGAAAAAGTTGGAGATATTATTAATAATACAATAAAAAAAGAACTATTTCTAGTTCTTTAAATTATTTTTGTAGATTAAAGACATTATTATTAATATCTCTAATAATTAATTCTTTACCCCAGGATATAATATGTATGATTGATACTTATTTGGAGACCCCATGGCTCCAAATAACACTAATAAGACTTACATAGTAAGGCTTATAGTGCATATAAAAAGAACCTAGATAAATAATTATCTAAGTTCTTATAATAATTACATAGTTTCTTTTAATTTAGCTTGAGCAGCAGCAAGTCTAGCAATAGGAACTCTATATGGTGAACAAGATACATAGTTTAGTCCTATATTATGACAGAACTCAACAGATGTTGGTTCTCCACCATGTTCTCCACATATACCAAGTTTAATATTTGGTCTTGGCTGTCCTACACCTACTTGGTCTAATTTAGCAAATGGATCTTTCATATATTTTTTTTGAGTAGGCATCTAAAATTTTCCAGCATCATCTCTAGAAATCCAAAAGTCATTTGAGTCAAATCATTAGTACCAAATGAGAAGAACTCTGCTTCTTTGCAATTTCATCAGCTGTTAATGCAGCTCTAGGTATTTCAATCATTGTACCTACATGATATTTCATATCAACATTATTTTCTCCATAACAGCTTCTGCTGTTTCTACAACTATATCTTTTTACGAATTTTAATTCTTTCTTTTTCTCCAACTAATGGAATCATTATTTCTGGAACGATATCGTATCCGTCATTCTTCACTGAACTTCAATTGCAGCTTCCATTAAAGCACGTGTTTGCATTCTAGCAATTTCAGGATATGTAACTGCTAAACGGCATCCTCTGTGTCCCATCATAGGATTAAATTCATGTAATTCTGAACTATCTTTGTAGCCTTTAAATGTTCATAGCTTAAATCCATTTCTTTAGCTAATGCTCTTATATCCTCTTCTGAATGAGGTAAGAATTCATGTAGTGGTGGATCCAAGAATCTTATAGTTGTCATTGGTTTTCCTTCTAAAGCTTCTACATCTCAATAAAATCTTTCTTTTGCATTGGTAGATTTTAGCTAATGCTTTTTTTCTTCTTTGATCTACATCTTTTGCTACTATCATTTCTCTAACAGATTATTCTATCATCTTCAAAAAACATATGCTCAGTTCTACAAAGTCCTATACCTTCTGCTCCTAGTTCAATAGCTTTAGCTTAGTATCTCTAGGATTATCAGCATTAGTTCTAACTTGAAGTTTTCTTATTCATCTGCCCATTTCATAAATTTGCAAAATGGCCTGTAATTTCTGGTGTTACAGTTTTAACTGCTTCTGCATAAACATTACCTGTTGCACCATCAATTGAAATATAATCTCCTTTATCTGTATAAACCTTTCCATCAACTTCCATAGTTCTTAGCATCTTCATTAACTTTAATTGCTCCACAACCTGAAACACAACAAGTTCCCATACCTCTAGCAACAACCGCAGCATGAGAAGTTCTTCCACCTCTTACGGTTAAAATACCTTGAGAGGCAACCATACCTTCAATATCTTCAGGGGTAGTCTCTAGTCTTACTAAAACAACCTTTTCACCTTTTTCTGCTCTTTCTTTTGCTTCTTCAGCAGTGAAACAAATCTTACCACAAGCAGCACCTGGAGATGCTTTGGAATCCTTTTGCAATTACTTTTGCTTTCTTTAAATCTTCAGAATAAAATGCTGGATGAAGTAAAGAATCTAATTGTTTTGGTATCAACTTTAAGTATTGCTTCCTCTTTTTAGTTAAAGCATTCCTTCTTCAACTAAATCAACTGCAATTTTAATGCAGCTTTGTGCTGTTCTTTTTCCATTTCTTGTTTGTAAGAAATATAATTTTCCTTCTTGAATTGTGAATTCCATATCTTGCATATCTCTGTAGTGATTTTCTAGTTTTTTATTATTCCTACTAATTGTTTATATATTTCTGGAAATTTGTTCTTCTAATTTTTGAAATTGGTTGAGGAGTTCTAATACCTGCAACAACATCTTCACCTTGTGCATTCATTAAATATTCACCGTATATTCTATTTTCACCAGTAGCAGGGTTTCTTGAGAAAATACAACACCTGTTCCTGATGTCTCTCCTTTATTACCAAATACCATTTGTTGTACATTTACTGCTGTACCCCATTCACCTGGTATATCATTTAATCTTCTATAAACTATAGCTCTTGGGTTATCCCATGATCTAAATACTGCTTTAACAGATTCCCATTAATTGAATTCTTTTGGATCTTGAGGGAATGGTTCTTCACCATTTTATAGATGTTTTTAAATTTTTAAAATCTACTAATTCTTTTTTAAATCTTCTGCTGTTAAGGTCTGTATCATAATAACACCTTTTCTTCTTTTTATTTCATCTATTATTATTTTCAAATAATTTTTTCAATTCCCATAACAACATCTGAAACATTTGAATAAATCTTCTATATGAATCATAAGCAAATCTTGGATTATTAGTTTTTTTTTAGCAAAATTCAACTGCTTCATCATTTAAACCTAAGTTTAATATTGTATCCATCATACCTGGCATTGAAGCTCTAGCTCCACTTCTTACTGATACATTATCTTCATCATATACTAGTAATGCTCTTTGTAATACCAAGTCTGATAGCACCAGTTTGTCCTGAAAACCACCACCAATAACTTCTGCATTAACATCAAATGTGTTTTCGTTATTAGTTACTACTAATGGTTGTTTTAAATCCATTACTAATACTTCATATGGCATGTATTCGTGAACATCTCTACCATTTACAGTTATTTTACCAGTACCTGGAGTTAATGTAACTTTAGCTACTGAACCTTTTTCTTCTACCAGTTCCATAAAAACTTCTTTTTTCTTTTAGCCATTATTTGTTACCTCCCATTTCTAATACTTTTTTGGCATTTGAGCAGCATGTTTGTGATCTTCACCAGCATATACAAATAATTTTTTGTACATTTGTCTTCCAAGTCTATTATGAGGAAGCATTCCTTTTACAGCTCTTTCTACCATTTCTACTGGATAATCTTGTCTCATTTTCTTTAGCAGTTCTTTCTCTTAAACCACCAACATATCTAGAGTGGTCATAATAAATTTTTCCCTCTAGTTTGTTACCAGTTAATGCTACTTTATCAGCATTTACAATGATAACATAGTCTCCACAGTCAACATGTGGTGTATATGTTACTTTATGTTTTCCTCTTAATATAGTAGCGGCTTTACTAGCTACTCTTCCTAGAGGAATGTCTTTAGCATCTATAACATACCAAGTTCTGTTTACTGTTTCTTTTGATTGCATAAATGTTGTTTTCATTCTTTTCTTCTCCTTTTAATATTTTATAAGTTCGTTTTTGTATATTAGATGGTCCCAATATCTAATATCCTCCAACAAAATGTACCGATTATGATTTTACTATTATTTTATGATTTTGTCAATATTTTAGAGCTTTTTTTTCTTTATTTTCTCAATATTTTTTTTTAATTTTTTATCTTTTTATTAATAAAAGACTAACTTTTTATATTTTCAACTTATATATAGTATGTATGGTTGATACTTTATCTTTAGACAAAGTATTTTTGCTAAAGATAACCCTCTAGAACAATAGATCTAGAGGGCATACAAATACTACTTACTTAATCTTTTAACTACTTCATTAGCATGTTCTTTTGTTAACCCATCTTCGTAGAAGTTAGTTTTTATTAGATTATCTTCTAGTTCTTGATAATCTTTAAATACTTCATCATCTATTATACAAAAGTTATCTACTTGATTATCTGCTAGATAGGCTCTTATTTCTTCACCTCTTTGGCCCCCTAGAAAGGGGGTTTCTCCTACTATGGGAAGGCCAATATTTATTAGTGCTTCTTTGATAGAAGGATACAATTTCATTCTTCGCCAGGTTGATGATATAACTATTTTAGCATGGGATATGCGGACTACTTTTAAAAGTAATTTTACTTTAGTCATATCAATATCTAGAAGGAGTTTAGCTACTGGGTCAGTATATGTATCTTCTTTATCTTCGATACTAGAGAAGTATTTATCACTATTTAAGACACCATCTATATCTAAAAATATTATATTATTTATCATAATTATCTAGAAATTCCTTAAAAGTAATTGCAGTATCTTTTGGTAATATTTCTTCTAGTTCTTCTAGTGATGCTTCTTTCATTTTGGATATAGTTTTATATTTCTTAAGTAATTTATTCTTTTCTTACTTCTCCTATTCCTTCGATATTATCTAGTACTGTTGATAATGCTCCCTTACTTCTTATTTGTTTATGATAACTTATTGTAAAGTTATGTACTTCAGTTTGCATCTTTGTAAGTAAAAAGAAATAAGTCACTTCTTTTATCGATAGGTATTTCTACTACTGGGTCAAAACCAAGTAAAAACATTAGTAGCATGTTTATCATCTTTCTTAAGACCACATACTGGAATATCTAGTCCTAATTCATTAATTACTTCTCTTGCTACATTAATTTGTCCTAAACCACCATCTACTATTACAAGACTAGGTTTTACTAGTCCATCTTTTAGTACTCTAAAATATCTTCGATATATTACTTCTCTCATTGTACCATAATCATCATTCTTATCATTAGTTATTTTAAATTTACGATAATCATTCTTTGAAGGCTTACCATCTACAAAGACTACCATTCCTGATACATTAAAAGTACCAAATAAATTTGAGTTATCAAATAGTTCTATTCTATCTACACTATCTAATTTTAATTTATCTTTTAATTCTTCTAAAGCATTAGTAATCTTATCTTCATCTCTCTTAATATAAGTCATTTGTTCTTCATAATAATATATTCTAGCATTATCATAGGCTAGATCTAGTATTTTTTTCTTTTCACCTTTGATAGGAGTCATAAATTTTATCTTAAATACTTCTTCAAATACTTCTTTATTTAAGTTATCTGGTACTAATACTTCTTTAGGCATAGATACATTCTTATTATAGAATTCGGATAAATATCTAGAAAATTCTTCTTCCTCTGTATCAATCATTGGAAAGATATTTCTATTTCTATCTAGTAGTTTACCTCCTCTTATAAAGAGTATTTGTATACTAATATAGTTATCTTTAGTATAGTAAGAAGCTACATCTATATTAACACTGTTATCTAAATCTACTTTTTGTTTTTCAGTAGTTATATTGATATAGTTTAATAGTTCTTTATATTCTAAAGCCTTCTCATAATCTAAATTATCAGAGAATATCTTCATTTTTTCAGTAATTCTATCAGTAAGTACTTTAGTATTACCATTTAAGAAAGATATAATTTCACTTTTCATTTCTTTTTATTTTATTTTCATCAACTTCATGGGTACAATATCCTAAACACTGTCCGATATGATAATATAAGCATTCTCTTTTTTTCATAAGTCTTACACTTTCTTAATGGATAGATTCTATTTAATATTTCTACTACTTTTACGGGCCGCTCCTACATTAGGATATGGACCAAAAAAGATTATTCTTTACTTTCTTTACATTAATTCTTCTTATTATTCTAAGAGTTGGTACTTTATCACTAGTTAGTTCAATATATGGATATGATTTATCATCTCTATATAATATATTATACTTAGGATTATATTTTTTAATTAGATTTATTTCTAATAATAAACTTTCCATCTCCGTATTTGTTACTATGTATTCAAAATGATCTATTTCTCTTACTAACATCATTGTTTTACCTGTATGTTCTCTTTGAAAATAAGAAGATAATCTATTTTTTTAAGTTCTTACTTTTTCCAACATAAATAACAATGTTATCTTTATTCTTCATAAGGTAACATCCAGGTAAATGTGGTACTAAAGATAGTTCTTCCTTAAACATATAAATCACCTTCTTATTATATAATAAAAAGTCCTTAATGGACTTAATTTTTTATTATGGCGGAGTAGGAGGGATTTGAACCCTCGCAGCAGTTTCCCACTCTATACCCTTAGCAGGGGGCACCTCTTCAGCCTCTTTGAGTACTACTCCGTTGCTACATATATAATTCTATATTAAATTAAATGAAATGTCAACTAATTTTCACCATTTTTATATCTTCTTTATCTTTATAAATGTTATTCATATCCCTTATAATGTCTTTTTTATTTCATCATTATTGGTACTATTACTTAATTTTTCATCATATTCATTTAATTTATTTATTATTTCTTCATCATTTATTAAATATTTATTTATAGTTAATTTCTTATTATATAATTCTTCTATCTTACTTATATTATCTTCATTCTTAGTAAGAGCCACTACTACATTATATTTACCTTTATCTTCATAATATATATAATTACTACTTATTGTACTAGCTTTCATTTCATCATAATTATTATATGATGTATCTAATAATAAATATATAACATTAGAATTTAAAGTACTACTACCCTTCTCTTCATAGATATTAAACATTAACCTGCCACATAAAGTTCCACAGATGACTGCTAAAAAAATAGGTACAACTATTTTCTTTTAATTTACTTTTCATTTTATCACCAAAAAATAGTATATACCTATTATTATAATTTTTTTGTCGAATTATCTCAGGACAAGATATCATATTCACAGTGTAAAAACTTTCTAACTAAGATAATTTTCAAATAAAAGAAGATAACTAGTACCTTCTTATTAATAATTCTCATAAAATTCACAATACAATGTATTAGGAATATCATTTGTTATTTCTAAGTAATATCCCTGATATCTCATAGTATCTAGACTACTAAAATTATATACATTTTTCTTTTCTTTATCAAGATAACAGGCCATTAAAGTAGTATTTTGAGAAGATTCAAATAACTGATCATAACTAGTATATAAGTCTACATCATAACCATTACTTTTTTCTTATCAAACGAAATTGTAGTAGACATATCTCCATATCTTCCCGACATGTATAAGTGTATTGTTGCAATCTCTTCTTCTTGTCTAACTAAATTAATAGGGATAACCATCTCATAGACATTATCAGTAAAGATATTCTTTAATTTAATATTAAAAAAACTATTCTATCGCTTGGTTTAACATTTCCATTAATATTACTACTAATCTCTACTTCACTAATACTATCATCTACTTTTTTTTGAATATAAAGTTACTCTATCTTTTCCTTCTTCAGCACCTTCAGAAAATCTAATTTCTTTACTTACACTATCATAGTATAACCATCTTTCTTCCGTTACTCCACCAATTCTGTTACCCCAAATATTACACCCTTTTGCTTTCGCAATTAACTAAATCTAAACCATCTGTTTCAATAATATAATCTTTTATCTTTTCTTTAATATTATTAATTATAATAGCATCATCATAAGCAATAACTGTTTCATGATAAACATCATCTGTCTTACTAACTAGTTTAACGGTAATTTCAATCAAAAAGAAAGCAATGGCAAAAAGCAATTGTAGAAGCCAAAATAATTTCTACGGTTAAATATCCTTTTCTATTTAATTTCATATCATCACCTTACCCTTAGTCCATAGTAGTAGCAGTCATCCCCTGTTTTTACACATTTCTGTTATAAGCATATATTCATATTTTTCAGTATAATCAAAGTGTTCTTTTTAAATAGGAAATATAATCTTTAAAAGTTGTATTACTATTCATTTCTGCAAGTAACCCAACGCTATTAGCATCATAAAGTGAGAAATACATTTTAATACCTCCCCCAGAAGCAGTATCAATGTTATATGCTGAATAAAAATTAGAATCATTTGAAAATACATTATTTAAATTCACTTCTTTACTATCATTAGTACTAATATACTCGTTAATATACCCCATATAAATAAGCATATCATTTACTTCTTCAGTAAAATATAATGTATCAATATCATAATATCTATTTCTAGTATCATAAGCATTATTAATTCTTGCTAATGCTGTGTATAAAGTAACAAGTACTGTACATATTATTACAGAAACTACTACTACTTCAGCCATCATAAATCCTTTACGATTTAGTTTCATAATTTATCACCTTTTTATTTTTTATATTGCTATTTAATTAATTATATTATATAATATTTATAGAATAAAATCAATAAAAAAAAAAGAATGAAAAAAGAGGGATAATATGCAGAATAATAATGCGACTACTGTTAAAGGTAACTATAATAGTAATCAAAATCAAATGAATAGACAACAAGGAATAAAAGGACAAAATAATATTAATCAAAATATACAAGCTAACAATATTCCTCAAGGCAATAATATGCAAAATAATATTGATTTTACTAGAGTACCTGTAGTTACTACTGTTAATAATCTTATAGTTACTGCTGTAAATCTTGGAGCAAGTGATATGCACTTTGATCCTACGGAAGATGGTATAATTGTAAGGTTTAGAATAGACGGCTTATTAAGAAATTATGTTTCATTACCCCAAGAAATTAAACAAAATGTAATTACGAGAATTAAAATAATGGCTGGAATGAATATAACTGAAACTAGACTACCGCAAGATGGAGCTATTAAAGATAAATTAAATGGTAAAGATTTAGATTTAAGAGTATCAGCCTTACCTACTAAAAAGAGGCGAAAAAAATAGTAATAAGAATTATGGATTATTCTATGAGTTTAAAAGGTATAGAATATTTATATTTTAATGAAACTAACTATAATAAAATATTAAAAATGTTAAATTTTCCAAATGGTATAATATTAGTTACTGGTGCTACTGGTACTGGTAAATCTACTACTCTATATTCTTTTCTTCAAAAATTAAATGTTGAAGGATCTAACTTAATTACAGTTGAAGATCCAGTAGAAATGGATATTAAAGGTGTTAATCAGGTTCAAGTTAATAGTGATATTGGACTAGATTTTGCTACAGTTCTTAGGAGTATTTTTTAAGACAGGACCCTAATGTTATAATGATTGGTGAGATAAGAGACTCAGAAACTGCTCAAATAGCGGTAAGAGCTTCAATTACTGGACACTTAGTATTATCTACTATTCACACCAATAATTCATTAAATACTATTGAAAGATTACTTGATATGGATGTTGAAAGATATTTACTTGCATCAGCATTAACCGGTATTGTATCGCAAAAATTAGCTAGAAAATTATGTGATAATTGTAAAAGAAAAAAGACCAGTAACGGTTATGGAAAAGAATTTATTTAAAACTGTTCTAGGATTAGACATTAATGAAGTGTATGATGCTAATCCAACAGGTTGTCCACATTGTAGTCATGGTTATAAAGGTAGAATTGCTGTTCAAGAAGTACTTCTAATAAATCAGGATATTAGAGATGCTATAAGTGCTGGTATTAGAAAAGAAGAACTTAGAAGTCTTGTATATAATAAAGACGTTATAACAATGTTGCAAGATGGACTATATAAAAGTTATATCTGGGTTTACTACTACTGAAGAAATATTAAAACAAATAGAAGTTGAGGATGAAGATTTTGGTATAAAATAAAAAGAAGAAATCTTCTTTTTTTATTTGCCTTGAGTAGCAGTTGCTCTTATTTTTCCATAGTATACAGAATTAGCATCTGAATTAATTAATAAATCTTTATTTACCCAAACATATATCTTATATGTAGTTGAAGCACTACTAGCCTTAGTAAGAGTACCAATATCTAAAGCAATCTCTCCACTTTTAGTAATGTTACCCTTTAAGTTAGTAGCAGTACCATCTTTTAACTACTTGATAATTAAGCAAACCCTCTATATAAATTACTACTAGTAGTATTAAGTGTTTCTAGATATAAAGTACCTGTTCCATTAGTAGTACAACTATTTTTAATATTAATCTTAATCGTAGCAAATAGGCCATCAGTATAACTACTAGAAGGATTTAATTGTCCACTTATATCTTGTCCTTTATCATAATATATATCAAAACATCCGGAAGTTAACTTTATATTTGTTTTAGTACTTTCCCAATTTAATGCTGCATAAGTAAGACCAGATAT
>VOFC01005820.1_pt1 | contig 11221 bp, 21 predicted proteins | sample 5384161 | NCBI WGS metagenome assembly VOFC01 (sample SAMN12384722, study PRJNA508395) | human gut metagenome | isolation source: healthy gut B | host: Homo sapiens | reverse complement strand
AAGAAGATCATCTTTACACTCTGATCCTGCTGATCTTCCGGATCGGCAATGCCATCGTACTGTCCCCTATGTGGATGTCCGGCTCTGAGGCACAGCTGGGCCATGGGCCACCTTTTGGGCTTGTAACAATGCCATGTCCGGCGGTGCCTTTTGCCATGGCAACGGTCTTCGCCTGAGCATTCAGCCCTATATCAACAGCTCCATCATCATCCAGCTGCTGACCATGGCCATCCCCGCCCGGAGCGGCTGGCCAAAGACGGCGGCGAGGAGGGCAAGAAGAAGATTCAGTCCATCACCCGCTATGCCACCGTGGCCATCGCCATTTTGCAGGCGTTGGGCTACTATATGATGATCAAGCGCTACGGTCTGCTGGCTGAGGCGCTGAGGGCATCTGGCCCGCTCCTGGTCATCATCGTGACCCTTGATTGCCGGTTCCTCCTTCGTGATGTGGATGGGCGAGCAGGTCACGGAGTTTGGTGTCGGCAACGGCATTTCCATTATCCTGTTTGCCATCATCCTGGCCCGGTCCCCAACATGGTTTCCGGCCCATTGACGGTGTGAACCTGGTCTGCCATCAAGGGCGGCACCTGACCTGAGCACCTGACTGAGCCGGGTATACGGCGGCATTACGCACAGCAGATTCTGAATTCTGCCATGGCACCCTGGGCGGTTGCGCTGCTGGTGGTCGGCATGCTGGCCCTCGTCGTGTTCGTCGTCTTCATCAACGACGCCGAGCGGCGGATCCCGGTCCAGTACGCCAAGCGTCAGGTGGGCCGGAAGATGTATGGTGGCCAGAGCAGCATCTGCCCATGAAGGTGAATATGTCCGGCGTTCTGCCCATCATCTTCGCCCAGAGCATTGCCTCTCTGCCCATTACCATCTGGAGCTTCATCGGCATTCCTGAGGACGGCACGGTTTCCCGTACCATTTACGATGCCATTGACACCCAGTCCATCATCTATATGGTGGTGTATTTCGTGATGATCATTGGCTTCAGCTATTTCTACTCCACGATCCAGTTCAATCCCATTGAGATTGCCAACAACCTGAAGAAGCAGGGCGGCTTCATCCCGGGCTTCCGTCCCGGCAAGCCCACTGTGGATTTCATTCGAAGGTCCTCAACAAGATTACGCTGTTCGGCGCCATCTATCTGGGCATTGTGGCCCTGTGCCCCCTGCTCGTCGGGCAAGTCGTCGGCAACTCCTCCCTGGCCATCGGCGGTACCTCCGTCATCATCGTTGTGGGCGTCGCGCTGGAAACGGTCAAGGCGCTGGAAACCCAGATGCTGATGCGGCAGTACAAGGGCTTTTTGGAGTAAGAGAGGGGGCTTTTCGAATGAAGCTGATCCTTCTGGGCGCTCCTGGGCGCCGGAAAAGGCAACTCAAGCCGAGCGCCTGTGCAAAGAGCTGAACATTCCCACCATCTCCACCGGAAACATCCTCCGTGCCGCCGTCAAGAAACGGCACCCCCACCGGCCTCAAGAGCAAAGAGCTTCATGGACGCCGGGCAAGCTGGTGCCTGATGAAGTGATCATCGGCATCATCACCGAGCGCCTGGCGGAGAAGGATTGCGGCAACGGCTACATTCTGGACGGGGTCCCCCGGACCATCGCCCAGGCAGAGGCCCTGAGAGAAGGCGGGATCATCTTCGATGCTGTGGTCTCCATCGAGATTTCCGACGAGACCATTATGCAGCGCATGAGCGGACGCCGCGTCTGCGAGTCCTGCGGGGCCAGCTACCATCCTGGTAGCTGTGCCCCCCAAGACGCCCGGCGTCTGCGACAGCTGCGGCGGCAAACTGGTCCAGCGGAAGGACGATGCACCCTGAGACGGTGAAGAGCCGCCTTGCGGTCTATCATAAGGAGACCGAACCGCTGAAGGACTTTTTACGCCCAGCGCGGTCTCCTGAAGTCTGTGGAGAACCAGCCCACTGTGGAGGGGACCACCCAGCGCCATCCTGGAGGCACTGGGGAGATGAAGCAATGATTACGCTGAAATCACCCCATGAGATCGAACTGATGCGCCGGGCGGGTAAAATTACCGCGGCTGCCCGTGCCTAGGCACAGGGTTTGGTAAGGCCCGGCGTAACAACCCAGGAGATCAACCGTGCTGTGGAACACTTCATCCGCAAGCAGGGCGCAGTTCCTTCGTTCCTGCATTATAATGGCTACCCAGCCTCCGTGTGCATCAGCGTCAACGACGAGATCATCCACGGCATCCCCGGCAAACGGGTGCTTGCAAGATGGAGATATCGTCAGTGTGGATGTGGGTGCGTACATTGGCGGATTCCACGGGGACTGTGCAGCGACCTTCCCCTGCGGCAAGATTCGCCTCCCGGAGGCACAGGATCTGATCGATGTGACCGGACAGAGCTTCTTCGAGGGCATCCGCTTCGCGCGAGGAAGGTCATCGTCTGCTGGATATCTCGGCAGCCATCCAGGAATACGTGGAAAGTCAACGGGTATTCCATGGTTCGGGAGTACGTCGGCCATGGCGTCGGCGCACAGATGCACGAATCTCCGGAGATCCCAAACTACGGCCATCCCGGCCGGGGACCCCGTCTTCTGCGGGGCATGACGCTTGCAATTGAACCGATGGTGAACGCCGGCTCCGCAGCTATCAAGCAGATGAGCGACGGTTGGACCGTCAAGACAGCTGGATGGCAAATGGGCCGCCCACTATGAGAATTCGATTCCTGATCACCGACGGCGAGCCCGAGATCCTCACGGCTCCCGCCATCTGACGAGACGAAGCGTATGGAATACCAAAATCAAAATCGTCCGGTCGGAAGCCGGCAGGACAAGGGAAAGCTCTTCTTCGTTCTGAACGGGAGGCGAGTACCTGCTGCTGGCGGACGGAAAGGGCCCGGAAGGTGGAGCGCCCAAGCGCAAAAAGCGCAGACATGTGCTGTTTGTGGGACCAGGATGATCCGGCCTTTCCGAAAAGATCAAAGAGCGAAGAGCGCGTCACGAACAGCGAGATTCGCAGGACCCTCGCGGCCTACCGCGGGGAGGTTCATCCGGACCAGGAGGGATAACGTTTGGCAAAATCCGACATGATCGAAGTGGAAGGCGTTGTGGTGGAAGCCCTGCCCAACACCACGTTCCAGGTGGACATTGGAAATGGACACACGATTCTGGCGCATATTTCCGGGAAACTCAGAATGAATTTCATCAGGATTCTGCCCGGCGACAAGGTGACGGTGGAGATGTCCCCGTACGACCTGACCCGCGGCCGGATAACCTGGCGCAGCAGGTCATTCCGTACCGGGCGAGGCAAACTTTTGACCGGGAAAATACGACTTGAAACCGCTGAAAAACATGGTTAAAACTATGAAAGTAAGACCGTCCGTGAAGCCCATGTGCGAAAAATGCAAGGTGATTCGCCGCAAGGGCCGCGTCATGGTCATTTGCGAGAACCCCAAGCATAAGCAGAGACAGGGCTAAGATTTAATTGGAGGTGCTTTAAGAGTATGGCACGTATTGCCGGTATTGACCTGCCGAAGGATAAGCGTATCGAGATCGGCCTCACTTATATCTACGGCATTGGCAGAAAGAGCGCCAAGGACATCCTGGCACAGACAGGCATCAACCCCGACACCCGCGTCAAGGATCTCACCGATGCTGAGGAGCAGCAGCTGCGTGATGCCATCGACGCTTATACCGTCGAAGGCGACCTGCGCCGCCAGACTGCCCCTGGACATCAAGCGTCTCAGCGAGATCGGCTGCTACCGCGGCATCCGGCACCGCAAGGGCCTGCCCGTGCGCGGCCAGCGCAGCAAGACCAACGCGAGAACTCGCAAGGGTCCCAAGAAGACCATTGCCAACAAGAAGAAGTAAGGAGGGAGAACCACGATGGCAACTGCAAAAGCATCCGGCGGCAAGAAGGTCATTCGCCGTCGCCGTGAGAAAAGAAGAACGTCGAGCGTGGTCAGGTCCACATCCGCTCTTCCTTTCAACAACACGATGGTAACTGTCACCGACAGCCAGGGCAACGCTATTTCCTGGGCCTCCTCCGGTGGCCTCGGCTTCCGTGGCAGCAAGAAGTCCACTCCCTTTGCTGCGCAGACCGCCGCTGAGGTGGCCGCCCGCGCTGCAATGGAGCACGGCCTGAAGACCGTTGAGGTCTTCGTCAAGGGCCCCGGCCAGGGCCGTGAGGCTGCCATCCGGGCTCTGCAGGCCGCTGTGGGCCTGGAGGTGACTATGATCAAGGACGTCACGCCCATCCCCCCATAACGGCTGCCGTCCCCCGCAAGCGTCGTCGCGTGTAATCGAAAGAGGAGGTAAGAAGCAATATGGCAAGAGAATATGCAGCCGATCGCCAAGCGCTGCAAGGCTCTGGGCATCTCTCCTGCCGACGATGGGCTATGCGAAGAAGCAGACCAATCGCAATCCCGGCGGCAAGATGAGAAAGAAGAAGAGCGAGTACGGCATCCAGCTCAACGAGAAGCAGAAGGTGAAGTTCATCTACGGTATCCTGGAGAAGCAGTTCCGGTCCTACTATGAGGCTGCTGCTGCCGCCCCCGGCAAGACCGGCGACAACCTGCTCATTACCGTGGAGCGCCGGCTGGACAATGTTGTCTATCGCCTGGGCTTCGCCATGACCCGCCGTCAGGCCCGTCAGCTGGTGTCCCACGCTCACTTCACCGTCAATGGCAAGAAGGTCAATATCCCCTCTTACCTGGTGAAGGCCGGCGATGTGGTCGAGGTTGCTGAGAGCAGCCGTTCCTCCGAGGTGTTTCAAGCGCCTGGTTGGACAGGATGCTCCATGTTCCTTCCTGCTGCCCCCCTGGCTGGATGGAGCGGGAGAAGAACACCCTGAAGGGTACCGTGACCCGCCTTCCCGCCCGCGAGGAGATCGATACTCCCATTGAGGAGCACCTGATCGTTGAGTTGTACTCCAAGTAATCGGAGGATACCCTCGAGGATGTTACGAATTGCCGGCGGCATGCGGCGCATGCAATCCGCAATGAAGAAGATGAAGGAGGGTAACTGCATGATCGAAATTGAAAAGCCCCAGATCGAGTGTATCGAAACCCCGGGCGACGTCACCTACGGCAAGTACGTTGTCGAACCGTTGGAGCGTGGATACGGCATTACGCTGGGCAACGCGCTCCGCCGGATTATGCTCTCCTCGCTCCCCGGCACCGCAGCTACCGCCATCAAGATCGCCGGCGTCCAGCATGAGTTCTCCACCATTCCCGGCGTGAAGGAGGACGTGACGGAGATCGTTCTGAATGTGAAAGGCCTCCTGACCAAGCTGCACAGCGCGAGGGCGTGCGTGAAGACCGTCTTATATCGAAGCCGTTGGTCCCTGCGAGGTCACGGCTGGCGATATTAAGGCTGATGGCGAAGTGGAGGTGCTCAACCCCGAGCTGCACATTGCAACTCTGGACAGTGGCGCCACCCTGAACATGGAAATCACCCTCTCCCACGGTCGTGGTTACGTGCCTGCGGACCGGAACAAGCCCCAGCAGAACCGTGATCGGCACCATTGCTCGTGGATTCCATCTACACTCCCGTCTACAAGGTCAATTACACGGTCGAGAGTACCCGTGTGGGTGCCTCCAGTGATTTCGATAAGCTGACGCTGGAGGTGTGGACGGACACCACCATTGCTGCCCGCGATGCGGTGTCTCTGGGCGCCAAGATCCTGTGCGATCACTTTACGCTGTTCACCGATCTCAGCGAAAACGTGGGCAGCAAGCCCACTGTAGTGGAGAAGGCGGAGGCCCAGCGGGATAAGGTGCTGGAGCTGACCATCGAAGAGCTTGACCTGTCCGTGCGCAGCTTCAACTGCCTCAAGCGCGCCAACATCAACACCGTCGAGGACTTGATCTCCAAGACCGAGGACGAGATGATGAAGGTCCGCAACCTGGGCCGCAAGAGTCTCGAGGAAGTCATCAACAAGCTGACTATGATGGGCCTCCACCTGGCCGACGAAGAAAACAACTATTGATTTGCGGATGCGCCGGGATGTCCCCGGCTGACCAAAATCCTGATAAGGAGGAACACCAACATGCCCGGAACTCGAAAGCTCGGTAAGACTACCGATCAGCGTATGGCAATGCTCCGTCAGCAGGTCACCGACCTTCTGGACAACGGCAAGATGGAAACCACCGTCACCCGCGCCAAGGAGATGGCAAAGATGATCCCCTGGCTGAGAAGATGATCACCGGCAAGAAGGGCGATGCTGAGCGCAATCGGGCGGGCTATCACCCGCGAAGACGTCTGCAAGAAGACCTCCGGCCCCGCCTGCTGAGCGCAACGGCGTTACCCGCATCGTCCGCACCGGCGTCGCCGCCGGCGACGCTGCTGAGACGGCCATCATCGAGCTGGTCTAAGCATAACAGCGTAAGTAAAAGTCCTTTGTATGGGCAGATCGCGAAGCCATACAAAAAGGACTTTTATGCTTTCTCTGCCGCATGATCGGAAACGCCCGTTTTCCTTGCAGCGCAAAACGCCCTCTGTTGCACGCCGCAGTGCATCGGAGGGAAAAGAATGATCCGCGGCCCGTCCCGCAGGGGGATAAGCGCGCGCCGCCGGGCGCATAAGCTCCTCCGAGGGGGCGATGGAATGACAAGGAAAAAGCGGCGGGCGCTGCTGTATGCTCGCCGTACCGCTGCTGGCGCTTGCGCCGCGTTCGGAGGAGTCTGCCGGCCTCTGCCGCGGAGCCGGCGGCTATGCCGGAGAAATGTGTAGCGCTGACCTTCGACGACGGCCCATGGCCCGAGACCACCGAGCAGCTGCTCGACGGCCTCGCGGAGCGCGGCGCCAAGGCGACCTTCTTCCTGATCGGCGAGCAAATCGCCGGGCATGAGGACACCGTGCGCCGTATGGCGGACGAGGGGCATCAGGTCGGCAGCCACACCTTTTTACGCACATGGATCTCAGCCGCGGCGACCCCGCCGAGCGCCTGCGCGAGATCGCTGCGACCGACGAGACGCTACGCGCGCTTCTTGGCGACGGAGTCTATTGGCTCCGCCCGCCGTGGGGCTTTCTCGCCCCGCAGACCGCCGCGGCGGTCGAGGTGCCGATGGTCTACTGGTCGCTGGATACGGAGGACTGGCGCAGGCTGGACGCCGACGCCGTAGCGCAGGACATCATCGACCATGCCCGCGACGGCGACATCATTCTCCTGCACGACCCTTACGCCACAAGCGCCGAGGCGGCGCTGCGCGCCATCGACGCCCTGACCCCGCAGGGCTTACTGCTTTGTCACCTTAGAGGAGCTCTTTCGGCAAAAGGGCGTCGAGCCGGAGCCGGGAAAGCTCTACATCCGTCCCGGCGAACTCAAGCGGATCGTGTGAGACAGAGAAAGAGCTGCCGAAGCGAGGCTCCGGCAGCTCTTTTTTGATTACAAATCGTCGAATATGCGCGAAAAATTACAGCATGTTGAGAACGAGCGTCAGGACGATGAACGCAGCGCCGACCCACTTGGTCGCGCGGGCGAGCTTGGCATCCATGCTCTTGGCCTTGTTCTTCGCCATAAAGGAATCGGCCACGCCGCCGATGGCGCCGCTCAGGCCGGCGGACTTGCCGCTCTGGAAGAGCACGATGCCGATGACGATCAGACCGCAGATGAGCTGAAGAATGGTGATAAACAGTTCCATAACAGGAGACCTCCAATCAGTTGATAAACGCAGAACGCGCTGTATTCACAGGATGTAATCATACCACAGTCCCGGACAAAAAGCAAGCGGAAATTAGCAGTTTTTCACCCAAAACGCAGCGAATGTGCAAAGCCTCAAGGGACCTTGCACATTCGCAGTAAGCTCCGGCGGGAAGGAAGATCGGGATGGGGGGTGCCGGAGTTTCCTCGGTAGCGGGTAAATATGAATTTATATTCGCGAATCAAAATGATGACATAGTATAAGAGGATATTCATGCAAAGTCAATCGGTTTGATATTCAAAATTCACGCACAATAATTAAATTTTCTTATGCAAAATGACAAGAATCCGTTGCAGATGCAAAAGAGACTTGCAATCCAAAAAAGAAAAGAGATAAAATACGAAAAATTGAGCAAATACCGAATGAAAATACGCAAAACGGCGGTATACGCCGAATGAAATCTCAAAAAGTACAAGGGCGCATCTCGGCTCGTTCGCGAGATGTGCGGGAAGTGAGGATAGGATATGAATACGACCTACGGAGTGCTCAACAACTCAAGCCTGATCATTGATACCGACAAGCTGCGCGAAAACGTGCGCACGATCCTGCGCTCGCTCCCGGCGGGGACGAAGCTCATCCCGTCGTCAAGGACGACGCCTACGGCATGGGAATGGTCGGCGTCGCGCGGACGCTCAGCGCCTTTCCGGAGATCGGCTGCTTTGCCGTCGCCAACGTCTCCGAGGGCGTGACGCTGCGCCGTGAGGGCATCCGTCAGGACATCCTGATCATGGGCAGCACGCTGCCGTTCCAGTATGCGCCTGCGGTCGAATGTGACCTGACCGTGACCGTCTCGCGCCTCGGTATGGTGCCGGAGCTTGCGGAGGTCTGCAAGGCGCAGAGCAAGCCGCTGAACGCAGATCAAGCTGGAGACCGGTATGCACCGCATCGGCGTGGAGCCGGGCGAGGAGCTCGCCGCGCTGATCGGGGAGCTCAAGGCGGCGCAGGAGTGGGTCCATGTCACCGGCGCGTTCTCTCATTTCGCGTGGCCCGGCAACGCCGAGGTCTGCGAGGCGCAGTATAAGAAGCTGCTTGCCGGCGCGGAGCAGCTCAAGGCGGCGGGTATTCCGGTCCCGATGTGCCACATCAGCGCCTCGGAGAGCTCCGAGCTCTTCCGCAGTACGCGCTCGATGCCGTGCGCATTGGCCGCCGGCTCTATATGGACCATCCGAAAAAAGCCGCTCGGCAACATTCAGGAGGTCGTCTCCTGGCGCAGTTATCTCACCAACGTCAAGCAGCGCCGCGCGGGCGACCTCGCTCGCCTACTTCGGCAAGTACGTTCTGGATAAGGATACCGTCGTGGCGACCGTCGGCGTCGGCTACGGCGACGGCCTGAACGAAAAGCTCGTGGCGTGCCACGCGCCGGTGCTCGTGGGCGGCAAGCGCTGCCCGCTGCTGGCGTGCTGCATGGACCAGTGCTTCGTGGATGTCACCGGCGTGGAGGATGCCAAGGTCGGCGACGAGATCACCTTCTTCGGCTACGACAGCGACGGTAATTTCCTCTCCTCGCAGGAAACGGCGAACCTCATCGGCGACGACGAGGGCTGCGGCCTGACCTCCGCCCTGATGCACCGCGTCGCCCGCGTATTCCACTGATTTCCGCGCGGCGTGTGCCGCATGTGCCAGTGAACGGTTATTTTTGCATACATCGTTGCATAATTTTTGATATTACGGTATAATAGCCGCAGAACCACGCATGAAATAACATACGGTGGGGGGGCTAGGCTATGAAGAGCAAGCGACAGGAGAAGATCGCCTTGAACTGATCGCGCAGTACGCGATCGAAACGCAGGAGGAGCTGCTCGAGCGGCTTTCCGAGTGCGGCATCCCCAGCACGCAGGCGACCGTTTCCCGTGACATCAAGCAGCTGCACCTGTATAAAGAGACCGTGCGGCGGCGGGACGCTACCGCTACGCCTCCTCGGCGCGTTCGACGGGCTGCGACTTTAACGACCGGCTCCAGCGCATCCTGCGCGAGTGTAGCCTGAGTGTGGACTATGCGCAGAACCTTGTGGTCCTCAAGACCATGCCGGGCCTTGCCAGCGCGGCGGGCGCGGCTTTCGACGCGATGGACGATCTGCCGCCATGATCGGCTGCGTCTGCGGCGACGATACGGTGCTCGTCGTCATGCGGACGAAGCCTCGGCGCAGAGAGCTTCTGCGAGGAGCTGAGTGGACTGTGCAAGTAAAAAACGATCGGAAAAGGCAAGGCGCCCGCCTTGCCTTTTCTCTTGCCCCAGCTATAGTTTTCCGAGAATATCAGGAAGGCAGGTCACGCCATGAAAGCAGAAAGAGCCTATCCCGCTTCACCATCACCGCCAAGGGGACCCGCTGGGTCGAGGGCGGCCACCCGTGATCTACGCGCAGGAGATCGTCTCCGCGCCCGAGGGCGTGGAAAACGGTGCGCTCGTGGACGCGGTGAGCGAGAAAGGGAAATATCTTGGCAGCGGCTTTTTTCTCCCGCGAGAGCAAGATCCGTATCCGTCTGCTCTCCCGCAACGCGAACGACCGCTTCGATGCGGACTTCTGGCGTCGCCGCATCCGCTACGCCTGGGACTACCGCAAAGACGGTCATGGGCGCGGACGTTTTCCTGCTGCCGCGTCATCTTCGGCGAGGCGGACGGCTTCCCCGGCCTGACGGTGGACCGCTTTGAAAACCTGCTCGTCACGCAGACCCTCTCCGTCGGCATGGAGCGCATCAAGGAGATGCTTTTCCCGCTGCTCGTCGAGGTCCTCGCCGAGGACGGCGTTGTGATCGACGGCGTTTTCGAGCGCAATGACGCGGGCCATCCGCGCCCTTGAGGGTATGGAGCAGGGGAAGGGCTGGTTCCCGCTCGAGGGCAGGGACGTGCCCGCGAGCGCCGTGACGGAGATCTGCGAGAACGGCGTCTATTACCGCGTGGACGTGGAGAACGGCCAGAAAACAGGCTTTTTCCTCGACCAGAAGTATAACCGCCGCGCGGTCGCGCGCCTTGCCCGCGGCCGCCGCGTGCTCGACTGCTTCACCCACACCGGCTCCTTTGCGCTCAACGCCGCGCGGGGCGGCGCGGAGCACGTCACCGCCGTGGACATCTCGCAGAGCGCCATCGACATGGCCCGCGCGAACGCCGTGCGCAACGGGCTGGAGGGCCGCATGGACTTCCTGACCGCGGACGTGTTCGACCTTCTCACCGAGCTGGAGAAAAAGGGCGGCAAGCCGTATGACTTCATCATCCTCGACCCGCCGGCCTTTACCAAGTCGCGCAAAACGGTGAAGAGCGCCGAACGCGGCTATAAGGATATCAACCTCCGCGCCCTGCGGCTGCTGCCGCGCGGCGGCTACTTCGCCACCGCCTCGTGCAGCCACTTCATGCCGAGCGAGCTGTTTGAAAAATGCTGCGCTCCGCCGCGCTGGACGCGGGCGTGGAGCTGCGCCAGATCGAGGCCCGTCAGCAATCCCCCGACCATCCCATCCTCTGAACGTGCCGGAGACGGACTACCTCAAATTCTCACCTCTTTCAGGTGGTGTAAAGGGAGAAGCGCCATGTACCATTGCTTTCGCCTGCATCGCGGCGA
>VOFC01005707.1_pt1 | contig 11221 bp, 17 predicted proteins | sample 5384161 | NCBI WGS metagenome assembly VOFC01 (sample SAMN12384722, study PRJNA508395) | human gut metagenome | isolation source: healthy gut B | host: Homo sapiens | reverse complement strand
ATACTACACCGTTTCAGCGGTGGGATGACGCTCGGCAGGGCCTGAAGTCGGTGCCATTCGGGAAGTCTGATTTTCTCCGCCATTCCTTCAAATTCTCCCTTACGGACGGAAGATTTTTCCCGATGCGGGGCTGTGGCGGACTTTTTCATACAAGGGAGATTATATAGTTCCGCCACCCGGGAAGCCACTTCTTTCGACAGGGCGACGGCTTCTTCCATCGTCGTGATGATCGGGATGAAAAAAGGAACCACATCCACCGCTTTCCCATGCGGATGCTGTCCGCTATGATGATTAGGTCTATCAACGGACAGCAATGCCGATTGCTTCAATGACTGCATCGCGCAAGGCTTCCGGTTCGCCAACCAAAGTGACTACCAGACGGTTATGATCTTCATCATTGCTATAGTCGAGCAGCTTCACGCCGGATTTTGCCACGAAAAGGGGCTACTATCTTGTCTATTTTCTCCAAATCACGTCCCTCGCTAAAGTTGGGGACATTCGATGATCTTACTCAATTCATATTTATTTCTCTATTTCGTTACTTTCTATTACAATGCTTCTTTTATTGTCTTTTTAATCAGCTCGTCATCAGCCAGATAAGGCATCGTTATATGATACCCTTCCGAATGTGATTCATTGAAAGCGTCACTAGTTTCCATTGCATGCGGATTGCGGGCCACGAACGGCGGGCCACTCCGCCCATCACATCCCAAAGCATAGCCGAGAAGTATCTCGTCTACCCGTTCGCTGCCGTCACATACCATGCCGAAGCCGCCATTAATCGCTTTTCCGATGCCGACTCCGCCGCCATTATGCAGGGCTACCAAGCTCATGCCACGGGCGCATTTCCGGCAAAACACTGACGGCCATAATCGGCCATGACGTTACTTCCGTCTTTAGATATTCGATGTCTCACGGAAAGGCGAATCGGTTCCACTCACATCATGATGATCGCGGCCCAACATGATCGGTCCTGACTTCTCCCCCCGTACCATTTCATTGAAACGAAGGGCGATATTCAATCTTCCTACCGCATCCTGGTAGAGAATACGCATGAGTACCTACTACCAGCCTGTTCTTTTTCGGCGTCGCGTATCCAGTTATAATTATCCACTGTCCTGTCCCCGTCGATTGACATCAATGCACTCCATTGCGGCACGGTCCGTTTTTATCCAGATCTTCGTGCCTACCGCTCAGAACATACCCATCGGAAGGGGCCATAGCCATAATCAAAGAGTTGGGGTCCCCATGATATCTTCTACATAACTCGGCCATATAAATCCATCTTTCTCATCAACGCCATTGCGGGAAATCTCTTTCACTCCGGCATCGCCAATGGCTTTCATAAACGAGTTGCCATAATCGAAGAAGTAAGTGCCGCGTGCCACCAGTTTCCGTATTACCTCAAAATGGCGGCGCAAAGGGAAGCATCTGCCAACGACGGAACTGATCAGGAGATTCATGAAAAGAAGGCGGGTCCGCTCTTCGAAAAGTCAAGCCTGCGGGACAGTAGCCTCCTTCGTAAACGGCATGGCAAAGAGGTCTGATCCGGACAAAAGTTCAATATGAATCTGCTCACGTTCCGCATATTCCAGCAAATCGACGACGTTGCCATGATAGCTACCGAGCAAAGGTTCCCGACGTTCCATCGCTTCTTTTGCCAGACGGAAAGCCTCCGACAAGTCTTGTGTGACATGGCCTAAACCCCATCCCTGCCGATAACGTGTTTCGATACGGGAGCTATCGACTTCGGCTATAATAGAAGGCTGCTCCGGCTATTTCGGCTGCCTTTGGCTGTGCCCGCTCATTCCTCCCAAACCGGAAGATACGAAGAGGTGACCACGCAAATCTTTGTCCTGCGGAATGCCGAGTTTTTCAATCGTCCCGGCATTGAGTAATGTATTGAAAGTGCCATGAACAATACCCTGCGGACCGATATACATCCAGCCGCCCGCCGGTCATCTGCCCATAGTTGGCAACACCCATTTGGGCGGCTATATGCCAGTCTTGCTGATTGTCGAACAGGCCGACCATCATGGAATTGGTAATAATCACGCGGGGTGCATCCGGACTTGGAACGGAAACAGTCCCAACGGATGTCCGGACTCAATGACGAGTGTCTGCTCAGGAGTAAGTTCTTCGAGATATTGCTTGATCAGGAGGTATTGCATCCAGTTCTGACAAACTTGGCCGGTTTCACCATAAGTAACAAGTTCATAGGGATACAACGCGATATCAAAACAGAGATTGTTGTCGATCATTACTTGAAAGGCTTTGCCTTCCACACATTGCCACGATATTCATCAATCGGTCTGGCTTTCAGATCGCCTGCGGGACGGAAGCGGTATCCGTAAATTCGCCCACGGGTACGCAATTCTTCCATAAATTCAGGTGCCAGTTGCTCATGCAATTCCAAGGGGATATAGCGCAATGCATTCTTCAATGCCGTAGCTGTCTGCGCCGGCGTAAGCGTATAACTACGGTCGGGGGCCCTCCGGATACCTTCTATGAAAGCTGGGTAGGGAGGTAACGTGTTGCCAAGAGTTATCTTCATAATAAGCAGAATTAAGGATTACAAACTGTAAGCAATACAGTTCTATAACTCTTCGCAATATAGAAAAAAAAGAAGAGAAAAGACAAAGGTTTTGGTAGATTTATTATCAGAAAGGTATTATTTATTCTTTCTGCTGCTCACCACACAGCATTTGCAGATACTTGAAGGTATGCTTCGCTTCCTGACTGTCTTTTTGTAAGGTAGGCTTTTTTCCATTCCGGATGTTTTTCCCAGCAGTTGCGCCATCTTTTTCTTTTCCTACAAAATCAATCTTTCCGGTCTCACCGTTCAGCTCATAGCAGACCCGTTTAGTAACCAGACTTGAAGCAGCAAGAGCATCTCCCACATTTCCGCCCAGTTTCACATCATCTTCTTCTGCAAATGTCCACCGATTACCGACCCTAATGGCATCGCACAGAAATAGATATTTTTTGCCCAACTGAACAGCCGGAGCATACCACGCCCCGAAACGCATCTTTTTATAACGCAACTTACGACAGTTGATAAATAAGTCTCCTTCAGAAGTACGCACCGCAAAACAACGTTTCTTCAAGCGGCGGCACATAGACTCATCATCGCCTGCCGTTATACGGTAGTCAGCCCCGCCTGTCAATACGATCTGATTTCTGGAACGCTTCTCTACTCGCAACACTGCAAAGGTATCGCCATCTTGAGCCATCAACTCCTTCAAGTTTGAATAAATGATATTCTGCGCAACTACCGGAAGGCTAATCACGCTTATCAGCAACCACAAAATATATCCTTTCTTCATAAGCCATCCTCCTTTCTTCATTCAACGCCTTTTCGAGTGGAAAGTTATAAATTTTAGCGCATAAATGCAAGAATGGAAAAAGAAATGTTGAAAAAAAGAAGCCAAGAAGCCCCTTTTCGCCTTCTTGGCACAGCACCTCTTACACGCAATTATCCCGGAAGCAAGTCAATCGCCCCGAAGTTTGTTTACTCATGAAATACGGTTTATGGTTCTTTTCATAATCTTATCTTGGCTTTTTTCATCCGGAATATCAGGCGTTTTATGTGGTATATCAGGCGTTAATACCTGAGTCGTCAGGGTTGACTAAAAAGTCGGTAGTATCTCAATTCCCTCCCTTCGGGAAGGAGAAGATTTTAGATACTACCGACTTTTTAGTCAGCCCCATTCAACTATGAAAGAATAAGCTCCCGGGAACAACAGCAAATGAACGATTCATTATGCTATTATGCAGGTAAGATTAATGTATTCGGTCAGTAACAAGAGATCGTTTCACGTACATGCTCCCATCAGTCCACGCGTAAACTATTGAGCTCACATACGTGAACCGAACGGTCCACGCACGTGAAACGAATACATGAAACGTACTAAATATATTAGTCAAACCTTGTTTATAGGTTAAGGTTGCCGAGTCTTGTCTTAATATAGGCGGCATACAGGAAGTAATATATGGCATAAACAACGCACATTCATGCCTAAAAGGGAGTTCTTAACATAAATAGCCAAAAGGCTTTAAAAACAGTGTGCTTACCCACTGATAATCAACAAATTAACCGTATTATCTATTAAAAACAGGTGATAATAGAAAGCAGAAAAAACATCTATTATCACCTTATTATCACCGGTTATTATCACCATTACTTGACTAATTATAAGACACTTATCACGCAAAGGTGACAAGTGACAATAACAAAGTGTGTTTATTTCCTATGTAACTTTGCTCTAAACCATCACAACTTGCTTCATCACCGATTACTGAATGACCGTTAATAAAGAGTAAATCTGCTCTTTACAAAAAAACACGCTCCCATTCAGCCTTTTACGAATTATATTACCTTTGTCCGAAAAGCAATATAATCGTATGGAAAAACAAGAAAATATTATAGCAACCTATCAACAAATCATTCAGGAAACAGAAAAACAACTACAAAAAGCGCGGAAACGCATTCGCTATATCAGCCTTCTGAGACTGATCTTATTCGTAGAAGCAGTAGCCTCCGCCATTATTTTTTGGTCCGACGGATGGTTAAAACTCATCGTACTTACCGTACTTCCCATCATCGCTTTCATTTGGCTGGTGCAAAGCCACAACCGATGGTTTTACTGGAAAAGATTATCTCAAAAAGAAAATAGAAATCAATCAGCAGGAACTACGAGCACTGCAATATGACTTTTCCGACTTCGACAACGGAAAGGAATACATCGATCCGTCTCACCTCTATACTTTCGACTTGGACATATTTGGCGAACACTCGCTATTCCAGTATATCAATCGTACTTCAACCCCCCATCGGCAAACAACGTCTTGCCAACTGGTTCAATGCGCATCTGGAAGAAAAAGAAGCTATCGAACAACGTCAGGAAGCGATTCGGGAACTATCTTCAGAACTTGAGTTTCGACAACAATTCCGCCTGCTCGGATCACATTATAAAGGCAAGCCATCCGACACCTCTGAAATTAAAGAATGGGTCAACAGTCCGAGCGACTATCGGAAACACGCTTTCCTCCGTATCCTCCCGACAGCAGTAGGTATTATAAACCTCCTGTGTATCGGCGCAACGATTCTGGGATTTCTCCCTGCAAGCATCAGCAGGGATAGTATTTTGCATGCTTTGTCGTATTCAGTTTTATCTTCTCAAAGGAATAACCAAAAATACAAGCGACGTATGGCGAAAAACTACAAATTCTGTCTACTTACGCCGACCAGATTCTCATCACCGAGAAAAAAGAGATGCACAGCCCTGCATTGCAACAACTGAAAGCCGAACTTACAAGCCAAAATCAAACAGCTTCCCAGTCCGTACATCGCCTTGCTAAACTCATGAATGCACTCGACCAGCGAGGTAATCTGCTAATGAGCACCATCTTGAACGGCCTCCTATTTTGGGAACTCCGCCAAGTCATGCAAATCGAGAAATGGAAAGAAGCACACTCAGATCTTCCCCGCTGGATCAAGCTATCGGAGCAATTGATGCTTATTGTTCTCTTGCAACATTCTCATTACAACCATCCGGATTACATCTATCCTCAAATAACTTCTCAGTCTTTCCATCTGCAAGCCGAAGCCTTAGGGCATCCGCTCATGGACCGCAATAAATGTGTCCGCAATGGAATCGATATGGAGAAACGCCCGTTCTTTATCATCATAACCGGCGCCAACATGGCAGGTAAAAGTACTTTACCTGCGTACCGTAGGTATCAACTATCTTTTTAGCCTGCATAGGGTGCACCGGTTTGGGCAAAGCAAATGGAAATATATCCCGCTCGTCTTGTCACCAGCCTCCGGACAAGCGACTCACTCACCGACAACGAGTCTTACTTCTTCGCAGAACTCAAACGACTGAAACTAATCATTGATAAACTCAAAGCCGGAGAAGAATTATTTCATCATCCTTGATGAAATTCTGAAAAGGAACCAACTCTATGGATAAACAGAAAGGTTCTTTCGCCCTCATCAAGCAGTTTATGAATATGAACACCAACGGTATTATAGCTACTCACGACCTTCTGCTCGGCACCTTGATAGAATCCTTTCCCACAAAATATCCGGAAACTACTGTTTCGAAGCGGACATCACGAACAACGAACTCACCTTCTCTTATCCAAATGAGAAGCGGAGTCGCACAGAACATGAATGCGTGCTTCTTAATGAAAAAAATGGGGATTGCCGTCATCATTAACGACTAATCCCCACCTCTTTATCAAAAAACTAAAGTTGTTCCTTCTTCTGTGTAACAATCTTAGCTCAACAGCTTCTTTGGCAATTCAAATTACTTTTTGAAAGAAAAGCGACCACAGCCGATGCATCTTCATTAGTGAAATAATGCACTGATGTTATCGGCTGATAAGTATAAGGTACAAACTGGAACAGCTGTACAGGCAGCAAATTTCTTATCTTCAGAAAGAATTACGTCCATACGAATGTTCCCACTTGTTTCGCTCTTAATATCCGAATTTGCAGAGAACGAACCGGAATTTACGATATCAACCAACTTATCCATGTGCTTCAAATCAAAGAAGACACTGCGTTCTTTCGCTATACTTCCTGTCGGTACATAAACCACTTCTTTTGACTTCCAGAAAAGACGGAATATACCTAAAAGGAATAATCCTGTTCCAAACACCATCAAAGCCATACTGACAGTAGAGGACCTATCTTCCAGTTCAAAAGTAGAAGCAAAAGCTAAAATACCCACCAATAACATGAATGAAGAGAATAAAACTCCGGAAATACTTGTACGCTTAGCGATATCTGGATGTGAAGATGCGAATATAGTAGCATCAATAGTTTGAGTAGTTGCCATAATATTTAAAATTTAAATTTATTAGTAATAATATAAAGATGAAAAAGGACCATCGGTATAAAATATATCGATAACCATAAAACAAATAATACCAATAAATGAATTCTAAATAATAATATGCCTTAAAGTAAATACATAGTACTCACTCGATGGCTGACAGTAATAAGAAGTTGTAGTATTATAAATTCGCCCCCTATGCTGTGACAGCGAGTTATCACGGTCTGCGCAGCATTGCAGTAGATTCTTAAAGTAGTGAAATACTCTCCAAGCTGTACACGCTGGATGCGTGTCACCGATATCTGGTGACTTTGAAGATTGTTCAATTCAGCCACTGGAGCATAAGGAAAGATCAGGAGCACTAATCTGCCCGTGCTGTTTCATTGAATATGTAATGGCAAGCTCAGACTGTTCCACCGGTTTCTCAGTGAAAACATTGCCTGCTACCCCATGGAGAGCAACCGTCAGCAACAGAAACAATATTACCTTTACAAATTTTGCCATATTCTCCTGCAAATATAACAGATAATCTTCTTACGAAAAGTTCATTCAGATATAATTTTTTAATGTATCTTATCATTAGGGAATAGACGTATATACGGCTAAATTCAAAAACAAAAATAAAAAGGTATACAAAAAAAAAGCCACCCTTTGCAGAGCAGCCTTTTTATATGTATACGAATAACTTTAAAATTATTCAGCTGATTCAGCTTTCGGTTCTTCAGTTGCAGGAGCTTCAACAGCAGCAGGAGCAGCAGTTTCGGCAGCGGCACTCTTCTTAGAACGACGAGTACGAGTAGCTTTCTTAGCAACTTTTTCCTTTAGCCATGTTTTCATTGTAGTCAACCAACTCGATGAAGCACATTTCTGCATTGTCACCCAAACGGTTACCAGTCTTGATGATACGAGTATAACCACCCGGACGATCAGCAATCTTAACCGAGATTTCTTTGAACAGCTCTGTTACTGCAATCTTATCTTGCAGGTTGCTAAATACAACACGACGAGAATTCGTAGTATCGTCCTTAGACTTAGTAATCAACGGCTCAACAAACTTCTTCAAAGCTTTGGCCTTTGCAACAGTCGTAGTGATTCTTTTGTGCTTGATCAAAGAACAAGCCATGTTAGATAACATAGCACTTCTATGAGAAGCAGTACGACCTAAATGATTGAATTTCTTATTATGTCTCATTTTTTATTCTTTATCTAATTTATATTTAGAAATGTCGGTTCCAAACGACAGATTCAGACTTTCCAGCAAATCATCAAGCTCGGTAAGCGATTTCTTTCCGAAGTTTCTGAATTTTAGCAGGTCAGTCTTGTTGAATTGTACCAAGTCGCCGAGTGTTTCTACGTCAGCAGCCTTCAAGCAATTGAGGGCACGAACTGACAAGTCCATATCAACGAGCTTAGTCTTCAACAGCTGACGCATGTGCAATACTTCTTCGTCAAACTCTTCATTGCCATCAGTATCGTTACTTTCAAGCGTGATCTTCTCATCAGAGAACAACATGAAGTGGTAGATCAGGATTTTTGCAGCCTCTTTCAGGGCGTCTTTCGGGTGTATAGAACCGTCGGTACTAATCTCAAGCACTAGTTTCTCGTAGTCAGTCTTCTGCTCTACACGATAGTTTTCAACAGCGTACTTAACATTACGTATCGGTGTATAAATAGAGTCAATTGGAATTACATTAACATCCGTGCAGTATTCGCGATTTTCATCAGCAGGCACATATCCACGTCCCTTGTTAATAGTAATATCAATTTGCATAGTTGACTTAGAATCTAAATGACAAATAACTAATTCCGGATTTAACACTTCAAATCCAGTAAGATACTTGCCAATGTCACCTGCTTTAAACTCACTGGAATTCTCGACAGTGATGCTCACTTTTTCGCTCTCGAACTCTTCCACTACTTGCTTGAATCTCACTTGCTTGAGATTCAAGATGATGTTGGTAACATCTTCTTTTACTCCAGGTACACTAGAAAATTCATGCTCCACACCATCGATTCTGATAGTAGTGATAGCAAAACCCTCTAATGAAGAAAGAAGGATTCGGCGTAATGCATTACCTACAGTAATACCGAAACCGGGTTCCAACGGACGGAATTCGAACTTACCGTATTTGTCATCCGCCTCCAACATTAATACTTTATCAGGTTTTTGAAATGCTAATATCGCCATTATCTTAATTATTATTTAGAGTACAATTCAACGATCAACTGCTCCTTAATGTTCTCTGGAATGTCTGCTCTTTCAGGAATGTGCAGCATTTTGCCAACCTTAGAAGCTTCATCCCATTCCAACCAAGCATACTTGCTGTGATTAAATCCCGCGAGAGAATTAGCAATCACTTCCAAAGATTTGGATCTTTCACGAACACCGATCAACTGTCCGGGTTTTACTGCATAAATGAAGGAATATTCACCACTTCACCGTCTACAGTAATGTGCTTGTGACTCACCAACTGACGAGCTGCCGCACGAGTAGGAGCAATACCCAAACGGAATACTACGTTGTCAAGACGGCCTTCCAGCAATTGAAGAAGCACCTCACCGGTAATACCTTTAGCGGTTTCTGCCTTCTCAAACAAGTTACGGAATTGTTTTTCTAATACTCCATAAGTATATTTAGCTTTCTGTTTCTCACGAAGCTGAATACCGTATTCAGAAGTTTTTCTTTTTCTTGAATTTCCATGTTGTCCGGGAGGATAGTTCTTCTTTGACAAAACTTTATCAGCTCCAAAGATTCCTTCACCGAATTTACGGGCTATTCTCGATTTTGGTCCAGTATATCTAGCCATTTCTTTTAAATATTTAATTGTTTATTCATGAACTTAATTTGTTGCAGCCGCGATTACAGAGAGAAATTATATGCAATCCAAAAACAAAATCAAGATCATTTTGTAAGTTAAAGGTAAATTAAACTCTACGTCTTTTCGGAGGACGACAACCATTGTGTGGAAGTGGAGTTACATCGACGATCTCTGTAACTTCGATACCAGCTCCGTGAATAGTTCTAATAGCAGACTCACGTCCGTTACCTGGACCCTTCACATATGCTTTTACCTTTCTCAGGCCAAGATCGAATGCAATCTTTGCACAATCCTGGGCAGCCATCTGAGCTGCATAAGGAGTATTCTTTTTTAGAACCTCTAAATCCCATCTTTCCTGCAGATGACCAAGAGATAATCTGCCCTTCACTGTTTGCAAGAGAAACAATAATATTGTTGAAAGATGAATGAACGTGTAACTGTCCATTAGCGTCAACTTTCACATTTCTCTTCTTTAGCTGCAACTGTTTTTTTTGCCATATCAACAATTATTATTTAGTAGCTTTTTTTCTTATTAGCAACGGTTTTCTTTCTACCCTTTACGAGTACGTGCATTGTTCTTAGTGCTCTGACCTCTAACCGGCAGACCAATACGATGACGTACACCACGGTAGCAACCAATATCCATTAATCGCTTAATGTTCAATTGGATTTCAGAACGAAGATCACCTTCTACTTTATACTCTGCACCGATAATCTCACGAATCTTAGCAGCTTGATCGTCTGTCCAGTCTTTAACCTTCAGATCTTTATCTACACCAGCTTTATCTAAAATTTTTTTTGCTGAACTACTGCGACCTATTCCATATACATAGGTCAACGCAATTTCACCTCTTTTATTCTGAGGTAAATCTACACCAACTATTCTTATAGCCATATACTTAATTATTTTTTTTGCAAAAATAACAAATTATCCTTGACGTTGTTTATACTTAGGATTTTTCTTGTTAATAACATACAAACGGCCATTACGTCTAACGATCTTACATTCTGGCGTGCGTTTCTTTAATGATGCTCTTACTTTCATATCTTATTTTTTTATTTATATCTAACACAATTCTTCCTTTCGATAAGTCGTAAGGAGACATTTCGACTCTCACTTTATCTCCCGGCAAAATCTTGATGTAATGCATCCGCATCTTACCCGAAATATGTGCAGTAATCTCATGTCCGTTTTCTAATTCAACACGAAACATTGCATTAGACAATGCTTCAACTATAACTCCATCTTGTTCTATTGCAGATTGCTTTGCCATATTATATTGCTTTATCTCCTAAAACTTCTTCTATGAATTTGAATGAAGACAAAATATCAGCTTCACCAGCTCCAACAGCTATCGTATGCTCAAAGTGCGCAGCACATTTACGATCTCTGGTCCTCACAGTCCATCCGTCACCTTCCATAATCACTTGTCTATCTCCCCAATGTTATCATCGGCTCAATTGCAATGCAAAGGCCTCTTTTCATCAAAGGTCCATATCCTCTTTTACCATAATTAGGCACTGGGATCTTCATGCATCTCTTTACCAATGCCATGA